>ENA-OQKY01000198-OQKY01000198.1-human-gut-metagenome-genome-assembly--contig:-NODE-198-length-76722-cov-13.592950_pt1 | contig 76722 bp, 59 predicted proteins | sample MGYA00242652_ERZ504805 | MGnify/ENA primary metagenome ERZ504805 (study PRJEB26092, sample SAMD00036400) | human gut metagenome | host: Homo sapiens | study: EMG produced TPA metagenomics assembly of... | reverse complement strand
TCCCGAATACTTGGAGGACTACCTTCCATGGGATCCGATCATTCAAAAACTATGTCGATAACCGTTACCTTTCAAGAATAGCAGAAAGGCAGCGGTTTTTCTATACAACGTCATACTTGACGGTTACGACGAAATGGACGAGCTTTTAAAAAAAGTACAGGAAATCAGTGAGAGGGATACGGGTGGCGATACAGGAGAAGACACAAACAAAGAAGAGGAAATCAGGACATTATTTGATACTTTTATTAGTACGCTGACTACTCCTGACGTAAATCCAAATCCAGACCCGAATCCAGACCCAGACCCAAATCCAGACCCAGACCCAAATCCGGACCCGAATCCGAATCCAGACCCAGACCCAAATCCGGACCCGAGTCCAGACCCAGGTCCAAATCCGAGTCCTGATCCTGGTCCCGGTGAAGATAGTCCAACTTTGGAACCCGGTCAATTGGAATTTGATTTTAAGCTCTTGTTCCCATTTTGCGTACCTTTTGACTTGATAGACGCAATCAAGATACTGGATGCAGAACCACAAGCGCCCTGTATAGATATTCCGATTCCGTATTTGACGGAAACAGGGTTGAAAACCGAAAAGCTTACAATAGATTTATCCAAATATGATGAAATAGCGCTCCTGATGCGTCGTTGTGAACTTTTGTTGTTTATCATTGGCCTGATACTATTAAGCAGAAACATAATAAGGGGGTGACGGTATGACATGGATTATCAACAAGATTATTGAATTTGCCAACTATGTAATGTCATTGTTACCTACATCCCCTTTTCAGCCTTTCATACAGGAGTTTGCTGACCTCCCATATCTGGGTATCGCCAACTGGTTTGTGCCCATAGGTGATATGATTAAAGTTGGTATTGCATGGCTTGTTGCTATTGGGCTGTTTTATCTTTATAGCATAATCATGCGTTGGGTTAAAATGATAGGATAGGGGTGATATACATGATATATCTTTACAGCGGTACGCCGGGTAGTGGCAAGAGTCTGCATATGGCAAGGACTATATACTATACTCTATACCGTAAAAAGCCGGTTATCTGTAACTTTGAAATAAACCGAAAGTATGTAAAGAACGGCAACCTTTTTCAGTACGTGGATAATTCTGACTTGACCCCTGATTATCTGATGGAATACAGCCGTGAATATTTCAAGGGCAAGACAGTAAAGGAAAGCGAAATCACGCTTTTTATAGATGAGGCGCAGATGCTTTTTAATGCTAGAAGCTGGGATGCAAAAGACCGGGAAAAGTGGAATAAATTTTTTCAGATACACCGTCATTTTGGCTATGATATCATGATGGTTGCACAGTTTGACCGCATGATTGACCGCCAAATCCGTTCTTTGGTGGAATATGAATTTATCCACCGCAAAGTATCCAATTTTGGTTGGCGGGGTATCCTGCTTTGTGTGGTTATGCTTTGCCCTCATCTGTTTACGGTCATCAAGGTATGGTATCCTATGAAAGAGCAGGTGGGTAAGGAGTTTTGTAGGGCATCAAAGAAGTTTTTTCGGCTGTATGATACATACATGACTTTTACGGCCGGGGAAGAACAATAGAATATGGAGAATGGAGGTAACGGGCGTATGCCTGTGACTGACGGGGATATGGGGTCTCTGTCTGTCACTGGTATATGCCCGTAGTATTTATGACAGAAAAAGAATGGCTTGATATAGGCCGTAAAAGTGGTGCGGTTGAAACCTGCCGAAAATCTGCCGCATTTGTAGAGGTATATAAGAAGTGGTTTGTTATGAAGATGCGTACAGTCAAACCGCAGACACTTGACCGTATAGAGTGTACTTATAACAGGTATTATAAGGATACTGAGTTTGAAATCCGTCAATTACATGAGATTGATACATCATATCTATGTGAGTATATGGGTGCTATGCTTTTGCATCTTGGGCAGATAACACAAAAGGAGTATAAGCGCTTATATCAGATACTTAACAATGTGCTTGTATATGCGCATGATCTGAACATGTCTGGGGCACAAGTCATAGACTGGGGGACGGTAAAACGGTATGTCCCGGTGCAGTGTATTGTCTCCTCTAATACTGCAGACAGGGTTGTCACAGACAAGACGATTTTATATCTGGAGGACAAAGTGCTGGACAATAAGGTATATTATCTAAAGCAGTCCGCCTGTATCTGTCTTGTACTTAATTTTTATCTGGGCCTGCGGGTGGGTGAGCTTGCGTCATTACAATGGTCTGATATCGACTATATCAATGGTGTGGTGCATGTGCACACCACAGAGACGAAAGCATATACCAGGGATGCATCCGGGGAGCGTGACAGCTGTATGCGCTATGCTATATCGGATACGACAAAGACGATAGAGGGCATCCGGGATGTGCCGTTAACATACAAGTCAGTACAGCTATTACAGGAGTTATCCCGGCATCATGGCGTTATGGGTTATACAAGCCCGTACCTTGCGTATGACGGTACGGATACGGCACTTGTGCGCTCTCTTGACCGTACGTTGCGTAGGTTGTGTAGGCTGTGTGAGATACTGCCGTTTTCGACACATTTGATACGCAAGACATTTGCAAGCCGTCTGCATGATGCAGGTATGTCTACCCGCATGATATCGGATTTATTAGGACATCGTGAGATATCCACGACAGAGAGATATTATATACTGGGCTGTCAAGATGAGATAGACCGGGCACGAACGGCAATGAATACCGCATTTGGCATTGATAGCGACCAATGCAGTAATGTGGAGTGTGCAGGATAGTCAATCCCTGCCCCGCAGGGGCACGCTTGCGCTTGGGGATTGACGATACTGCTGTAGGACGTGTATTAGACGCATAAGCTGTTACCTGCCTGACAAGAGGGATACCCTTTGTCAGGCTTGATTATTATGCATTTGGGGGATGTCTTTTGATGGATTATATAAAATTTTTGATTTTAATGACAATATATACTGTTTTAGTTTTTTTACTTACAAAATTGGGGTTTTATATAGCGGATGCTATTATTTGTTTGATATTAGAATTGATTTGACGTGTAAAGACAAAAAGCCCCTGATATACAGAGGCTATAAAAATAAGCGCGAGACGGGACTCGAACCCGCGGCCTCGACCTTGGCAAGGTCGCGCTCCACCAACTGAGCCACTCGCGCATAAGAGCGGGTGATGGGAATCGAACCCACATATCCAGCTTGGAAGGCTGGTGTTCTACCACTGAACTACACCCGCAGGTTATTCTGTTGTTGTGTGTCTGTCCTTAAGACGTTATTTATCATATAATAAATTGTTCCAATTGTCAAGACATTTTTTACAATTTTTTTCAAGGAAATTTTGCCGTTACTATTCACAGGACTTCGCCTCTTCCGGGACTGTAAACAGTAATATTTGAACTTCTTTTCAATCTATGTTATGCTGTAGATACTTATGTGTGCTGAAAAATGCATTTATACTTTTCAGCACAGTCATTCGGACAATCCTTTGTCCTAAATCAAATGAAGAGGAAGGGTGTTGATTTTGAAAATACAAGAATCCGCAGAAAACTATCTGGAAACTATTCTCGTGATCGGGAAAAGGAAATCCCATGTGCGCTCCATTGATATTGCCAATGAACTGGACTTCTCCAAGCCCAGTGTCAGCGTTGCCATGAAAAATCTCAGAATCAACGGCTATATCGAAGTTGACTCCGAGGGATTTATCACTCTTACACCGGAAGGCCGGAAAATCGCAGAAAAAATATATGAACGTCACCAGCTCCTCTCCGGCTGGCTGATACGCCTGGGCGTTGACCCCAAAACAGCAGCCGAGGATGCCTGCCGTATGGAACATGTCATAAGCGCCGAGAGTTTTGATGCCATCAAAAGACATACTCACGGTGTCAATAAGGAATAGAAAGCGTTTTATTTGATATGAAAATATTATTGGTAACAGAACAATTCTGTCTGGCAAACAACGGCATGACGATCTCCAGTCAGCGATTCGCACGGATCTTAAGAGAACACGGGCATGAGGTCCGTATGATGGGGTACAGCAGAGAACCTGCAGACGCGGACGGAGAATATGCCTATGCCATGAAAAAGCTCACCATCCCCATATTTGACAGCCTGATCACCTCCCAGGGAATGATATTTGCAAAAGTGAACAGGAAAACCATTCGCGATGCCCTTATGTGGGCCGATCTGGTACACATCCTCTCGCCTTTCGCCCTTTCCCATGTAACCATAAAAATGTCCCGTCTCTATGGTGTGCCCTTTACAGGTGCCTTTCACGTGCAGCCTGAGAATATTACCTCCTCCATCCATCTGAGCAGAGCTGATCTTGTGAATGATGCCATTTATCACTGGTTCCATTTTTATATCTACCGCTACTGCCGTCATATCCACTGTCCCAGCAATTTTATTGCCGGCGAACTCAGCTCCCGTGGTTATCACTCACAGCTCCATGTGATTTCCAACGGCATTGACCCGGATTTTGTATACCGCAAATCCCCCAAAGCCAAAGCTCTGGAGGGAAAATTTGTGGTGCTCATGGTTGGACGTCTCTCCATTGAGAAACGGCAGGATGTACTGATAAAAGCTGTGTCCCGTTCCCGGTACGCAGATCAGATCCAGCTCGTCCTGGCAGGTAAAGGCCCCCGAAAGGACGCCCTGCTGAAGCTGGCAGAAAAAGAACATCTGACCAATCCCATACAGATACACTTTTTTCCGAAGAATCATCTGCTGGAGCTGATTTCCATGAGTGATCTGTACGTACATGCCGCGGACGTGGAGATAGAAGCCATGTCTTGTATGGAAGCATTTGCCGGCGGTCTGGTGCCTGTCATCGCCAACAGCCGCAAATCCGCCACACCACAGTTTGCGCTGGATGAACGAAGCCTCTTCAGAGCAGGTGACAGCGATGACCTGGCTGCTAAGATTGACTACTGGATCGAGCATGAGCATGAGCGGAAGATCATGGAGCACAGATACAGTGAGCTTGGCAAAAAATATGCTCTCGAAAACTGCGTCCGCCAAGCAGAGGAAATGTTCCAACAGGAGATGGAGGAGCATAAAGGAAAAAGGAGGCGTTTCATTTGCCGGAAAAAAAGACCGGATCAAACAAGATCTTGAAAGAGGATGAGCATGTTCTTCACATGTGGCAGCCTTTTTCTTTTGAAGTAAAAAAAGGCTACGATTACCGGCGCACCAATCCCATCTCCCGCCTTACCTCCTCCCTCCTAAAAACGGTCGCGGTGCCTGTCCTTTCAATATTTGACCGCATTGTGCTGGGTTCCCGCATTGACGGCTGGAAAAACCTGCGCCGTCTTAAAAATACCGGTGCGGTCACTGTCTGCAATCATGTTCACGTACTGGACTGCACTTTAGTGGAGCAGGCTCTCTGGAAAGAGCGCACCTATTTCATCACCCTGGCATCCAACTTTAAAATCCCTCTCGTACGGCACTTGATCCGTATTCTGGGAGGTGTCCCCCTGCCGACAGATGTACAGACCACTGCGGAAATGTTTTCGGAGATGGGAAAAGCGCTGAAAAAAGGTGCCTGTGTACAGATATATCCGGAGGGAATCCTTCTCCCTTACTGCCGGGGGCTCCGTCCTTTCCGAAGAGGCGCTTTTTATCTGGCAGAGGAAAACCAGGTTCCTGTACTTCCCATGGTGATAACCTTCCACAGTCCCACAGGCATCCGCCGGATTTACAAACGAAAGCCTTGTCTGCATCTGCACATCCTTCCGCCGCTCTGGCCTGACCCTGCCCTGCCCAAACGGCAGCAGATAAAGGACCTTCAGGAGCGCTGTTTTTATTCCATGCATAAAAAGATCACGGAATCCCGCTGAATTACCTGCGGTTTCCCGTGATCTTTTTATTATGCCAGACCTTTTTCCTCCAGCCAATCTGCCAGAATATGTTTTCCGGCTTTGATCTTCCTTGCACGGAGCTGAAACTCTATCAGCGTAAGCCCGGTAAATACCACACAAAGAATGATCATAAATATCACTGCGTTCTGAATGCTCTCTCCTCCTGAGATCGTACTTCTGAAAGCTTCCACCGAGTATGTGAACGGCACCCATTTATGAAGATACGGCACAAAGGAGCCTGAAATCTCCAGCGGATAAGTCCCCACAGACCCGGCAAGCTGGACTACCATAAATACCAGCATCAGGAAGCTTCCCACTTTGCCGATAAAATTAGTAAAGAAATACATCACTGACATAAATGCCACACTGGCCAGACACGCAAATCCCATGGTCCTGCCCATCTCTATGGGATCAAACCCGTCAAATACATGAAGAAGCAGTACCATGGCAACAGCCTGCAGGACTGCTATGGCATAAAGCACAGATGCCTTGCTGAGCCACCAGGAAAATCCTGATTTTAATTTCCCTTTGTATTTCGTCAGCGGGTACATCAGGCTGAATGCAATACATCCCACCCATAATCCCACACTCATCATATAGGGCGCCATAGCATGCCCGTTATTCTCCACTGTGGTTATCATAGTTTCATTTGTCTCAACCGGAGCGGCAAACATTTCCACTGTGTTATCTGTAGTCTTTGTATTTTTCACCTGTTCTGCCCCATCCAGAAGGCTGGTGCTGAGCGTATGGGAACCGTCAGCAGCCTGGAGAATGCCGTCCCCCAGCTCTGCGCTTCCATCTCTGAGCTGACCGGCCCCCTTCTGGATCTGCCCTGCTCCTTCACTTAACTGAGAAGCTCCATCCAGCAGTGTACTGTTATTTGCCGTAAGCTCACCGGTTCCTGAAACCAGAGAACCGGTCCCATCCTTCAACTGCGCGGCTCCGTCATAGAGTTGACCGCTTCCCGCAAGAAGCGCTTTTGCTCCGTCATCCAGACGTTTTGCTCCGTCCGACAGGGTTCCTGCACCGTCATCCAGGCTGCCGGCTCCCTGGTCAAGCTGACTGACGCCCTCTGCCAGTTCCGGCACCTTGCCCTGCAGCGTTTGGGCACCTTCCTTTACCCGGCCTGCCCCGTCACTTACACCGGTGATGCCATCCAGAAGACTGTCTGCACCGTTCAGGAGGGGCTTCATTGCTTCTGTCCTGAATTGTCCGCCTGCTGCTGCCGCCTGCTCTATTCCTGCCTTCAAAAACGGGGTTTTCTGACTCAGTCCATCTGTTCCCGCTTCCAGCTTTTCGGCACCTGCCTTTGTCTGAGTGGCCCCGGAATGCAGTGCCTCAGCTCCTGTCTCCAGTGCTGCCATCTTCTCTGCAGCCGCTTTTACGCCGCCGGTGTATGCAGCCGTTTTCTCCGCAAGCAGTTCACTGCTGTCACGCAGTCCGCCTACCGCATTCACTACCTGTTCCATCACCTGCGCATCCGCGGCAGATGGCTGGAGGTTCTCTGCACCGGACATGATCTGCCCGTCAACACTGTCAAGTCCTTGAACTGCCGCGTCTGCCGCCGCCGAGACAGATTCCCCGGCTTCTCTCACAGCACTGCTGCTCTCTCTGAGCTGAGCCGCCGCACTTTCCAGGCGGCTGTTGCCCTCATATACGGCGTTTTCATTTTCCTTTGCCACAGCTATGGCCTGGTCAGCAATTGCTGCTGCCTGGCCTATATCACCAGAGGCCACAGCTTCCTCAAGGGCAGCCTCCAGTCCATCAGCAGATACCGGATCCACACTGCCAAGGGCATCTGCAGAGGCCTCCAGATCCCCGGCTTTTCCCTGCAGTCCATCTCTCACCCCATACAGTGTTTCCAAAGCCGCCTTTGCATCTGATACATCCACTTTTGACTGTGCAGCAGCCGCTTCCCCTGAATTCTGTGCACTGCCGCCTCCTTCTTTGCCTGTTGTCAGCATAGTGTAAAGCTGATCCAGCCCCTGGTTCAGTGCGGATACACCATCTGCCAACTGCTGGGAATTGGCTCCGTCTTCCCCGTTGACAGCCTCCATACCGGCCTTCAGCATTCCTATTCCTGTCTTCAGATCTCCGCTTCCGGCCTCTAACACTTCTGTCCCCTCAACAAGAGCCCCTGCGCCTTTATGGAGCTGTTCTGCCGCATCCGGCAGTGTCTCTGTACTCTGACGAAGTGTTTCCAATCCTCCGCAAAGCTCTGCCATGGCTGCATCTGCATTGGATACCCCCACTTTCAGGGACGTACCTCCTGTTTGCAACTGCGCCGCTCCCCCTGCCAGTGCCCCTGTACCCTGGACAAGCTGATCCACTCCGCCTCTCAGCGCAGGTATCTGTCCATCCAGTTTTGAAAGCCCCGCATGCAGTGTTCCCGCTCCGCTCTTCAGTTCCTCTGCTCCCGACGCCAACGTACCGGTACCGTCAGAAAGCTCATTTACACCTGATACCGCTGCTGCCGCACCATCCTTCAGCTCAGCCGCACCGGAATCCAACTGGCCGGCGCCATCCTTGACTGTACTCACGCCGTCCACATAGGCTTTCAGCCCCACACGCAGGGTGTCGCTTCCTTCCCGAAAGGTTAGAGAACTGTCCGCCAAGGTCTCAAGATTATCTGTAATGGTCCGGTTCCCGTCTGAAATCTTATTTACACCATCCTTCAGATCCCTGGAGCCATCAGCAGCCTCCTGCATCCCGTCCCCCACCTCAGCGATCTGGTCAAACACAGCCTGGGTATAAGTCTTTGTCACTTCCTCAGCCACACTGTTTTTCACCTTCTCCATGGCAGTCTCACTCATCTTGGACGCGATATAATTGGTTCCCGGATTCGTCTGATACGCAAGCTCCATCTTCTCAGGCTTCTCATCCATCACCGTAGCAGCATTTGCGGAAAAATCCTCCGGAATCGTGATCACCATATAATAGGTTCCGTTCCTGAGCCCTCTCTCTGCTGTCTCTGCATCCACAAAATTAAAGCAAAGCGATTCTTCTTCTCTGAGCTTATCTGTCAGCTCCTCCCCCACATTCAATTCCCTGTCATTATATGAAACCGCTTTGTCTTCATTCACTACCGCCACCGGCAGCTTATCCAAATTTCCATAGGGGTCCCACATTGAACCCAAAAAAAGTGTAGTATAAATCGTTGGAATCAAAACAATAGCCACAACAACCACTAAAAGAAGCTTATTGTGGACCAGTCCCTTCCATTCCTTTCTCAGCAAATCACATTCCCCTTTCTGTTACCAATTTTATCAGCACGCCATCCACACCCTTTTTACCATTCTATGCCCCGCCTTTGTTTTTGCTTGACTAAAATTCTATTAATAGATACCGTGTTGATTTTTAAGGTAATCTGTATTATACTAAAACCACTTGATCCTCACAACCATCAATTCCCCCTCACCCTATCCATTACTAGACATTTCTGCATATATTTGTTGCATTTTATACTTTTTTAACAATTGTCTTCCCACTTGAAACAGCTAGGAAAGGAGGCTCCCCTATGCCCAAAAAACCAGACCGCCGTATCCGTAAAACAAAATCCCAGCTCCGCGCTGGTCTCTCAAAACTCATGCAGCACAAAAGCATCAAAGAGATCACAGTAAAAGAACTGGTAGAAGAGGTCGACATCAACCGCTCCACCTTTTACCTCCACTATACTGACATCTACAACATGCTGGAAACCATAGAAAACGAACTCCAGGAAGAAATACTGAAGATCATCCAGGAACATCCTGTCAGCCCCTTCAACGAAGACAGTTTCCCTTTTATAGAAGACATCTTCCTGACCCTCTGGGAAAACAAAGACATCTGCAGCGCTCTTTTAGGCCCCAACGGTGACATGTCCTTTGTCAGCCGCATAGAGAGCATCATATCCGAACACAGCCTGAAAGTCCTGAAGGCCACCTTCCCGGAAAATATGGACAGCCTGAAATACTCCTATTCCTTCTGTCTGACGGGATGTATCGGCCTGATAAAAACCTGGCTGGATTCCGATACCGGTGAATCCCCCCAGCACATGGCTGATCTGACCTTCCGTCTTATCATGAACGCGCTAAAAGACATTTATCCGTAACCGTTCGTCTTCTTCTGTCGCGCCGGCTCTAACCTTTATCCAAAGCCTTACTCTGCCCGCCGACTGCGGTTTTCTACCGGTTTCGGAAAAAAAACGGCCCGCCGTCTTCTATATCTCCGCCCCATGCAGTATGATCTGCATAACGCATTGATATAGAAGACGGCGGGCCAATCCTGCCTAGTGCATCTCTGCATGCTTTCCGAACCAATCGTCCCTGAGTGCCGCGTAAAGCTCCGCATCGGTGGCATCCACATATGGCTTCACATAAAAGATACCCGCCACACCACAGGTCAGTGTACCTATCAGAAACCAGCCGATAAAAGAAAGATCCAGAACAAAGGCTTCCCACTTCTGTCCATACATCATTTCCTTGCTGATCCGCAGTGCCTCCCTGTAATGGATATCCGGCTGCTCGGCCAGAATATAAGGGACCATGCGGTAGGCATAGCTCATCACGATTCCCGGGATCACAAACAGCAAAGTCCACAGAGCAACAAACAGATTCTTCATAAACATAACCAACACGGAATTCCCGTAAAACCCACTCTGAAAGCCAAACAGCAGCTTGGAGACTGGTGCATTATAATCACGGTTCTCCACATAAAATCTACAGGCTCCCACCAGCAGCATCTGAAAGATAAAAATATCAAGAAGGATCACAGCCAGGGAAACAGCCCCTGCGGTAAATGCACTTCCTCCCCAGTTGAAAAATGAATGACTCCAGTCCAGCTTCAAGTGAAGTCCCGGAATCTCAAGAAACGGACCTCCCGAGCCGTCACCGTTATAGTTACGCCCGTACTTTGTAGCCACAAGAGCTGATATCAAGGATACCAATACTGCCGGCCCGTAATTTTTCAGGAAATTTGCTTTGCCGCTCATCTTCAGATCAATTCTGTTCCACATAATCTCATCCCCATTCCCCGGAACCATTGAACCTGTTTCCGGATAATTCTCACTGTTCCATATTACCATATTTTCATGGAGAATGATACTTCTTTACTGCATTTTCTACCTGAACAATATTATTGATCCCTTCTGTTGCCCCCAGCTTCTGCACTGCCAGTCCGCCGCAGACGTTGGCATATGCCGCTGCTGTCCGCAGATCCATGTCCTGTGACAGGGCGTACACAAATCCTGCCGCAAAACTGTCACCGGCTCCTGTGGTATCCACACACCGGATGCGGGGAACAGCCGGGCAGTCTCCCTGCCGCCAAGCTTTGGAAAAACAAAGATACTGGCAAAACACAGGATTTTTACCCCCTGCAGATAATCCCCCTCCAGATGCTCCGCAGAGAGGCTGCGCAGCGTGCCATGAGGATTCGTCAGAAAACTCCGTTCTCCGCCCTCTTTCACCAGAACCACATTGATCCCTGTATCCACGCCGGCTTCTGTCCTGGCATGATCAAGTCCGATTCCCCATTTACGGCAGTGTGCCCGGATAAGCTCTGAGGCCGGGTCGCTGCCCAGCACGGTCAGAAGCTGGACACTTTCCCCTAATTTTGCCAGAACAGTGGCTTCGTTCAGGGCATCCCCTCCTGCCCTCATGGTGATAGCATCAGCCGGACTTGAACCAGTCTCAAAAACACGCTCATCCACCGGTTCTGCCAGCACATCCAGTATGGCTGCCCCCACAACTAAAATTTCCCCATCCATATCTTCTCCCCTTTCCACGCGCTTTTTCTGCAAGCTCTCCTGTTTTCACTGCTTATCCTGCGGTCTCTTGTTTCCTCTACTCACAACATGCAGGCACCAAGCCCTCGTATTTTGTTACTTCAGTGTATTGTCATCCCGGAACTTTGCCAACAACGCTTTAAACTCCTGTCTGTCTCTGATAAAATCAAATTCTTCCAGATTTTCCAGATCCTCCAATAACCCCGTGCGCATACGTTTAAACAATTCCTTCTGCTGCTCCTGGTTTCCCTTCTGTTCGTCCAGGCTGTGATAGAGCCTGCTCTCCCCCAGCTTCCACGGTTTTCCCATAGCGTCCAGCACCTTCTCCAGCATTTCCAGCGTTCTGTCTGCATCTTTTCGTGCAGCCGCAGTTTCATAATCTGCCATATACTTTCCGTACTCCCACAGATCCAGCAGTTCCACTACATTCCTGCATTTCCCCGCATAGTATTCCATATCCTCCCGGCTGCCCTGTTCCTTATGGATCTCCATAAGTGTGATCAGACAGTTCTGCACATCGCCTGCAGCCTGAAGCAGCTTTTGCTGTGCCAGCTTTACTGCCTCTTCCGTTTTCCCCTGTCTCCTGTAAAGGAGTGTGAGCATTGGCCTCTTATCCACTCCCGGATCCGGTATCTGCGTCAGCAGTTCCTCTGCCCTGCTGTAGTTCTCTTTCTGAATGTAATCGGCAACCAGCATATTAAGGGCACTGCCTCTTATCCTCCAATCCGTCTCACTGTTCATGGCAATCCTTTCAAATAAACCCAGGATTTCCTCCTCATATGCCGCCTTATCCTCTTCTTCCACGGGAAACATGAGCATAGTCCCCTTCAAAAAACCGGCAAGGTTGTAGATCAGATTGCTGCTGTTTGGATACTCCCTGATCTTCTTCATAGCCAGTTCATACCCCTCTTTATATCCTCTCTCTTTAAGCACTGTGTAAATTTCTTCGCAGAAATGATTGATCTCCTCACCTGTAAGTTCCTCCTCAAAGGACAGCAGGGTATTCAGGTCCACCTTCAGAAGCCTTGCCAGAGGCGGCAGCAGGGTGATATCAGGGTAACTCACTCCCTTTTCCCATTTGTTGACAGCCGGCGCTGATATCCCCAGATACTCTGCAGCCTGTTCCTGGGTGAGTTTCAGTTCTTTTCTTCTTGTTCTGATAATCTCATTTATTTTCATCATATTGTCCTCCGTTATACACACGGACAGCCGGCGCCAGCTCCCGCTCTTTACAATAGATATTATAACAGATACCCATTCCCGGCACTATTGATTCCTTTTTAATTTTTGATCATAAATTTTAACTGCTGCTCATATTACAAATCCCGGCGGCAGCAAAGTCATAATTTTACCATTGTTGAAACTGTCCAAGCGTGCTATAATCAAAATTGCAGGATACCTGCACAAAATAGTCCAATTTAAGGAGGTTATTACTATGTTAGACAAAAAAGTATCTGAACTGCTGAACACGCAGATTAACAAAGAATTCTACTCCGCCTATCTATATCTGGATTTTGCCAATTACTATAAAGAGCAGGGACTTGACGGTTTTGCCAACTGGTACAATGTACAGGCTCAGGAAGAACGTGACCATGCCGTGCTCTTCATCCAGTACCTTCAGAATAACAGCGAAAAAATCACACTGGAATCCATAGATAAGCCGGACAAAGTATTTGACGCCTTTGACCAGCCCCTGCATGCCAGCCTGGAGCACGAGCATTATGTGACCGGCCTGATCCACAATATTTACGACGCCGCATACACCGTAAAAGATTTCCGTACCATGCAGTTTCTGGACTGGTTTGTAAAAGAACAGGGTGAGGAAGAGAAAAACGCAGAGGATCTGATCCGCAAATTCGAGCTTTTCGGACATGATTCCAAGAGCCTTTATATGCTGGATTCGGAGCTGGCAGCACGGGTATACGCTGCCCCTTCCCTGGTGCTTTGATATGAGTGGGGAAAAATATCTGTGTCCCTGCTATAAGGTCACAAAAAAAGACATCAAAGAAGCCATCAAAGACGGAGCCTCTTCATTCAAAGAAGTGCGGAAAATGACCAAAGCCGGGAAAGGCTGCGGCCACTGTGAGTGTAAGGTAAAAAAATATGCCAAAAAGCAGTTAAAAAAACACGCGTCCTGAATTAAGACGCAAAAATGCCTGCCGGATCAAGACTCTGTGTCTGATCCGGCAGGCATTTTTTTACCATATTCCAAGTATTCTCTGCATGACCAGACTTACACATGTAATCCCGGCCCAGCAGCAGGCCCCCATAAAAATAGGCTTCCCGCCTGTTTTAATGAGCTTCACCACATTGGTGTTCAGCCCGATGGCTCCCATTGCCATGACAATGAAGAACTTGCTCAATGTCTTCAGAGGATTGAAGATTCCCGCCGGAACACCCAGGTTCACAGCGATGGTGGTGATCACAGAAGCCCCCACAAAATACAGGATAAAGAAGGGAAATATTTTTCTGAACTCAACGTTATTTCCTTCCTCCTCTTCCAGATTCTTTGCCCGTACAATGGCAAGTACAAGGGTGATGGGAATGATGGCCAAAGTCCTGGTCAGCTTCACGGTCACAGCTTTGTCAAGTGTGGCGGCGCCCAGATTGTAAAGGGAATCCCAGGTGGATGCAGCAGCGGTCACAGATGAGGTATCATTGACAGCCGTCCCCGCAAAAATTCCAAAGGCCTCCCCGCTGTGTGTGTCAAATCCGATCAGAGCGCCAAAAGCAGGAAACAGAATTGCCGCCAAAATGTTGAACAAAAAGATAACAGAGATGGCCTGGGCCACTTCCTCGTCATCTGCGTCAATGACAGGTGCTGTAGCTGCAATGGCTGAACCGCCGCAGATGGAAGAACCAACTCCTACTAAAGTGGAGATTTTTCCCGGAATCCGCATCACCCGGTGAAGCACATAGGCGATGACCAGTGATGTGGTGATGGTTGCAAGGATAATAGGCAGGGACTGTTTTCCTGTCTGCAGAATAACCGACAGGTTCAGCCCGAATCCCAAAAGGATCACCGCATACTGCAGAACCTTTTTTGATGTAAATGTAATGCCGGGCTGCAGATTTGTCTTATCCTTCAGAATGAGAGTGACTGCCATTCCCAGAAGAATGGCAAAAACCGGTCCGCCAATGACCGGCAGTGCCTTTCCCAAAAACCAGCTCGGCAGTGCAATGGCCAGGCAGAGCAGAAGGCCTTTCCAATTTTTTTTCATAAAATCCATAGTTCTTTTCCCCTTTTCTAAATTACTGTTACTGGTATATCTTACCACGCATTTATAATAAAGAAAAATTATTTATATTTATTTTTCCATAAAAATATTTTATAATATAATCAACACTGACTACCAAATATTCTACAATATAATCCGTACCGGCCACATGATATTCTATAAATAATCTGTACCCGCCACGGTAGCAGGATTACGGTCATATACCCACAATACAAAGATTTCAGGAGGACAAAAATATGCAGGATTTCCGCATGGAAACGTTTTTAACCGTATGTGAGGAATTGAACTATACACGTGCTGCCCATAAACTGGGCCTGACACAGCCTGCCGTCTCACAGCACATTCATTTTCTGGAGGAGTGTTATAATACTCGTCTTTTCACTGTGCAGGGGCGGAAATTATACCTGACAGAGGCAGGAAAGCTCCTTCACGCCTCTGCCCAGACCATGAAAAATGATGAAACCCATCTCCGCCGCAGACTCAGGGATGTACAGCAGCCAAAAAAAGAATACCACTTCGGCGCAACCCTGACCGTAGCGGAATACATCCTTCCCGAAAAAATAAAAAACATCCTGAGGGAAGACCCGGACTGCCGTATGAAGATCACAGTCCAGAATACAAGGGAACTGCTTCGCCAGATTGACACTGGGGAAATAGACTTTGCCGTGGTGGAGGGTTCCTTCCCCAAGGAAGAATATGACTTCCTTCCCTACAGCAAAGAACCCTACATCGCCGTATGTGCCCGGGACTTTCCCCTTCCCAAATGTCCCTGCATTCTGGAAGACCTGCTCCCATACACCCTGATCACCCGTGAAAAAGGCTCCGGCACCAGAGATATCCTGGAATCCATACTTGCCCAGCAGAATCTCAGGCTTGCCGACTTTGCCCGGGTGATAGAGTACGGAAGCATCGGCGCCATCAAACGGCTGACCGCTGCAGGATGCGGTATTACATTTATGTACAAAAAAGCCGCGGAACACGAGCTCCGCAGCCAAAAATTAAAAGAGATCAGATTGCAGGAATTCCATCTGATGCACGGACTTAACTTTGTCTTCCGAAAAGATACGATTTTTCGGGAAGAATATTCAAAATTATATTCCCTCCTGAAATAGAAGACACGTCTATGCCGCGTCCACAGATTCCATTCTCTGTGAAAGCCGTTCTATTTTACAGCAGACCTTCTCAAAAACAAAGTCAAACACAAGACCATATACAACTCCGAACAGATTGTTTGCCAGCCTCAGCACCATGGACCCGGTCATACCGAACATTCCCATAGCCATGGCAAGTGCTCCGAAGGAATTAAAGACTGTCTGCCACAGATAGGTGGCTGAAAATCCCACACCGATACCCCCAAGTATTCCGATAAACCCGTAGAAGCTCTCAGGAAACACTGCACAGAGTCCAAAAAACAGGGCACAGCCGATTATATTTCCGGGGAAACGGTGTTTACACCTGTTTATCAAATCCTTCCGAAAGGGCTGCATAACAGACATCATGGCAAATCCTGCCCACATAATTCTGGGAAGGTGCATAAGCTGTGCAAAAAACATGCCGGATGAGATACCGAGAGCCATCCTAAGCTGCCACTTTGTTCTGGCCGAGGAAAATGCAAATTCCCGCAGCAGATCGCCCAGCCCTCTCTTATACGAAATCTTCCTGTGGTTTCTGTAAAAGACAAACGCTGTTAAAAGCGCGCCAAAAGCCAGCGCAAGGACACGCATGAAATATGCCCGGCCCGACACATCATTCCCCTGGAGAAGCAGATATCCCAGAACCCAGGTGGCGTGATTTGACATAATGATATTATGGCATCCCAGGGTAAGGAGCAGGAGCAAAAAGACAAGGTTCAGAAATAACGCCCATCCCGGAGATACCATATTCGTCACTTTTGGCCCCACAGCCAGAACCCCAAATAAAATGACGATCACTGCACTGCCGTGGGAAGCTTTGATCCCCAGATCCGCGGACCTGAAAACCATCACTGTAAGCAGCACCACCACACCGGCAACACTGTTCTTCTCTCCGAATATCTTTGTATATGCCGTGACAAAAGCCATACAGAAGGCCAGTGTCAGAAACACTTTAAAAATATAGATGAAAATATGTCTTCTCTTTTCCCTCTTGTCTTTACTGTTCTTGATCAGCGCCTTGGAACCGGCCTGATTCAACTGTAATTCCTGATAAATACTCAAATGATCAACTCCCTGAATGACAAATTTCCGTTACTGTTTTGTTTCCCCGTATTCCCCGGCCTGATGGTTTACCAGACGTATCAGCTCCATAAGACGGCTGAAAGTCTCCTCTCCTGCCCTGCGCCTCATGGAATACAGGGGTTCCAGATAATACGTGTAAGTGCGCTCCAGCTCTTCCCGCCCTTTCCCGGTGATACATAGATAATAACTGCGGTGGTCTGCTGCACACATCTCTTTCTCCAGAAATTCCTTTCTGCAGAGGCTTTCCACCAGCCGGCTGACCACCGGCTTGCTGATTCCCATACCCGTACAGAGCATATGGGATGTTAGCTTTTCCTTTGAGAGCGCTACCCTGGAGAGCAGATCCAGTTCCTGTGAGGAGGATATCCCGCCTTTTTTTGCTCTCCTTACATGCAGACTGCAGAAAAGCCTGATATCCTGCATCCGCTCCATCATTTCTAACCAATCGTATTCCATTGTCCCTCTCCCGCAAATGGATCTGCAAAGTTACCGTGAACGACTGCTCTGCAAGTACCTGCTGTCGTACCAATTCGATCCATTTCGTTTCATTACACCTTGTCTATTTAGTTTACTTTATCAACTATTTAGACATACTACTCCAATTAGTTTATTTTGTCAACTATTTCCATAATATTTTTTAAAGGGTCACCTGCATATCCTTGAACTCTTTTGGTGATATCCCATACTCTTTCTTGAATGCCCGGTAAAAACTGGAGTAATCCCCGAATCCAAACATGGGATACACCTCACTGATACCCACATCCCCCAGTATGGCGTCCCTACAGGCAGCCAGGCGTTTCTTTGTAATATACTGATGGATGGACAGTCCCGTGCTGTCTTTAAACACATGGGCGATATGATATTTGCTCACATAAAAATGCTTGGCAAGACTTTCCAAGGACAGATCCCCGTCCAGATTTTCTTCTATATGATCAGCCAGCCCCTGATACAGGTTCATCTCCTCCCTCTCACTCTTTGGATAATTCTGTTCATGGACAACTCTGTTCAGATGAAGGATCAAATCACTGACACACAGGGATATCTTTGCCTCTCTGCCGAACCTTTTGGAGCGCATTTCGTCGATCAGGCCGAAGACCTTTGAGCGAATGGTATTGAACGTCACCACATCTGTGTGAAAAATATAGTTCTTGGTCACCTTCACATGCTGCATCAGATAGGCATAATCCGACGATGTCTCCATAAGACTGTTGCAGTATTCCTCTGTGATCCAGAACACAAAACGCCGGTAGGGAACCCGCTGGTCCCTGATCACTGCATGATGCCGCTCCTTTGGCGGTATGAGTACAATATCCCCGGGTCTCATAGCGTGATCTTTTCCTCCTATCACCATGTTCACATTTCCCTCCAAAAAAAGGTAGAACTCATAATAATCATGCGCATGGTCCTTTACCTGGGACAAATAAAAATCACTGTAATAATAGATTTCAAAATCCTTTGAGAGCATATACTGCCTGGTACTGAACGCTGTCTGCAGATTCTTTTTCATACTCGTCACCTCCGTCATATCTAAATGGACCATTTTTTTAAGCTTATCACGAAACCGCAACTTTTGCAATGTAAACAACAAATCAGTCAATTGGCTTTTTCCCCACAATAATTATAATAATAGATATCAAGTAAATGAATCCCAAGCGGAAAAGAGAAAGGATACAAAAAGCTATGGAAATGACATTAAGATGGTATGGTTCCAAATTTGACACAGTTACTCTGAAACAGATTCGCCAGATTCCCGGTGTGACAGGGGTTATCACCACCCTTTACGACACACAGCCGGGCGAAGTATGGAGCAGAGAGCGCATCGCTGCCCTGAAAGAAGAGGTTGCTGCATCAGGACTTCACATTTCCGGTATCGAGAGCGTCAACATCCATGACGCCATCAAGACAGGTTCTCCCGAGAGAGACATGTACATTGACAACTATATCGAGACTCTGGAAAACCTGGGAAAAGAAGACATTCATCTGGTATGCTACAACTTCATGCCTGTCTTTGACTGGACCAGAACAGAGCTGGCACGTGTAAGACCAGACGGCTCCACAGTTCTTGCCTACACACAGGAAGCTGTCGATGCCCTTGACCCGGAAAACATGTTTGAATCCATCGCAGGCGATACCAACGGTACCATCATGCCGGGCTGGGAGCCGGAACGTATGGCTAAGATCAAAGAGCTGTTCGACATGTACAAAGACATTGACGATGAAAAATTGTTTGAAAACCTGAAATACTTCCTGGAGCGCATCATGCCTGTCTGCAACAAATACGACATCAATATGGCGATTCATCCCGACGATCCCGCATGGAGCGTATTCGGCCTTCCGCGTATCATCATCAACAAAGCCAACATCCTCCGCATGATGGCAATGGTGGATGACCCGCACAACGGCGTTACCTTCTGCTCCGGTTCCTATGGCACCAACCTGGAAAATGATCTGCCGGATATGATCCGTTCCTTAAAAGGCAGAATCCATTTTGCCCATGTGCGTAACCTGAAATTTAACTCCCCCACAGATTTTGAGGAGGCAGCTCATCTTTCCACAGACGGAACCTTTGACATGTATGAAATCATGAAAGCGCTGTATGACATCGGATTTGAAGGCCCTGTCCGCCCGGACCACGGCCGTATGATCTGGGATGAAGTGGCAATGCCGGGTTACGGCCTCTACGACAGAGCACTTGGCGCTACTTATTTAAATGGACTCTGGGAAGCAATCGTGAAAGGAGCAAGATAGTCATGCAGGTAAATGAACAGGGATTAAAAAATAAAGAACAGTGGGAAAGCAAAGGCTATGACCTTCCCAAATTTGACAGAGCAGCCGTGACTGAGAAGACAAAAGAAAATCCATTCTGGGTTCACTTCGGCGCCGGCAATATTTTCCGTGCTTTCCAGGCAAATGTAGTGCAGAACCTTTTAAATGACGGCGTTCTGGACCGTGGTCTGGTCGTTGCCGAAGGATTTGACTATGAGATCGTAGAAAAAATGAACCGTCCCCATGACGGCTACAGTATCCTGGTGACCTTAAAAGCAAATGGTTCTGTGGAGAAAACCGTTGTAGGCAGCGTTGTGGAATCCCTCACCGTTGACTCTGACAACGACGCTGACTTCAATCGTCTGCGTGAAATTTTCAAAAAGGATTCCCTGCAGATGGCCAGCTTCACCATCACAGAAAAAGGCTACAGCCTTGTGAACGGCAAAGGTGAAATGCTCCCCTCTGTTGTAGCCGACATGGAAAAAGGCCCGGAAAAACCTGAGAGCTACATCGGCAAAGTGGTAAGCCTTCTGTACACCAGATTTCAGGCAGGTGAAAAACCCATCGCCATGGTGAGCATGGACAACTGCTCCCATAACGGAAGCAAGCTTCACGACGCAGTCTATGCATTTGCGAAAAAATGGTCCGAGACAGGCCTGACAGATAAATCCTTTGCAGACTATATTGAAAATCCTGCAAAAGTTTCCTTCCCTTGGTCCATGATCGACAAGATCACCCCAAGACCGGATCCGTCTGTAGAAGAAATCCTGAAAAAAGACGGCGTGGAAGAATTGGAGCCGGTTGTAACCTCCAAAAACACCTATGTAGCTCCTTTCGTAAACGCTGAGGAATGCCAGTACCTGGTTATCGAGGACGCATTCCCTAACGGAAGACCTGAGCTTGAAAAAGGCGGTCTGATCTTCACAACCCGCGAAACTGTGGACAAAGTGGAGAAGATGAAAGTCTGCACCTGTTTAAATCCTCTGCACACTGCCCTTGCCGTATTTGGCTGCATTCTGGGCTATGACCTGATCTCCAAAGAGATGAAGGATGAGACCCTGAAAAAGCTTGTGGAAGGCATCGGATATGTGGAAGGCCTGCCGGTTGTTATCAACCCCGGCATTCTGGACCCGAAAGAGTTCATTGACACCGTATTAGGCGTTCGTATCCCGAACCCATTCATGCCGGATACTCCCCAGCGTATCGCTACCGATACTTCTCAGAAGCTGGCGATCCGTTTCGGTGAAACTATCAAGGCATATCAGGCATCCCCTGAGCTGAATGTATCTGACCTGAAACTGATCCCTCTTGTCTTTGCGGGATGGCTGCGCTACCTGATGGGTGTGGATGACAACGGCAATACCTTTGAATTAAGCCCTGATCCGCTGCTTGACACAGTGCGCCCATACGTTGCAGACGTAAAACTGGGCCAGGCTGTGGACGCAGAGAAGCTGTTAAAGCCGGTTCTGGAAAATGAAAAGATATTCGGTGTAAACCTCTACGAAGCAGGTATGGCAGACACTGTATGCAGCTACTTCTCACAGATGACAGCCGGTACAGGCGCAGTCCGCAGTACACTGGAAAAATACGTTTAAAATGTTCCATCCCTTTTGATACCCTTTGGGGCTGCACGAAACCTCCGCTCGTGTGGCCCCTTTTCTCTCTGTTTTTTTCCTGATCACCTTGTAAAAAGACGGCACCGTATGGTTCAAACCATACAGTGCCGTCTTTCTTACATTTCTAATATACTTCTGCCCCAAAAGGCATAAGTGCCAGCTTGGCTATTTTAAAATGCTGCATCCCAAAGGGAATTCCCACAATGGTGATACAGAGCACAAAGCCGATCACCAAGGATTCCAGTGCCAGAGGGATTCCTGTCACTATCATCCAGATGACATTGAGAAGCAGAGAGCCTGCTCCTCCACCGTACTGTACTTCTTTTCCAAAAGGGAAAAAAGCCAGCGACGCAAATTTAAAACACTGCATCCCCACAGGAATCCCCACGATCGTCACACACCATAAAAGCCCTGCCAGACACCAGCTCAGGCCGCTGATGCAGCCGCCAAATACAAACCAAAGCAAATTACCCAGACATCCCATATGAACACCTCCTGTTCCAGTTTATTCATTTAACAAGTCTCTCAGTTCTCCAAGAATCACTCTCACCCGCATAATTGCGTCATCCACCTGTTCTCTGGCATCGTTGATCTTTCTCTGTACCAGATAATCAGCCACAAGCCCGTCAAAAAAGAAGTCAGCAAACGTAAGAAAGGAACTGATATCCATCCGCAGATCAAGGGGAACCTGAACATCCCTAAGCTCCCTCTGGAATACAAGCAATTGTCTCTTTGCCTCTTCCATATAACCTGTGGCGTCTGACATTTTTGAATGCTTTACCCAGTCTGTAAAAAAACCGCCTCCCAGCATATCGAAAATTCCCCAGTTCTTTGCTCCCTGAAGCTTTTCTCTGGCATTCTCCAGACTGTACAGGGCTTTTTCCCCAGCTGCTGCCGCCTCTTCAATTTCTCTTCTTCTCATTTCGTCTCTCATCTTTCTTTTCCTCCATTTTCTCAGCCAGCTTTTCTGCGGCGGATATCTGGAAGGTGTACTGAGAATAGATGGAACTAAAAAAAGACCTCTATCATGACATCCGCCACAATAAAAGTCTTGCTATCTCATTTGATACGGACACCTCTCGGTATCGGTTGACGATTTCAAACCCGTTCATCTCTGAACGTTCAGCTACTCCCTTTCGATTGCTTGGATAAAATATAGCACAGAGGAGATGAATTGTCAATATATTAACGCAAAAATCCCAAGCTGCCGAACTCTTCTCATCTCTGTTTACTACTCCCTGCTCACTGTCGGCTGTTCACTACTCAACATTCACTGTCCGCTGTTCCCTACTCACCGTCCACAGTCCCGGAATCTGTACCGGGATTCCCTGTCTTCTGGTATTGTTTTTCAAACTCCGGCCTTGAAAGAGGTTTGTTGAAATAATAGCCCTGAATATAAAAGCACTCCAGGTTCTTAAGGATTTCCAGCTGTTCTCTATTCTCTACGCCCTCCGCAACCACTTCCATACACAATTCCTGGCAGAGCGTCAATATATTCTTCACGATAATGCGGGCTTTTTCATTGGTGAGGAGATTATTTACCAACCCTTTGTCCAGTTTCAAATGATTGAAACGGATCGCTGAGAGGAAAGACAAATTGCTGTATTTCGCCCCGAAATCATCCAGTGCGATGTTGTATCCTGCCTGACAGATCTGTTTTCCTATCTGTGCCACAGTATTGCGCTCCACTTCTCCCATACTCTCTGTGATCTCTATCTCCACATACCGCTTGTCCACACCATAACGGAAGATGATCTCCTCCATTCTCTCTATGAGCTGTTCTTCCAGAAGTGTTGCCCTGGAAAAATTAAGGGAAACAGGAATCAGTTCTACCCCTCTTCTCTCCCACTCTTTCAGGATTTTGCATACTTCCTCAAAGACAAAGAAGTCTATGTAATGGATCAGGCCGGCTGTCTCCAGGTAAGGGATGAATTTCCCCGGCGGTACAATGCCTTTCTTCGGGTCCTGATACCTCACCAGTGCCTCCGCGCCGCAGAGTGTGTTGTTATATGTATCAATCTTAGGCTGCAGGTAAACTGTAAATCTTCCTGCAGAGATCTCTTTTAACAATTCCTTCAATACCCCTGCGCTTCTGTGGACTTCCGCAAAAGGATGCTCATTATAATACTCCTGTTTTGCTATCATTCTGCGCTCATCCGCACTGGCGATAAGGAAATCCAGGCTGATGTCCGTATCTGACCAGGCACTTCCCACAGAAACACTGGCTGCCTCACGCATCCTCTCCCTCATCTTCTTCAACCGCTTCTCAAAAGCGTCATGGGAAATATTCTCACTCACCAGTAAAAATTCATCTCCGGTAAAACGATAGACCCTTGCCGCGGGGAATTCCTCCTGCATAATATCCGCAGTAAACTGAATCACATTGTCGCCGTAGGCGTTTCCGTAAATCCTGTTGATATCCTTCAAACCATTGATGTCTACGGAGACAATCCCCAGTGAAATCAGGCTTTCCTCCCTGATAGCAGAGCAGAACTCCTTATAACTGTTCCGGTTCAGCACTCCTGTCAGTCCATCGTGGTGCATGAGAAACTCCTGCTCTTCCTGTAATCTGCGCTTTGTGAGTTCATTTGCCACAAAATACTGTATTGTGGTGAGAATAGTGGTATGCTCCGTATTCCTTTTGGGGTTGTCGATCTCCATGTATCCCATCCGTTTTTCCCCGTCCTCCAGGCACACTAAATAGCAGGAGTCAATGCCAAGGCTCTTCATATTTTTATAAAGGCCGCTGCGCTTCTCTTTCCACTGTTCTATATCCTGTATAAATTGAAGCCTGCCTAATTCCTCCCATTTCCATCCGCCGGGACTTCCGGGATATAAGTAAGGACTGCCGCTGACACCGGCGGAAAACATATCCTCTTTTTTCCACTCATACACTTCCCGGATTTGGCCGCTTTCCGGCTCACACTCGATCACATATGCCCTGTCCCCTCCATAATAGGAGGCCAGCGATCCCAGCACGTTTTCCAGTGCATGTCCGAAGTCAGCTGCACTGGTAAGCGCGAACATGCCCTGCAGCAATACCGTTTCTCCAGCGCTGCCAAGCTCTGTCTGTGCCGTATTCCGTAACGTGTCCGGAACCCCAGGATTCCCCGGCTCATATTTTTTTAGGTGATCGCTGTAGACGAAGACACCACTCCTGCCCATGGATATACCTGTTTCCAGAGCAGCTCTGGCCATCTGATACAGACCCTGGAAAATATGCTCTGGACAGTTGTCAAAAATAATACCACAGGATACATTGACCGGATGGCTGATATTCGGAAACATATAGGGAAGGGAAATTGTTTTTATGACATCCTCTGCACACTGCCGCACGAACTCTGCCCTGGGATTGTTATACAAAAAGACTACAAACTCATCCCCGTAAAACCTGCCGATAATGGCATCCTCAATAAACCTCAATTTAAGCTGGTTGCTGATTTCCTTCAGCACATCATCCGCTGCCACATAACCAATTTCATGAACCAGTTTTGTAAAAAAGTCCACGTTAAATACCAGCAGGGCATAAGCCTGCCTCCTGCCCTGGTTTTTCAGCAGCGCATCCCCTATCATCTGTATGGCGGTCTCCTTGTTGTAGACACCGGTCTGTACATCATACTCCGCACGGAACTTCAGGGCCAGCTCCAGATTTTTCTTCTCGTTGATATCCTCCAGTGTACCATAGACATATAGATCGCCGTTCTGCACATCCCGCACCAGACGTGCCACAGCATTGACCCAGGACAGTCTTCCGCTCCTGTCTTTCCTGCGGTACTCAAAGTTAATGACTGTACTGCCCTCTTTATACGCTCTGCACAGGGCATCTCTGCTCATCATCTTCTGCAGACGCAGTTTGTCCTCCTCATTGGCCATACTTTCATTGTGAAGCACCATCAATTCCTCATAAGTCATTCCCGGAGGATATTCCATGCGCACCTGGCCCTCCACGTACTCCACACAATTCTGGTCAAGATTACAGCGGAAACTGGCGATCACACCTCCGTCGTAGGTGAGCCTGAGCTGCATTTCCTGCTGGTAGACCATCTCCCACCACCAGTAGCTTCTGTCCGCGGAACGTGTGAGAATATCTGCCTGTACATGACTCTGCCCATTCTGGAGCCGGCTGTATAAATCCAGCAGGTCCTGTCTGCTCCTGGGATGTATATACCCATTCTCCAACAGCGCTTCCGGTGCATGTTCCAACTGCCGGAATCCGTGACTCTCCTGTGCGCCCTCCGTCAGAAACAGCGTGCGGGTCCTCATATCATATTCCCATACATTGATATGGGCTTCTTTCAGCGCTGCCCGGTAAACCATCTCCTTGTGGGCCAGCTCCCTCTCCAGAGGATTCTCTGTCTGTGTATATCCCCTTGGAAGTATGGCCTGCGCCTCACGGGCCACTACCTGTTCCTCCGGCCGGTTCTTCCAGGCCCCGTATATACAGTATTGGCCCTTGCCGTTTTTCTTTGCCCGGTACATGGCTGCATCCGCTTTGGCAAACAGGGACATAAAATCCGTGCCATGCTCCGGATAAAAGCTGACGCCAATGCTGCAGCCGATACTACAGGTGTTCTCGCCATTGGTGTAATGGTCAAATATATTCCGTATGGCATTGACCTTTGCTTCAATAACGCTGTTCTTGTGAATATTGGTCATGAAGACCACAAATTCATCACCGCCGATGCGTGCCACAATATCCTCATGTCTGAATATTCCCCGAAGGCTGCCCGCAGTCTCGTTGAGAACCTTATCACCGAACAGATGGCCATAGGTATCATTGATATGCTTAAAATTGTCCACATCGATCAGCAGCATGGCTGCCGGATCATGTCCCTGCTGCATATACTGCTCTGCCCTCACCTCGCATTCCCGCCGGTTCAGAAGACCGGTAAGAGGATCCAGGGCAGCGGCTTTCCTGGCTTTGATGATCTCTTTTTTTCTCTGGTCAATATCTGAAATGATACCCAGTATCTTCAGAAGTCTCCCATCCCCGTCCCTGAGCGCTGTGGCATGGACATCCACCCAGAGATAAGAACCATCCCTGGATTTGAGACGGTACTCACATTCCATCTTGTCATTCCCCTTTAAGATGGCTTGAAATCCGCCCCGCAGCCCCGCCTTATCTGCCTCATATACAATATCTGTGGCAAACATAGAATCCGGAAAACCTTCTGCCGGAATCTGATATCCGAATTTCTTCTCAAAGTTAGGAGAATAATATATCTCATAGGTGACACAGTCCAGCTCAAAGATAATATCCTGCATCTGTGAGAGCACGATCTCATACCTCTGCTCACTGATAGCAAGCTGACGCTGTGCCTCCTTCTCCCTGCTGATATCATGGAAGATACAGTGAAACCAGCAGCCCTCTTCTTTATCCTCCATAACCTCCGCGCTGATCCATGCCCAGCAGATAGTACCGCCTTTTTTGACCAGACGGTTCTCATACATGAATACGCTGCCGTTCTTCAATTGTCTGCTGATCTCCCCCATGACCATTTTCCGGTCCCCTTCATAGACCGCATCCAGAATATGGTTGTGGAACCGTTCTGAAAATTCTTCCCTGGTGTATCCCAAAAATTCAAACAGATGATCGTCTGCATCTATCAACGTAAAATACTTGTCATACCGGCAGTTAAATACCCCTCCGCCGATTTTGCTCTTCCCGTCTGAGCTGTTCGCTTTTTCATTCATCCCGATCGGCCTCCTTCTGCCTTCAATACCCTTTTCCCCAACGCCTGTTCTTATACTCTATTGTATTACAATCCTGCCGTTTTTTAAACTTTTATGGCAAAATTTGTAATATTTTTCCATATTCCGATGCCGGGTGTCGGTAACTTACAGAAAAAAGCTGCCGCACAATTGGCTTCATGCAGCAGCTTCTTTCTGTCAGGCTCAGCCTGCCGAGGGATTTCCTCTATATTTTATCAGTGTTTTCTTCCGTCAAAATGGTCACCTGGGTAATATAATGTTCCATATCCGAGACTGCTATTTCATTCATCCCGATCTCATAGGCATATCCTGTGAGCCTGTAACCATGCTTCTGCGCAAACTCCAGCATACGGCTGTAAAGCCCGGGAAGCTTTTCCCAGCTCCCTATACTGATGCCCCGCAGATAAGTACCCGGCGGCTTTCTGTAAAATCCCTCCACCTCTGCGGGACTCTCCAACTGGGTATATAACCCGTCGTAGATTTGAAACTCCCCGTGCCGAATCTTCTCCACAGACAGTAAGCTGCCACAGCTTGTCTTATATTTGCTCAGATCCCATGCCTTCTGCAGATGTTCCAGCAGTGTGCTCATATCAGCAAACTCCCCCTGCTGGACCTGAGAAGACAACGGTGTTATAAAAAGATACTCCTCCTCACAGTGGATCAGATCGATCTGTCCGTCCCTGACCTCCATACTGAGACGCAGCATTTCTTGTTTTTTCTTTAAAACATTCCGCAGAGTCTCCAGGTTCTGAATGGTCTCTTCGATCTCCCCTACTTTTTTCTCCGAGAGTTCTATGAACCTTTGGGCTGTGGGTCGGTTCAGGTATTCTTTGATCTCCCCAATGGACATATTCAGTTCACGGAGCGCCAGTATGCTTTCCAGCTCTCCGCTCTGCTGATAAGTATAATAGCGGTACCCGTTCCTGCCTTTGTAAGCAGGTGAAAAAAGGCCGATATCATCATAATAGTGAAGGGTCCGTTTATTTAAATGATGCAGCCTGGCAAACTGCCCGGCTGTAAATAATATTGAATTTTGAAACATTTCCAATCCCCCTGACACGTTATCCGTTTTCTCTATAGAATGACTATACCACGTTATGAACAGACCCAAAAGAGTCATCAGCACATATATTTTTCCTCAAATTCATCAGCAGGAATGGGCTTTGAGTACACATACCCCTGTATCATATCGCAGTTTACCCGCCGCAGATATTCCACCTGTTCCGGCTCCTCTATCCCCTCTGCTACAGTCTCTACATTCAGCTTCTTCGCCAGCTCCATCAGACAGGCAATCACATCTCTTGCCTTCTCACTGTGCATATCCAGAAAGAAAAGCCGGTCCAGCTTCAACGCATCCACATCAAATTCCTTCAAGAGTCCCAGGGAGGAAAACCCGGATCCGAAATCATCCAGAGAGCACCTGAATCCCAATTCATGCATCCGGCGGATGCTGTCCTTCACCACATCTATCTGCTCCTCATCCAGGAATATGGATTCTGTCAGCTCAAATTCCAGCAGCTCTTTTCTTACCTTGCAGCGCTCGGCTATGGCGGAAAACTCACTGAGAAAATCCGGTTTCCTGAAATGCTGTCTAGACAGGTTCACAGAGACAGGTATCTGCCGCCTGCCCATGTTCTCCCACTTTGCCATAAGTGCACATACTTCCTCAAATATATACATATCAAGTCTGCATATCTTTCCGTTTTTTTCAAAAAGAGGAATAAAATCTGAGGGGAAGATCACACCTTTTTCGAAATGCTGCCAGCGCACCAGTGCCTCAGCCCCCACGGCCTCGCCTGACTTTGGGCTGACCTTTGGCTGAAGATACACCTGAAACTCATGACAGCGAAGGGATTCCTCAAACAAAGCGTTCATCTCCTCTTCCCACTTCAGGCGTTTTACAATTTTCTCGTCGTAAAAGACACAGTCTCCCCCCGCCTCTTTTTCACCGCTCTGTTCAGCCAGGCGCGCATGGTCCTGTAAAATGGTAATCTCCTCGCCGGGATCGCGGATCACGCAGGCCCCCTGTCGGAATACAATAGGATAGCGGGGGACTCCCTCCTGGGAAGAGGAATTTATTTCCTCGGCCATATCTTTCAGCCTTGTCCGGATAGATTCAGGCTCTGCATCCCGCAGACACAGAAAAAAGCTGTCAGATTCATTCCTGGAAACAAATTCATTTTCGGATGGTCTGATATGACACTGCAGTACATGATGTATATAGCGCAGGGTGGTGTTGCCCGCCTCGGTACCGAACCTCTCATTGATCATTTTAAAGCCTTTTACATTCATCATGACAATGGAATAGGCCGAAGGCTCCATTTTACCTGCCAACTCCTCGTATTTCAGGCAGAAAGCCGCCTGATTCATCCCTCCGGTGACACTGTCTTCAAATGCATACCGCTCCAGTTCTCTTCTCCCCGTATTGAAAAAGCGGTAAACATTTACAAGAAAGATAAGAAACACTGCCATAACAAATATAAGAATCAGGAAAAACCTCCATATACTCCCCTCTGAGTTGCCCGAGATCAGATCAGCGGGTATGATGGTCAGCAAAACCCAGTCATTGATTCCAAGCACATCATAAGACAAAAACAATTCCTCCTGAAGGGGAGAGGTAAATTCCAGGATTCCGCCCTTTCCCTTCTGCATATTCCTCCGCATCTGCCCAATCTCAGACAGGAGCTTCTCGTCTTTATTCTCCTTGAAAATATCATCCAACTGCAAAAACGGCTTTAAATCAGTGGGGGAAAGGATCACTTCCCCGCTGCTGTCAATGATACAGCTCAGACTGTTTCCGTCAAAGCTTTTGGATGCGATCATATCCTGCATTTTTTCCTTGCTGCGGGTACCCACCATGACATACTCCACGGACATATCCACATAAACCGGTACGGAATAGATGATCTCCTGGCCTCCAAGATAACTGGTTCCGGCTTTGCCGTCAAAGGATTCCCTGACACAGTCCAGTTTTGCGATTTCTCTCAGCCCTGTCTCATCTATGGTATCGGGAAGCGGCGTATGTATCATTTCTCCCTGCCTGTCAATGACTGTCAGAACATTGAACTCCAACAGTCTGGCCTCCTGTTCAAGAAACTGTACAAGCCCGGCCTCGTCTTCCTCTGTTCCCGAAAGACTGCTCACTGCAAAATCCGCCGTCATGGCCAGATCCTGAGATTTATGATGCATGGTATTTCCAATCTCACCCGCCATATGGGTGGTCACATCCTTCAGATATTCCTTGGTGCTGCGGGCCAGCACTTTCTGAAGCCCAACAGCATTCCATGCGGTAATGATCAGCGTTATCAGGATAACTGCCGAAATAATCCACACCTGCATCCCGCTTATTAAAAAAGGACCCTGATATACAGAGCCTCTTGTTTTCCTTCGTCTCATAGCCTCATACATCCTCCTGCTATAACTGCCGAATGATTTCCGACGGTCAGCGCAGTACATGCGCAGACCTGCTGAATGGTCAAAATCATTTTACTATAATTTGATTTTGAAGTGCAATCTTATATTTGTGTACGTATGCATATAGTATTATAATATTAGATATACTTACCGTATAAAGGAGACTTTGCCATGGAACAGAAAAACAGATTATTCGATTTTTTGCATCAAAATCTAAAGGACCAGATCGAGACCGGAATCCTTCCCTACAAAAGCGCGCTGCCGTCCATGAGCCAGCTCTGCAAAATATACCATGTGGGAATGCGCACAGTCAGAGAAGTGCTGAAAGCCCTGGCACAGGAAGGAATGATACAGACAGCCGAACGAAAGCCCTCCCGTGTCATATACAAGCTTACAGAGATGTCTGAGACAGACTCTGCCCTTGAGCCGTCCGTGCGCACAGCCCTGAAAAATAAATCCTCTATCCTGTCTGTGTACGAGACCATGACTATCCTGATGCCTCCCCTGCTCGCCTTCTCCGCCCAGGTCTGCAGTGAAGAAAAAATGCAGCACTGCCTCTGGATCCTGGAACATGAGAAAATGGCCCGCAGAAACAAATGGCAGACTTACTCCTGTTTTCTCCATGAAATCCTCTCCGCCTCAGGAAGCCTGCTGTTCCGGGATCTGTATATCAGTCTTGAACTCTATGCCCACATCCCATTTTTCTGGGAACACAGAGATTCCATTATCAAACCGGAAGAAAACAGGAGAAAATGCACTTATTGGGAAAACGGACTTCTGAGACCGGAAAATGCGGAGGAAGCTCTGCGCTATTTTACCGGGCTCTACCACTTCACAACAGATAGGATAGAACAATATCTGGACAGGCTTTCACTGGAATATCCACAGGTACAGACAGTTGATAAAAATATATACTCCTGGAATGCAGACCTGGGCCGGGACCATTATTATATGCAGATCGTCAGGGATATCATTGATAAAATAGGGATTGGAATCTATAAAGACAGGCAGTTTCTGCCCTCAGAAGAGACTCTGGCACGCCAGTATCAGGTCTCCGTTGCCACCATACGAAAGTCCCTCTCTGTCTTGAACCGGCTGGGCTTCTGCAAAACCTATAATGTAAAGGGAACGCAGGTGACTCTTTTTAATGATGATGCCACGTTATCCTGCATGAAGGACAAAAATTACAAAAAGGATACGCTGCTGTATCTTAGCGGTCTCCAGTTCATGGCTCTTGCCGTCCCCCCTGCCGTCAGACTGACTTTTGACCGGATAACAGAGGATGCCATACATTCACTGGAAGAAAAATTCAGGAAACCCAATACCATTCCCCTTGATCTGATCATGGACTGCATCACCGAGCAGATGCCCCTTTACCCCTTCAGAGTCATTTTGAAAGAGGTGAAAAAGCTGCTGCACTGGGGATACTATTTTTCTTACTACGCAGAGGGCAACCAGATGTCAAATACTATAAATCAGATGGGACTGCAGGCTTTTAAGTATCTTCGTGAAAATGACCGGGCTGCCTTCGCCAAACAACTGAGTGCCTGCTACTGCTATCTACTGACCTTTGTCCGTGATTTCATGAAAGACTGCGGACTTCCCGAAGCCGGCAGGATCGCAGAACCTGATCTGTCCTTTATCCGATTTTATATCTGAACAAAAAGAAACCCTTGTAAAATCTTCATTCTACAAGGGTTTTGACGTGCGCGAGAGGATTCGAACCCCCGACCTTCTGGTCCGTAGCCAGACGCTCTATCCAGCTGAGCTACGCGCACATCCAATATTGATTGGATAGATATTAATTTGTTATTGCCTCAGCAACGAAATTTATTATATCTTATGGTGCGAAAAATGTCAATAGGTTTTTGTATTTTTTTTATTCCTCTTTGCTTGCCATTTTTCAGCGGATTGTTTATATTAGAAGGTAAGCGCAATCTACATATTTATAAAGGAGAGATCATCTTATGAAATCATCATCAGACCTGAAGACCATGCTGGCCTCCATTCACCGGAAAAGCTATCCCGCCTACAAGGATTTACGGGGTATCTATTCCTTCGGCGATTATACATTATCCATCGACCATGTACAGGGTGACCCCTTTGCGGCCCCCTCCAGCCTGAGCATAAGGATTCCCCTCAAAACGGCTGGTTTCCCCTCCCATTACTACAGGGAAAAGCATACCCGGATTGCCCTTCAGGACTATCTGAACAGACAATTTGAGCAGCAGGTGTACCATTTCAGCTTTAAGGCCAAAGGCTCCGGCAAGAGCGGACTCATCTCTGTCAGCCGCTGCGGCCAGGAGATCCTGGACAGAACCGCCTGTGAGATCACCGCGTCGGATCTGACGGCCCGCTTTACCGTAGGTTTTCCTGCAAACGGCAGAACCATCAATGCGCCGGAACTGGAAAAGATCCTGTTTGAATTTCTGCCGGTATGCGTGCGGAAGTCCTTTCTGTACAAAAACCAGAACGCAAAGACCGTGGAGAGTGTCTTCTTTCTCGCAGAGGACCAGCAATACATCCGGGAAGAACTGGAGAGCCGGAATCTGGCCGCTTTCGTGGCTGACGGCGCCATCCTGCCAAGACAGAGCGGTGTATCGGACAAGCCGCTTGCTGACTGCGTCCCCTTCTCTTCCCCGGACTCTATGCGCATTGAGCTAAATCTTCCGCACAAAGGAAAGATCACAGGCATGGGCATTCCAGTGGGCATCACCCTGATCGTAGGCGGCGGCTACCACGGAAAATCCACCCTGCTGAACGCCCTGGAATCCGGGGTGTACAACCACATCGCCGGTGACGGCAGAGAATATGTCATTGCGGACCAAACAGCAGTGAAGCTGCGCTCTGAGGATGGACGTTTTGTTAAGGATGTTGATATCTCCATGTTCATTAATGACCTTCCCAACAAGAAAGATACCCACTGCTTTTCTACCCCTGACGCAAGCGGCAGCACCTCCCAGGCCGCGGCTATTGTGGAGAGCATGGAGGCAGGTTCCCGTCTGTTTTTCATTGATGAAGATACCTCTGCCACGAACTTCATGGTGCGTGACACTTTCATGCAGCATGTGATCAGCCGACACAAAGAACCTATCACCCCGTTTTTGGAGCGCGCCGGGGATTTATATGAAAAGGCAGGAATCTCCACCATCCTGGTGGCGGGCAGCAGCGGTGCCTTCTTCCACATTGCTGATACTATTATCCAGATGGACTGCTACCGCCCTGTGGACATAACAGATTCTGTAAAAGAACTGTGTAAAGACTTTCCGCTTCCCCCGGCAGATACCCCTGCGTTTATCCTTCCGCAGAGCCGCCGAGTTATGAGCACCCCTGATTTCCGGGAGCCTCAGGGACGCAGAGGCGGCCGCGGGGCAGAAGGAAACGGACACGGACCAAGAGAAAACCGAGGGTTAAAGACTAAGACACATGACCGCTACACCTTCTCCATCGGCAAAGAATCCGTGGACCTGCGGTATGTGGAACAGCTCACTGACTTTGAACAGACGGCTGCCCTTGCCTCCATCCTGCGCTACGCATGTGAAAACCTGATCGATGGTAGAAAAACCCTGGATCAGGTGGTGAAGCTGCTTCTGCATCAGCTTGAGACGAAGGGCCTCTCCTCTGTCTGCGGAACCTCCTACACCCCATGCGGCCTTGCCATGCCCAGACCCCAGGAGATCTATGCCTGTTTTAACCGTTTCAGAAGGCAGTAGAACAGACATCCGGCCTTCATGACAACAGGATACGGCAGGAAATTGATCAATCTACAAAATATTTCATAAAAACGTGAGGTTCATCACGGCATTGCCAAAATGCTGCGGCTATACTTATCTGCATAAGCAATGGAAACCTTCCGGTACCTATAGGAATACTGGATCGCTGCGTGTTATCTTTCCATTGTCACAGAACGAGTGAGGCCGCAGTTTTTTGCGCCCTCACACCATTTATGAAAGAGGTGAAATTATGGGTTATTGTTACAAGACGCAGGATCTACAGCAAGTCTTTTCTGCTCTTACAGAAACTTATGACCTTTACGCTCCCAAACTTTTTCTGAAAAAGGGAGCCTTTTCCGACACGGATCTGGTCCGCTATGGCAGGATCACTTCCCCTGAGGAAATCGTATTAGACAGGAAATCCCGCTTCTCTCCCAAAGAAGTGCTGTTTCCCATTTCCCAGACCTTATTCTATTTCACAGAGGACAAAGTGACAGAACCGAATCCCCCCAAAAAGGACGCTGTCATCTTCCTGAGAAGCTGTGACCTTCACGCAGTGCGCCGCCTGGATCATATATATCTGGAAAACGGCCCTGAGGATTCCTACTACAGACAGCTCCGGGACCATGTAAAATTTGCCCTTCTTGGCTGTCCCACCTGTTTTGACTCCTGTTTCTGCGTGGATATGGGGACAAACAAAAATCTTGATTATGATTTCAGTCTGGATCTTACAGGAGATACCTGGAAAACAGACGTCAAATGGCCGGAACGGGAAGCGCTTTTCCAAAAGTATTCCGTTTCAGAGGAATCTGTCACCCCCTCGTTTGTGACAGAGACAAAAACCCGTGTACATATTCCCGAAAACCTCACTGCCAAAGCCGCCAAAAGCTCCATCTGGAAAGAATATGACAGCCGCTGCATCAACTGCGGACGCTGTAATTTCTCATGTCCTACCTGTACCTGCTTCACCATGCAGGATCTGTTCTATACAGACAACGGCAAGGTGGGGGAGCGCCGCAGAGTGTGGGCCTCCTGTATGGTGGACGGCTACACGGACGTGGCAGGCGGAGGAAGTTACCGTAAAACCAACGGGGAACGTATGCGCTTTAAAGTCATGCATAAGGCACTGGATTTCAAACAAAGAGCGGGCTATCAGATGTGTGTAGGCTGCGGACGCTGCGATGACGTCTGTCCGGAGTACATCTCCTTCTCCCACTGCCTGAACCGACTGTCCGATGCCATGAAGGAGGTGGAAGACTTATGAGAAAAAATGAATATATTCCTTTCCGCTCTGAAATAAAAGAGGTCATACGCCACACAGATATAGAGTACACCTACCGCATGGAATACACAGGTGATGTAAAACCCGGACAGTTCTTTGAGGTATCCATCCCCAAATTCGGCGAAGCCCCTATTTCTGTCAGCGGCATTGGGGACGACTTTGTGGATCTGACCATCCGCCGTGTAGGTAAAGTCACAAATGAGGTATTTGAACAGTATGAAGGGGACACCCTGCTGCTGCGCGGACCTTACGGAAACGGATTTTACCTGGAAGATTATAAAGATAAAGAGCTTGTCATAGTAGCAGGCGGCACCGGTGTCTCCCCTGTCCGGGGCGTGATCGACTATTTTGTCCGCAACCCCGAGGCCGCAAAGAGCGTCACTGTCATTGCAGGCTTTAAAACACCCAATGATATCCTGTTCCGCCGGGATTTAAAGCTCTGGGAGGAGAACCTCAGCCTGATCCTCACAGTCGACAGCTGTGAAGGCAATCCTTCTTATAAAGAAGGCCTTGTAACCGCCTATATCCCCGGTCTGGAATTTGCGCACATGGAAGACGCCTGCGCCATTGTCGTAGGCCCTCCTGCCATGATGCGCTTCTCCACCATGGCCCTTATGGACCGAGGCTTAAAAGAAGAGCAGATCTGGATCTCCCAGGAACGCAAAATGTGCTGCGGTCTTGGAAAATGCGGCCACTGTAAAATCAATGATGTCTATGTATGTCTGGACGGCCCTGTCTTTAACTTTACCAAAGGCCGACAACTGCTGGATTAGGAGGTGCAGGGAATGGATGTCAATACAAAGGCTTTAAAGAAAAACGCGTTCCGCGTCACAAAAGAGCGCGGCAAAACAGCCTCCCGTGTCCGTGTACCGGGTGGTCATATGGATGCCTGCTATCTATCCATGATACAGGATATTGCAGAGAAGTACGGAAACGGAACCGTACACATCACCAACCGCCAGGGCTTTGAGATCCCCGGCATAGACTACACGGATATGCCCAAAGTAAATGAAATGCTCCAGCCCATTATTGAGGGACTGGACATCAACCAGACCGACCCCGGCACCGGCTATCCGGCCTCAGGAACCAGAAATGTGAGCGCCTGTATCGGAAACCGGGTATGTCCTTATGCCTGTTATGACACCACGGCATTTGCAAAGCGAATTGAAAAGGCAATCTTCCCCAATGATCTACATTTCAAGATTGCCCTCACCGGATGTCCAAATGACTGTGCAAAAGTGCGCATGCATGATTTCGGCATCATGGGCATGACCCTCCCGCGCCTGGATTCTGAACGCTGCGTAAACTGCGGTGCCTGCGTCAAATACTGCCGCCGCAAATCCGTGGAGGCACTGGAAACAGTAAATTACCGTCCAAAGAGAAACGAAGAAAAGTGCATCGGCTGCGGAGAATGCGTTCTGAACTGCCCTGCTTCCGCCTGGACCAGGGATGAAAAGAAGTATTACCGCCTGACACTTCTGGGACGTACCGGAAAAAGAAATCCGCGTCTGGGTGAGGATTTCATCAAATGGGTGGATGAGGACAGTATCATTAAGATCATCCTGAATACCTACAAATATGTGGAGCACTATATCGACCGCTCCGCTCCCGGCGGCAAGGAACACATAGGATATATTGTGGACCGGACCGGATTTGAGGAATTTAAGAAATGGGCACTTGACGGTGTGCAGCTTCCTGAAATCGCAGAGGTCACCACTCCTATGTATTGGAAGGGAGTCCACTATACAAAATAACGCTCTGACATGAACAGGGGGGATGCTGCACGAAACACTCGTGCAGCATCCCCCTTCACTGTATCATGACCGAATCTTCAAAAAATTCTATTATCCGAAATGAAATTGTTCCTCCCGGCTAAGCTCGTCAATAACTTCTGCTATGGCCTCATACACTCCCGGATAAGTGCTGCCCGGGCCTCCCACAGTACCGCCGGGAATAAAATAATGCCTGCCGCATTCTTGACATATCTGTCTGGCATATTTCATGATGTTTTCTTTGGACCAGTTCTCACGGTCCACAACGCCATTGTCAATACCCCCATGAAAAGATATCTGTCCTCCATAGGTCTTGATCAGCTCAGGTATATTATTTGTTGTCACCGGTCCCTGCCAGATATCCACGCCCATTTTGATCATAGACGGAACCAGATTCGCCGCATAGGAATCGCTGTGATGCACGATCAATTCCACACCGTTCTCTCTCCAGAACCCATATATCCTTTTATAAGCAGGCAGAAGAAATTCATCAAACATCTCAGGGGACAAAAAGGAAGAGATATGACTTCCCCAATCATCATGATGAAATACTGCGTCCGGATGAAGATGCGGAATCACCTCTTTTGCTGACTCAATCTCATAGCCGGCAAGGAAATCGATCAGTTCATGCATGGCACCCGGCTCCTCATAAAAATTGATCAGCGCCTCTTCCATTCCCATCAGATAATGCAGCTTCTCGAAAATTCCAGGTGCCTCAAAAGCTGCCACAAACTGCTCCTCTCTGTCAATACTGTCAGCCATCTCCACAAAAGGTTTCCAAGCCTCCTCCGGAAATCTGGTAGGCGGAGCTTTCACATAATCCCTCCATCTTGCCACATCTTTCACAACCACCAGATCACCTTTCGTCATTGGAAACGGTCCGGGTACATTTAAGGGATATGCAATGGTAACTCCCCATCCATTCCTGGAAGTGCTGCCCTGGGTACAGCTGCCCATAGATTCCATTAAAGCCGGATTTGACACCATGGCTAAATACTCAAACTGATTGACAAACCGGTCCGGTTCTCCCCCATGGATCGTCTCCAGCAGATTCTGCTTTATTGTCAGCACACACATGACCTCCTCTCATGAACTGCACAAGTCCTGATCCTTTGCTCTTGAAAAGCTTACAGATCAGCTCTGAGGCGTATTGCCCTGCAATCTGGCAAAGTTGGCCTCCGCGTACTCTTTTGACTTTGCCTCCGTAATTTTATATCCGAAAATATACAGCAACGTATAGATCAGATTTGCCAAAGCCGGGATACCGCCCAGCAGATAAACAAAGTTCTGTGGATTTCCAATGACAGCAGCCACTTCATCATAGTTCACAGCCGACAGAACGCCTGCCGTCACCACTGAGGATATAATAAATCCAAGCTTGATGGAAATACCGAAAAGAGACATGGCAAATGTCCGGTTATCCCTGCCGGTTTTGTAAAGCTGGTACTCTGCGCAGTCCAGATACAGATTGACACCGCATACGTTTATAAGCGATGAGCCTGCCACCGCCACAGCATTAAAAATTATATAATAGATGGCACCTCTCATACCAAACAACGCGATGCATCCGTACCCTGCCACACCAAAAATACCAGTGACAATGGCAGAGTTTTTCTTACCTATTTTCTTTACAATACCCGGTGCTGCAAAAGAACAGAGAAGCGCCAGGACTGACTGCACTGTCATAGAAGTTGTCATCATCATCGGCTGGTTCACAACATAGGAAAAGTAATACATGGCCAGTGAAAGCATAGTCATCATAATGCCCCACCTAAACATCTCTGCCAGCATGACCACAATGATCTGACCGTTTTTCAAAGTTTCTCCGATCATCTTGCTTGTCTTAACACTTCCGCTTCCCACACTCTTAAAATCGGGGTCATATTTATCAAATTCTTTTGTCCCCAGAAACAAAAGCAACTGCCCTACAAACCCAATGACTGCAAATACCATTTGTATAACTGTATATCCATCCATTCCCCTGCTGTCCACCCACATGATCAGTGGAAGTGTGATCATGGACGCCAGGATCGTTCCTGTATTCTGCCCCTGCAGCATTTTACTGGTAAGGGCCAGCCTGTCCTCTATATTGGGACCTGCGATTTTTGCCATAAGCCCATTCTGGGATATCTGGATAAAGCTCATACCTCCGCCGTAAAGAATATATCCCAAAAACACGATAACCGCTTTGGCCATAACCGGAATAGAAGGGTTAATAAAACAAAGTGTAGTACCAATGGAAACCGCCAGAGGCCCATACAAAAGCCAAAAACGGTATTGCCCATGCTTAAAACATAATTTCTGGACCACAGCACCTGACAGCATCCCGATGACAAGATCCACGATTCGTGAAACCAGCAGTATCGTTCCCATCACTGCTGCCGCGATCAACATACGGCTTGTCATGTAAAATACAAGATACGTTCCTGCGATAGTCCCGCCGATCATCTGCGCTACCATGGCAAAAAAATACAGCCAGGGAACGCTTTTCTTCATTGTTGATTTTTGATTCATAAATTTCACCCCTTTAGAATCCACTCAACCTGCAGTTCCTCTAGCTGAACAATTTCCTGCTCTCTTTATAAAGTGTATCTGAAAAAAATTTTGTCCGACAAAATCCGGTACACATAAACAGCCTGTTCTCCATTTTTTTCTGTTAAAAGCCGCCCATTCCATAATCTCCTCCTCTCTCCTTGTTCACGCACCCTGCATGATCACTTTCTTGATAGCTCACGCACTTTTCACTATCATCATTATAGCATGTAATAAATCAGATACCTATGTATGCCCCTTACAAAGGATAGTATGTAATGTTTCGACATTTTTGTACATATAACACCAAAATATTACATATATTTTCTGTTATATCCTATATATATTATATATTTTCAATGAATTATATGAATTAACAATTAATCTTCGACTATTTCAAGAGTTCTTCTCATTAATTTTGCACTGCAATCGCTTTATAATGCATTGCAAATATATAAACACTCTGTTTTTCAGACATATAATAAAACGAATAAAAGGTAATACCAACGCGGAATCATAAACCTGACACTTTCCGGCCCACTGGAATCACAAATTGAATATGAGACTCTGATAATTCAATCAAAAAGAACTCTTCCGGTAAATATATACGCAGAAGAGTCCTCATTATCCTTTATTCCTATTTTGTGATCGTCCCGTCCAGATCCCACAGATCTTCCCAGCCTTTTGCCCCGGCCCAAAGGAATACCTGGCCTTTTACCAGGCGGCAGTTCTTGTCGGCAAGGCGGATCTTCTCCATCTCCTCCTCTGTGAGCGGGTCCTCAGTGGTGCATTTCAGATTGCTGATATACTGTGGCTCCTTCACGGAGAAGGGAATCGGCACCTGCCCGCGCTGTACCGCCCATTTTAAACACACAACCGCCGGATGTACCTGATGTGCCTGGGCAATTTCCAGGATTTCCGGCATCTGGGTATCCGCAATATCCTCAGAGGTTCTGTCGCGCTCCGGGCGTGAGGGCGAGCCAATGGGACAATAACCGATAGGCACAATATTGTGCTCCTGTGCGTACGCAAACAATTCCGGCTGCTGAAAGCCCGGATGCAGCTCCATCTCAATGGCAGCCGGCTGTACTCTGCACAGGGGAAGCACTGCTTCCAATTTCGGTATGGTCATATTAGACATACCGATATGGCGCACGAGGCCTTCTTCCAAAAGCTGTTCACACTGTCTCCACACACTCATAAACTCCTCTGTGGAAAACGGCCTGGAATCCGGGTTTCTGGAATCCCCGTCACAGCCGGGTGCATGGTAATTTGGAAATGGCCAGTGTACAAAGTACAGATCCAGGTAATCCAGGCCCAGATCCGCAAGGCTCTGCTTACAGGATGCTATGACCTCCCCATCCCCGTGCATGTCATTCCACACTTTTCCGGTGATAAACAGTTCCTCTCTCTTTACAACTTGATCATCAAAGAGCCTCCCAAGGACAGCACCGATTTCTTTCTCGTTCTGGTAAACAGAAGCGCAGTCTATAAGGCGATATCCGCTTTCCACGGCACCATATACGGCATTTGATACCTGCTCTGCAGAATATTTATCAGAACCAAAGGTACCGATACCCATAGCGGGCATCCTGGTACCTGTATATAAAGTTCTGTAAGGCACTTTTGCCGGATCTACTCCTTTCCCCATAATAAACCTACCTTTCATCCTGGCTGCCGAAAACAACCGCAACTTTGCCGCACTGTCCGCCTGCCATAAGCTTATAGGCCTCACCTGCCCTCTCGATGGGGAATTCATCCGTAATTAAATCTTCCGGATGGATATTCCAACGCACCAGACGCTCAACCAACTCTTCCATTCTCCACAGACTTGTCACCCAAGAACCATAAATGGTCTTCTGTCCGTGAATAATATCCGGGCTTGGATTGAAGGTACAGGTTCCGCCCTCTCCAACGAATGCAATTTTGCCCCACTCTCTTGTGGCACGGATAGCAAGCTGACGACCTGCATCATTGGCACTGGCATCAATGGCACGTTCTACACCGTGTCCTCCGGTCACTTCCAAAATCTCGTCCAGGGTATTCTCGCCCGGTTTGAACACATGGTCCACAAGTCCCAGTTTCTTAGCCAGGTCAATGCGGTAATCATTCATTTCCACGCCGATCAATCGATTCGCTCCCAGTGCTTTGGCAAGCATGAGTGCTGCCAGGCCTACAGGGCCAAGTCCTGTCACCAAAACCGCGTCATTTCCGCTGATACCGATCTTTTCAATCGCCTCATAAACCGTACCGAATCCGCAGGCTACCTGTGCACCGTCTTTGTATGTCAGTTCATCCGGCAGGGCGATCAGGTCTTTTTCTTCTGCCAGTATGTACGGGGCCATACCGCCGTTTCTCTGCCAGCCGTACGCCTGACGGAATTTGCTCTTACAGGAAATGTAATATCCTCTGCGGCAGTCATTACACACACCGCATCCGGAAATGTGATATACGATCACCCTGTCACCCTTTTTGAATCTGCGGAGGCCTTCGCCCTCCTCCACGATAACACCGCAGGGCTCATGGCCTGCCACCATGCCCGGAATATATCCCTCCGGCCCTTTTCCCACGTGTTCCCTGTAAATGCAGCGGATATCACTGCCGCAGATCGTAGTTGCCTTTGTCTGGATCAATACCTGTCCGTGACCCGGTTTCTGAACATCGAACTCCTTCATTTCCACAGAGCTGTTGCCCGGAAGTATTGCGCCTGCCATCTTTTTCGGAAGCATTTTTACTGCCATAATTGTTGTCCTCCCAACCATGAATTCCAGCGTTTGTGCTGTTTCTTATTTGTCCTTATTATACCATTCTGCGGGAAGGTTATTAGAGATATCTGCGACACCTTGAAATCTTTCATGTCGTGTTTTCGTATATTTTAAAGTTAAATCCTGTGACGACAGCCGGTCCGTGCATAGATGTCCTTTACATATCCTAATATGACAAAACTGTAAGATATTCTTTGAATTTGTAAGGTAAATCGATGGCAGACATCTCTGCCATGCTCTATAATCATCACTGTAAAACACATATTACGGAGGATTTGAAATGAACGAAGCTGCAGCTATAAATAAGACAGGCGCCGCCAAATGGGGATTTACGTCCTACTCCCTGAAAGTTCTGGCGCTTCTGCTGATGACACTTGACCATATTTATTATTATTTGGGAAGCGGAATCCTTCCGATCCCACATATCTTCACCCTGCTTGGCCGGATTTCCGCACCGCTGTTTCTGTTTGCCATGGCAGAGGGGTTTTCACACACACATGACAGGATGGCATATCTCAAGAGGCTGTATCTTGCATCTGTACTCATGTCAGTGGGCAATGACCTGGTCAATTCCTTTCTTCCGCACCCAAATGGTGCCATGGTCATTAACGGCATGTTTGCCACCTTATTTATTGTGGGCCTTTATATCTGGGCCATCGAATTGTTATTGGGAAATATAAAAAAGAAAAATTGGAAAAACATAGGGATTGCACTGGCTATGCTGCTCATTCCCATAGGTTCAGGTATTGGGATCACTCTGTACATGGGAAATACCGCATCAGTTTCACCCATCGGAAGGATTGTATTCCAGGCCCTGTATACTTTGGTGCCGTCACCGATTTTTGTGGAAGGCTCTGTTTACTGGGTGTTCCTTGGAATCGGCTTTTATTTTCTCAGAAATAAGAAAATCGGTCTCTCTGTCTTCTATGTACTTATGTCGGGATTCTTCTTCTTTACCGCAGCCGGCGAAGGAATGACCTATGAGAATCTGTTCATCCTGAATGACCAGTGGTTTATGGTCCTCTCCCTACCTTTTATCCTGCTTTACAGCGGACAGCGGGGAAAGAAAATGAAATACTTTTTCTATATGTATTACCCGCTGCACGTATACGTGCTTGTACTACTGGCCAGACTTTTGGCCTGACACCGGACTGACTCTCGGTCTGACCGGAAAAATTATATCATGAGCAAAAGAGACCTTATCCAAAAGACAGTATAATATCACGGCTGCCTTTGATAAGGTCTCTTTTTTTCACAATCCTGGCGGCTCAGCTCACGGCTTCTCCGAATCCGTGCCTGCTGCCGGCTGCTCCTTTGCAGTCTTCAAATACTCCAAAGCCTCCGGGTCCTTCATCTGGAGCATTCTTGACCACTCCTTTGTGGCATCATCCCTGACCACCTCTGACTGGTTCTTATACAAAAATTTTACCAATTCATAGACATCCACCCAGATTTCATGATTCCCTTCCCTCTGGGACTCGTCAAAGATAAGCTGCAGTCCAAAATGCAGATGGGTCGTGTCAATATTATTCACATTTTCCTTTGCGCTGTATCCTGTTCGTCCCATATAGCCCACAACATCCCCGGCCTGAACAACACTGCCCACTTCCAAGGATTTGCAGTACGGAAAGTTCTGACGCAGGTGGGCGTAATAATAATATCGTCTGCCGTCAAAGCTGCTGATACCCAGACGCCATCCTCCGTACTGGTTCCATCCCATAGCTGATACATAGCCGGATTCTACAGCTATGATCGGTGTTCCAGTCTGCCCCATCATGTCATGTCCCAGGTGCTCTCTCTTATACCCATAGCTTCTCGCCACACCAAAATCATCATAATCGTTATAGGGAAAACTTTTTGCTATAGGACTGAAACCCTTCAGGCCGTACTTTTTTGTCCAGCTTACCTTTCCCTGGTTCTCCTGCCCCTCCTGGTTCTCCTGATCTTCCCGATTTTCCTGACCCTCCTGATGCTCCTGGCTCTCCCGGTCCTCCTGCTCCTGCGCGCCTTGCCCCTGGTCCTCTGCCTCTATCTGATATTCTCCAACCAACCCATCCAGAACTGCGCCATAGGCTTCCCGGTAGTAGTCAAAAGATTTGATCTCAGCGGACAGTTTTTCCACTGTAGTCTCGCCTTTTTGGAGCCTTTCGGCAATCTCATCCATGTCTTTTGCCTTATACTGCTTGAAATCACCGCCGTATCTGGCTCCCAGATAAGCCAGCAGATCCACCCAGTTAACATGGCCTTCCTGCCCATAGGTGTCCACATCATAGGCACAGGCTTGCCGCATGGCTTCACTTGTCACATGGAAGTCCACCCACTTTATGTAGTCCTTCTCTGCACTGTCCGTTCCGGAATTCCCTCCATTGTCCATTCCGGAATCCTCTGCATTATCCGTTCCCGAATCCCCTCCATTGTCCGTTCCCGAATCCTCTGCACTTTCTGATGCAGAATTATTTTCTGCCTGGGCTGTGCCACGTCCGGCGGCAAAGGCGCCTTGTGAGACATCTCTCCAGCAAAGCGCTGCTGTCAGGGTCAGCACAATGACCTCTGCCATAAAACCATATTTTTTCCATTTCTGTCTGTTCATGTCCGGCCCCCGGTCACATTCTGTATCAGTTTATGTGACCAGTCTGAAACTTAGAACCAGGCGGTAAAAAACCACCCCTACGTTTGACCAGAAATGATATGATACCTCTTAAGTAGACAAGATAAATAACCAAAATCTACTTAGGAGGTCTTTTTATGTCCAAATCCCCTCATACTTCGGAATTCCGTGCAAAGGTGTCACAGGAATACCTTGATGGATCGGGTTCCTATAATTATTTAGCCACTAAATATAATATCGGGTGTAAAACATTGAAAGAGTGGGTTGCTAAATACAGAATTCATGGAATCGGGGCATTTATCCTTAAAACGGGGAATGCTTCTTACTCATCCGATTTTAAAACCATGTGTGTCGAAGCGGTTTTATCTGGTGACGGAAGCGTAGATGATATCGCTGCTAAATATAACATTTCTTCAAGAAGGGTACTCAGCCAATGGGTTGTGAGTTATAATGCCAATAGAGAACTTAAGGATTATGTTACGAAAAGGGAGGTCTATATGGCAGAGGCCAGAAGAAAAACAACCGTTGCTGAACGCAAAGAAATCGTTGAGTATTGTATTAAACATAACCATGATTATAAAGGGACTGCATTCATTTATAACGTTTCATACAGCCAGGTTTATTCCTGGGTAAAAAAGTATGATGTGAATGGAGAAGACGGTTTAACAGATAAACGCGGCCATCACAGAGCAGATGATGAAGTGGATGAACTGGAGCGTTTACGGCGGGAAAATCTCAGGTTGAAACGCCAGCTGGAAGAAAAGGATAAGGCTGTTGAACTACTAAAAAAAGTGAAAGAATTCGAAAGGATGTGAAGCTTGGAAAGCTGCGTTACGAATCAAAATATTTAGCAATCAGACATTTCCATGAAACAGAGCAATGGAGCATTGCATGGATGTGCAAACAGCTTGAAATCTCAAGGACGGCTTATTATAAATGGCTGGACCGGGAGATTCCGAAACAGGAATCGGAAAATCTTAAGCTGGCAGAACTGATTAAAGAATACGATCAACGCTTTGGCCATATCTTAGGCTATCGAAGAATGACCTCATGGATCAATCGCTTTAACCATACTGCTTATGGAAAAAAGCGGGTACATCGGATTATGAAGAAACTGGGTATTCAATCTGTAATCAGAAAGAAAAAGAAAAAATACACATCTTCTCCCCCGGAAACAACCGCAGAAAACAAGCTATGCAGGGATTTTTATGCGTCTGCACCAAACCAGAAATGGTCTACAGATGTAACTGAGTTTAAAATACCGGGCGAAAAAAAGAAGCTGTATCTAAGTGCAATCATTGATTTATATGACCGATACCCTGTTTCCTATGTAATCAGCAGCCGGAATGATAATCAACTGGTGTTTAAAACATTTGATAAGGCGGTGATCTCCAATCCAAACGCAACGCCGATTTTTCATAGTGACAGAGGTTTTCAATCTACTAGCAGAGTGTTTCAGAAGAAACTAAAGGAACATGAAATGGAACAATCCATGTCAAGAGTAGGACACTGTATTGATAATGGCCCCACAGAAGGTTTCTGGGGAATTATAAAATCAGAAATGTATCAGATGTATGAAATTACTGATGAAACGACATTGAGACATGCAATAAAGGAATATATGAAGTTTTATAGCGCAGAACGTCCTCAAGACAGGTATCATTGTAAGACACCGTTAGAAGTAAGGAATGAGGCAATCGCTGCTGAACATCCAGAAGAATATCCTATTCCTAAAAACAAGCGAATCGAAAAATATAAAGAAAAATGGTGTGCATAGAAAAACGGCCACAAAAATGTGGCCGTTCATCAGCCCCTCGTTTTAAATATTTCACCTGTCTACTTGACAGGGGGCATATCAAAACGGGGTGGTTTTTCTACTTCTATTTCTATATACAGGCCTGCCTTGTGGGCGGCAGGCCTCTGCGCCATACCTTTTTATTGTATGTTGATCACTGGTTGTTTTCACTGGCACATCTCAGGCCGTTACTATTCAGCCTCTCAGCTTCCTAGCAACTCAGGCTTTTTCTCTCGCCTTATCCAACTTTACATTTCTGAAATAAAGTGCCATATCAATGGAAATCTCCACAATATTCAGTATGTAGAAGAACCATCCCAGATAGAACAGCCAGTCAAGTGATGTTCCTGCCGCTCCTGCTTCCATCCACAGGATTACTTTACGGGCAATACCGAATACGTAACCGATCCAGATAAAGAATTCAAAGAACAGACTCTTTCCTTTTGCTGTTCTGGAAATCCAAGATTTGCGGATTGAGATCGGCCATGATAAGCCGAAGCAGAGTATCATAAGCGCCTCTAATAAGTTTGTCATTATATTTTCTCCATTCCCTCTCTCATTTTACTCTTTATGCTGTGCCAGATATGCGGCTCTTCCCTCTTCGTACAGGTTCTTTCCTTCACTGTCGATGATGACAAAAAGGGGCATATCCTCCACATATAATTTTCTCAGAGCTTCTGCGCCTAAATCTTCATATGCGATCAGCTCTGCCTTTTTGATACATTTTGCAAGCAGCGCACCTGCTCCGCCGATGGCTCCGAAATAAACGCCGCTGTATTTTTTCATGGCTTCAATGACTTCCGGAAGACGGGCACCTTTTCCGATCATGCCTCTGGCTCCCACGGACATCATGGTCGGCGCATAGGCATCCATACGGCCGCTGGTTGTGGGGCCTGCGGAACCGATGACCTGTCCCGGTTTTGCCGGGGTAGGCCCTACATAATAAATGGTGGCATCTGTGGGGTCAAAAGGAAGCTCCTCACCTTTTGCCAGTGCTTCACACATACGCTTGTGGCCTGCGTCACGTGAGGTATAGATGGTTCCTGTTACATATACGGTATCTCCCGCATGAAGAGTTTTCGCCAGCTCTTCGGTAAGGGGCAGTGTAATATGTTTTTCCATTTAGATCACCTCCGTTTTGTGGCGTGTTACGTGGCAGTTGATATTAATGGCACAGGGCATACCTGCAATATGTGTAGGCATGGTTTCGATGTTCAGGCCAATAGCTGTGGTCTTACCGCCGAATCCCTGGGGGCCGATTCCCAGCTTGTTGATCTTGTCCAGCATTTCCACTTCCAGGTCTGCGTAATACGGGTCTTCATTGGAAGAATCAATGGGGCGCATCAGTGCTTTTTTTGCGAGAAGGGCTGCCTTGTCAAAGGTACCGCCAATCCCCACACCTACCACCATAGGCGGACATGGGTTGGGGCCTGCCGTCTCAACGGTCTCCAGGATGAAATCCTTGATCCCCTGCAGTCCTGCAGACGGCTTGAACATGCGGATAGCGCTCATATTCTCACTTCCAAAGCCTTTTGGACCTACGGTGATCTTGATCTGCTCTCCCGGGACAATTTCCGTATAGATCATAGCCGGTGTATTGTCACCTGTATTTCCTCTGCGGACCGGGTCTTTTACTACGGATTTTCTCAGATATCCCTTGTCATATCCCCGGCGTACGCCCTCATTTACAGCCTCACTCAGATCACCGCCTGTGATGTGCACATCCTGTCCGATTTCCAGGAAGACACATGCCATACCGGTATCCTGGCAAATTGGCACATTCTGTTCGTCAGCGATCTCAAAATTCTCAATAATATTGTCCAGCACACCCTGCGCGATTTCCCAGTCTTCACAGGCTCTGCAGTTTTTGATCGCACATTTTACATCCTCAGGCAGATGCTCATTAGCCTGGATGCAAAGATTTTCAATGACATCTGTTATCTGGCTTGCCATTATTTCACGCATATACGTTCACTCTCCTGTCTTACTTGTTATCTTTCATGACGGGCATACTTAGGAAGCAATAATGGAGATACATCATCGGAAGCAATGCCTGCGTTTTTCAGTTTCTCTGCATATTTTTCAATATGCTCCAGTGTCATAGAGCCAAGTTCTGTCTCTTTTGCTCTGGCTGCCGCTGCCTTACCTGCGTTACGGCCGAATACAATAATATCCAGAAGAGAATTGCCCATCAGACGGTTTCTTCCGTGGATTCCTCCCACGGCTTCTCCTGCTACCAGCAGGTTGCTGATCGCCTTTGTAAATCCGTCTCCGCCAATTTCCAGACCGCCGTTCTGGTAATGAAGAGTTGGATATACAAGAATAGGCTGTTTTCTCATATCAATATCGTAATTCATGTACATACGAAGCATGGCAGGAATACGTTTTTCAATAGTTCCTTCTCCGCCGATCCTCTCGATCATGGGAGTATCCAGCCATACACCGCTGCCCAGAGGCGTCTCAACGCCTTTTCCTCTGTCACTGCACTCGCGGATAATGGACGCAGCGGCAACATCACGGGTCTCAAGAGGATGCATGAATGCCTCACCCTCTGCATTGATCAGCATAGCGCCCAGAGAGCGGACTTTCTCTGTAACAAGCGCACCGTAAATCTGTGCCGGATAGGCAACGCCTGTGGGGTGATACTGGATCGTATCCTGATATAAAAGGGGAGCGCCTGCGCGGTATCCCAGAACCAGTCCGTCGGCAGTTGCGCCATAGTGGTTGGAGGTCGGGAAATTCTGATAGTGGAGACGGCCTGCTCCGCCTGTGGCGATAACTACTGTTTTGGCTCTTGCCACCATGTAATCATCTGTCTCCATGTTCTGAAGAACAGCACCTGCCACCTGACCCTTCTCATCTTTGATCAGCTCCACTGCAGATGTAAATTCCACAACGGGGATCTGTCGGTTCAGCACCTCATCGCGGAGTGTACGCATGATCTCTGCACCGGAGTAATCCTTGCAGGCATGCATTCTCTTTCTGGATGTTCCGCCGCCGTGGGTTGTCACCATATTGCCCTCTGCGTCTTTATCAAACATTACACCCAGTTCATTCAGCCATTTAATGGCGTCCGGTGCTTCCATGACCAGTCTTTTCAACAGCTCCGGTCTTGCTGCAAAGTGGCCGCCGCCGAACGCATCAAGATAATGCTGAACCGGGGAATCGTTCTCTTTGTCAGCAGCTTGGATACCGCCCTCTGCCATCATCGTGTTGGCATCACCGATACGCAGTTTTGTCACGATCATGACATTGGCGCCGGCTTCGTGAGCCTCGATGGCTGCGGAAGAACCGGCTCCGCCGCCGCCGATCACCAGCACATCCACATCATAATCTACTTTATTCAGATCAATATCTACATTTAACAGACGGCTGTTGGAGTGAAGCAGGCTGCCCAGCTCTGTAGGTGCCTTCTGGCCTTTGTTTGGTCCGATCTTGATCTCCGCAAAACCGTCTTCTCTGTAATCAGGATGATAAGCCTTTAAGAGAGCATCTTTTTCATCAGCAGTCATACGTCTGGGTTCCATGCCCATACGCTCGTCTCTGGTAGCTTCCACCTTTTTGATGGACTCAAGCATTTCTGGTGTAAACATGGTATCCCTCCCTATTTCTCAATCTCTCTTGTGTTATAAAGTTCCTGCATTTCTGTGATCGGCTTCTGCATCACCTGTTCGATCAGCTCATCATACGCGCCTTCATGGATTTCCTCCACACGTTTTTTCAGGTGCTGCGTCTCAGGCGCAATGTATTTTCCTGTAAGACGTCTTGCCAGAAGGCCCACCATCGGATGAGAAATACCAGCCGGACATCTCACGGAACAGCAGCCGCAGCTGATGCAGTCAAAGGATTCCTCCGCGCATTTCTCGAATTCACCTCTCTGGGCATAGGCAATATACTGCATAACATTTAAATCCTGGGTACAGGCTTTTGTACAGGCATTACATCCGATACAGCTATAGATCTCCGGATATAACTCCATCATGATCTGCTGTGTAGGTTTGATCTCTTCTATTTCATATGTTCTCTTGTCAGTTGGGAAGTAAGGAATACTCGCCACATACATACCTTCCTCCACCTGTGTCTGACAGGCAAGGCAGGTCTTCAGCTCGTTGATTCCTTTGATCCTATAAATTGTAGCACATGCTCCGCAGAAACCATGACGGCAGCCGCAGCCTCTTTTCAGAGTATATCCGGCGTATTCCATGGCTGTCATGATCGTCAGATCCGCAGGCACACTGTATCTCTTGCCGAAAAAATATACATTTACCATTTTTTCCATTTTAGGTACCAATCCTTTCATCTCGGTTGAGGGCCTTCGCCCTATGCCAGAGCGTCCAATCCGTCCGCTTATGTGCAAGCACAACGCTGCCAGCTTGTACGCTCCGGCGCACTGCTCATTGCTAATCAATACTCGTTCGGTAACTCATCTATCTCGTCACAGCGGAAAACAGGTCCGTCTTTACATACATATTTAGAACCGATGTTGCAGCGGCCGCATTTTCCGACACCGCATTTCATACGCAGTTCCAGTGTAGTGTACACCTGCTCTTTGGAAAATCCCATCTCCTGCAGAGCTGCCAGCACGAATTTGATCATGATCGGCGGTCCGCAGACAAGGGCTGTCTTGTCAGTGGTAAATCCCACCTCTTTTAAGTAGTTAGGTACAAATCCCACATGACCGTCCCAGCCTTCCTGTTCCCGGTCAATCGTCAGATATACGTTCACACCCTCTGTCTTCATCCATACTTCCTGGATCTCTTTTAACTGAACCAGGTCGTCTGCGGAACGGGAACCGTAAAGGATATCCACAGTGCCGTAGTTCTCTCTGTTGTCAAGTACATAGTTGATCACCGAACGCAGAGGCGCAAGGCCGATACCGCCCGCGATAAACAGCAGGTTTTTCCCTTTTAATTCTGTCTCTACCGGGAAATGGTTTCCGTAAGGTCCTCTCACTGTGATCTCATCTCCAACCTCAAGGCTGTGGAGATAATCGGTAAGGATACCACACTTCTTGATGCTGAATTCCTGGAATTCTTTATTGGTCGGTGAGGAAGTAATGGAAAACATACCTTCACTGATGCCCGGTGCACACACCATGGCACACTGTCCCGGCATATGCTCAAAAAGTTTGCCGCCCTCCGGCGCATTCACGCGGAAGGTCTTTACATCCGGTGTCTCCTGGCGGATATCTGTGATAACTCCCACCTGGGGGATCAGGGTATCCAGCGTATAATTTTTATGACAGGTACATTCGCTCATTATTTGTCACCTCCCTGTTTCTGAAAGGATTTGATAACTTTCACAATATTTAAGGAAGCCGGGCATTTTTCTACACATCTGCCGCAGCCTACACAGGAATACATCCCATCGTTGTTTGCCGGGAAGTATACCAGCTTATGCATGAATCTCTGACGGAAACGCTGCATCTGACTTGTACGGTTATTTCCGTGTGCCATCATGGTGAAATCAGAGTACATGCAGGAATCCCAGCAGCGGTATCTCTTGATTCCATGTCCTGTGTCGTAATCCTTGATGTCATAGCACTGGCAGGTAGGACATACAAAGGTACATGTACCACAGGCCAGACAAGGTTTGTACAGCTCTTCCCAAAGCTCAGAGTTAAATTTTTCATCTAATGCCTCCCCATTCCATCCTTCCAGGGAAAGGTTTGAATACAGAAGTTTCTCAACAATGGCGCGGATGGAAGCTTTCTCTTCCTCCAATGTCTTCTCGTCTGCTGCATTTGCTTTGGTCAGAAGGCTCTCCACAGATTTTGTGAGGGTTTCCCCCTTCTCAGTGAGAGGTTTCCAGTAAAGCTCATCTCCCGCCATCCATACAGCCACATCTGCCACAGGCTCTGCACAGTCCACACCGAACACCTTACAAAAGCAGGTTTCCTCCGGCTCATGACACGCCATGGCCACAATGGTTCCGTGCTCACGTCTTGCGGCATAGAAAGAATCCACCGGGTCAGCTAAAAATACTTTATCTAAAACCTCCACACCTTTTACATCACAGGCTCTCATTCCAAATACCACAAAATCCTGTTCTTTCAGTGCTTCCGGCTCAACCGTCAGTTTTTTTCCATCCTTTTTACAGGTATACAGATCTTCACTCTGAGGGAAAAATGCGTCTTTGGGGGATTTCACTGTCTTCAGTGTATCAAGGGCCACCTCTGCATCCTCGCTCCAGGCTCTGAAGTTCACCTGTCCGCTCACTTTTACAGGCAGATATAATTCCTGAGTGCCGGCAATTAACTGGAATAATGCCGCCAGATTTTCTTTTGCTGTCTTATACATACATTATCCCCTTTCTGCCACAATACCCGGCTCTACATCCTCAAATGTAAAGTCTGTCAGCGGTCCTTTTGAATCTGTGTCTTCACCGGCCTGATATTCCCCGTAGAACTCATCAATGTCCTTGATGAATTTCCGGTTGAACAGATGAAGCGGTATTCCCTGGGGACATACACGGCTGCACTCACCGCAGTCTGTACAGCGTCCCGCCACGTGGAAGGCCCGGATGATGTGGAACATTTTCTCTTCAAAGGAATCCACATTGGCCTTCTGGGAACTGTCGAACTTATTACTGTCAAATACACATTTTCTGCAGCTGCATGCAGGACATACATTTCTGCATGCATTGCAGCGGATACATTTGCTCAGTTCCTTTTGGAAAAACGCAAATTTCTCTTCCGGGCTCATGGCTTCAATGGCAGCCACACCGTCAAAGCGTTCCGCATCCTTTGTCTCTTTGGATTCCCCTATTATTTCATCGTAAATCTTATGCTCTTTTCCTTTGCACACATGGCATCTCTCCAGCATTGCATCCGCGTAAGAACATGTCTTCTCTCCATAGAGAGTCTGGATGGTAAGGATATCTGCTTCGTCTGTGATCTCCGCACCGGAAATGTTCTGGATTCCCTTGATCCCCATGCTCTTGATCTTCTCAATATCCAGCTTGCCTTTGCAGCCGACACCGATAATATAGGCTTTGTCTCTGTCAACTCTGTGTTCCTTGATGAGCTGGTTAAAGCTGTAAGTATCACAGGGCTTCAGACATACCAGGGTTTTTCCCTCCAGCTTGGAGGCCTCGATCATATATTTGCTCAAATTGGCTCCGCAGAACCCGTTATATACAAAGTTTTCAAAGTCTTCTTCTTTTTCAAAATACGCCGGTTCCGGATTGTAAGGCAGGTCTCCCGCTTTCCAGCCGAGGACACGGGCTACGGTACCGTCCGCTAACAGCTCTTTTGCACGGCTCACTACTTCCTGCATCTCAAATCCTCCAATCTTACGTTCTTGCCCAGAGAGCGGACTTTTTCCACAAACTCATTCATGGTCGTGGAGAATTTAACGCCCTCCGCTGCGGACACCCATTCCACACGGGTACGTCCGTTTTCCACACCGATATAGTCAAGCATGGAGAATAACAGTGTCATACGCCTTCTGGCATAGTAATTTCCTGTGCTGTAGTGGCAGTCTCCCGGATGACATCCGCAGAGGATCACGCCGTCAGCGCCTTTTTCAAATGCCCGTAAAATGAACATAGGATTTACACGGCAGGAACAGGGCACACGGATGATCTTAACGTCTGCAGGGTAGGAAAGACGGCTGCTTCCGGCCAGGTCCGCGCCTGCATAACTGCACCAGTTACAGCAGAATGCCACAATTTTAGGTCTGAATTCTTCTTTTGCTTCTATCGACATATTGCATCCACCTCCGCTATGATCTGTCTGTTGGAGAATCCCTGTAAGTCCATGGCTCCTGACGGGCAGGCAACGGTACATGCACCGCATCCCTGACAAAGTGCGTTGTTCACCACTGCAATGCGGCGTGTCTCACGGATTCCGTGGTCATTCACCTCTTTGTCCTCGTAAGTGATAGCACCATACGGGCACACATTTGCACAGGTAGAGCATCCGTTACAGAGAAGTTCGTCGGACTTGGCTGTACATGGGTTAGTCATCAGTTTATCCTTTGCAAGGAGTCCAATGGCTTTCACTGCTGCAGCCCCTGCCTGAGAAACTGTCTCCGGGATATCCTTTGGTCCCTGGCATACGCCTGACAGGAAAATACCTGCTGTGGGGGATTCCACCGGGCGAAGCTTAGGGTGTGCTTCTGTAAGGAAGTTGTTGGTGTCAATGCTGGCTGTGAGCATGGTGGCAATCTTTCTGACAGAAGGATCCGGCTCAATAGCGGTAGCAAGGACTACCATATCTGCTTCCATGAGGATCTGCTTGTTATCAATGAGGTCAACGCCCTGTACTAGTAACTGTCCGTTTGGCTGGGGAGCGACTTTACCCACCTGGCCCTTGATATAGTTCACACCGTATTCCTCCACGGCTCTTCTGTAGAACTCATCAAAGTTTTTGCCCGGGGTACGGACATCAATGTAAAATACAGTCACGTTCACATCCGGATATTTATCGCGGATCAACATGGCATGTTTTGCAGTATACATACAGCAGATCTTAGAGCAGTAGCTCTTACCTCTCTTATCTGCACAGCGGCTGCCTACACACTGGATAAATACCATATTCTTCGGAGCTTTTCCGTCAGACATACGCTCCAGATGGCCCTTTGTGGGTCCTGCCGCATTCATGATACGTTCCAGTTCCAGGGATGTGATAACATCCTTGCTCTGGTTGTACGCGTACTCATCGTAATTGTCCAGCTTGATGGTGTCAAAACCGGTGGCAACTACAATGGCACCATACTTCTCTGTGAGGATCTCATCCTTCTGCTCATAATCAATGGCACCTGCCTGACATACTTTTGCGCAGACACCACATTTTCCTGTCTTGAACTTGATACAGTTCTCTCTGTCAATAACGGGAACATTGGGGATTGCCTGGGCAAACGGTGTATAGATGGCGCTTCTTGTGTTCAGGCCCCTGTTGAACTCATTGGAATTCTTCTTGGACGGGCATTTTTCCTGGCATACGCCGCAGCCTGTACACTTGTCCATATCCACACTTCTGGCTTTCTTGCGGATATCCACAGTAAAGTCACCCACGAAGCCGGAAACCTTTTCCACTTCACTGTATGTATAAATGTTGATCTTCTCATGGGCAGACGCTTCCACCATTTTCGGTGTCAGGATACAGGCAGAACAGTCAAGGGTGGGGAAGGTCTTGTCAAGCTGTGACATTCTTCCGCCAATACTCGGAGTCTTCTCCACAATATCCACTTCGTATCCGGCCTCTGCAATGTCAAGTGCAGTCTGGATACCTGCAATACCGCCGCCGATGACCAAAGCTCGTTTTGTGACGAGACTTTCGCCTGGCTTCAGGGATGCGTTCAGATTTACTTTCGCGATTGCCGCTCTGGCAAGGATAACAGCCTTCTTGGTGGCTTCCTCCATATCCTTGTGGATCCAGGAACAATGTTCACGGATGTTGGCAACCTCCACCATGTATGGGTTTAGGCCGGCTCTCTCCGCTGCCTTGCGGAAAGTGGTCTCGTGCATACGCGGTGAACAGGAACATACCACAAGTCCTGTCAGTTTTTCATTTTTGATGGCCTCTGCGATCTTGGACTGTCCAGCCTCGGAACACATATACTGATAATCCTCCGCATGGACAACGCCCGGCTCCATTTTAGCCATTTCCACTACTTTCTTAACATCTACCGTAGCGGCGATGTTGCTGCCGCAATGACAGACAAATACACCTATTCTCTGCACTTAACCTCACCTCCTGTATCTTCTAAATGCACTGACTAAAAGCTGCTGTGGAAGTTCCGGGTCCAAAAGCTCAGGGATTTCATCGGCTGTCAGGTAATCCCCGCCCTTTTCACGGACAACCAGCTGTCTTGCCGCGTCAATGAGTTTTCCCGGTTTCACATCCCTTGGACAGCGCTCCACACATGCAAAGCAGGAGAGACATTTCCAAAGGGATTTTGAATTTACCAGGGATTCGATATCTTCATTCTGCACATAGGATACAAACTGATGCGGTTTGATGTCCATTTCATTGTAGGATGGACATGACGCAGAACATTTGCCGCACTTCATACATTTCAGCGGATTGACGCCGCTGATTTCCTTTATCATTTCAGCCTGTTTCTTTGGGGTATTCATGCTTTTGCTGCCTCCTCTTTCACGCCGAGAGCCTCTGCCAGAAGCTCTGTAAAGTAAAATACAGGAAGCTTGCTGCCGCTGGTGCTCTTATTCAGGTTATACAGGCATAACGGACATGCTGTGATCAGCATATCAGCTCCAAAGCCGGATGCGCTGTCCATGATCTTGTCAGACATGGTTTTTGACATCTCTTTTTCTTTCAGGGATATGTAACCGCCGCAGCACTCATTCCTGTATGGGTAAATAACAGGCTCTGCTCCGATGGCCCGAATAAAATCCTCAATGATAGCCGGATTCTCCGGATCATCAAATTCCAGAAGTCCACTTGGACGAAGAAGCAGGCATCCGTAATAAGCGCCTATGTTCTTTCCTGTGAGCGGAGCTGTCACTTTCTCCTTTAACGTATCGAAACCTATGCGGTCACGGAGCACCTCCAGAAAATGGAGCACTGTTGTCTCACCCGCATAGGGTTCTTCTAACTGCATATAATTATTTGCTCTGGTACGAATGTCATCTACATTCTTCATATCATCATTGACACGTTTGATCACATGATGACAGGCCGAACAGAGTGTTACCAGATCCTGGCCTTTTTCTTTGGCCTCATTGAGAGCACGGACGGAAGAAAGTTTTGTGGCGATCTCGTCAGACCCCAGCGGATAAACGCCGCCGCAGCACTGCCAGTTTTCAATTTCTTCCAGTTCAAATCCCAGTGCCCTTGCAGAAGCTCTGGCATAAGCGTCCAGTTCTACTGCTTTTGTCTTCAGGGTACACCCCGGATAATAACTGTACTTCATAGTTCCTCCTAATAATCCCGGAAACTGTCCGGTATCCTCATAGTCCCCGCTTGGCGGACCAAAGGATACGGAACAGTCATCCTGTTTCTACAGTTCTATCTGTTTGATCACTTCTTTCAGTGCGTTGGCACTTGCCTGAAGTTTAGCGATTTCCTCTTTATTCATACGCATTGGCACTTTGCCCTGGATACCATTGGGGCCGACCAGAGTCAGGGTGCTCACGCAGACATCCTCAATGCCGTATTCCCCATGCATCATAGAGGAAACGGTTGCGATGGAATCAGATGATGCCAGCAGGATTCCGCAGAGCTTACATACCGCTGCAGATACCGCGTAGAAGGTAGCACCTTTATTTGCGATCACCTTGCCGCCAGACTTCTGAACATAGGTCAGCATTTCGTCTTTATCCAGCACATCTACCTCTTTGCCAAGGTTCTTAGCCAGTTCATAATACTCATCTACACTGACACCTGATATATAGGCACCTGTCCAGGGAATGAAGGAAGTGTCACCGTGCTCACCGAATACATAAGCGTGGATATTTTTCTGAGCAACTTTAAAGTGTTCAGACAGTCCGCAGCGGAGACGTGCAGTATCCAGAATTGTACCGGAACCAATGATCTGATTCTCAGGCAGTCCTGAAATCTTTGTAAATACATAAGTCATAATATCAACAGGATTGCTTACGATGATGTAAAGCGCATTGGGCGCAGCTTTTACGATTTCCGGTGTGATACTCTTTAAAATATTCACGTTAGTCTGTGTCAGCTCAATTCTTGTCTGACCGGGTTTGCGGGCAATACCTGATGTGATGATCACGATATCGGAATCCTTTGCATCCTCGTATTCTCCGGCTACAATGTTGATTGGATCGCGGAAACAGGTACCCTGTGCGATATCCATAACTTCTCCGGCAACCTTTTCTTTGTTGATATCGATCAATACGATCTCTGATGCGATATCTCCGTTAGATAATGTGTAAGCAATTGTTGAGCCAACGCTTCCGGCTCCGATGACAGTAATTTTACTACTCATGCTTGCTCCTTTCCCCTTCCTTTGGGTGGTCCTTATTGTCTTTTTTTTAACAATCAATATTCAAAAAAATGTGAAATCACAAATTCTATCTCCATAAGTATGTTTTTCTGTTAAAACATATTTACTCAGCCCCCCTGGTTTACAGGGCTTTTTAGAAGAATCTGATTTCGCGCTACGGATTAAGGATACCATATTGACAAGAAATTAACAACAACTTTTTAACGATTTTTTGTACTTTTTTGCCTCATCTACTACGTTAGTGTAGAAAAGTGCACTTTCAATCATCCTATTTTTTCTGCGTGCATTGAACAAACAGAAAATGCTTTATTTTCTTGTATTTTTGCGCGTGCAATGTGTTTTTTGACTATTTTTGTCCATTATTTTTTCAATTTTTTTCTTGGAATTTAGTGGATATTTTATGTGTGTATACAAAAAACATAATCTGTCATTTTCTGTATTTTCCACATGTTTTTAAAGCGTGCATACAAATGCACACTGTGTTCACAAAAAAGACTGCCCCGGTTGGCTTATCATTTATAAGCCCTCAAGGCAGTCTTTTTATTATATCAGACATGTTAGTCAAATATCTTTTTTATTCTTTAAGCTCCCATATTTTTGTCACAGACAAACTTTTATGTTCAGGTATTAAAGAATCGGAAATTCCACCGTCACCACAAACAGATCCGCATCCACTTCTATCCCAAACATACCTCCGCATGCCTCCGTAAAGCTCCTGGCAATGGAAAGTCCCAATCCGCTTCCTCCGTCAGTACGGCTCTCATCTCCGCGGACAAATCTCTCCGTAAAGTCAATGTCTGACGGAATCTCCTCCTGGGAGATATTTTTTACTGTGGTCCTGGCTGTTCTGCTGTCTGCCTTCAATGTTATGAAAACACGGGATCCATCCAGTGAATATTTGAGGGCATTCTGCAGAAGGTTCTGAAATACTCTGTAAAGACGGCTGCCGTCCGCATGGATCATAACGGCATCTGCCGGGATCTGTGCCTTAACTGTCACAGAACTCTCTTCAATCTGTTCCTCCATATCTGCCAGAGTCTGACGGAGCAGTTTGCCAAGATCCAGATCTTCTAAATTTACAGGAAGCTGCTTTGACGCCGCTTTACTGATTTCAAAAACATCCTGTACCATGGATTTCAGGCGCTGGGATTTTGTATCCAGAATACGGACATAATCTTTCACATCCTCCGGGAGATTCTCCTCCTGCTTCATAAGCTCCACGTAACTGATAATGGAGGTCAGGGGCGTCTTGATGTCATGGGATACATTTGATACCAGCTCCACTTTCATGCGCTCACTCTTCATTCGCTCTGACAACGCTGTATCCATTCCGTTCTGAATATCATTTAACTGCTGTACGGCTTCATACAGATCTGAATCTTCCGGCACTATCAGCTTATCTGTCATATTTCCGTCATGGACTTTCTTTATCTGACGGATCAGATCGCCAATTTCATTTGCAAACTTTTGATTATCTGATGCATATTGTTTCATCATACCCACCAGCAGTACGATCAAAAATACCACAATGGCCACAAGCAGCAATACCGCTGCAAAACTGCCTCCATCATCATACAGATAAAACGCTGACACAAAACATGCCAAAGCCGCAATGACTGACAACACGATTCCTGATATCATCACCGGTGAAAATTTACGGATCATTTGTTTTTGAAAGGGGTACTCCATATTTCTTGTCTGAAATAGTTTCTGTATATCCCTGACCAATGTCTTTCTGGGCTTTTTTCTGTTATACCTGTAGTCATTGATGAGGATATACAAGATCCAGAAAAATACCAGCAGCAATATGGGATTTCCGAATAATGTGTACATCATTGGATAGAAAATCTCCGATACATACTCATAATAGTCCCATCCATAATAGACATCCATATAGTTGTTGATCCCTACGATCCCTCCTGCGATCACAAGAACTGCCAGACCTATTTTACACTCCATCCAGACTTTTCCCGTATAAACAGCAAGGAATCTGTCACCGTCTTTTTTGTACTTTCTCAGTACCAGATAAATACCCAGAAGCACAAGGCCCGCAATAAACTCTGCGATTTTAGCAATATAGCTGTCCTTAGCATGTTTCAGATTTCGGACCGTGTCGTACAGGCTGCTTGTTCCATAATAGCTTCCTGAACTACCGGAATAATTCTCCTGCACATAATTTACCGGGGATTTTCTCACTGCCATACGCACTTCAGCTTTTTTTGATTTGTCATCCACAGTATAATTCTTATACCCCGGAATACGCCATTTGCTGTCGTCACGGTATTCCCCGTTTCCATATACGTCCACAGCTTTTTTGTCTTTGAATACGGAAGCCTTTCCCTCTGCAAAGGACAAGTAAAAATTGTAATCAGAAGGCAGATTTTTTTCTCCGTCTTTCAAAACCCCATCCGCATCATTTGTATATACAGACTTGCCATTATACCGGATATCGTAGAGCAGGTTCTTATCATTTTTTATGGTCTCATGTACCTGCTTAGCCGATGTTTTATAGTCCCACTCATCCGAGATATCATTCCCGTCCCAGATGGCTTCCGCACTTTCCTCAGCCACACTGGCCATGGTACTTTCCGTTGTGCCACTCCCCCAAAAGATGTCCTCAGAATCTCCGGTGACTACATCCCCATATCTGCCATACCAATTCACCGGGCCTCCTGCGGCCATGGAAAGAAAGATATCCAGATAATCTGACACAAAGCTGCGAAACTCCTCTGTCTCTTCAAAGTCTGAGGTAAACGCATCCTTAACACTCACTCCCCGTAAGTTATTCCCTGCCAGCAGGTTCAGGCCAGTCAATCCGCTCTCCATAAGCAGACAGATACTCAGGACAAAAGCCGCCCAGGCTGTTATCACTTTACATTTTTTCGATTTTATATCCAATTCCCCACACCACCTTTAAGTATTCTGGCTCCTTTGGATTCAGTTCAATTTTTTCGCGAATGCGCCTGATATGCACCATGACCGTATTTTCCGGGGCAAATGCATCTTCTTCCCAGACACGGCGGTAGATTTCCTCCGCTGAAAATACACGGCCTAAATTGCGCATAAACAGATCCACGATTTTTGTCTCTGTGGCAGTGAGCCGCACGGACTCCCCATCAGCATACAGCACACGCTCCTCAGCGTGATAACAGAGACGGCCGCTCTTAAACTCCTTGGCGGCGCTTGCCGCATTAATATCCCCTAATCTGGTATATCGTCTGAGATGACTTTTTACCCTGGCAACCAATTCCTGTGAATTGTAAGGCTTTGTCACATAATCGTCCGCTCCCATGGAAAGTCCCAACACCTTGTCTGTGTCCTCACTTTTTGCGCTGAGAACAATGATGGGTATATTTCTTCTCTCCCTGATCTTCATAATAGCGGACAGGCCGTCCATACGGGGCATCATGACATCCATCAATATCAACTGAACCTGGTTCTGCGCCAGAAGATCCAACGCCTCCAATCCGTCATAGGCCCGCAGGACTTTGTAGCCCTCTCTCTCCAGTAAAATAGCTATGGCCTTGACTATCTCTCTGTCATCATCTGCCACAAGAATACATTCGCTCATGTTTCCTCCTCCTTAAAGCTTGTATTTATAATACCCCCTCTGTCTTACAAAACAACTGACAGATTCCTTACAGATTTCTTACAATGCTCTAGCAGGCCAGTCATTATGAAGGTTTCAAACTTTATGGACTACTAGCTAAAATAGGAGAAGCACCTGTGGTACTTCCCCTACTGTCTCATAGATTCATATTTCTATCAGTATAAAGCATATTTGACCTTTTTACAAGCCGAACCGGTATGGCTGCTCTGCTTATTTTGTACCCTTCCCCATTTCCATGCGCACGACCTATCTATTCCATTTCATCCGGAATGTCTACCACTTTCCAAACTTCTCTATACCCTATTGCAGAAATCTTTACGCCATCCCTACTGTTGCTGGCATGTACTACATTTCCATCGCCCAGACTGATAGCCACATGATCGGGCACATGATCCCTTGCGTAAAAAACAATACTGCCCGGCACTGCCTCCTCTGGAGGAATATCCCGGCCTTTTTCTGCCACCTCAGCCATATCTTCAGGAAGCAGTATCCCAGCCTCCTGATAAACTGCCCTCACGAATCCCGCACTGTCGGTTCCGCCCAAAAGATTTTTTCCACTGTATATATAAGGTTTTCCCACAAGTGTCCTGGAAAGAAGCGCGATCTGCTCTCCCAGTGTATCTCCTCTTTCCATTTCGGAAGGTAAGATCAGACTCTCTCCCTTGACCCCCGGACTCGTAAAAAACATTACCGTTGGCAGTATCACAAGCATCAGAGCACCTAATACATTACTGCGTGTCCAGCTTTTCATTTTCATGATCGCCTTAAGCCTGCCTGCTAACTGTTTTTCTGAAAAGCATACATTTGAAGCACTCCCCATCCCCCGGTTTTCTTCCATTCTGATAAGAGTCATAGCATACTGCTCCCTGCTTTGGGGGTGAAGTGTTTTTACCACCTTCTCATCACAAGCCAGCTCTATATCACGCTGTGCCAGGAAAAAAAGTATCCACACAACAGGATTTAACCAATGTATACAAAGCGCGGCTGCCAGCAGATACTTCAGCCCCACATCCATTCTTTTGATGTGTATCCACTCATGCTCCAGTACATAAGTCAGCGCTTCCAGATGGGACATATCCATGCAGGATGGCAAAAGGATCACAGGCCGCAGGATACCATACGTCATTGGGGAGGATATGGTATCTAAAGTCCTTATCCGAACATTCCTGATACATCTGTGCTTTGCCTGCCAGTGCTTTACGCCTATATTTTCTGCCGGCAGGGAAGTTCTGGCATGGAGCAGGAAACGGATATGTATGGCTAGAAAAACACAGCCGATAACCAGGATTCCTGCCAGCCAAAAGCATATTGGAATCGGTATCCCCTCCGCACCTGCTTTTGTAACTGCCGGTGCTGCACGTGTGATCCGTTCTATCCCGCCTTTTCCTGTCTCCTGAAGTCCCTGCGCCGTAATGGCACTGCTTATCCCTAATGATCCGCCGCTTTTTTCCAGAACCGTATACAAATTCCATCTGGTCTCCACTGAATAAGGGATAAGAAGCCTGAAGGCTGCAGCCCACCATAAAAACACAAAGGTACGTTTCGGTAGGCGGTAAAGTAGAAACATTCTGAAAAAAACTGCCGTCAATATCAGAAGGGATGCCTGTGTACCCATTGTCCAAATACGCATCACACACCTCACTTCAAGTCTTCTACCAACTTTTTCAGCCGGACGATTTCTTCATGTTTCAGCTTTTTATTGCCTAAAATAGAAGCGACCAGCAAATCCGGGGAACCGTCATACATTTTATCTATCAGCTCATTCGTCTCAAACTCTCTGGTCTCCTCAATAGTCACCAGGGGATGGCAGAGAAAGTTAGGCTCTATTCTTTCTATGGCTCCCTTATCTATACATTTCTTTATCACTGTATAAGTTGTGGTCTTGCTCCATCCAATCTGTTCTTTCAGTTCCGCCGCAATTTCTTTCGCGCTGATATCGCCCTTCTTCCATAGCAAATCCATTACCTTTAGCTCCGAATCAAATAACTTTACTGTCATGGCAAAACACCTTTCCTGATATGTTTAATATTATTTTAACCTATCAGGCGTCTAACTGCAACTATCGGCATATAAGCAGCATTATCACTTACCTTGATTCCTCCTTTTGGATAAGGCGAGCTGTTGGCAGCGTGTACAATCTGGCCGCCTCCCATATAAATAGCCACATGCCCTGAGTAGAGGATCAGATCCCCTGGCTGGGCTTCAGAATAAGATACACCTCTTCCGCACTGTTCCTGATCCCCGGTATAGTGTGGCAGGCTGAATCCGAAATGCTCATAAACCTTCATGGTAAAGCCAGAACAGTCCACCCCATTGGTGAGGCTCTCTCCACCCCATACATATTTGTTGCCGACAAACTGCAGCGCGTAGTTTACCACATCCTGCCCGCTAACACCTCCATTCTGTGTGCTTCCTCCCACTTGTGTATTTCCTCCCGCCTGTGTGTTCCCACCGGCCTGTGTACTTCCTCCGGTCTCAGAAGAATCATCTGTATCAGGGGTAGTGCTGGAATCGGACATCCCTGTGTCAATCCTGCCTGCGTTATCTTCATTGCCTGTTGAATCCCCATCAGCCCCCGTACCGTCATCCGTAGCGCCTGTACTGCTGCCGCTTGCTGCGGAGGACTCCTTCGTCTTTCTGTCAGAGTTATCCTTACTCTGGTCATTTCGGGTCTCATCTTCCGACTTTTTCTCATTCTGCTTCTTTGCTGCCTCTTTTGCCTGCTTTTCCTCTTCTTTTTTCCTTGCCTCCTCAAGCTCTTTCAGCTCCTGATTCTGCTCCTCTATCAGCGCTTTATACTGAGCCGCCTGTGCCTGTACTTCTTCAATCTGTTTTTCATAATCATATGCGGCTTCCTTTTTCTCTTCCAGAGAAGCCTCCATGGATGCCCTCTGTAGTTCCTGTTCATTCTTCATCTCTTCCAGCTCTGCCTTTTCTGCTGTGAGATTTTCTGATAATTCCCGGACCTGACTGATGGTCTCTGCATATTCCTCCAGACTTTTTCTGTCATAATCATAGAGCTTCTCTGTATATTCTGCCTTGTTCAGAAAGTCAGACAGATCCCCTGCTTCCAGAAGAGACAGTGCCCATACTGCTGAGCCTCCGTTCTCATATATGTATTGGATCCTCTTCTTCATAGCTTCATACTGTTTTTCTTTCGCCGTTTCCGCTTCACCCAGCTTGGCGTCTGTCTCTGTGATCTCATTCTTTTTACCTGTTATCTGCTCATCCAGCAACTCAATCTGTGCCAGGACGCTTACAAGTTTCTGGTCCAGCGTATCAATGTCAGACAGCATTTGTTGTTTCTGATACTCCAAATCATTGACCTTTTCATTTATATCGGTAAGTTTCCTGGTATTTTCTTCTTTTTCGGCCTGAAGCTCTTCTTCCCTGGCTGCTGATACAGGCAGCTCCCCGTAATGACATAATGCCAAAGCCAATAAAATGCAGACAATTCTTTTTTTCATTATCTAAATGTCCCTTTCCTTTTTCATTTGTTCTATTGCAATAGAATATATCATCATTCTATTGTAGTAGAATGTATTTGTCAAGATTTTTTAATATTTTTGTAATAATTAGCATGGCTTTGTAGAGGAATGCCGGGACGCGGACATTCCTAAAAAAAACAGAAGGAGCACACTCCCAGCGCTCCTCCTGTTTTTGAAAATTTCAATTATATTTCTGATACTGCTATTCTACTTTTTTCCTCTCTTTTGCCGTTTCACAGACAAAGTCACGAGAACTGCTGCGGCTGCCAACAGCAAAATAACAAACAGCACAATAGGTGTATTATCTCCGGTTGCCACACTTCCGGTAAGCATATCCTTTATTTTGGAAATGATCGTTTTGGACTCCTCATATTTATAATCATCGGAGGACAGATACGTTGTATTTCCTGCCATATCTGTTATTCTTGCATATACGATAGTTACACCCTTTTTATTCAGCGGTACTTTTACAGCAGAACGGTATGTTTTCCAGGTTAATTCCTCTTCTCCCATTTTTGAGATTTCTGTGATCCTCTGTGTGCTTACAGCATATTCCACACTTCTGATACCTGAGGGTTCATCATCAGAGGTGATTCTCATGGAGGGATCGCTTCCTCTCTTTATGGTCTTACTGCTCCTGCTCTGAAGGCTGTCCCAGCTTTCCGTGCCAATCTTCAGACTTCCTGTGGGCAGCGTACGGTCAATCCTGATCACGGACTCCACATACTTGCTTTCTGTTCCTGCATGGGAAACAGCCTTGAAAATCCAGGTGTGCTCACCTTCTTCGGTAAAGACAACCCCGTATTTTCCATCCTCATCTGCATCTATCTTTCTCCATTTGCTCTCCTGATCCTCTTTCCCTTTTTCACAGTAATAGAATGCCGGTTCGCCCAGTATTTTACCTTCATTGGCCACTGTCACGCCTACATCTCCTGCATTCCACCCCTCTGCATCTCCTGTGAGGTTCAGCTTCAGTATTGGTGGATTCTTATCAATATTGGAAATTGTCAGCGTCTGAACCTCTGTCATATTTCCTGAGGTATCCTGTGCCCTGTAGTAGATTATCGTGTTTTCTTCCACGGCAAATGGCTCACTGTATTGCTGCCAGTGTTCTTCATCTCCTACAGAATATTCGATACTGTCAGATACCATATCCGGATGAATGGTCTTTATAGAAACAGTAACCGGTTCTGCCGTAGGATCTGTCTTACTTACCTGTGTTTCAAAAAGCATGCCTGCCGGTACTTTATCATCCACATTGACACGAATGGAATTTTGTACAGACTTGCCCACCTTGTCTTCGGATGTGATCAGGATGTTGCCTCTGTAGGATGGTGATACTTCAAAAGTATAGATTCCTTCCTCTCCCGCCTCGGCCGTATACCCTGTCCCCGGCTCTGATTCCATGACAGCATTTACTTTTCCGATTCCTGAAAGAGCATCCGTTGTATGTACCAGAATCCTTAAGTTTCCTTTCCAGTTGCCGTCTGCTTCTTCGCCCGGTATTACATTACCTTCTTCATCTAATTTTTCATAAGTGATCCCCGTAATAACAGGCGGTGTCATATCAATATTTACAGATATGGGATTACTCTCCAAATAACTTCCGTCCTCTCTAAACAGACGGACCGCAATTCCATTGTCATAGATACCTTCTTGGGCAATCTCGACCAGGTTTTCTTTCCCCTGCTCCCATACGTTCTCTTCGCTCCAGGTGGTGCCATTGTCCGTGGTGAATCTGAAAGAGGCAAATCCTGCATCCTTTACATTTTCCGGCAAATTGATCCTATAGCTCACAGGTGAGCCGTACCAGTCACTTTCCGGTTCCTGATCTGCCCGTACCAGAGTCAGATAATTGTTCTCCTTTACCTCTTTATTATTGATCTTCAATGTATAGGTTCTTGTCTCCATTCCCTCTTCTGCGGATCGCACTTCAATGGTGATCACATTTTCCCCGTAGGAAAGAGGTACCTGGAGGGTTCCGTTCACAGTAGTCTCTCCGTTGATGGTCACAGCCGCTTCCGGATGGCTGCTGGCTGCTGTGATGACAGTTCCCGTAAGATTATCGCCATCTCCTTCATAATCCAATGTATCCGGATCAAAATCTGCCGTAAATTTTACTTGTTCTGCGCCTAGACTCTTTAATGAAGCATCTGCCCGGTCAAAATTCTGCATCAGCACTGTTGATCGCACATAATTACCCGGCTGATCAAATGTCAACTGTCTGGATTCTGTTCCCTCTGCTCCAAGGTTCATCAGTTCATCTTGATTAACTGCCAGATATTTGGTATCTAAAAGTTTTCCTGAAGCGCTGTACAGCCCCACCAGAACATTTACATTCTCTGCTGTTGTCCTGGACAGATTCTTTACCGTGACAGTGGCTTCTGTGGAATTACGCTTTACAGATACCTGGTTCTCTGTGAGAAACTGTTTCCCGTTGTTCTTTGCCATCAGATCCTGGAATCTGATCATTTTGTCATTGTTCAGGACATTAGAATCCATGACCTTGTTGCCATCCTCATCTTCTACCCATAATTTGGCATATAAATTCATAGGGAGTGTGTCCGCGTCTGTAAGTTCATAAGCAAAATTCATGCTCAGACTATCCTTGTCAAGCATCTGTACCTGTTCCTGTGACAATTGGTACACACCTGTTCCTATTGGTTCCTGGGTTTTTCGGGTGTCGGAGAGAAGTTTCACATCTGCTGCTACTTCTCCGCCGCTGCTCTTATAAAATCCAAGTTTTACTTTATATCCCGTCTTTGACAGATCATTTGCGCTGTCATTATAGAACTGCATCTGGAACTCTCTTATTTCATCCTGTTCTTTTAAAATATTTACTTCTTTTAAACTGATCCCCGCATCCGGTGTATCCAATACTATGGTTCCCTCTGTATTTTCCTCACCACTCTCAAAGGATGCGCTGACGGTATACTCAACGTTGGCAATATTTTTATCTTCCTCATTGGGTATAGGATAATTTCCACTGACCATCATATCCCGGCCCGGAAGCAGAGATACCTCTTCATCTGCCAGAACTGTATCCCCTGAGGTGATCTTAATCCTGTTTACTGTCTCATATCCCTGGTTCACCACATAGAATGATAGAGGAAGCAGTCCTCCTTTTTGAAGAGCTTCATTTTCATAGCTTACATGGTCCACTTCCATTTTGTTGTTCAGTGACGCACTTCCGCTCATTAGGATTGATGTATCTTCCGCAATATTAACTGGCTGTCCTTCATAGATCGTGGCCAGAGATGCATTGGATGAATCATAATAGGTTCCCAAAAGCATGCTGTTCAGCGTCTTTTCATCCTGGCTCCATACACTGAAGCTGTCTATGGATGTATAATCTCCCGGATCCGCTGCAACGGTTCCAGGTGTCATGACAATCCCCTTATCCGTATCTTTAAACATAGATACATACAGAAGGTCTTTTTCCGTTTCCTGTGAGGAATCCTCCTTCGGTGTCATATCAGATGCTGTCCAGGCGATTCCTGTATGTTCCAGAGATTCCCCTGCTGATTTTACAAATTCAAATCTGCTGCCAATAGCTGCGCTGCTGTTGGTGTTCATTTCGCTTAAGCTGTCCGGGAAATCCGTCTTGACCACACCATCGCTGTCCAGAATCTTAAAACAGATGTCACCTACCGTAGAATCCAAATCTGCGTCATACTGATTCTGATACCAGGCTGTTATAAACTGGCTTCTGCCATCCACATTTGCAGCAGTGATCTTGGCATTTTCGTTTGTACCTTCACCCAGTGTAAGTCTGATGGGATCTGTAACCGTATCGTCCGCTCTCAGTGCCATAAAAAAGGTATCGCTTATCTCCTCCTCAGAGGATGCATCTTCTCTTTTTACAGTAAACGCGATTCCTGTATGGCCATTTTCATCCATAACTGCCTCAAGAGCGCTGATCGAACCGTTGGTTTCCCGGTAGATGGGTGTGGGTTTTGACCACTTTCCTTTACTGTAACGGCTGTACCACAGCTCATCCATAACATCATTATCCAGGGGATCATCCAAACTGGAACCTGCCATGCTCCGGTAAATAACCACTGCATCTTCACCGTTTGATGCGGCCTGGGGTGCCATATCCGCATTATTATTATCTGTCAGCCGAACAGAATTCCAGGAACCTCCCTTATAAACGGAAGCCACCACCTCCGAATCGTTCATCATCTGAGACATACCCACAGATGCCTCAGCATTAGAATATTCCCCCTGCTGATCCATGGATACAGGGCTTCTCAGCTTCTCCCATGCGGCCACGGCAAAGCTTCCGGTACCTGCCAGTGAAACATTGGAATCCGGTGTCTCCTCACCTGTCCAGTCTACGGGAATTGCCTGGGAGGGCGCATTGCTGCCCTGGCTCCAGTAAACCCTTGTTTGATTCAGATCCGCAGAATTCTGGTCACTCAACGCCACTGTAATTCCTCCGTCCCTGGTCACCTGGGGATATCCGTAAGGATAAGCCGGAGCCAACAGGGTATCAAGAGCCGTATGGTCGTCTTCCAGTGAAAACACGGCTGCACGCTGCAGATAGCTTCTGTCTTCTGCAAGAATAGCATTATCCACCTCGGCGAGTCCGCCGTTTTCAGACAACAGCATAGCATTGGGCGATACATTTCCTCCCCAGTCCGGAAGATCTGCCTGGGCGATCCATTGCTGGATAGCATCCCAGTTTCCGTTATAGAAGGTAAGCGTAGGCATATTGGTGGACGCCAGCACCTTCCTGTACTTGAAGAAAAATACCTTCAGCATAAATTCAATACCGATCACACCTGACAGTTCTGTCCTGTGTCCCTGGATCTGCTTGTCACTCTTCTGATAGGTCCGGCTCAAGAATTGACTGTAATGCTCCAAATTGATCTGTCCGAACATACCTATTTTCAGTGCCAGAATCGCCACATCAAAACCAAATCCCGCAAATGCACGCATATAGGCATTTACCCGCAGCGTGGTGAGAATATCTGAACCAAACTTATTGGTCTCCTGCGAGTAAGCGGCCATGGCCTTATAATCCAGCTCCATAGCAGCACCCAGTGCAAATTCTGCCGTGATGGGGACAATTCCCACCACAGAGTTAAAGGTCCAATGATATCCGAATTTCCCACCCAGTGTAAATCCGCTGTCTGTGATCACGAATTCAAAGGCTCCTGTCTCTATATTAAATATAATATCTCCGGCCATATAACCGGCTGCCCTGCCTCCGAAATCTGTATCTCCCGGTTTCTTCAGCGTTTTATTCATTTTCCCTTGAAACCGCCCTGATAAATTCTTCTCTTTACCCATAACAGCCGCTACAAAAGCGGATGCATTGGCACCGGTAGTGTCACAGTCTATGGGATTCATGACCATATCTGTATCCATCCCCAGAAGATCCATATCATATCCCGCAAATGCATGGAATACAAAGGGATCCACCGTAGGCGTAACGGTTACCTTAAAGAAGGGTGTGTCTACTCCTGTATTAAACTTCTGAAGCCCCCTGCTCCCTACCTCACCGCCTTGGGAAGCGGCATCACCTGCGGTTGTCTGTTTTAAGTTTACATCCACGGTAAAAGGCTTGAACTGCTTTTCTTCGGTCACCTCAATCCCTATCATATTTGTTACAGGGAACGGCAGCGGTATAGACCTGACCATTTCACCGTTCTCATATAACTGGGATGTAAAGCGTCTGGAGCTTCCCTTGTCTATCCCCGTATTCTCATCTACAGGCACCTCATTAGATGCTGTCATCAGGTCTGTAAAGGGATACTTTTTCACTTTAAATTCCTGCCGCCCCAGTTTCTTCTGTTCTTCATCTGTAAGGAAACACTGGAAATCAGAATCCGTATCCAGTCCCCAGCACAACATTTCTGTCTTCAAAGTGATTTTTGGATACTGGTTTGTGCATCCTATGGGTTCCTTTCTGCCCAAAATATCTAAGTCTCCCTTATTGGGATACTCTACCTTCTGTGCAGAGATATAGACTTTCTTTTCCGTATCCGTATTTTTTTCCAGATTTACGATACTGTCTGTAAAGCTTGCCCCTCTCTCTTGGGAATAACTGTCCACTGTTATCAGTCTGGGATAATATGCATCATCCGGTGTTCGGATATCGTACACAAATTCCAGATAGTCACCTGCATGCAGCTGTGTATGGGCATCCTCGTCTTCACTATATAATCTGGTAACATCATAATAGAATTCCAATTCTCCGTCCTGTCCCAAAGTCGTCTCCAGACGATTGTCCATGCTCCCTTTCTGCACCAGGGGACAGTATTTCTGATTTTTATAAGCACCTCCAGTATAGGTGACCTTCCCCTTATAGGGATCTCCTTTTTCATCTTTCAGATATAATTTTACATGAGCAGCTTCATCCAATGTAATGTAGTTCACAGGATACAGCTCATCTCTTCCCTTGTCCTTCTCAGAGGAAACTAAAACATCCGGCTGAACAGTCCCCAGATAAAGGGTGGTATCCTCAGAACCGGAACGGGCCTGAACAGCATTCTCTATACCGTCCGGGTCATAGATGGCCGCCTGTCCCTGTTCGTTGGTACGAATACTTACCTCTTTTCCGTCTCTTCTCTCGTACGTAATGGTAGTTTCCTGCATGGGAGTAAACTGGAATAAATACAGCTTGTCTTTCAGGGTACTGATCTCTGCCGTCAGACTCATCTCTTTGCCCGTACGGCTGTGCACTGCTTTCACGGTAGCTGTTCCATCCTTTTTGCCGGACATCATGAATACCTGGTCCGGTGCCTGATAAGGACTGGCAAGTTTCTCAATATTTGTATATCCGGTACTGTCTTTTCTGTAGAGAGGCATCACGGAACTGTCATCCGATGACCAGGCAAATCTGTCAGCAGCCATATTCCAGCTACTGCTATCAAAAATCTTAACGGATTTATCCAGAGAGATTCGTCGGTTCATATCCACGATTGCCTGACTATCCTCGTCGGACCAACTGCCGTTATAATTTTTTAAAGTAGGAATCCTTTCCTCATTGGCAATGGCAATACTTGCGCCATTTTCTTCTCTCTCCCCGTCCACATCAAAAGCAAAAGCCCCCTCACGGTATACCTGCACCAGATAAGAATCCGTGGACCACAGCTTATCTTCTGTACCTTTATTTCGTACCTTTGCCGTAACAGTATAAACATCCTTAAGCGTTCCCTCGTCAACTTTATCAACTGAAAATGCTGCAGATGTCCCCTCTGTGGTACTGTAAATCTCATCCCCGTTCTTTTTCACAGAAAGCTGGAACTCATAATCTTCTTCCGTATCCGATAAAGACCAGGAAACCGGAAAACTGTCTGTCTCACTATCCACCATGTAAAGCTTCTCCGGTGTGGTCAGACGCACAGAGGCAGGAACCGGACTGACTATGATTCCTCCTCTTGCGGACAATTCCATCTGAGGGTTATCCGGGTTGGGTGTATGTACTGCAAAGGTATATACCGGTAATCCGTCTTTTGACACTTTTGTCAAAACATTTTCTTCGATTTCTCCGGTTACGGTTTCCGTAAATTCATATGTTTTGATGATCTTGTCTTCTGCCGGAAGTTCTTTCTCTTTATCTGTATAATCTCCCTCATACAGATCTACAGTATAAACCTGATCATTTCCCTTACCGTTAAGATTACTCATCCAGTAAACAGATGCTTTTCCCTTTTTTCTGGCATGGACTATATCCATCCCTTTTGGAACGGCAATGGCCGGAGGCCCATCATTTACCACTGTGATCACAGGCGTCTGGACTGACACTGCCGGCGCAGCTTTCCTGTTATAAGCTGTTGCCGTAAATTGTACTTCACCTTCGGCCTTAGGTGTGATCACGCCGGTCATACGGTTGATCAGGGCCACATCTTCATTGCTGCTGGTCCATTCGATTCCGGGGAATGTAGGATTCTCTGTGGTTATACTGCATCCGAGTGTGCACGCTTCCTCCTGCACCATATACAGAATATTTCCATCCGGAAGGTTCTGAAGCTCCAATTCCCCCTCCTGAATCAGATTCACTGGTTTTACCTTAAATTCTGCCATATGGTTTGCTCCCACAAGGCAGGCATAATCCGATTTCACACCGGTTACCTGGGGAACCGTCACATCGGCAGCCGCCGGCATAAGAAACAGTTCTGCTCTGTAGGTCTGTTCCTCCGTCTGGGTATTATAGGGCAGGGGAATCTGTGCCGTCAGTTTACCATTCTTTTTAGGGTCTCCCTTTTCGTCCAGCTCCGGGGAGAGCTGATACAGAGTTGCCCCTCCGTCCAAGCTTACTTTCAGACGGTCCACAGATTCTTTTCCTTCTTTGTTGTAATCATTGGCATAATCATTCCAGAGCCAGTCATCATTAGGAGTCTGGTTATCATAAGTTACTGTAACCGTAACAGTCTGGTCCCCTTCGGTACCCGGGTCATAGGACTGCTTGTCCACCGTAATTCCTTTAATGTATTCCTGCACATATTTAGGACCGTCTGTAATGAACTTATTATTGGCAGTATCGAATCCCTCAAACTGAACCGTTCCCTTCCCCATATCCATGGCACCCATATTGGGTTCCTGGCTCCAACTGTAGTCTGCTCTGTTAAAGTTCGGATAGGTACTTTCATTTTCACTGCACATTAACTTTACGGCTTCATACTGATCCTTTGTCAACAGACAGGAAAAAGTATCGCCAAATCTTCTTCCATCATCCGTAGACAAAACACCGTCCTCAAATATACTCACAGGTCCCCCCAAGGATACATTTCCATTGGTCTGTAAAACACAGGGAATCATAGAATCTTCATAATAGATCTGGTCCGTTTCTGCCGGTTTTAAAGTTACCGTTGTTCCCGTTACTGGTTTACACATAGGTTTTAGTGAATACAGTGCGGAATATCTTGTCGTGGGTAATGCCGCTATAGTCTTTTTGTAGCCCCCATTCTTCACGAATGCCGGAAATCCTGTACTATTTTCACTTAAATCTATATTATAAACCAGATTTCCGCTCTGATACTCCGGATAGGCCCCTATGCTTCCCCATTTATCGGAAAGAGATTGTCCGTCCTCACTCAAGGTTCGCAAATCATAAAAGACGCCCACACCATTGCCATCGTCACTGTCAAGATTCGCAGTCAAAAAGTCAATGACTTTTACATAACTCTGTGGCACGGAAAAACTATAAAAATAAAAATTCTCAGGTTGGGTGGTCGTTGTGGGATCATAGGCAGGATTGGGAAGGCTTCCTGACGTTGCCGTCCACGGACTGCCATCTAAATCTGCCAGATTTCCTTGGATTCCGGCCTTGGAATACTGGAAGCTTCCACCGTCTGTAAAGACAGCGCCTGTTACATTCGTAAACTCAACATAAAATAACTTATTTCCGTTCCACCAGGTACTTTCATCGTTCTCATCAATACTGTTTTTTGTAGGAATGGTAACAGAAGCTGTTGTCTCCCCTGCCGGGATGCGCAAAACACCTTTTTTCCCTTCATAATCCGTACCGTCCTTGGCAACCCCGTCCATTGTCCTGTACTCTACAAAAATAGTATGAGTGACCGCCTCCGAGATGGTAAGATTTACTGTAATCTCCTCACCTGCCGGAGCTTCTGCCAATTCATCCACCGAAAGGGTTACATCTCTGTTGATCACATTTGCCGCATTTTTAGCCTTTATGGTCAGCTTACCCTCATTGAGCTGCATAAGGAGGGAAGATATGGTTGCCTCCATTTCCGGTGTATATTCCCCTGTGTTTTCAGGGAAATAAGTGGTCTGATAATTGGACAGTTCCTCCTCGATCTGAAGCATGGTCTGCACATTTCCGAGAGTCAGCTCTGTTCCATCCACAGATACCTTCTTATCAAGATCAACTGTTCCTCCCTGCAGATATTCCTTTATCTCTTCCAGAGAATACTCTCTTTGATCCATAATGATTTTTGACGTATTCATAGAGCCGTCTTCATTAAAAATGCCCAGGCTCTCCAGAATGTATTTCGCCTCCTGAGCGTCTATTTCCTGGCCTTCCTCCAGCTTCTTCAGGGTATCTTTTGCATTAGCCTCCTCTGCGGTACTATTAAAAGCAGCAAGAACCGAATCAGACAGTGAAGTGACCCCCATCACCACTGCCATAAACATAGCCAGATAACGCATTTTCTTTTTTCCTCTCATGTCTTCTCCTTTTTCTATTCTCTTTTTCTTTCATACTACAGAATTATTATGATCGTAACCAAGCCGCCAAAGTGTGTTTTCCCTAAAATCTTCTTCCGCAGACAATGTACGGAAACATTTTGAAAATCAATCACACTTAGAGCAGTCTTATCTCTCCTATAAGCTGCTCTTTTTTCTTCTGTTTCTGAATATAATATTTTTCTGAATTAATTATATCATAAACTTAAATTATACTTTCCAACCTCTCACACTACCGGCCATACCGTTCGACACACAACCGCTTCATCCGCCAATCGTGCTCGCGTGCTGCAGTGCTGCCGCTCTTCCGCCCATGTTATAATGGGGGGATTGTAAATAATAAAAAAGCGCCCATCTGTGAATATGGAAGTAACCGTCAAGTATGACGTTGTATAGAAAAACCGCTGCCTTTCTGCTATTCTTGAAAGGTAACGGTTATCGACATAGTTTTTGAATGATCGGATCCCATGGAAGGTAGTCCTCCAAGTATTCGGGA
>ENA-OQKY01000196-OQKY01000196.1-human-gut-metagenome-genome-assembly--contig:-NODE-196-length-77448-cov-7.059441_pt1 | contig 77448 bp, 70 predicted proteins | sample MGYA00242652_ERZ504805 | MGnify/ENA primary metagenome ERZ504805 (study PRJEB26092, sample SAMD00036400) | human gut metagenome | host: Homo sapiens | study: EMG produced TPA metagenomics assembly of... | reverse complement strand
AAGCCGGGACGGGATAAACGCTGAAGGCATCTAAGCGTGAAGCCCCCCTCAAGATGAGATATCCCATAACGTCAAGTTAGTAAGACCCCTTGAAGACGACGAGGTAGATAGGGCAGAGGTGGAAGTGTGGTAACACATGGAGCTGACTGTTACTAATAGGTCGAGGGCATAACCAGACAGGTGATAGGAACAAAGTGGTGTTCATTCTTTGTATGCAGTTTTGAAGGTACATATTTTTTGAATATGGGATGAGAGAGAACAGTATCAGTGATGGTACTGTTTTTGTATTTAAAGTAAATTCATGATAAAAGGAAGCGGAAGATTCGTTTGGAAACTTCCGCTTCTTTAATATAAGGAAAGAATTTTTAATAAAGAACGTGGTAATCAGGATTGTCGATACCAGGAATCTTTTCTTTTTCTGCACTGACGCTGATATAAAACTCAATATTATTATCTTTTGAAATCTTTGCAAGCTGCTGCATGAAGTCCGGAAGATTGTCAAGTGTGATATCAGCCTGTTTTAGTACGCCGTCGATAAAGATCGTATCAATATCATGATTTCCAGCGACCATTCCGTATAAAAATCCGACCAGTTCTTCTAATGTTGTGATGTCCTGGTAATCTGCCATACAAATAGCGCGGATCTTAAAATCAACACTGAGTGTATCACGGTGGCTCTTCTTAATGAGAACAACATTACCCTCTGCTGTTTTTACCTTTTCATTGGCAAGTTCGATCATCTGCTGTGTTTTTCCGCTTCCTTTTGGACCTGTAATTAAATGTACCATGGCAAATCTCTCCTTTATGTAGGTGTATTTTTGAGTAATTACATTGCTCAAATTTCTTAGATTTATTATACACTAAAGGCGTGTTGGGAACAACTAAAAAAAGGATAAATTCTGTATAAAAATCAGAAATCAACTAAGAAAAGAGAAATTTGAAAAGGAGAATAAAAAAATAATGACAGCAGAACTTAATCGATATTTTTTTCAGAAAAAAGAGACGGATCAATATCTAAAATTTTTGATCGTTTCTCAATGTGCACCTTTTTTGAAACGAATGCGGCCTGCATCACTCCTTACAATACCAGATGGCACAAAAATACAAATGGTTTCATTATTAAGTCAAACAGAAATTATGTGGAGGGAATTGGGGACAGATAAAGGAAAAAGTATATGTATTTTATATAGAGAGCCCGATCTGAAAGAACTTTTAGGACGTCCTGAAAATCACCACATTTTATATATAAATGGTTATACTGACATAAATTCGGAAAACTTGGTGGAAATTCAGTTGAAAGAATTAAAAAAAAGGATGAAACAGTTTATATCAAAAGGAAAATTTCCTCATGAGATAGGAGTTTTTTTAGGATATCCGGCAAGCGATGTCGAGCAGTTTATCGAACAAGATGGTCAGAACTATAAAATGAATGGATATTGGAAAGTATATGATCATGTGATGGATGCCGCAAGGATATTTTCAGCTTATGATCAGGCAAGAATGCTTGCAGTGAATGAATTGTTGTTGGGATATGATCTGAAAATGATCTGCAGATGAAAAAACGAGGAAAATAGATTGACAAAAATAAAAAGAATAGCATAAGATAGGATAACGAGTGAATTTTCGCTTTTTGATGGTAATTAGAGATAGGAGAAATGAGAATGAATTGGAATATTTTACTCGGGATATTGATTCCGTTTGTGGGAACCACACTTGGATCTGCTATGGTATTTTTCATGAGGAGAGAAATGAACGGACGGGTACAGAAAGCTTTGTTGGGATTTGCGTCCGGTGTGATGATCGCGGCATCGGTCTGGTCGCTTTTGATTCCTGCGATCGAGATGTCGGAAGAACAGTCAAATATTGCATGGGTTCCGGCTGCGGTCGGATTTCTGCTGGGAATTGGATTTTTACTTTTATTGGATACGCTGACTCCGCATATACACCTGACGGAAGAAGAACCGGAGGGAATCAAAGCGGATTTAAAAAAAACGACGATGCTTGTCCTTGCGGTAACTTTGCATAATATTCCGGAGGGAATGGCGGTCGGAGTAACATTTGCCGGTGTGATGACAGGAAATACGACGATCACGCTTGCGGCAGCCTTTGTGTTAGCTATTGGGATTGCAATTCAGAATTTCCCGGAAGGTGCGATCATTTCTATGCCGCTTCGAGGAGAGGGAATCTCAAGACGCCGGGCATTTTTGTATGGAACGGCATCAGGAATCGTGGAGCCGATCGCAGCTTTCATTACAATTCTCCTCACCGGACTGGTCGTTCCGATTCTGCCATATCTTCTGGCATTTGCGGCAGGTGCGATGATCTATGTTGTTGTGGAAGAACTGATCCCGGAATCACAGTCGGGAAAGCATACGAATATCGGTACGATCGGAGTGGCATTCGGATTTGTGATGATGATGGTACTGGATGTAGCTCTTGGGTAGATACAATTTTTGGGGAAAGAAAATAGTGCTTGACTTATTTTATGGTTCTTCATATAATAAGTAAGAATATTGCAAAAATGTTGAAGCGGAATAGTAGAGACAGCGCTGTACTTTCAGAGACTTGTCGGCAGGTGCGAGACAGGAGACAGATGTTTTGAACTGACCTCGGAGTTCTTTTGCCGAACGTAAAGTAAGCAGAAGCGGGACTTCCCGTTATAGAAGGAATGAGTGCATCCGGAATACAGGGGGGACAGCAGAGCAGGTAAGCTGGGGAAGCATTGTATTTGGATGAAAAAGAGTGGTACCACGGAAACAAAAGTCTTTTCGTCTCTTGAAAAACAGAGATGGAAAGACTTTTTTTAAAAACGAAGAGAAAGGATTTGAAAAAATGGCACAGAAAATTGTCTATAATCACAAGGCAGTTGAAAAAAAATGGCGTGAGAACTGGGAAAAGAATCCGGTAAATCCGCAATTTGATGACAACGGCAACAAGAAACAGAAATACTATTGTCTGGATATGTTCCCATATCCGTCCGGAAACGGACTTCATGTCGGACATTGGAGAGGATATGTGATTTCCGACGTATGGAGTCGTTATAAGCTGCAGCAGGGATACTACATTGTACATCCGATGGGATGGGACGCTTTCGGTCTTCCGGCGGAAAACTATGCGATCAAGATGGGCGTACATCCGTCAAAATCAACTGCAGAAAATATTTCCAATATCAAACGTCAGATCAATGAGATCGCAGCACTCTATGACTGGGATATGGAAGTAAATACGACGGATCCGAATTTCTATAAATGGACACAGTGGATCTTCGTGAAGATGTTTAAAGAGGGGCTTGCTTACGAGAAGGAATTTCCGATCAACTGGTGTCCGTCCTGTAAGACAGGTCTGGCAAATGAAGAGGTTGTCAATGGAAAATGTGAGCGGTGCGGTTCTGAAGTGACGAAGAAAAATCTGCGTCAGTGGATGCTGAAGATCACAGCATATGCGGATCGTCTGTTAAATGATCTGGACAAGCTGGATTGGCCGGAGAAAGTAAAGAAGATGCAGGCGGACTGGATCGGAAAATCTTACGGTGCGGAAGTAGATTTTCAGGTAGAGGGAAGAGAAGAAAAGATCACTGTTTATACAACAAGACCGGATACGCTGTATGGTGCAACATTCATGGTTCTTGCACCGGAGCATAAGATGGCGGCATCTCTCGCGACAGACGAGACAAGAGAAGCGGTTGAGAAATATATTTATGATGCATCGATGAAATCGAACGTAGACCGGCTTCAGGATAAAGAGAAGACAGGAGTCTTTACCGGAAGTTATGCGATCAATCCTTTAAGCGGAGCAAAGACACCGATCTGGCTGTCCGATTATGTTCTTGCGGATTATGGTACCGGCGCGATCATGTGTGTACCGGCACATGATGAAAGAGACTTTGAATTTGCAACGAAATTTAATATCCCGATCGTACAGGTAATTGCAAAAGACGGGAAAGAAATTGAAAATATGACAGAAGCATACACGGAAGCTTCCGGAACGATGATCAATTCCGGAGAATGGAACGGTATGGAGTCTTCTGTATTGAAAAAAGAAGCTCCGAAGATGATCGAAGAGCGTGGTCTCGGAAAAGCAACCGTGAATTTCAAACTTCGCGACTGGGTATTTTCACGTCAGCGTTATTGGGGTGAGCCGATTCCGATCATTCATTGTCCGGACTGTGGAAATGTACCTGTACCGGAAGAAGAGCTTCCGCTTACTTTGCCGGATGTAGAATCTTATGAACCGACCGGAACCGGAGAATCTCCGCTTGCCGGAATCGAGGAATGGGTGAACTGTACTTGTCCGGTCTGCGGAAAACCTGCAAAACGTGAGACAAATACGATGCCGCAGTGGGCTGGATCTTCCTGGTATTTCCTGCGCTATGTGGATAGCCATAATGACAAAGAACTGGTGTCAAGAGAAAAAGCAGATGAGATGCTGCCGGTAGATATGTATATCGGTGGAGTGGAACATGCGGTACTGCATCTTTTGTATTCCCGGTTCTACACAAAATTCCTGCATGATATCGGAGTCGTAGATTTTGACGAGCCGTTCCATAAGCTGTTCAATCAGGGAATGATCACAGGAAAGAACGGAATCAAGATGAGTAAGTCCAAAGGAAATGTTGTTTCACCGGATGCGCTTGTCAATGATTACGGATGTGATTCTCTGAGAATGTATGAGCTGTTTGTAGGACCGCCGGAGTTAGATGCAGAGTGGGATGACAGAGGAATTGACGGTGTAAATCGTTTCCTGAAACGTCTCTGGAATCTTCTGATGGACAGTAAGGAAGCGGACGTACAGCCGACAAAAGAGATGATCAAACTGCGCCATAAACTGGTATATGATATTACTACAAGATTAGAGGCATTTAGCCTGAATACGGTAATCTCCGGATTTATGGAGTACAATAACAAGTTTATCGATCTGGCAAAGAAAACAGGCGGAATCGATAAAGAAACATTGGAAACGATCGCTGTACTGTTATCCCCGTTTGCGCCACATTTTGCGGAAGAAATGTGGGAACAGCTCGGACACAGTGAGACAGTCTTTAAAGCGGGATGGCCGACATATGATGAAAGTGCAATGAAAGATGATGAGATTGAGGTTCCGGTGCAGATTAATGGAAAGACAAAAGCAGTCATCAGCATTGCGGCTGATATTTCAAAAGAAGATGCGATCGCAGCGGGAAAAGCGGCAGTTGCGGATAAACTGACCGGTACGATCGTAAAAGAGATTTATGTACCGAAGAAGATCATAAATATCGTGCAGAAGTAATTTGAGAGAAAATCTCACAACAGAATATATGCTTATGGAACTGTTAATGTTCCATAAGAAAGTGTTTGGAAATATTGAAAAGTTCGCTTAAAATCAAGGCTTACAGACATTTTTCTTCAAAGAAAAGGTATCGCAGAATACCACAAAATATCATAACAGATTTTTAAAACGGAGTAAATTTGGAGTAAAGATTGAAAGAAAATGGAGTGAATATTTCAAGAAGACATTAGAGGAATGACGCAGATAGTAGAGATATTATCTGCGTTATTTTTTGTGCTTGTAAAGGTGTAAATAATTATAAAGTGTGATATTATGAATTAGAAGTTGACCGAGCAAAGCGAGGGCGGCTTCTTGTCCGTAGGGCAAGGAGATGAGGTTGGAAAGAAAACAGAAAAATCGGAAGTTGAGGTGAAAATATGGCATCAAGCAGGGAATACTTAGAATTTATTTTAGGTCAGCTATCTGAGTTAGAAGAAATTACTTATCGAGCTATGATGGGAGAATTTATTATTTATTATCGTGGCAAGATTGTAGGCGGTATCTATGATGATAGATTACTTGTTAAGCCAGTAAAATCAGCAATTAGTTATATGCCAACAGCTTCATATGAATTACCCTATGAGGGAGCAAAAGAGATGTTATTGGTAGATGAAGTTGATAATAAGGAATTTTTGAAAGGTTTGTTTTATGTAATGTATGATGAACTACCAACGCCAAAACCGAAAAAGAAAAAATAAAATAGCAATAGTACAAAATACTGTTAAATCAGGTATTACACTCGGTAGTGCTTTAACTATGGTCATAAGTTATACAACATGGAAATCAGTTGGGGGGACAATTTTTCATGGCTTGCTTAGTTGGGAATCTGTAAATTATTTTGTTTTATGCTATTAGATTTGAAGTTGTGGGAGAGAATATAACATGAACTTAACATATAAAAGAGCAACGCTTGAAGATATAGACATATTGGTAAAAACAAGAATAGAGGTATTAAGAGCTGCTAATAAACTTTGTGTTGATACTGATATGGGTGAAGTAGAAAGGCAATCTTATAGTTATTATCAAAAAGCTCTTTGTGAGGGCTCTCATATTGCGTATTTGGTTTTTAATGGGAATTGTTGTATTGGAACTGGTGGTGTTAGTTTTTTTCAAGTGATGCCGACCTATCATAATCCGAGCGGAAAAAAGGCGTACATAATGAATATGTACACTAATCCAAAGTACAGAAGAAAAGGAATTGCTTATAGAACATTAGATATGTTGATTAAAGATAGTAAGAGTAAAGGCATCTCCGCTATATCATTAGAAGCGACAGATATGGGGCGGTCGTTATATGAAAAATATGGATTTGTAAAAATGAATAATGAAATGGAATTGCCAGAGTGACAACTCCAAGTTTGTAGCAGACAGTTTTTTGACAGGACTGTCTGTTTTTCCTTTTAATCATAATTGACAGTAGTGAGAGTTCCATTGAGTTGATTATGTTCTGCTGTAATTTCCGTTACCGTTTCATCTATATTCCAATATTGAAATAATTGAGAGAAAATGGAGTAAATATTTCGAAGATGTAATAAAAATGTGATAAAATAGAAAAATATCTTGACTCTCCAGTAACGTAACGGTTTACGATGAAAGAGAAAGGAGAACATATGAAAACAGTGAAAGAAGTATCCGAACTGACAGGAATCAGTATAAGAACATTACGATACTATGATGAAATTGATTTGTTAAAACCTGCGAAAGTAACAGAAGCAGGATACCGCTTGTATGATGAAAGTTCATTAAAAAACTTGCGTCAGATTATGTTTTTTCGGGAAATGGAGGTTCCATTGTCGGAAATAAAAGTAATTATGAAAGATTCCGAAAGTGACGATCGTAAGATTCTTGAAACACAGAAAATGATGTTGGAAATAAAGCGGAATCGTTTGAACGGTATTATCGAATGGATTTCTGATGTGTTGAAAGGAGAGGACAAGATGAGTTTTGAATTATTTAATGAAGATGATATTCAAAAGATAATTCAGCATTCTTTAGAAATTATGAGTGAAGAAGATAAAAAAATCATTAATGAACATTATGGAGATATGGAAAAGTTTAAAGAATCTGTTGCAGAAAGTTTCAAAGATGAAAAAGCATGTTTGAAGTCAACAGGAAGTAGAGAAGAAGTTGCAGAGCAAAAAAATGAGATAGATCTGATTTATAAACAGTTTGTCTGTGCAATGGAAAATCCAGATGAAAAAATGTCAATGGACGCAGTTAAAAAATTGGGGGAAAGTTGTAAAAAGCTTTTTAAATTGGATAATGCAAGAACATTATTACTGGAAATGGCTAAAGATTATTTGAATCATTCTCGATTGGAAGAACACACGGATAAACAGTACGGAAAAGGGGTTACAAAATATATTGGTTCAGCGATATATCGATATTATGGTGTAGAAAATTTAGAGTAGAAAATTTAACAAATAAAGATTTGCTGGCATCTGTGTTTAATCTGTGCTATCATATGTAAAAAGCATTATATTTCTTACGGATTTCATTCTGAGCGGTGAGAACCGCGTCCAACCTTCTATTGACACATCCGGAAAATCTCAATGCTTTTGGTTTCATTTACAACAGCAGAGAGAATTTTTCGGAAAGAAAGCGACGTACTTGCTGCTATTAGAAGTAGCGAAATGTTTTCGATATATCCAACTATTGATTTTTTCTGCACGATCATTACACAGGAGGAATTGCATATGGGAAACAATGAAAACATGGTAACAAGCAGCAACGCGGCGACAAATGGAAACATGGCACAAAATGATCATGTAGAAAAAAGTAAGGCGGCAATGCCGGCAGTCAACCGGACGTTCAAATCAACCGTATTCATTATGCTGTTTGAGGATAAGAGAAATCTGTTGGAGCTTTATAATGCAATTAGTGGAAAACATTATACAGATCCGGAACTTTTGGAAATCAATACACTGGAAAATGCCATTTACATGTCGATCAAGAATGATGTTTCGTTTCTGATCGACGGCAGGCTTTCACTGTATGAGCATCAGTCGACGTATAATCTGAATCTGCCGCTTCGATTTTTACTTTATATTGCGAATCAATATGCAAGTATTACAAAAGATGTCAATTTGTACGGAACAAGGCTCATAGAGATTCCGACGACGGAGTTTATTATTTTCTATAATGGAAGAAAAGACTGCCCGGATCGTCAGGTGTTGCGGCTTTCTGATATGTATACGGTGAAAGATAAGTCTTATAAATTAGAGTTGGAAGCGACGATGCTGAATATCAACGGAACACATAATCAGAACTTGAAAGAAGCTTGTCGGACGCTGAAAGAATATGCAATTTATACAGATAAGATCCGTAAGTATGCAGAGAAAATGAGTCTGGAAGATGCAGTGGAACGGGCGATTTGCGAGTGTATAGAAGAGGGGATCTTAGAGGAGTTTCTGAAAAAACACAGAGCGGAGGCAAAAGCGATGAGTATCTTTGAATATGATCAGGAGAAGCATTTGCGTATGGAACGTGAGGAAGCCTGGGAAGAGGGGCGACGGGAGGGTGAAGAAAATACCAAACGTATCTTTAAATTATCTTTGATGGGAAAGACATCAAAGGAGATCGCCGAGGTTTGTGGAATCCCCGAGGAGAAAGTAAAGCAGATTTTAGAGTAAGCCAAAAAGTGAAGGCAAAAATACCAAATCTGTACTGGCGGATCAGGCGAAGATTTGATAGAATGGACACAGGATAAAAGAAGGAGGTCTATTATGAAATCAGTGAAGCTACGGGACGGGTTCTATTGGACAGGGATTCAGGATGAAGAACTTCGAGTGTTCGACATCATTATGTACACAGAATTTGGTACGACCTACAATTCTTATGTGATGAAAGCCGGGGATCAGATTCTTCTGTTTGAGACGGCAAAAGCAAAATTTTTTGAAGAATATATCGAGAAATTAAAGGAAGTCATTGACGTGACGAAAATAGATTATCTGGTAGTCAGTCATACGGAGCCGGATCATGCGGGAAGCGTGGAACGTCTGTTGGATTACAGCCCGCAGATGAAAGTTCTGGCAACCGGATGTGCGATCGGATTTCTGAAAGAAATCGTAAACCGGGATTTTGTCAGTATTGCGGTGAAAGATAATCAGGTAATGAAGATCGGGGATAAGACGTTGAAATTTATGTTTGTGCCGAATCTTCATTGGCCGGATACGATGTATACGTTTATTGAGGAAGAGCAGATCCTGGTGACCTGTGATTCTTTCGGAGCGCATTATTGTCTTCCGGAGATCGTATCAACCGAGATCACCGCAGAACAGGATTATCAGACGGCATTAAAATATTACTATGACTGTATCATAGGACCATTTAAGCCATTTATGTTAAAAGCGCTGGATCGCGTGGAGAAGATGGATATCAGTATGATCTGCACCGGACATGGACCGGTGCTTGTCGGCGAGCGGATCAAAGAGGTAATGAGACAATACAGAGAATGGTCTACATTAGTGAATCCGAATCCAAAGAAAACCGTAGTGATGCCGTATGTGAGCGCTTATGGCTACACAAAAATGCTGGCGGAGAAGATTGCAGAGGGTGTGAAAGACAGCGGTGACGTGGATGTGCGGCTGTATGATATGGTGGAGGCAGAGCCGGAAAAAGTAAATGAGGAACTTTTATTTGCAGACGGAATTTTGCTCGGAACACCGACGATCGTCGGGGAAGCGTTGAAACCGATCTGGGATCTGACACTCGGAATGTTTCCGGCAACTCATGGTGGAAAATATGCGGCGGCATTTGGCAGTTATGGATGGAGCGGAGAGGGCGTTTTGCACATTACGGAGCGTTTAAAGCAGCTTCGCATGAAAGTGTCGGATGGATTCCGCGTCCGGTTTAAACCGTCGGAAGCGGATTTGGTCGGCGCTTATGAGTACGGGTATCAGTTCGGATGTCTGATACAGGACAAAGAACCGGTTCGTCCAAAGAAAAAAGGGGCGAGAACATTGGTGAAATGCCTTGTCTGCGGAGAAATTTTTGATGACTCGATGGAAATATGTCCGGTTTGTGGTGTAGGAAAAGAGAATTTTATTCCGGTAGAAGAGGAAGAAAGCGGTTATCAGAATAATACCGAAGAATTTTATGTGATCCTTGGAAATGGCGTTGCCGGATTTCAGGCTGCGAAAGCGATCAGGGAACGGGATAAGACCGGTACAGTCATTATGATCTCCAATGAGCCGTATGAATCTTATAATCGTCCGATGCTGACGAAATCGATGGTTGCCGGATTAAGTGCGAAGCAGATAGCGATCGAGCAAAGTGAATGGTATGAGGAACATCAGATTTATCGGATGCTGGGCAAGCAGGTACAGAAGATTGATGTAGAAGCGAAAGAAGTTCTTTTGGACGATGCGAGCCGGATTCACTTTACAAAATTGATCTATGCGCTTGGAAGTGAATGCTTTATTCCTCCGATCAAGGGAAGTGATCAGCCGGAAGTTGTTGCCATTCGACGCTTGGATGATGTAGAGAGAGCAGAGCGGATTTTTAAAGAAGAACGTGTGAAACATGCTGTTGTGATCGGCGGGGGTGTTCTGGGCTTGGAGGCTGCCTGGGAACTGAAAAAAGCGGGGCTTCATGTAGAAGTTCTGGAAGCGGCTCCGGTTCTGATGGGACGGCAGCTGGATGCCGGATCCGCACAGCTTTTGCAGACCATTGCAGAGAAAAACGGTGTGGAGATCCACACAGGTGTTTCAATCGATGCGATCGAGGGCGATGGATGTGTCAGCGGCGTAAAACTTGCAGACGGAACGCTGTATCCGGCAGAGCTGGTTATTGTATCAGCAGGTGTGAGAGCTAATACCGGACTTGCACAAGAGATCGGGCTGGAAATCGAGCGGGCTGTTGTAGTCAATGAACGGATGGAGACAAATATTCCGGGAATTTATGCATGCGGCGACTGTGCGCAGTATCAGGGCATAAACTACGCGATCTGGCCGGAAGCAATGGAAGAGGGAAAGATTGCCGGAGCCAATGCGGCAGGAGAAGAAAAAGAGTATCAGCCGGTATCGGCAGCGTTGACATTCCATGGAATGAATACGGCTGTGTTTGCAGCGGGAGATAACGGAAAGAATCCGAATCTGCTCTACAAGACGGTAGAATTCCAGGATATGGGAAAAGGGCAGTATTACAAATATTATTTCCTGAATAACCGGCTGTGCGGTGTGATTTTGATCGGCGATCTTTCGCAGATGGTGCGTTTGACGGAAGCATTGGAGAAGCATGCGTCATATCAGGAAGTGATGGGAAAGTAGAAGGTGATTTGCAAAAAAGGTGTTAGATACAGAGAAAAAACGAAACTTGTGGATAGGAATCCTGTTTGTAGTTGTACTGAGTGTATTTATTGTATGCTATGGGAAAATGCAGAAGCCGGAAGAACCGATCACAGCAACGGCATTTAAGCTGAATACGGTTGTGAAAGTGACGATCTACGATTCGCAGGATGAAAAGATTTTACAGGATGCGCTTGCGCTCTGTGATAAGTATGAGAAGATTTTCAGCCGGACGCGCACGGACAGTGAGATTTATCTGCTGAATGAGGGAAAGCTTCCGCAGGAAGACGGGGATTATATTTTGTCGGAGGAATGTGCGGAACTGATCGGAAAAGGTTTGTATTACAGTGAATTATCCGGAGGTGCTTTCGATATTACGATCGAGCCGCTGTCTTCGCTGTGGGACTTTACATCGGGAGAAAAACAGATTCCGGATCCGCAGACGCTTGTCGAAGCACAGAAGCATGTAGGCTACGAAAAAGTAGAGTTAAAAGGGAATAAAATCCGGTTTCAGGAAGACGGAATGGGGCTGGAACTGGGCGCCATTGCAAAAGGATATATTGCGGATAAGATCAAGGAATTCCTTATAAGCGAGGGGATTGAAAGCGCAGTGATCGATCTGGGCGGTAATGTGTTATGTATCGGAACACGACCGGATGGAGAAGCATTCCGGGTAGGCATACAAAAACCGTTTGCGGACCGCAATGAAACGGTGGCAACCGCAGGAATCCGGGACCGTTCCGTTGTGTCCTCCGGGATTTATGAGCGGTATTTTGAAAAAGACGGAAAATTATACCACCATATTTTGAATCCGAAGAGCGGCTATCCGTATGAAAACGGGCTTACCGCTGTGACGATCTTATCTGACGAGTCTGTGGACGGAGACGGGCTGAGTACAGTATGTTTTGCACTTGGGCTGGAAAAAGGACTGGAACTGATCAACAGTCTTCCGGATACACAGGCAGTGTTTATTACGGAAGATGGAGAACTTCATTACAGCGAGCATTTTGAGGAAGAAGTACCGCTGAATTATGAATAAAAAATAGGATTTCAAGCATATTCACTGCTTGAAATCCTATTTTTTGCTTTTTAATAGATACTCAATATCATGTAAATAAATCCCGCCGCTATCAGATCAGTCGGAAGTCCTCTGTATGCTTTGCCGGGCTGGGAAAATTTTAGCGTCTGTTTTACAGAAAGAAAGAGCAGGATCGGTACAATGATCCTCCAGGCAATTCCCAGATATTCTGCGAAACCGGTAAAGCTTGAGATCGTGAACGGGCGAATGAAAACAGCGGTCGGTATGACAACCAATAGGCTATTGAAACCACGGCAATTTTTCTTCAAAAAACCGTTCGTAAATGCCAGCACAAGTCCGGCGGTCAAAAATGCAAAAGTACTTTCCAGAAAGATTTTGGACTGGATCGGATTTTGGAATACCGGATTGCCAAAGATCGTTCCGCTTCCCATGAATTCCCGTATGATCGCGAGGAGGATCCAGAATCCCCAAGCGACGGCGCTCTCAAAAAACAGTTCGCCATATTCATTTTCTATATTGCCGGACAGTGCATGCCGGGCACATAAAAGTCCGACGATCAAGCTCATCAGCCATGTGCCGACAGACAGTGGAAGACCAAGATAGGCAAAACCGATCTGGCATGCGGAGGCACAGAAAACACCGAAAGCAATCAAGACACAGAGTGTGAGACTCCATGCCGGTACTGCATTTTCCAGAAGATCTTTCAAAAATTCTGCAAAGACTGCAGTCAAGATCACCAGAATTCCGGCTGCAAAAGCTTCTTTCATTCCCGCTGAAAACAGGATGATTCCGAGGGCAAAGGCTTCTGCCGGATAACGTAATTTCATAATAAATCCTCCGTTTTTATTTTACAGTCTGCAAAAATTCGTAAGCACGATTGATTCCGTTGACAACGGCAGTTGATGAGACCGTTGCACCGGAAACAGCGTCGATCGCAGAATCATTGTCTGAAGCAGTGTCAGATCCGTTTTCAGAATCCTCGTTCTGATCGGCGGCTAAGGCACTCAGATCGACATTTCCCGACTGTGCAAGGCAGTCTTCGGTCAGGCTGATGAAACTGCCGACTGCGATGCTGACGCCGGAAACGGCATCGGTTTTTCCCTCCGCATTTGTTGTGAGGAAACGGAGAGACTGATTCTCGATCAGGGCGTCTGCCAGTGCTTCTGCCTGTTCTTTCCAGGTCGGTCCGTCTTCGGTCATGACATATTCGCCGTTTTCAGACATCACGCTTTTCTTTGTGCCGTCTTCTGTGATCCCATCCCAATTAACTTCTGTGATCTTTCCGTCTTTTACAGTCAAAGTAACTTCTTCTGTAAATCCGTTGGAATCCGGCTCTCCTTTCGCAGTGAATGTACCGTCAGAAAGTTTTGCCTGATCAAGCGCATCCAAAACAGCAGAGTTATCAGAACTATTTTCAGCGGAAGAATCTCCTGCATCCGTACCCGGAAGCGTGACCGGAGCAGAAATCCCGTTGAACTGCTCTAAAAATGCTTCGTCTGTGATTTTGGATCCCAATCCCTCGGTTTCATTTTGTTCTGCAATTTCCAGTTTTGTGACAGAAGAGGCAGTTTCGTCAAATGAAACATTCATGACAATATCGCCGCTGTATCCTTTTTCGCGGACAGTAACGACATAGCCGTTCTCGGTCTTTGCTGCGTTGTCGATCTGTTCGGTGCCACTGACATCCAGTTCTTCCGTGATTTCAGCGGTTTCACCTTGTGTACCGGCAGTCATATTTTTTGATAATTGATTGGAACCGATAATGACAGCGAAAGAAAGTGCTGTCACAACCGCCAAAGCGATGATTCCTTTTACAGTTTTATTTTTCATCTCATTCCTCCATTAAGCTTTTTTTGTTCCGTATACATGTTTCTTATATAGAAGCGACAGTGCTCCGGCGAGACAGTTTGCGGTCAGGATTCCGAAGCAGATGCCCTCCGGATATGGGCTGAAAATGCGGATCGCCGCGGTGATGATCCCGGCTGTCACTGCATAGAGTATCCGACCTTTCCGGGAGACAAACACATAGTCTGTCAGCATGTAGCAGCCGCCGATGATCAGACCGCCTCCGAAAAGATTTAACAAAATGTCCCCGGTAAACAGTCCGGTTGGTCCAAATACAAAAGTCAGGAGCAGGACTGTTCCGATATAAGTAAGCGCTGCGCCGGCATTGACGATGCCCATGTAACAAAGATAGGCAAATCCAACGAGAAGCAGAAGTTTACTTGTCTCACCCAGTGCGCCCGGAATTTCACCGAGAAACATCTGGAGATAATTGTAACCGGCTTCCCCACCGTTCTTGACTGTTCCAAGTACAGTTGCCGAAGATACGGCGTCCGCCGGAAGCGTGCGGGGGACGGTGTACTGCATGACAGTGCCCGGCCATACGACCATGGCGAAAAGCCGCCCCATCAATGCAGGGTTGGCAAAGTTGTTGCCGATACCGCCAAACATTTGTTTGACGAATAGGATGCTGAATACCGCAGTGGCAACGATCACCCAGACGGGCGTTTCGATCGGCATATTGAATGCAAGGAGCATTCCGGTAACGACTGCGCTGAAATCGCCGGCAGTAATCTGTTTTCCGGTCAGTTTTTGCCAGAGATATTCTGTGATCACACACACGGCAACGGAAAGAGCTGTCAGATAAAGTGCACGGATCCCGAAAAAGTAAATTGCGCCCAAAAGAGCCGGCACAAGGGAAAGTGCAACGTGGAACATCATGTTCCGGGTTGTCTGCGCGGTGCGAAGATAAGGACCGCTTGGTAAGTTTACCTGTTTCATGATGATTTCACCGCCCTTTCACGCATACGTTGTTTGACGAGATCTCTTGCCATGCGGGTACGTACCGCAAGCTGACGTTTTGCAGGGCAGATGTAAGAACAGCAGCCGCAGGCAATACATTCACTTGCATAAAGTTCTTCGCAAAGCTCATGATCTTCATTTAAAAATGCAATTTCAATCTGATAGGGAGTCAGCCCGGCCGGGCATACATCAGCACATCCGAGACAGCGGATGCATGGAGACTCTTCATAAGCAGAATCGGGAAGTACGAGGATCCCGGATGTACTTTTTGTAATATAAAATAACTCGTCTTCACCGTTCCAGTTCGATGCGGCGCATGGACCGGTCATAGGGCCTCCCGCGATGATCCGGTTTTCTTTTGCGGTCACACCGCCGCAGAATTGAAGCAATTCTTTTGCGGAAGTACCGATGGGAACGAGATAGTTGCCCGGATGCGCGACCAGCCCGGTCACGGTAATGATCCGTTTCGTAAGCGGGAGATTTCCGAGAATCTGATCCGCAGCGGCTTTGGCAGTTCCGACATTGGATACGATCACGCCGGCATCTGCGGGAAGCTGTCCCATCGGGACTTCTCTTTTTAGAACCGCCTGTATCAGCTGACGTTCTCCACCCTGAGGGTATTTTGCAGGGAGGACAGTGAGCTCGATCGTTTCATCGGTCGCGATCAAACCTTTCGCTTTTGCCTCATCCAATATATGGGTTAAATGTTCTGCTGCTTTCGGTTTATTATCCTCAAGACAGAGATACGCTTTCTTTGCTCCGGAACCTTTTAAGAGCAGACGGACGCCGTTGATCAGCGCATAAGCGTCTTCCAGCATCAAGCGGTAATCGCAGGTCAGGAATGGTTCGCATTCCGCACCATTGATCAGCAGAGCATCGATCGGTTTGTCAGTTTCATATTTTTTGTGGGTGGGAAAGCCTGCGCCTCCCATACCGGTCAGTCCACCGTCGCGAATCCCCGAAAGAATCTCTTCCCGGGAAATGGATCGGATATCGGAAATCTCGGTTTGATAATCAACGCTTTTTCTTTCAGCGCATTCGGCAGCAGTATCGTGCGGAATAGAGGTGTCTGTGTGCGAAACCTGGCAGTGATCACTTCCACGTCGGATGATACATGCGGTGATCTTACGTCCCAGTTGTTCCACTTCTTTTACATCCAGAACGGTTCCACTGATACTTGCATGGAGGGGAGCAGCCAGAAATGCTTCCGGTTTCCCGATCAACTGGCCTTCAATGACGGATTCCCCGGGGGTTACAGTAAACTGACAAGTCCCGCCGAAAGTCTGTTCCGACAAAATGGTGACAATGTCAGGGCGGTAGGGCTTCACAGCCTGATCCATAGACAGAGCTTTATCGGAACCGTCTGTTGGATGCACGCCGCCGGGGAAAGCTTGTGTTCCTCTTCTTTGCATGCCTTTTTCTCCTTTTCCTTTTTTCTTAGTTTCTGCATCAAAAACAAATAAAATTCCTAATATATAGATTCTATTTGTTAAAAAGTTGACACATAGAAGCATCATATCATATGGAAGATAGAACTGACAAGAAGTTTGTGATAAATGAATGAAGATAAAAAGAATATTTCAAAAGAAGTGATATGGTAATGAAAAAATAAAAAAGAATCACATTTTTTGCAAGAAATGATTGACGAAATGTCAAAAATCAGATAGAATATCAAGCAGTGAGTAAAAAAACGGAGGAATAGGTATGACGGCGTACAAAGATTTGAGTGGAGAAGAGTTAAAAGTATTAAAATCACAACTGGAAAAAGAGTTTGACGAAGTGAAAGCAAAGAACCTGAAATTAGATATGTCCCGCGGAAAACCGTCTGCGGCACAATTGAATCTGTCCATGGAAATGATGGATGTTCTGAACAGTTCATCGGACCTGATCGGTGAAGATGGAGTGGACTGCAGAAATTATGGTGTTTTGGACGGAATCACAGAGGCGAAGCAGCTTCTTGCTGACATGATGGAAGTTCCGAAAGACAACATTGTGATTTTCGGTAATTCCAGCTTGAATATTATGTACGATACGATTGCACGCGCGATGACACACGGAGTTCTCGGAAGCACGCCATGGGCGAAACTGGATAAAGTAAAGTTCCTCTGTCCGGTTCCGGGATATGACAGACATTTTGCAATCACAGAACATTTTGGAATTGAAATGATCAATGTGCCGATGACAGCGACCGGACCGGATATGGATATGGTAGAAAAGCTGGTCGCAGAAGATGAGGCGATCAAAGGAATCTGGTGTGTTCCGAAATATTCCAATCCACAGGGAATCACCTATTCTGATGAAACAGTACACCGTTTCGCGACACTGAAGCCGGCTGCAAAAGACTTCCGTATTTTCTGGGACAATGCATACGGAATCCACCATCTTTATGAAGATAAACAGGATTATCTGACAGAGATTTTGATGGAATGTAAAAAAGCCGGCAATCCGGATATGGTTTATAAATTTTCATCCACTTCAAAGATCAGTTTCCCGGGTTCCGGAATCGCGGCGATTGCCGCTTCCGATGCGAACCTGAAAGAGATTCGTGAGATGATGAAAGTACAGACGATCGGACATGATAAACTGAACCAGCTCCGTCATGTGAGATATTTTAAGGATATTCACGGAATGGTAGAGCATATGAAGAAACACGCCGATATTATGAGACCGAAATTTGACGCTGTTCTGGAGACGTTGGATCGGGAACTCGGCGGATTGGAGATCGGTTCCTGGATCGCACCGCGCGGAGGATATTTCATCTCATTTGATGCGATGGAGGGCTGTGCAAAAGCAATCGTTGCAAAAGCGAAAGAAGCCGGGCTTGTTATGACAGGGGCCGGTGCGACGTTCCCATACGGAAAGGATCCGAAAGACAGCAATATCCGGATCGCACCGTCTTATCCGACACCGGAAGAATTGAAAACAGCAGCGGAAATTTTCGTATTGAGTGTGAAGCTTGTAAGTATCGAAAAGCTGCTTGAAAATGCAGACCGTTAATCAAGATGGGCAGGGAGCAAAGCTTCCTGCCCATGAGACATTTCGAGTGGCGGCAGTTCTTGCTTTGGTAGGAGGTTTTTTGGATATCTATACATACTTGCTCCGCGGCGGAGTTTTTGCCAATGCACAGACGGGAAATATCGTTCTGCTTGCGGCAAATCTTGCGGAAACGAATTGGAGCCGGGCGGGGTATTATCTGATCCCGATTCTTGCATTTTCCGCCGGAGTTTTTGTGACAAATTTATTGAAACGCCGTTTTTCGGGAACCGGAGGGATCCGTTTTGAACAGGTTGTGCTTCTGATCGAGGCGGCGCTTCTTCTCGGGATCGGATTGCTGCCATTGTCGGTTCCCGACGCGTTCGTCAATGTGACGATCTCCTTTATTTGCTCGATTCAGGTCAATACATTCCGAAAAGTGAGAAACGTACCGTACGCATCGACAATGTGCACGGGAAATCTGCGTTCAGGTACAGAAAAATTGTATGTATATTTTGCAGAGCGGGAGCGGAAAGCTTTGGAAAGTGCGGCGCATTATTTCGGGATTATCGGGATGTTCATCGGCGGAGCGGTCTTGGGCGCGGCAGCAGCCAAGATCTGGGAAGCAAAAAGTGTCTGGATCTGTTGTCTGCTTCTGGTCGGGACAACTCTGGCGATCAGAGAGCGACGAAAGAAATAAATAAGGAAAAACAGCAAAACAGACCGGATGAGAGGGATTTTCAAAAAGAAGATCCGCGTCCATCCGGTCTGTTTTTCGTATGCGCCATGGGTGCATTCTAACGGGTGCATAGTGACAATAAGTCGGTCGCTCCGGTTTCAAGTTTCAGTCAATATGCAGCATCATCTGTCAAGCGGTTTTAAAAAGTTTTCGGCTGTGTCAGAATGGATCTGACGTGATCGACTTCTTCTTTCGTCGCTTTGGCAGCGGGAACGTAGTAGCTTTTTTCCCGTGCAACCTGGTACAGTTTTTCCTGAGACATCTCACATTGATTTCGGATCTGTTTCAGACACTGCTTTAATTCCTGGTTTTCAGTCTGCGGAATCATATCTCCGAACATTTTCAGTTCACCGTTAACTCCGACAAGGGCGTCGGAAACCATTGTTTTCTCATTCATGTGTATCACCTCGTTTAAGATAAAAATTTCATAAGATCCTGCTTGTTTTTCATAGCAGAATCAGCTGCATCCTGAAATAATTTTTTGACTTCCGGATCTTCTGCCTGAGAGGCATAGTCTGTCATCTTGCAATGTGTTGTGTCATAACCGCCGATCAGGTGGCGCAGGTTCTGCAGATCCAATACGGAAATTTCGGACATAGTAGTGACCTCCTTTGGAAATAATAATGTTGTTACAGCGTTTAGTATTTCCGGGGAAGCTTTTTTTATACATAGCGAAGCCGGCGTCCGTGTACAAGGAAAATACGGTCGATTTATGCAGCGTTTTATGCGGCGGCGCGCAGGATAAAACTGCCGAACAGTTCCCGCATTTCCGGGGAGGTGCGGTACATACTTTCCGGATGCCACTGTACGCCGATGGCAAACGGGTGGGACGGTATTTCGATAGCTTCCACCGTGCCGTCGGATGCGGTTGCACTGACGATCAGTCCATCTCCGATCTGATCCAGAGCCTGATGATGGTAGCTGTTGACATACAGAGTGCTTCCGATATATTGTTTCAGCCGTGTGTCCGGGCGGACTGTGATCTTATGACTGATCTCATCCCGGGAAAAGGATTGCTGCATATGATCCAGATGTTCTCCCGGACGGAGGGAAAGATCCTGATAAATACTTCCGCCGCAGGCGACATTGAATACCTGCATGCCCCGGCAGATGGAAAGAAACGGTTTTTTCGTCTGCAGCAGCTGTTTCATAAGGCGAATTTGAAAAAGATCCAGAGTGATGTTGGTTTTTCCGTTTCCATTCTTTGGTTCTTGTCCGAAAAGAAGAGGTGTAATATCGTTTCCACCGCAGAAAAGAAATCCGTCGCATAATTCCAGATATTCTTCGAGGATCCGGTCTGAACGGATCAGCGGCAGGATCAGTGGTATCCCGCCGGAATAACGGACGGATTGGATATATGCATTGGTGACGAACTGGCGGTTATCGATAAAACCACAGACAACGATTCCGATTTTGGGTTTGTGTGAAATCCGGCGTCCGGATGATGGCATTTTGTTCATAAGCACTCCTTTGCGTCGGTGTACAAGGGAACCGTTTTGCTCCTTGCACACCGACGTTCTATTTAAGATTTGAATGTACTTCTTTAGGGTATGTCAAATATTGGAAAAGTATACTATAATAGAAAAAGAATAAAAACGGAGGAGAAAACTATGCAATTGATCGATCTGCATTGTGATACGATATATGAGTTAAAGCGACGGGACGATGGGAGCAGTCTTGCGAAAAATTCGCTTTCTATTGACTTGGACGGTATGCGGCGGGCAGGAACGATCCTGCAGATATTTGCCTGTTTTATTTATCGGAAAGAATGGAAAACATGGGAAGACGGGTATGCAGAAGTTTTCCGGCTTATTGACCGGATGGATCGGGAGATCGAGGAAAATAAAGACGAGATCCGGATCGTGCACAATGGAAGTGAAATTGAAAAGAACAGAAAATGCGGAAAGATATCAGCAATGGTATCCTTGGAAGAGGGCGGTGTTTTGGACGGGAAGCCGGAACGTCTGAAAGTATTAAAGCAAAGAGGAATCCGCCTGATCACATTGACATGGAACTATGAGAACTGCATCGGTTATCCAAACAGCCGGGACCGGACCGTGATGGAAATGGGATTGAAACCGTTCGGGAAGACGATTGTAAAAGAAATGAACCGACAGGGAATCATCATCGATGTTTCCCATTTGTCGGATGGTGGATTTTGGGACTGTATCCGTTTAAGTGAGACGCCGGTAATCGCTTCACATTCAAATTGTCGGGCTCTTTGCGGACATCCTCGAAATTTATCAGATGAGATGCTGCATGCGCTTGGAGAAAAAGGCGGTGTTGCCGGATTGAATTTTTATCCGCATTTTGTGAGAGAGAATGGAAAACAGGTGACGATAAGAACTTTATGTGAGCATACACTGTATATGATCCGAAAAGGCGGCGAGGATCTTCCCGCGATCGGGTCGGATTTTGACGGGTATGAGATCGAAGAGCCGAGGAACGAGGCATATATTTCTCATGTGGGGGAAATGGAACTCTTATGGGAGGGCATGAAGCAATGTGGGATCACAGAGCGGCAGTTGGATAAGATATGGCACGAAAATGCGATGCGAGTGTTAAGCGAGACAGGAGGAAAGATCAATGAAAGCAGTTGTTTATAAGGAAAATGGGAAAATTGAAATGGAAGAGCGTCCGCGCCCGAAAATCCGGGAGGAGACGGATGCGGTCATAAAAGTGACATTGACGACGATATGCTCCAGCGATCTTCATATCAAACATGGGGCGGTTCCGAGGGCTGTGCCGGGAACGATACTGGGACATGAATTTGTCGGGATCGTGGAGGAAGTCGGAAGCGCGGTATGCAAAGTGAAACCCGGAGACCGTGTGGCTGTAAATGTAGAAACATTTTGCGGAGAATGCTTTTATTGCAGACAGGGATTTGTCAATAACTGTACGGATCCAAACGGCGGTTGGGCGTTGGGATGCAGAATTGACGGCGGGCAGGCGGAATATGCAAGGATCCCATATGCAGACAACGGACTGACCAGGATCCCGGATCATGTGACAGATGAACAGGCATTGTTTACCGGAGATATTTTGTCAACAGGATATTGGGGAGCTAAGATCGGGGCGATCAAACCTGCGGATACGGTTTTGGTTATCGGGGCAGGACCGACCGGTCTTTGTACGATGATGTGCGCCGGATTGTATAGTCCATCAAAAATTATTGCTCTGGATACAGATGAGAGCCGATTGCAGCTTGCAAAAAAAGCGGGACTTGCGGATATTATATGGAATCCGCAGCAGATGACGGAAAAGGAACTGGAAATGCGGATCAAAGAAGTAAGCCATGGAAGAGGCGCGGATACGGTATTCGAAGTGGCGGGAGGCAGGGAGACGTTCCAATTGGCATGGAAACTTGCAAGACCGAACGGAATCGTAGCGGTGATTGCGATGTACGAGGAAGATCAGATCATTCCGCTTCCGCAGATGTACGGGAAGAATCTGACGTTTAAAACCGGTGGTGTGGACGGCAGTGACTGTGAACGGATCATGGAACTGATTGCGGACGGAAAAATAGATACAACGTGTCTGATCACACATCGGATGTCGTTTACAGATATATTGAAAGGATATGAAATATTTGAGAATAAAGAAGATGGCGCCATAAAGATTGCCGTGAAACTATAAGAAAATTGGAATGAAAATTCAGCAGAAGAATCCGTGTTAATAAAATAACTTATATTGTCTTTTGTTTTCTTTCTTTGTATAATAAAATTAATTATTTACAGAATATTCAAAATACGAGAAGGGAGACTTATGACATGGGAAAAGATAAGGAATATTTTGAGAAGATTGCCGAATATGGACAGCTAATCGTGATTTCCGGACCGAGCGGAGTGGGAAAAAGGACGATCATTAAAGAGTACATGAAACAACACGAGAGCGCGGTGAAGTGTGTTTCGGTAACGACAAGGGCACAGAGACCGGAAGAAGTGGAGGGCAGGGAACATTATTTTGTTTCCCAGCTTGAGTTTGAGCGGATGGTCCGTTCCCAGCAGCTTCTGGAGTATGAGTATTATAATCGGAATGGATACGGAACTCCGAGAAAAGCGGTGGAAGAGCAGCGAAAGCAGGGGAAGAATGTGATCGTGATCGCGGATGTAACCGGAGCGATGCGGATTCGGGCGAGGTGTCCGGAGGCGACATTGATCTTTATCCTGTCACCATCATGGGATGCATTGGAAGCAAGGATCCGTGAACGTCATGCGGGAAATGATGAAAAGATCGCGGAATTGCTTTCCATCGCACAGGAGGAGATCCTCTGTGCAGAACAGTATGATTACATTTTGATCAATGACAGTGTGGAAAAGACAGTCCGTCGTTTGGGACAGATCATTCATGGCAATCGTTACAGTAAAAACAGTATGAAGACATTTATGCAAAGCTATATTAAAAGTGAGATCCAGTCAGATCTGGTGGATGAGATTCTTTCTTTATAATATGGGGAGGATGCATATAAGACAGGAATTACATGAGAACTTGAGAAAACGTCTGCCGGGGAAATTCCCTGACAGACGTTTCTTGTATGGTAATTTTGAGAATGGAGATCTTATTTTTCTAATTCCTGCATTTTCATGGCACGAACTTTCAGCGGAAGACCAAACAGATTGATGAATCCCTCTGCATCGTGGTGGTCGTACAGTTCTCCGGTTGTGAAACTTGCCAGTGACTCACTGTAAAGTGAATATGGAGAAGTCTCGCCGGCTTTGATGATATTGCCTTTGTACAGTTTGAATTTGACTTCACCTGTTACATACTGCTGGGTAACGTCGACAAATGCCTGAATCGCCTCACGAAGCGGTGTAAACCACTTGCCCTCGTATACGATCTGGGCAAATTTGTTGCCGAGGTCTTTTTTTACTTCATAAGTTGCACGGTCAAGTACAAGTTCTTCCAACTGTTCATGTGCGGCCATCAGGATCGTTCCGCCCGGTGTCTCATAAACACCACGGGATTTCATACCTACAACACGGTTTTCAACGATATCAACAATACCGATACCATGTTTCCCGCCGAGCGCATTGAGTTCAGTGATGATCTCGGAAACTTTCATTTCTTTTCCGTTTAATGTTTTCGGAACGCCTGCTTCAAATGTCATTGTCACATATTCTGCTTCATCCGGAGCTTTTTCAGGAGAAACCCCGAGAACGAGCAGATCGTCATAGTTCGGCTCGCAGGCAGGATCTTCCAGTTCCAGACCCTCATGACTGATATGCCACAGGTTGCGGTCGCGGCTGTAACTGTGTTTTGCATCAAACGGAAGATCGATTCCGTGCTGTTTGCAGTATTCGATTTCTTCTTCACGGGACTGCATCGTCCATACGTCTGTCATACGCCATGGAGCAATGATCTTGAGATCCGGCGCCAATGCTTTGATTCCGAGTTCAAAACGGATCTGGTCATTTCCTTTTCCTGTTGCACCATGGCAGATCGCGCTTGCGCCCTCTTTCCGGGCAATCTCTACGAGACGTTTTGCAATGACCGGACGTGCCATGGATGTTCCGAGAAGATATTTGTTCTCATAAACAGCTCCGGCTTTTACGCACGGAACAATGTAATCGTCACAGAATTCATCGATGATATTTTCGATGTACAGTTTGGAAGCACCGGAAAGTTTTGCACGTTCTTCCAATCCGTCTAATTCCTCGCCCTGCCCACAGTCGATGCAGCAGCAGATTACTTCATAATCGAAATTCTCTTTCAGCCACGGAATGATCGCTGTTGTGTCAAGACCACCTGAATATGCCAATACTACTTTTTCTTTACTCATTGTTTTTGCCTCCTGAAATATGTATATTTTTATTTTTTATCATGTTTTCTCATTGGAATCCCATGTTCCTTGGGAAACTGTTATTACTATACACCTGTTTTTATAAATATGCAAGTGAAAATGTAAAATATTTGAAAAAATGTATAAAATAAGCGGTGAGATGAATAAAAATAGGGAGAATATACATGGGTATGCAAAAACAGTCGAAGAGAAAAGAGAGAACACGAAGCATATTTTCAGAATCGGGAAATTGTGCTATGATCATAAGAAATGCATGGACAGCGGTGGATATGTTGCAGGTCATGCAGATATGAGTATTTGAGCATGAATGAGGAGGAGAGGGATATGACAGAGTGTATTATTGTCGGCATGGGAGGATTTATCGGAGCAGTCTGCCGCTATTTGGTCGGACTGCTCCCGGTGAAAGAATCGTTTGTATTTCCGATCAAAACATTTGGGATTAATATCATAGGATGTTTTTTGATCGGGATCATTGCGGCGCTTGCGCTGAAAAATAGTGCGTTGGATCCAAGATGGATCTTGTTTTTAAAAGTCGGGATCTGTGGCGGATTTACAACATTTTCATCCTTTGCGCTGGAATCTTGTGATCTGCTTGGAAAAGGAAATGTGTGGATCGCGTTCTTGTATCTGGTTTTAAGCGTTGCGCTTGGAGTGGCAGCGGTGTTTGCGGGACAGTGGATCGTTTCCTAAGAAAGAGGAGATAGAAGAAAAGCATCACGCAATGATCGTCGGGGCAGATGATTTTGTGATGCCTTTCTTTTTTTATTATTATATTATTTTAAACCGTTGATTCTCAGGCAATTCTCATAAGACAGTTCCTGAAGCATTTTGTACAGGGGCTGTACGTTAAATTTTTTCGGAAATTCCAATTTGTGAGAAACATATTGTACGTCATGAGCAAATAAATTGGCTGTCTTAATATAAGTGAATGTAAGTTCACTGTCGTCAAAACCAAAACCGGCGGTTTCCATAGTTACATCTACAATAGAAAATAGATTGATAGATTCAATTCGAACTTTACTGCCCGTAGCGCCTTGCTTATCTGAGAATATAATTCTTTTGTCTGTAAAAATAAGCGCATCACGAATGAGTTTAAAGCCGGAAACAATATTTTCACCGTCCATTAGATACATACCATATTCTTGCATTAACTGTTCGGCAGATACTTCACTATAATTGTTGAGCCCGCCTTGTAGAAGACTGCTTCCTCCTGCACCTGCCATTGTTTTAGCGCTGTTTAAAACATCTTTCATTCCAAATGCCATAGTGGATCCCTCCTGTTTTTTCGTTAAATATGTTTCAGATTAAGAAAAGAAGTTGATTCGTGCCGGTTTTAAGGATGCCATGCCAGACGGATACTGCTGACGTGGTGTTCTTTTGTCATCCAGTCCACATCATTGGTGATCCAGTCCATAATTTCCAATTGACGTGTCTCCCATGCAATTGTATTTTCGTGTTCTTCCGGTGTTTCTTCCGTCTCCATGGTCGTATCGATCTCATTGTATCCGAAAATATAACCGCCGGCGCTCCAGATACTGAAATTGCTGTCCGGTCCGGGATCCACAGAATCGCCGCGCTGTTCGATCAGAGCGTCATGTCTTGCTTTGTATTCTTCCTCACATCCGGGCTTTAATTTTGTCATGAACATTCGATGACGGATCAGTTCCTTATCGGAGCGGACGATTCCGAAATTGTGGTACATCAGGCGCATGTTCTGCCCCGGGGTGGAGACCCAGGTGAACAGATCGCTCATTTGTGATGTCAGATTTTCGATCACAGCTTCTTCTTCCGGAGAAAGCATAAATGCAGTGTCATGTTCGCCGTATACAAAAATAAGATCTTCGGCATTCCAGATGCTGAAATTGCGGATCTCGTTTCGGTCGAGAAAGGCTGTGATCTCCGGCCAGAGTCTGCCGAGTGTGCGGCGATAGTCGTTCATTTTCCCATCATTGATCTTTAATGCGATTGCATATCGTTCCATTGAAAAAACCTCCTTGCTTTTTTGTAATGCGAAAATTAGCTGTTTTCATTATACACGAGAAACGGTATAATGAAAACTAAAAAGGGTGAATAGCGTCAATGCACAAAGGAAAAAACGATGAAAACCATTGAAATTATGCGGCTTGAGGCGGGTTTCTCTTTGTACACCGACGCTAGGACCATGAAATATAGAACAGAAAGGGGTATTTTCGATGAACAATCCATCAGAAAATAGACCAACAAGACATTTATGCATCGGACTTCTGGCTCATGTGGATGCAGGAAAGACAACCCTGTCGGAAGCGATGCTTTACACAGCCGGCAGTATCAGAAAGATGGGGCGGGTAGATAATAAAGATGCATTTCTGGATACGTTTGCGTTGGAGCGTGCCAGAGGGATCACGATTTTTTCCAAGCAGGCAAGGCTTGCGTTGGATAAAAATACAGAAGTATTTCTTCTGGATACGCCGGGGCATGTGGACTTTTCGGCGGAGATGGAGCGGACGCTCCAGATCCTGGATTATGCGATATTGGTCGTAAGCGGAGCGGACGGCGTGCAGGGGCATACGGAGACACTTTGGAAATTGTTGACGAGATATGAGATCCCAACGTTTTTATTTGTTAACAAAATGGATCAGGACGGAACAGACAGGAAAAAGCTGATGGAGAATCTGCAGAAGTATCTGAGTGGGAATTGTCTTGATTTTACGGCAGAACAGGGGATCGACGGACTTTTATCAGACGAAATATTTGCCGAAAATGCGGCGGTCTGTGACGAGAATGTTCTGGAGCGTTATCTGGAAACAGGAGAGATGGAAAAAGAAGATCTGGTCTCAATGATTTCGAAAAGGAAAATTTTTCCGTGCTTTTTCGGATCTGCACTGAAGTTAAACGGCGTGGAAGAAATGATGCATGCGGTCTCGGTATTGACGAGAGAGCCGCCTTATCCGGAAGCATTTGGTGCAAAAGTATACAAAATCGCAAGGGACGAGCAGGGGAACCGTCTGACATTTTTAAAAGTGACCGGCGGCTGCCTGAATGTAAAAGAAGAACTTTTGGAAGAGAAAGTGAATCAGATCCGTATTTATTCCGGAGCAAAATATGAGACGGCAGGGCAGGTGAAAGCCGGAGAAGTCTGTGCCGTGACCGGACTTTCCAAAACCTATCCGGGCGAGGGGATCGGATGCGAGTCAGAATCGTTTCTTCCGGTGCTGGAACCGGTACTGACTTATCAGATCCGGATTCCGCAGGATTGTGATGTGCATAAAATGCTGCAGAATCTGAAGCAACTGGAAGAGGAAGAACCGCTGCTCCATATTGTATGGAATGAACGCCTGGGAGAGATCCACGCGCAGTTGATGGGAGAAGTCCAGACAGAGATCTTGAAAAGTATGATCGAGGAACGGTTTGGCGTGCGTGTGGAGTTCGGAGCCGGAAATATTGTATATAAAGAAACGATCCGAAATACCGTGGAGGGAGTCGGGCATTTTGAACCGCTCCGGCATTACGCGGAAGTCCATCTACTGTTGGAGCCGGGAGAACCCGGAAGCGGGCTGCACTTTCTGTCCAACTGCAGTGAAGATGTGCTGGATAAAAACTGGCAGCGTCTGATTCTGACACATTTGGAGGAAAAAGAACATTTGGGGGTGTTGAGCGGATCGCCGGTCACGGATATGCAGATCACACTTGTTTCCGGTCGGGCACACCAAAAGCACACGGAGGGCGGTGATTTCCGGCAGGCAACTTACCGGGCTGTGCGGCAGGGATTGAAAAAGGCAGAAAGCGTACTGTTGGAGCCATATTATGAATACAGACTGGAAGTTCCGTCGGAGATGGTCGGACGCGCGCTCTCGGATCTTCAGCGGATGAACGGAACATTCGGATCGCCGGAGCAGGTCGGTGAGATGGCAGTGCTCAGCGGGGAAGCGCCGGTTGCTCTGATGCAGGATTATCAGAGGGAAGTGATTTCCTATACAAAGGGGCGGGGACGACTTTCCTGCAGTCTGAGTGGGTACAAGCCATGCAGCAATGCCGAGGAAGTGCTCACAGCGATCGTCTATGATTCGGAGCGGGATCTGGAGAATCCGACCGGTTCGGTATTTTGTGCCCATGGGGCGGGATTTGTAGTGCCGTGGGATCAGGTGGAGGATTATATGCATCTGGAGTCGGTCTTCAAATCAAAAGAGGAAGAGCCGGAGCAGGATCCGTTTGACGAACAGGCGGTTAGCGCGGCGGTGCGGAGAGCCAGATATGTAAGCAGTCTGTCACCGGAAGAGGAACGGGAACTGGAAGAGATGGCGGAAGCCTCCCGACGGAAACGGGAGCAGGCGAGAAAAAAATATTCTTATCGAAAGACAGAACTGGATACTGGTTCAAACAGTACCGGAGAATATAAGAGCAGAAAACGGGAGCGCCGAAAGGAATATTTGCTGGTGGACGGTTATAATATTATCTTTGCATGGGAGGAACTCCGCGAGTTGGCCAAGATCAACATTGACGGTGCGCGCGGGCGGCTGATGGACATTTTGAGCAATTATCAGGGAATCCGGAAGTGTACCTTGATCCTTGTATTTGATGCATATAAGGTAGAGGGATTTCCGGGCGAGATACAGCAATATCATAATATCCATGTCGTTTATACAAAGGAAGCGGAAACCGCAGATCAGTATATCGAAAAAGTTGCACATGAGATCGGGCGGAAATATGAAGTCAGCGTCGCAACTTCGGACGGCACGGAACAGGTGATCATCCGCGGACAGGGTTGTCATTTGCTGTCGGCAAAGGAACTGCATACCGAGATCGTACTGGCGCAGAAAGAGCTTCGTGAAAATCATATGGAAAAAGCGGAAAGTACGAAAAATTATCTGTTTCATTATTTGGATGGAGAGACGGCGAAAGAAATGGAAGAAGTACGGCTAGGGAAAGAAAATGCAAGTGTTGGAAGCGATGAAAATATACCGGACGGAAATCGTTGCTCTTGACAAATGAAAAATTTTGAGTGAATATACCAATGTGAATGTGACTTTACAGATGCAGATCCAAGGAATGGAAAAAGAACAGAGGGCGGTTTCATAGAGAGATGGACAGAAAAGAGATTTTAAGCAAAAAGAAACGAATAGTGATAAAAGTAGGAACGACTACGATTACTTATGAAGAAACAGGGAATATTAATCTGGATAAACTGGAGAAGTTTGTGCGGATCCTGATCAATCTTCGGAATCAGGGGAAAGAAGTGATCGTCGTATCTTCCGGTGCCGTGGGCGTTGGGAGAAATGCGCTGGGACTGGATCACCGGCCGGATACGGAAGCTGAGAAACAGGCGTGTGCTGCGGTCGGACAGGGCAGGCTGATGATGATCTACGAGAAATTGTTTAACGAATACAGCCAGCTCACCGCGCAGGTTCTTCTGACAAAGGAGTCGGTCACGAACGAAGAGTGCAGAAAGAACGCCCGGCAGACATTTGACGCACTGCTGAATATGCATGTTGTCCCGATCGTCAATGAGAACGATGCGATTTCCGTCGACGAGCTTGCATATGGGAACTTTGGGGACAATGATACGCTGGCAGCCAATGTGGCAGAACTGGTCGAGGCGGATCTTTTGATCCTGCTTTCCGATATTGAGGGAATGTATACCGCAGATCCGAAGAGCAATCCAAACGCCCGTTTTATCCATACCGTCGTGGAGATCGACGAGAAACTGGAACAGATGGCGGGCGGTTCTTCCAGTGACTTCGGCACGGGAGGAATGGCGACAAAAGTCAATGCGGCAAAAGTGGCGACGAGAGCAGGGGCAGATATGGTGATCGCCAACGGTGACAATATCTATGCGATCAATGATATCATGTCGGGGAAAAAAGTCGGAACGTTATTTTTGTCGAGAGAGCATGGAAAGGAACTGGAAAACGAACTGGCGCCGGAACGGGCGCAGTTCCGCAGGCAGGTAAAGCGCCAGAAGAAGATGGAGGAAAACGTCGATGGAAAATTATATGGAAATACTTGGTAAACGGGCAAAAGAGGCAGCCAGAGAGGCGGCAAGGCTTGGCACGGAAGAAAAGAACCGGGGACTTGTCACAGTCGCGGAAGAGCTGGTCGCTCAGACGGAGTGGCTCCTGAGTGAAAATGCGAAAGACTTAAAAGAAGCTGAAGCCCGGGGAATGAAAAAATCATTGATCGATCGGCTTTGTCTGACAAAAGAGCGGATCGAGGGAATGGCGGAAGGACTGCGTCAGATCGCGGCGCTGGAAGATCCGGTCGGAGAGGTACTGCGGATGTGGAACCGTCCGAACGGACTTCGGATCGGACAGAAACGGGTTCCGCTCGGTGTAGTCGGCATTATTTATGAATCCCGCCCGAATGTGACGGCAGATGCGTTCGGACTTTGCTTTAAGACCGGAAATGCAGTGATCCTGCGCGGCGGAAGCGACGCGATCCATTCCAATCTGGCGATCGTCCATGTGATCAAAGAGGGACTTCGCAAAGAACGGCTTTCACAGGATCTGATCCTTTTGGTGGAGAATACGAGCCGGGAGACGGTACAGCAGATGATGAAGCTGCATGGATATATTGACGTCCTGATCCCGAGAGGCGGCGCCGGACTGATCGCATCGGTTGTGGAAAACAGCACGGTTCCGGTGATCGAGACCGGTACCGGAAACTGTCATATTTATGTGGATGAAAGTGCGGATCTGAATATGGCGGTGGAGATCATTGAAAATGCGAAGACACAGCGTATGGGTGTCTGCAACGCCTGTGAATCGCTTGTGATCCATCAGCGTGTCGCGTCGGAAGTAGTACCGATGATCGTGCAGTGTTTAAAGCAGCATCAGGTGGAGATCCGCGGGGATGAACGTGCATGCCGGATCACAACAGAGATCGCCGAGGCTTCGGAAGAAGACTGGGGAACCGAATATCTGGATGCAGTGATCTCAATGAAGATCGTCGATTCGCTGGAGGAGGCGATCGACCATATCAATCGTTACAATACGGGGCATTCGGAATCGATCATCACAAAAGACTATGCAAATGCACTGAAATTCCAGGATGAGATCGACGCCGCTGCGGTATATGTAAACGCATCGACGCGGTTTACCGACGGATTTGAATTTGGATTTGGCGCAGAGATCGGGATCAGCACGCAGAAACTGCATGCGAGAGGACCGATGGGACTGACGGCGCTGACGACGACAAAATATATTATTTTCGGAAACGGACAGGTACGTCCTTGATTTGTTAAAATTTTTTGAAACTTGCACTTGCATATTATTCATCTTAGATGTATAATTATGCAAGTGCTTTTCTAATATACAGGAAGTCAGGTATTTTTTGTCTTGGCGTCCTATACAGGGAAGTATATGATTTTCAGGAGGGAAGGATGGTAATACTATGATCAAAGCAGGAATTATCGGAGCAACCGGATATGCGGGAGGAGAATTAGTCCGGATCCTTACGGCACATAAAGATGTGGAAATCAAATGGTACGGCTCCAGAAGTTATATAGATCAGAAATATGCATCGGTATATCAGAATTTATTTCAGATCGTAGATGCAGTTTGTATGGATGATAATATGGAAGAACTGGCAGAGCAGGTGGATGTGATCTTCACGGCAACTCCGCAGGGACTGTGTGCATCGCTTGTAAATGAGCAGATTCTTTCCAAAGTAAAGATCGTGGATCTAAGCGCGGACTTTCGGATCAAAGACGTATCGGTCTACGAAAAATGGTATGGGATCGAACATAAGAGCCCGCAGTTTATTGAAGAGGCGGTATATGGATTGTGTGAAGTGAACCGGGAAGAGGTGAAAAAAGCAAGACTTGTTGCGAATCCGGGATGCTATACGACCTGTTCGATCCTGACAGCTTATCCGCTGGCGAAAGAGGGGCTGATCGATATGAGCACGCTGATCATCGATGCAAAATCAGGAACGTCCGGAGCAGGACGGGGGGCTAAGACGGCAAATCTGTTCTGCGAGGTCAATGAAAATATGAAAGCATACGGTGTGGCGACGCATCGTCACACGCCGGAAATTGAAGAACAGCTCGGATATGCATCCGGAGAAGAAGTCGTGTTGAACTTTACACCTCATCTTGTTCCGATGAACCGCGGAATCCTCGCGACGGAGTATGCAAAGCTGAAAAAAGATGTGAGCTGGGAAGAGGTAAAAGCGATTTATGACAAATATTACGGGGATGAGAAATTTATCCGGGTATTGGACAAAGGAATCTGCCCCGAAACAAAATGGGTCGAGGGAAGCAACTATGTGGATATCGGATTCCAGATCGATCCGCGGACGAAGCGGATCATTATGATGGGGGCGATCGATAATCTGGTCAAAGGGGCAGCAGGTCAGGCAGTGCAGAATATGAACCTGATGTTCGGACTTCCGAAGAGCGAGGGACTTGAACTGGTGCCGATGTTCCCGTAAGAAAAATGAGGTGACGGAATATGACAGTCAGAACAATGCAGATAGAAGATTACGAGGGCGTTCACGACCTTTGGATGACGATCAAAGGATTCGGGATCCGAAGTATCGACGATTCGAAAGAGGGCGTCGAGCGTTTTTTGAAACGAAATCCGACAACAAGCGTGGTGGCGGAGATGGACGGAAAGATTGTAGGAAGTATTTTGTGCGGACATGACGGAAGAAGAGGGTGTCTTTATCATGTCTGCGTGCACGAGGGATACAGAAGACACGGCATCGGAAAAGCGATGGTCGTCCGGGCGATGGAAAAACTGAAAGAAGAGCAGATCAGCAAAGTTTCCTTGATCGCATTTACGGAAAATGATATCGGAAATGCCTTTTGGAATACGATCGGATGGACAGAGCGGCTGGATCTGAATTATTATGAATTTACATTGAATGAAAAGAATATCACAGCATTTAACGAACAGTAGGAAAGAGGGATGGATCATGGAAATAATCAAAGGCGGAGTGACCACGGCGAAAGGATTCGAGGCGGCGGCAGCCCAGGCAGGGATCAAATATCAGGGACGGACCGATATGGCGCTGATATACAGCAAAAAGCCATGTAAAGCAGCCGGAACGTTTACAACGAATGTGGTGAAAGCGGCTCCGGTGAAATGGGATCGTCAGGTCGTAGATTCCGGCGTGAAATGCCAGGCAGTCATTGTGAATTCCGGGATCGCAAATGCATGTACCGGAGAGTACGGAATGCAGATCTGTAAGGAAACAGCCGAGCAGGCGGCGCAGACGTTGGGGGTGGATCCAAACGGCGTACTGGTCGGATCCACCGGTGTGATCGGAATGCAGATCCCGATGGAACGTATCAAAGCGGGGATCGGGATGCTGGAAAAGAATAAAAGCGGAGATCTTGCGGCAGGACATGAAGCGGCAAAGGCGATCATGACGACGGACACAAAGGAAAAAGAAATTGCGGTTACATTGGAGATCGGGGGAGAGACCGTGACGATCGGAGGAATGGCGAAAGGATCCGGGATGATCCATCCGAATATGTGCACGATGCTGGCGTTTATCACGACGGATGCGGCGATCACAAAAAAAGCGCTGCAGAGGGCGTTGAGTGAAGACGTCAAAGATACATATAATATGATCTCCGTGGATGGAGATACTTCGACAAACGATACGGTACTGCTTCTCGCAAACGGCAAAGCAAAGAATCCGAAAATCCATTGCGGAACGCCGGAATATGAACAGTTCGCAGCGGCGCTGCATGTGGTGAACGAGACGCTTGCAAAGAAGATGGCGGGGGACGGCGAGGGCGCCACGGCGCTTTTTGAAGCAAAGGTGACAGGAGCAGCGACAAAAGAACAGGCGAAAGTGCTTGCAAAATCCATTGTCTGCTCCAATCTGACAAAAGCAGCGATCGCAGGACATGATGCGAACTGGGGACGGATCCTCTGTGCGATGGGATATTCCGGAGCAGAGTTTGATCCGGAAAAAGTAGATCTGTATATTGAAAGCGCCTCAGGGAAAATCCAGTTGATCGAGGACGGTGTGGCTCTCGATTACAGTGAGGACGAAGCGACTAAGATTCTTTCCGAACCGGAAGTGACCGCGACGGCGGATATCAAGGAGGGAACAGAAAACGCGACGGCTTGGGGATGTGATCTGACGCATGGCTATATCGATATCAATGCAGATTACAGAAGTTGATCATTGGGCGTATCGGACAGAGGAAGACAGCATCAGAAACAGGAAAGAAAGGGAATATCATGAATAAAAATATGCAGCAGTATCTGGATAAGGCGGAGGTGTTGATCGAGGCGCTTCCGTATATCCAGAGATTTAACAGGAAGATCATTGTCGTAAAATACGGCGGTAGCGCGATGGTGGACGAGGAACTGAAAAAACGAGTGATCGAAGACGTTACCCTTTTGAAATTGGTTGGGTTCAAACCGATCATTGTGCACGGCGGCGGAAAAGAGATCAGCAAATGGGTCGGCAAAGTCGGAATGGAACCGAAGTTCATCAACGGACTGCGTGTGACCGACGCGGAGACGATGGAAGTGGCAGAGATGGTGCTTGGCAAGGTCAACAAAAGTCTCGTGCAGCATGTGGAGGAACTGGGTGTCCGCGCGATCGGAATCAGCGGAAAAGACGGCGGGCTTTTGAAAGTAGAGAAAAAATATTCGGACGGAAAAGACATCGGATTTGTCGGAGAAGTAAAGGAAGTCAATGCGCAGATCCTTTATGATCTGCTGGAAAAAGATTTTCTTCCGATCGTATGCCCGATCGGTCTGGACGATGAATTTCAGACATATAATATCAATGCGGATGATGCCGCCTGTGCGATCGCGCGTGCGGTGAAAGCAGAAAAACTGGCATTTCTGACAGATATCGAGGGTGTGTATAAAGATCCGGAAGATCCGTCCTCGCTGATTTCGGAACTCTGGGTGGAAGAAGCAGAGAAATTGATGGCAGAGGGATATATCGGAGGAGGAATGCTCCCGAAACTGCAGAACTGTATCGATGCGATCGAAAACGGTGTGTCGCGGGTACATATTCTGGATGGTCGGATCCCGCATTGTCTGCTGCTTGAGATCTTTACAAACAGAGGGATCGGAACCGCGATCCTGAACGGGGAAGAAAGCAGGTATTATCATGGTGAATAAAAAAATACAGGAAGAAGAACAACAGTTATTTCAGCTTTACAACCGTTTTCCGCTTGTGCTGGATCATGGAGAGGGCGTGTATCTCTACGATACGGACGGGAAAAAATATCTGGATTTCGCGGCGGGGATCGCTGTAATGAGTCTGGGGTATCAGAATAAGGAATTAGAGGAAAGTCTCACAGAGCAGATCAAAAAACTGTGCCATACATCCAATTTGTTTTATCATGAGAACGGCGGAGCGGCAGCGGAAGCACTGAACCGGGTTTCCGGTATGGATCATGTATTTTTTACGAACAGCGGAACGGAAGCGATCGAGGGGGCGCTGAAGACTGCCAGGAAATATGCGGCATTAAAAGGGAACGGGCGTTTCGAGATCATTGCCATGGAAGATTCGTTCCACGGACGTTCTATGGGCGCTCTTTCAGTGACCGGAACGGCTGCTTACAGGGAACCGTTTGAACCGCTGATTCCGGGGGTGCGGTTCGCAAGATTTAATGATCTGGACAGTGTGAAAGCAAATATCACGGACAAGACTTGCGCGATTCTTTTGGAGCCGCTTCAGGGAGAGGGCGGCATCCATCCGGCGACGCAGGAATTTATGGAGGGAATCCGCGCGCTTTGTGACGAACAGGATATTTTGATGATCTGCGATGAGATCCAGTGCGGAATGGGGCGGACAGGATCCATGTTTGCATGGCAGGAATATGGTGTGAGACCGGATATCCTGACGATGGCAAAGGCGATCGGAAACGGGATTCCGGTAGGTGCATTTGCAGTGACCGAACAGGTGGCGGCACATTCCATGAAGCCGGGAGATCACGGAACGACTTACGGAGGAAATCCGTTGGCATGCATGGCGGTAAAAAAAGTCGTCGAGATTTTTGAAAAAGAGAAGATCGTGGAGCATGTCCGGAAAATTGCGCCATATCTGACAAAACGTCTGGATGAACTCGTGGAGGAAATGGACAGCGTCACTGAGCGTAGAGGAAAAGGGCTGATCCAGGGGATCGTGGTCAAAAAGCCGGCAGGAGAGGTGATCAACCGTGCGATCGAGGAGGGCTTGCTCATTATTTCCGCGAAAGGAAATGTGCTCCGCTTTGTTCCGCCGCTTATCATTGAAGAAGAACACATCGATGAAATGATCGAAAAATTAAAACGTGCGCTTCTTTAAAGAAAGACGTATACAGATGTATGAAAAAACCAGTCATTGACATATACTATCCGAAAGAGAAGAAAAACGGTGGAGGTATGTAAACAATGATTGGTTTTTTGATTGCGCTTCTTTCCGGTGCGCTGATGAGTGTGCAGGGTGTTTTTAACACACAGGTGACAAAAACAGCCGGAATGTGGGTGTCGAACGGATGGGTGCAGTTGAGTGCTTTTGCGGTCTGCGCTGTTCTGTGGCTGTTTACCGGAAGAGACAGTATCGCGGCGATCGGAAAGGTGGAGCCGAAATATATGCTGCTTGGCGGTGTGATCGGAGCCGGAATCACCTGGACTGTAATTAAAAGTATGGCGGCGCTCGGACCGGCAAAAGCAGCGCTTCTGATCGTGATCGCGCAGTTGATCGTCGCGTATCTGATCGAACTGTTCGGTCTGTTCGGCGTAGAAAAAGCAGTGTTTGAATGGAGAAAAGTGGGCGGGCTTGCCCTTGCACTGATCGGAATTGCGATCTTTCAATGGGAGCGGTGATGTTTTTTTGAAATATCTATTGTAATTTAGACGGCGATTCGATACAATATTATCATCTGACATAAAGGGGCTTGCGGTGTGCTGCACTGTGAGGAAAGGAAATGAGCGTCAGAAATTGGAAAAGAGCTGCGGTGTGGTTCATGCTGCCGGCTCTTGTATTGTTATGTTGTACGGGCTGTAAAAAGAAAGAGCAGGATACATTTGCCGAACTGCGGCTGGAGGACGGAGCACTCGGAAATACGGAGAAGAAAGAAGCGGAAGAGACCGGGAAGTCCGAAGAAAGGACGTCCGGTACGAAGGATCCGGGGACAGAAAAGCAGAGTATGCCGGAGTCCGAAACTTCCGGAGATCTTTCCAGGGACCAAGAACCGGAATTGGTATTTGTCCATGTGTGCGGTGCGGTCGTTTCCCCCGGCGTTTACGGGATGGATGCGGACGCCCGTGTATATGAGGCAGTATCCTGTGCGGGAGGACTGCGGGAAGATGCGGCCGGAGAAGCTGTGAATCAGGCACAGAAAGTGACGGACGGGGAGCGGATCTATATTCCGACTCGGGAGGAAGTCGTGAACGGTCTGATCCCGGAAGCGGAAGAAGATACGGAAACGGCGGTCGGAAGTACGGAGGAAAGCGGCGGTGCGCAGACAGGCAGTACGTACGGAAAAGTGAATATCAAGACCGCTTCGTCGGAAGAACTGAAGACTTTAAGCGGGATCGGTGATACACGGGCAGAGAGTATTATCCGGTATCGGGAAGAACAGGGCGGATTTCAGAGTGTTGAAGATCTGATGAATGTCGAAGGCATCAAAGAAGGGGTATTTGAGAAAATAAAAGACAGAATTACAGTCAATACAGGAAGTTAGGGAAGTTAGAATGGGTAAGAAAAAAATCTTAGTAGTGGACGATGAAAAATTAATCGTAAAAGGGATCCGTTTCAGTCTGGAGCAGGATGACATGGAAGTAGACTGCGCGTATGACGGAGAAGAAGCGCTTGCTTATGCGAAGCAGTGCGAATATGATCTGGTGCTTTTGGATGTCATGCTGCCGAAGATGGATGGGTTTGAAGTCTGTCAGCATATCCGGGAATTTTCCGATATGCCGATCGTCATGCTGACGGCAAAAAGTGAGGATATGGATAAGATCCTGGGTCTGGAATACGGTGCAGATGATTATATTACCAAGCCGTTTAATATTCTGGAGGTAAAGGCGAGGATTAAGGCGATCATGCGCAGGACGGCAAAACGGGAGGAGGCGCAGCCGAGTACAGTTCTGGTAAAAGGGGCGATGAAGATCGACTGTGAGAGCCGCCGGGTATTTATCGAGAATCGGGAGGTCAATCTGACCGCAAAAGAATTTGATGTATTGGCACTTCTGGCCATGAACCCTAATAAAGTATACAGCAGGGAGAACCTGTTGAATCTGATCTGGGGTACGGATTATCCGGGAGATGCAAGAACTGTCGACGTACATATCAGAAGACTGCGGGAGAAGATCGAGACGAATCCGAGCGAACCTCGGTATGTGCACACGAAGTGGGGAGTTGGTTATTATTTCCAGGGGTAAATTACATTCTAAAATCAAAGATAAGATCAAGAGTCTGCGGTTTTATGTGATCGTGATGATCATGTGCGCGGCGATACTGCCGGGGGCGGTTGCCTATTTCGGGGTGATCAAGGCTTATGAAGCACGGGCGGTATCGCTGCAGACTGCGGAGATACAGAATCAATGTACAATTCTATGTGATCAGCTGGCAAGCTATCGCTATCTGGAGGAACGTTCGTCCGAAGTTATCAATGCAGGTCTGACGCAGATGACCAATATTTACAATGGCAGAGTGATGATCATCAACAGTGATCTTGAGGTGATCAAAGATACGTATGCCCTGGATGAGGGGAAGACGATCGTATCGGAGAATGTTGTGCGCTGCATGCAGGGAACAAGCACCAATTATTATGACAAAGAGAACCATTATATAGAAGTGACGTCTCCGATCACGGAATCCGGCAGCGATAAGATTGCCGGGGTCATGCTTGCCAGCGTCTCGACCGATACGATCGAGGACAGTCTGGGAATCTTATCTTCCAGAGGAAAAGTGATCCTCGGAACGATGCTGATGCTTGTGCTGGCGCTCGCGGTTCTTGTCGCGGATCTGCTTGTGCGTCCGCTTCATAAGATCGCATCGGAGATCGAGGGAGTGACAGAAGGATATGCGGATGAGGTCGCGAGAGTCGATCGTTTTACGGAGACAAAGCAGATTTCCGATGCATTTAATAAGACATTGGCGCGTCTGAAACGGATTGACGATTCCAGAGAGGAGTTCGTCTCCAACGTGTCGCATGAATTAAAAACGCCGCTTGCATCGATGAAAGTGCTCGCGGATTCGCTTGTGACACAGGAAAATGTTCCGGTCGAATTGTATCAGGAATTTATGGAGGATATTGCGAAAGAGATCGACCGGGAAAATGACATTATCATGGATCTTCTGACGTTGGTGAAGATGGACAAGCGGTCGCAGGATATCAATGTCCGGCAGGTGCAGGTCAATGAGATGCTGGAACTGATCTTAAAGCGCTTAAAGCCGATCGCGGAAAAGAAAAATGTAGAAGTCGTACTGGAAAGTTTCCGTCCGGTGACGGCAGAGATCGACGAGGTGAAGATGACGCTTGCGATTTCCAATCTGGTGGAAAATGCGATCAAATATAACCACGCGGACGGGTGGGTTCATGTATCATTGAATGCGGATCATAAATTTTTCTATATCAAAGTTTCGGATTCGGGAATCGGAATCCCGGAAGAAGATCAGGCGCATATTTTTGAGCGTTTTTACCGGGTGGACAAATCACATTCCCGGGAGATCGGCGGAACCGGTCTGGGACTTGCGATCGCGAGAAACGCGGTGATCATGCATCGGGGATCGATCAAGGTTTACAGTACCCATGGGGAGGGAACCACGTTTACCGTGCGGGTTCCGCTTATCTATGTTACGTCGTAAAGGAGGATTGGGATGAGGAAGAAAAAAGGAAGATGGCTTTCTTTTCTTTTTATGATGCTTCTGATACCGGGGCTGCTGGCATGCGGAAAACAAAAAGAACCGGAAGACGACGATTCTTATATTTACAGCCTGAATGAAGATCAGACGGGGATTGTAAAGCGTCCGTATCCGATCGGCGGAGAGGATACGAAAAGTCAGGTGGAATCCATTCTGAAAGGTTTGGAAATGCCGTCCGATGAAATTGAATATACGGACGTCTTTCCGGAGAATGTAAAAATCAGGGAATGGAATGTGCAGGATTCAATCGTGTATGTGGATTTTAACTCAGCCTATCTGGAGATGGAAACCATCCATGAAAAACTGGTCCGGTCGGCGTTGGTCCAGTCACTTTTACAGGCAGATCAGGTGGCGGGTGTATGGATCAGCGTGGAGGGAAATGCGCTGAAAGAGACGGACGGAAAGGTGGTCGGCATTCTGAATGAGGACGATTTTGTGGAAAATACAGGATCTTCCCTGAACTCTTATCAGACGACTACATTGAAACTGTACTTTGCCAATGAATCCGGCAGCAAACTGGTAGAACAGACTGTGGAAGCAAAATATAACAGTAACCTTTCCATTGAGAAACTGATCGTGGAGAAAGTGATGCAGGGACCGAAAAAAAGCGGGGCATATCCGACGCTGAATCCGGATGCGACGCTTTTGGGGGCAACGATCAAAAACGGGATCTGTTATGTGAATTTTGACAGTGAATTTTTGGACAGCGCCTATGATGTGAAGCCGGAAGTGGCGGTGTACTCGCTGGTCAACTCACTGATCGAGGGGACTCCGGCAAGCAAAGTACAGATTACGATCAATGGGGAAAAGAATGCCAAATACATGGAGATGATCGATCTGTCCCAGCCGCTTCAACGAAATATGGATCTGGTGGAGGAAAAGAAATAGGAGATAGAAATGAAGAGACCGTTGTGTCTGGCTTCGGTTGTATTTCTCGGGATCTGGCTGTTTCTGGCAGGAGGGCTTCAGCTTTCGGAAGATCAGAAGCCCTCGCCATTGGAGCAGTATACGCAGGATGGAGACGAGCTTATCTTACAGGGAACGGTATCCAAAAGGGAAGAAAGACCGGAGTATCAAATATTGAGTCTGACGGATGTTCAGATCCGTCACAAAGAACAATTCATAGAAGAATCAAAACTTCTTGTTTATGTCGAACAAATAAGCAATCAAACAACAGAAAAAGAAACAGCATCAGACCGTGTATCGGTGGGAAGTCAGATCCGGGTGAGCGGAGAAGTGCAGTTTTTTGAAGAAGCCAGAAATCCCGGGAATTTTGATCGGAAATTTTATTATAGGAAACAAGGGATTCATGCGTCTGTCTGGGCAGATTCCTGTCAGATCATTGAAAAAAAGACCGGGGACATCCGCGAATATCTGACCAGATTCCGGATAAAATGGAAAGAACTGCTGATCGAATGTCTCGGGGAAACGTATGGGAATTGTATGAGCGCGATCCTCATCGGAAATAAATCCGAACTGGATGAAGAGATCAAAGAACTGTATCAGAAAAGCGGGATCGGACATATATTGGCGATTTCCGGACTGCATATGTCATTTATCGGGATCGGATTGTACCGGATCTTGAGAAAGATCGGAATCCCTTTTTTGCCGGCAGGAGTCATTGGAATTACGTTTCTTTTATTGTATACATGTATGATCGGAAGCGGTGTGTCCAGCCAGCGGGCGCTTGTGATGTTTGCCGTCCGGGTAGGGGCGGATATGAGCGGGCGTGATTATGATCTGCCCACCAGTCTTGCATTTGCTGCAGCGGTAATCGTATTTTGTCAGCCTCTTTACTTATTTGACGCCGGATTTTTATTATCGTTCGGTGCGCTTCTCGGCATCGCAGTTGTGGAACCGGTGTTGAAGATTTATTCGGTTGTCCCGGGCTTTCTTCGCGGCGGAGCTGCGATCCATCTTGTTTTGCTTCCGATCCTTTTATACTATTATTACGAAATACCGACTTATTCGATCCTTTTAAATCTGGCGGTGATCCCGCTGATGTCTTTTGTGTTGGGAACAGGGATTTTCGGAAGCCTTGCGGCGCTTTTCCATATGCAGATCGGAAAAGCAGTTCTTTCTATATGTAAATGGATCCTGAGAGGGTATGAGGCCGGGGCTTTCGGAAGTCTTTCTCTGCCATACGGGCGGATCGTAACCGGACAGCCGGAGAAGTGGATGATCGTTCTGTATTATCTTCTTTTGTTTGGCGGATGTGCGGTGGCAATGTATGCGTCGGGGAAAATGGCGGTGAAAAAACAAACCGCCGGAACAAAAAAAGCAAAGGAAAAAATGGCGGAGGTATGGTTGGGATCAAGGCTGATCCGCGCGTGTATCTGCGCAGGGATTCCGCTGTTCTGTGCGGCTACGCTTCTGACGCATCGGGCAGAGGGAGAAGTGCGGGTGACGATGATCGACGTGGGGCAGGGAGATGGATTTTATCTGAAAAGTCCGTCCGGAAGCCACTGTATGATCGACGGGGGAAGTACCGACGTGTCATCCGTGGGCGCTTACCGGATCGAACCGTTTTTGAAGTCGCAGGGCGTCGGGATGTTGGATTATGTGTTTGTCTCTCATGGGGATGAAGATCATTTGAGCGGGATCCGGGAACTGCTGCTTTCCCAGAAATTTGGCATCCGGATCGGGAAATTGATCCTGCCGGATGAACAGGTACTGGACGGAGCGCTTTTGGAACTGGCAAATACGGCAGAGCAGACAGGAACGGAAGTGGGAGTCATCCATGCCGGGGAACAGTGGTCTGATGGCGAAATGTATCTGAAATGTCTGGCGCCCTCCCGGGAGTATGATGGAGAGAGTGGAAACGCGGCGTCTATGGTATTGGAACTGGATTACGGAAACTTTGAAATGCTCTTTACCGGAGATGTGGAGGGGGAGGGAGAGGACGCATTGGTTCAGGCAAAATGTCTGCGGGACTATGATATTTTAAAAGCGGCGCATCACGGATCGAAAAACTCGACGACAAAAGCATTTTTGGAACAGACGCAGCCGGAGATCACCTGGATTTCGGCAGGAATAAACAATCGTTACGGACACCCTCATAAGGAGACGGTCGAACGGCTTGAAAATGCGGAGAGCATTACAATGAAGACGCAGGATTTCGGTGCAGTAACCGTGTATACGGACGGAAAACAGATGCGGATGGAAATGTTTTGCAAAATCAAAGATTTTCCGATATAATAGTAACGCTATGAAAAATTTGAATGAAGACTTAAAAACGGGAAAATTAAAACAGGCATATCTTCTCTATGGGGAAGAGAATTATCTGAAACGGCAGTATAAGGAGCGGATCACAAAAGCGCTCCTCGGAGAAGACGATACGATGAATTATGCGTATTACGAGGGAAAAGGGATCAACTTAAAAGAGGTGATCGACCTTGCGGAGACACTTCCGTTCTTCGCGGAACGCAGATTGATCGTATTTGAGAATACCGGACTTTTTAAAAGTGCCGGGGCAGATCTGGCAGATTATATCAAAGATCTTCCGGAGACAACGTGTTTTCTCTTTATCGAAACAGAGGTGGACAAGCGAAGCAAACTGTTCAAAGCCGTGAAAGCAAAGGGCAGCGTCGTGGAGATGAACTTTCAGGATGAGGCGACTTTGAAGCGTTGGACTGCCGGCTGTATCCAGCGGGAGGGAAAGAAGATCACGGAGCGTGATGTGATCTATTTTCTGGAAAAAGTCGGAACGGATATGGAGAATATCACGAAAGAACTGGAAAAGATCTTTTGCTACACATTGGGACGTGACGTGATCGCGAGAGAAGATATTGACGCAGTCTGTGTCACACAGATCTCCAATCATATTTTTGAGATGGTCAATGCTGTGGCGGAGAAGAAGCAGAAGAAAGCGCTGGATCTGTATTATGAACTGCTTGCATTGAAAGAACCGCCGATGCGGATCTTATTTTTGATGATGCGGCAGTACCGGAATCTGTTTCAGGTAAAAGGTCTGATGAAAAAAGGGTATAACCGGAAAGAGATCGCATCAAAAGCAGGACTTCACCCGTTTGCAGCCGGGAAATATATGGATCAGGCAAAAGTCTTTAAGACAAGCGAACTGCGAGAGATCCTGGAAGATGGCGCGGATATCGAGCAGAGGGTGAAAACAGGTCTTTTGACCGATCATCTGGCAGTGGAGCTGTTTATCGTAAAATATTCAAATGGTTAGTTGGAGGAAGAGAAGTGTCAGGAATAGATCAGAGTAAAATCAGAAATTTTTGCATTATTGCACATATCGATCACGGAAAATCGACGTTGGCAGACCGGATCATTGAGAAGACGGGACTGTTGACAAGCCGTGAGATGCAGTCGCAGGTGCTCGATAATATGGATCTGGAGAGAGAACGCGGGATCACGATCAAATCCCAGGCTGTCCGTACCGTTTACAAAGCAAAAGACGGAGAAGAATACATTTTCAATTTGATCGATACACCGGGGCATGTGGATTTTAACTATGAGGTGTCCCGAAGCCTTGCGGCATGCGACGGAGCGATCCTTGTGGTTGACGCCGCGCAGGGGGTGGAAGCGCAGACGCTGGCGAATGTCTATCTGGCGCTGGATCATGATCTGGACGTGATGCCGGTGATCAACAAAGTGGATCTTCCGAGCGCCGATCCGGAACGTGTCAAAGAAGAGATCGAAGATGTGATCGGGCTGGACGCAGAGGAAGCGCCGCTGATCTCTGCGAAAACCGGACTGAACGTGGAGGACGTATTGGAGGCGATCGTACATCAGATCCCGGCTCCGACGGGGGATGAAAAAGCGCCGCTTCAGGCGTTGATCTTCGATTCGGTGTATGATCCGTACAAAGGAGTGATCGTATTCTGCCGTCTGATGGAGGGGACGATCCGCAAAGGATCGCAGATCCTGATGATGGCGACAGGTGCGAAAGCAGACGTGGTCGAGGTCGGATATTTCGGTGCGGGACAGTTTATTCCCTGTGACGAATTAAGCGCGGGAATGGTTGGATATTTTACGGCCAGTCTGAAGAATGTAAAAGATACCCGGGTAGGAGATACGGTGACAGATGCGCAGCGTCCGTGTGAGGCTCCGCTTCCGGGATATAAAAAAGTCAATCCGATGGTATATTGCGGAATGTATCCGGCGGACGGCGCAAAGTATCCGGATCTGCGGGATGCGCTGGAAAAGCTGCAGTTAAATGATGCGGCGCTGCAGTTTGAAGCAGAGACGTCCATCGCGCTCGGATTCGGCTTCCGTTGTGGATTTCTGGGACTTTTGCATCTGGAGATCATTCAGGAACGGTTGGAGCGGGAATACAATCTGGATCTCGTGACGACTGCGCCGAGCGTTATATACAAAGTGCATAAGACAGACGGGGAGATCATTGAACTGACGAACCCGACGAATCTTCCGGATCCGTCCGAGATCGAATATATGGAAGAACCGGTCGTGAAAGCGGAGATCATGGTGACATCGGAGTTTATCGGAGCGATCATGGATCTGTGTCAGGAGCGCCGGGGCGTCTATCAGGGAATGGAATATATTGAGGAGACGAGAGCCGTGCTTCATTATCATCTTCCGCTCAACGAGATCATTTATGATTTCTTTGACGCGTTGAAATCCCGTTCCAGAGGATATGCGTCATTTGATTATGAACTGCTGGGTTATGAGCAGTCGGATCTCGTGAAGCTGGATATCCTGATCAATCGGGAGGAAGTGGACGCGCTGTCCTTTATCGTACACAGTGCGACGGCGTATGAGCGCGGAAGAAAGATGTGTGAAAAGCTGAAACAGGAAATTCCGAGGCAGTTGTTCGAGATTCCGATCCAGGCGGCGATCGGAAGCAAGATCATTGCACGCGAGACCGTGAAAGCAATGCGCAAGGACGTCCTTGCCAAATGTTACGGCGGCGATATTTCCCGTAAGAAGAAATTGTTAGAGAAGCAGAAAGAGGGAAAAAAGCGGATGCGTCAGGTTGGAAATGTGGAAATACCGCAGAAAGCCTTTATGAGCGTCCTGAAATTGGATGACAATTAGAGAAATCAGAAATGAGAGCGGCGGGATGTTCGGTCTGCCGGTTATTGAAAAGAAAAAGACTGCGGGGCAGAGAATGCCGCAGTCTTTTTTCAAAGGAGATTAGAGAATGAAAACGAAAAAGGTATTGGAATTGTATGTCCACATTCCGTTTTGTGTGAGCAAATGCGCTTATTGTGATTTCCTTTCCTGGAGCGCAGATGCGGCTTGGCGGCAGAAATATGTGGAAATGCTGGTTAGTGAAATCCGGCAGGCAAAAGAATCATATAAAGCGTATCGTGTGACAACGATTTTTCTGGGAGGAGGAACTCCGTCTATTTTATCGGCGGAGCAGATCGAACGGATCTTCTGCGCGTTGCGGGAGAACTTTCGGATCGAAGAAGATGCGGAGATCACGATCGAGGCAAATCCGGGCACTGTGACGGCAGAAAAGGCGGAGGCATGGAAGCGTGTGGGGATCAACCGGGTGAGTATCGGTCTGCAGTCGGCGGAAAACAGGGAGTTGAAAATGCTTGGACGGATCCACACATATGAAGAATTTCTGGAGACATATCAGCTTTTGCGTGCGAAAGGATTTTGCAATCTGAATGTGGATCTGATCTCGGCGATCCCGGGGCAGAGTGTAAAGAGCTGGGAGCGGACGCTTCGTAAGGTGGCAGACCTTTCTCCGGAGCATATTTCGGCATACAGCCTGATCGTGGAAGAGGGAACCCCTTTTTATGCGTGGTATGGAGAAGAAAGTAAAGGGAAGAGATCACAAGGAGCGGAAGCAGATCCGGATGGAATCGATGGATGGAAACGACTTCCTCTACCGGATGAAGAAAGTGAGCGCAGGATTTATGAGGAGACGGAAGAAATCTTAAAAGAATATGGATATTCGCGTTATGAGATATCCAATTATGCAAAAGAGGGATATGAATGCCGTCATAATATCGGATATTGGCGTAGGACGGAATATCTCGGTCTTGGACTGGGAGCATCTTCGTTGATTGAAAACCGACGATTTCAGAATCTTTCCGACTACGCAGCGTATCAAAGATCCGTACAGAACGGCAGACATATTGTTAAGGAAGAAGAGTGGCTGACGCAGGAAGACGAGATGGAGGAATTTATGTTTCTGGGACTTCGGATGGCGGCAGGGATTTGTCGAAGTGATTTTCGGAATACATTTGGAAAAACAGTGGAAATGGTTTACGGTGATGTCATTCAGACGTTGGAAAAGCAAGAACTGCTGAAATGTGAGGAAGACCGGATCTTCCTCACAGCCCGCGGAGTGGACATCAGCAATTATGTGTTTGAACAGTTTCTTTTATAAGGATATTTTAGCGTCGATGTACAAGGGGAAACACGCCTCAAACCGCGTAATTTCGGTGATTTTCAGCGTTATCCTCAATCAGCGTACGTCCAGTACGCTTCAATCGTCTGCCTTGAAAATCACCGAATTATCGGCGGTTGAGGTCGGTGAGTCGAGAAGAGACAAATCTAAGCCTCTTTTAGGCACTTGAACGACGCGTACAGAGACGTACGCGGAGTGAAAGTAACAACAAAGAGGTTTAGATTTGCTCTTCATCGACCGTTTTCCCCCTTGTACACCGACGCTATAATTTCAGAATGATTCCGAGAACTGCACCGCAGGCGATCCAGAAAATCGGATGGATCTTTTTGCATGGTTTCCACTGAAAAAGAAGAAGCAGCAATGCGCAGATCACGATAGCGTTATAATGAAAAAGAATAGAGGGACCGCTTGTATCCGCAAATGTGATGACTGCGATCTGCCAGACTGCATAGCCGATCAATGCGGCGATCATCGGGCGGATCCCGTAAAAGGCGCCTTTTACATATTTATTTTCACTGAAACTAGACATAAATTTCGCAATTAGGATAATGATGATCCATGCCGGTAAAACAAGGCTGAGCGTCGCGCAGAGAGCGCCGGGGATTCCGGCGGCATTAAATCCGGCGTAAGTCGCCATATTGATGCCGATCGGTCCGGGAGTGCTTTCGCTGACGGCGATCATATTCGTAAGATCTGCCATCGTAAACCACGAGTATCGGCTGGTCAGATCCATTAAAAAAGGGATCGTTGCCATGCCGCCTCCGACCGCAAAAAGACCGATCTTAAAAAATTCATAGAAAAGCTGTAAAAATATCATCTTTATACGCGCTCCTTTCTAAGTTTGACAAAAATTCCGATGACAGCGGCGCACACAACGAGCAGGATCGTCGGGATCGGAGTGAACGTGGCGAGTAAAAATCCGAACAAAAACAGTAAAACGCCGAGTTTGTCTTTGATCCCGCTTTTCATCAGGGAAAACACGGTGTTGAGCATCAGGGCGCAAACTGTGATACGGATACCGGCAAGCGCATGGAGTACGATCGGAAGAGCCATAAATTCCTTTAATATAGATGCGATCAGGGAAATGATGATCAGTGACGGAGAGATCATTCCGAGTGTGGCGAAGATACTGCCGACGAGTTTTCCTTGCTGATAGCCGATGTAGGTGGATGTGTTGACTGCGATCACACCGGGGGTACACTGACCGATGGCATAAATATCTAAAAGTTCTTCTTCGGTCGCCCAGCCGTATTTTTCAACAATTTCACGTTTCAGCATCGGGAGCATTGCCATGCCGCCGCCAAAGGTCAGACCGCCGATGCGAAAAAATGTGCAGTATAATTCCAATAATTTTTTCATGAAAAAAGCCTCCTGTTATTTTGTCTCATTCACGGACTCTATGTTACGCTGTTTTAGAAAAAAATTCAACATATATAAAAAAGCTGATAAAATAAAAGAAACGGTGTTGACAAATAGAAAGTGAGGTGCTATCTTAATACATGTAAGGTGTTAGCACTCAAAACAAAGGAGTGCTAATAAAGAAAAATTCAAGTGATGCTGATTTCAACAGTATATGGAAAGAAAGGAGGAACCAATGACAGCCGGTATGGAATTGAGTGAAAGAAAACATACTATATTGAAAGCGATCATCCAGAATTATCTGGAGACGGGCGAACCGGTGGGTTCCAGAACTCTTTCAAAATCAACGGATTTGAATTTGAGTTCTGCCACGATCCGTAATGAGATGGCGGATCTGGAAGATCTGGGGTATATTTTCCAGCCTCATACTTCGGCAGGACGGATTCCTTCAGACAAAGGCTATCGTCTCTATGTGGATATGCTGATGGAAGAGAAAGAACAGGAACTGGAAGAACTGAAAAGTACGATGTTGGAGAAGACGGACAAAGTAGACAAAGTCCTGAAGCAGGCGGCAAAAGTACTGGCAGCCAATACGAATTATGCGACGATGGTTTCTGCTCCGATCAACCGGAAGAATACATTGAAGTTTATCCAGTTGTCTCAGGTAAATGAAGAGCAGATCATTGCAGTTATCGTGATGGGCGGTAATGTGATCAAAAACAAGATCATCGATGTGAATGAAGAACTCGGCAGTGAGACACTTTTGAAGCTGAATATGCTGCTGAATACGACATTGAACGGTATGTCGATCGAGGAGATCAATCTCGGTCTGATCGCAAGATTAAAAGAGCAGGCAGGGATCCACAGTCAGGTGATCAGCAATGTACTGGATGCAGTTGCAGAGACGATCCATGTGGATGAAGATATGGAGATTTATACAAGCGGCGCGACGAATATTTTCAAATATCCGGAATTGAGCGACAAGCAGAGTGCACAGGAGATCATCAGTGCTTTTGAGGAAAAACAGCAGCTTGCAGAATTGGTCAGCGAGACCCTTTCCAGCGAAGACAGTCATGGAATCCAAGTTTACATCGGTGACGAGACACCGGTGAAGACGATGAAAGACTGCAGTGTTGTGACAGCAACGTATGAACTCGGTGAGGGCATGAAAGGAACCATCGGTATTATCGGACCGAAGCGGATGGATTATGAACATGTGATGAGAACGCTGAAGACTTTGCAGAATGAGTTGGACGCGATCTATTATAAAGATTCAAAAGAATAGGAGGTTGAATAGCTGGTGGCGGAGAATATGAGTAAAGAAGATATGATAAAAGAAGCAGTGGAAGAAGCAAAAGCGAAAGCGGCGAAAGACGCTGACGAGCATCCGCAGGAAGAAGCGGAGGAGACGGCCAAAGACATGGATCAGTCTGAAACATGCACCGAAGAAGCGGAAGCTTCCGAAGAGGCAGAGAAAGATGACGAGGGAGATGAGAAAGAATCCGGCAAGACTTTTTTCGGCAAGAAAAAGAAAAAAGACAAAAAGGATGAGAAAATCGAAGAACTGACAGATCGTCTGACAAGACAGATGGCAGAGTTTGATAACTTCCGCAAACGTACTGATCGCGAGAAGTCCCAGATGTACGAGGTTGGAGCGAAAGATGTCATAGATAAGATCCTTCCGGTTGTAGACAACTTTGAGCGTGGGCTCGGGGCTGTGACCGAAGAGGAGAAAGAAGATCCGTTCGTAAAAGGAATGGAGCAGATTTACAAACAGCTGATGACGACACTGGAGGGAATCGGTGTGAAACCGATCGAGGCGGTTGGCAACGAGTTTGATCCGGATTTCCATAATGCAGTAATGCATGTGGAAGATGAAGAAGTCGGAGAGAATATCATTGTGGAAGAATTCCAGAAAGGATATATGTACCGCGACAGTGTTGTGAGACACAGTATGGTAAAAGTAGCAAATTAACAGCAATTGACCGGAGGACGGATTGGAAAACAGTCGGAAGAACCGGGAAAGCGCAGAATAAATCAATTTAGGAGGAAAAAATCATGGGAAAAATCATTGGTATTGATTTGGGTACAACGAACAGTTGTGTAGCCGTAATGGAAGGTGGACAGCCAACCGTTATCGCGAATACAGAAGGGGCAAGAACAACACCGTCTGTTGTTGCATTTACGAAGACAGGTGAGCGTCTTGTCGGAGAACCGGCAAAACGTCAGGCAGTGACAAACGCAGACAAGACGATTTCTTCCATCAAAAGAGAGATGGGATCTGACTACAAAGTAAGCATTGACGATAAGAAATATTCTCCGCAGGAGATTTCTGCAATGATCCTTCAGAAACTGAAAGCAGACGCAGAGGGATACCTTGGAGAGAAAGTAACAGAGGCAGTGATCACTGTTCCGGCATATTTCAATGACGCACAGCGTCAGGCAACAAAAGATGCAGGTAAGATCGCAGGTCTGGATGTAAAACGTATCATCAACGAGCCTACGGCAGCAGCGCTTGCTTATGGACTGGATAATGAAAAAGAACAGAAGATCATGGTATATGACCTTGGAGGCGGTACATTTGATGTATCGATCATCGAGATCGGCGACGGCGTCATCGAAGTATTGTCGACAGCAGGAAACAACAGACTTGGTGGAGATGATTTCGACCAGAAGATTACAGATTATATGCTGGCAGATTTCAAGGCAAAAGAGGGCGTAGATCTTTCTACTGATAAGATGGCACTTCAGAGATTGAAAGAAGCTGCTGAGAAAGCAAAGAAAGAGCTTTCTTCCGCAACGACAACAAACATCAATCTTCCGTTCATCACAGCAACAGCAGAGGGACCGAAGCATTTTGATATGAATCTGACAAGAGCAAAATTTGATGAACTGACACATGATCTTGTAGAGAAGACAGCAGAGCCGGTAAGACGCGCACTGTCTGACGCAGGAATCAGTGCTTCCGAACTGGGTCAGGTATTGCTTGTAGGCGGATCTACACGTATCCCGGCTGTACAGGAAGAAGTAAAAAGACTGACAGGTAAAGAACCGAGCAAATCTCTGAACCCGGATGAATGTGTGGCACTCGGCGCTTCCGTACAGGGAGGTAAACTTGCCGGGGATGCAGGCGCAGGCGACATTCTTCTTCTGGATGTAACTCCGCTGTCACTGTCGATCGAGACAATGGGCGGTGTTGCCACAAGACTGATCGAGAGAAATACAACGATCCCGACAAAGAAGAGCCAGATCTTCTCAACGGCAGCAGACAATCAGACTGCAGTAGACATCAATGTTGTACAGGGTGAGAGACAGTTTGCAAGAGATAACAAATCTCTCGGACAGTTCAGACTGGACGGAATCCCGCCGGCTCCGCGTGGAATCCCGCAGATCGAAGTTACATTTGATATCGATGCCAACGGTATCGTAAATGTATCCGCGAAAGATCTGGGAACAGGAAAAGAGCAGCATATTACGATCACAGCAGGATCTAACATGTCCGATGCAGATATTGACAAGGCAGTAAAAGAGGCTGCTGAATTTGAAGCGCAGGATAAGAAACGTAAAGAAGCGATCGATACAAGAAATGAAGCAGATGCGATGGTATTCCAGACAGAGAAAGCGATCAAAGAGGTTGGCGACAAACTGGATGCAGCGGATAAATCAGCAGTGGAAGCTGACTGTCAGGCACTGAAAGACGTTCTTGCAAAATCCGCACCGGAAGAGACAACGGAAGCTCAGGTTGCTGAGATCAAAGCAGCAAAAGAGAAACTGATGGAAAGCGCTCAGAAATTATTTACTAAGATGTATGAGCAGGCTGGAGCACAGGCAGGCGCAGGTCCGCAGGCAGGACCGACACCGGAAGCAGGTCCGGCACCGGAAGGATTCCAGGGCGATGATGTAGTAGACGGCGATTATAAAGAAGTCTAAGCTTTTTAAGTTCTACGGTGCCGGAGTGATCCGGCTCCGTAGAATTTCTTTGGTTGTAAAAACGAGACAGATGAAAGGTAGAAGATTATGGCAGAGTCAAAAAGAGATTATTACGAGGTGCTTGGCGTGGGCAGGGATGCCGATGATGCGGCAATAAAAAAGGCATATCGAGCCCTTGCGAAAAAGTATCATCCGGATATGAACCCGGGGGATGCAGATGCAGAGAAAAAATTTAAGGAAGCATCCGAAGCGTATGCAGTCTTAAGTGACCCTGATAAGCGGCGTCAGTACGATCAGTTTGGACATGCGGCATTTGAGGGAGGCGCCGGCGGAGCAGGAGGTTTTGGCGGTTTCGATTTCAATGGCGCGGATTTCAGTGATATTTTCGGAGACATTTTCGGCGATTTATTCGGCGGCGGAGGAAGAAGAGGCGGTCGTGCCAATAACGGACCGATGAAAGGAAGCAATATCCGCAAGAGTATCCGCATCACATTCGAGGAGGCAGTGTTTGGATGTGAAAAGGAACTGGATCTTGTGCTGAAAGATCCATGTTCTACATGTAACGGAACCGGTGCAAAACCGGGAACATCTCCGGAGACTTGCCCGAAATGCGGCGGAAAAGGTCAGGTTGTTTATACATCCCAGTCATTCTTCGGAACCGTTCAGAACGTACAGACCTGTCCGAACTGCGGCGGTTCCGGAAAGGTGATCAAAGAAAAATGTACATCTTGCTCAGGAACCGGATTTACATCCAGCAGAAAGAAGATTCAGGTATCCATTCCTGCAGGAATGGATAATGGACAGAGTGTACGGATCCGGGAAAAGGGAGAACCGGGAGCAAACGGCGGACCGCGCGGAGATCTTCTTGTGGAAGTCAATGTATCAAGACATCCGATCTTCCAGCGTCAGGATATGCATATTTTCTCTACCGTACCGATTTCGTTTGCACAGGCTGCGCTTGGCGGTGATGTAAGAGTTCCGACTGTAGACGGCGATGTGATCTACACTGTAAAACCGGGAACAAAGACCGACACGAAAGTACGTCTGAAAGGAAAGGGTGTTCCGTCTCTGCGAAATGCGCAGGTGCGGGGAGATCATTATGTGACGCTTGTGATCCAGACACCGGAAAAGTTAAGCGCAGAAGCAAAAGAGGCGCTTCGTAAGTTCGATCTTCTGGCAGGCAATACGCTGAATCAGGAGACATCGGAAGACGGAAAAGGCAAAGGAAAGAAAAAAGGCTTCATGGATAAGATGAAAGAAGCGTTTGAAGAATAGAATAAAATGTGAAATGGAAAGGACGGCAGCATATGAAGAGCATCCATGATTGTTACACATTAAATAACGGAGTTCAGATTCCATGTGTTGCATTCGGCACATACAAAGCCGCGGCGGATGAGAGCACTAAGGTGATCCGTCTGGCGATCGAAGCAGGATATCGGTATTTTGACACAGCGTCTTTTTATGGAACGGAGAAATATTTAGGTGAGGCGATCCGGGAGAGCGGGATTCCAAGATCCGAGTTTTTCATTACTTCCAAGGTGTGGAAAACAGAGATGGGATATGAGGAAACAAAGGAAGCGTTTGCAAGGACGCTTGACAATCTCGGAACAGATTATCTGGATCAATATCTGATCCATTGGCCGCTTCCAACGCCGGATTATGCAGAGTGGAAACAACTGGATGTCGATACGTGGAAAGCATTGGAAGAGTTTTATAAAGCGGGAAAAGTACGCTCGATCGGACTGAGTAATTTCCTGCCGCACCATATTGAGAATCTTCTGGAACATTGTGAGATCGCACCGATGGTGGATCAATTGGAATATCATCCCGGATATGCGCAGGAAGCAGCTGTGCAGTATTGCAAAGAGCATGATATTCTCGTACAGGCATGGAGCCCGATCGGAAGAGGCAGGATGTTTGGAGATCCGTTGTTCCTTGAATTGACCGAGAAATATCAGGTGTCCCCTGCCAAATTATGTCTGCGATTTGCGGTTCAGAACGGCGTGATACCTCTGCCGAAATCTTCTACGGCGGAACGGATGAAAGAAAATCAGGATTTATTCTCTTTTGAAATCTCCAAAGAGGATATGTACCGGCTTCGCACGATGCCGCAGTCTGGATGGTCGGGAGAGCACCCGGATCGTGCGCGGGTATACGAGGGGATTGAAAAGGAGATCCGCAATTAAGCGTGTATTTGCTGATAAAGATGCTTGCAATTTTTCCATGAAACAGGTAAAATAAAACACAGTTGCGAAAAAGAAAAGTCGGTGTGTGCCGGGAAAATCATATTTCCGGTATACACCGATGTTTTGCGTGAACAAATAAATCTGAGCAGCCAGCCGGATTGTTTGAGAGATACAAAAGAAGATGGAGGAAGTGAGAGAGTATGTTTAAAAGTAAAAAATACGCGCATCTTGGAATTGACTGGAAACAGTTTTATCTCAGCGTGATCGCGCTGGTGATCCCGATGGCGCTGCAGAATCTGATCAATGTGGGCGTGACGGCAGCGGACGTTGTGATGCTGGGACGCGTGGGAGAGACCGCGCTTTCCGGCGCGTCGCTGGCCGGGCAGATCCAATATATCATGACCCTGTTTTTATTCGGACTGACGTCCGGCGCGACGGTGCTGACTGCGCAGTATTGGGGGAAAAAAGATATTGATACGATTGAAAAGGTACTTGGTCTCGGTATGCGTGCGGCGGTCGCCGTGGGATTGTTGTTTTTCCTTGCGGCTCAGCTGATTCCGGGACAGCTGATGAAGATTTTTACCGGGGATGCCGATGTGATCCGGGGGGGGATCAGCTATCTTCGGATCGTAAGTTTTTCCTATGTGTTCATGGGGATCACGCAGACATATCTGTATATCATGCGAAGTGTGGAGCGCGTGGTCGTTGCAACGGTAGTTTATCTTTGTTCACTCTTATGTAATATTATGATCAATGCAGTGCTGATCTTCGGATTGTTCGGGATGCCTGCGCTTGGCGTGCGCGGCGCTGCGATCGGAACATTGGTTTCTCGTCTGCTGGAAATGCTGCTCGTATGTCTTTATTCTCATTTTTGGAATAAAGAGATCAAATTCCGGTTCCGTTATTTTAGAAAGACAGAAAAAGTGCTGACGATGGATTTCCTGAAGTATGCGTTCCCGGTTGTATTAAACGAAGTGCTCTGGGGAATGGGAACGGCAGCCAATACGGCGATCCTCGGGCATATGGGAAGTTCGGCAGTGGCTGCCAATTCGGTGGCGCAGGTAGCAAGGCAGCTGGCGACGGTCGTGACGTTCGGCGTATCCAGTGCGGCTGCGATCTATCTCGGAAAGACGATCGGCGAGAAAAAGATGGAACATGCCAAGGCATACGCCCATAAATTCCTTGTACTGAGCCTGCTTCTTGGCATTGCGGGCGGCGCGGTGATCCTGACGATCTCGCCGGCAGTCATCTCACTGATGGCGCTGACGCCGACGGCAAAAGAATATTTGCAGTTTATGTTCTTTGTCATGTCCTATTTTGTGATCGGACAGGCGGTAAACACAACGCTGGTTGTCGGTGTGTTCCGTTCCGGAGGCGATACCAGATTCGGACTGATCCTGGATATGAGTACAATGTGGGGATGCTCGATCCTGTTTGGATTCCTTGCGGCGTTTGTCTTCCATTGGAGTGTTCCGGTCGTGTATATGATCCTGATGAGCGATGAGATCATCAAGATACCGATCACCTTGTACCGTTACAGAGGGTATAAATGGCTGAAAGATGTGACAAGGGATGCGGCGGGACAGAGGATGTGACAAAAAAATCCGCATTCATTGACAAAGCGGGGGAAAAATGATACAACCTTATTGTATGAATCATAAAAGAATGGATAGAGGAGCGGACTTCATCAGTAGCGCGCAGGATTGAAACCGGAATGAACTGTGCGGGAAAGGGGAGGCTGCCGAAGAGATCGGACTTTTCCGGAGAGACGGTTTCTGGGCTGTTCGCAGAAGATGCGGCAGACTGTCACAGAAGTGGAGCGCTATCAGGATACCAGCATCATACCAAAAGCGGTATGTCATGGGCGCATCCGAATGCGTGTCGTCCATGGCATTTTTCTCGGGATTTCACAGCAGCAGTGAAGACAGGGCAATACGCCTGTTGCGTATTGCTGAAAAAGAAAAGTGTCGGAAAGAACGATACGAAAAAAGTGAAAGGAGAAAGGAAAGAGGTATGATGAGAGGAAAGAAAAAAACAGTATGGAGGGTTCTTTTGCTGCTCGGAATGTTGTTCTTAAGCGGAATGACAGTCTTTGCGGCAGGCGAAAATACAGAATATGTGCCGGATCTGTATGCGACGGTCTGGTCACTTGTACCGCCGGTCGTTGCGATCGTATTGGCATTGATCACGAAAGAAGTGTACAGTTCTTTGTTTATCGGGATTTTGATCGGCGGCGTCTTTTATTCCGGTTTTCAGTTTGAGGGAACGATCCTTCATGTATTTCAGGATGGAATCGTCGGTTCGCTGACGGACAGCTATAACATGGGAATACTTGTGTTCCTTGTGGTGCTCGGGATCATGGTCTGTATGATGAATAAAGCAGGGGGATCCGCGGCGTTCGGGCGTTGGGCCAGCACCCATATCAAGAGCCGTGTCGGAGCACAGCTCGCTACGATCCTTTTGGGCGTGTTGATTTTCATCGACGACTATTTCAATTGTCTGACGGTTGGAAGCGTGATGCGTCCGGTAACGGATAAGCATAATGTATCCCGCGCAAAACTGGCATATCTGATTGACGCCACGGCCGCTCCGGTCTGCATTATCGCGCCGATCTCATCCTGGGCGGCAGCAGTAACCGGGTTTGTAGAGGGAGAAGACGGATTTTCTATTTTTATCCGCGCGATCCCATTTAACTATTATGCGCTACTCACAATCGTGATGATGGTGGCGATCGTATTGATGAAGATGGATTATGGTTCTATGCGCCAGCATGAGATGAATGCGATCCGCGGCGATCTTTATACGACGCCGGATCGTCCGTATGCCGATGCGGAGGATGAGATCGACGAGACAAAAGGAAGTGTGATCGATCTGTTGTTCCCGGTGATCGCGCTGATCATCTGCTGTGTGATCGGTATGATTTACAGCGGCGGCTTTTTTGATGGAGTCGGATTTGTGGAGGCGTTTTCGGGAAGTGATGCATCGGTCGGACTGATGCTTGGAAGTTTCTTCGCATTTGTGATCACGATCATTTTCTATGCAGTCCGGAAAGTATTGAAATTTTCCGAATCGATGTCCTGCGTGCCGGAGGGATTTAAGGCGATGGTTCCGGCAATTATGATCCTGACATTTGCATGGACGCTGAAAACGATGACGGACAGTCTCGGCGCGAAAGAATATGTGGCGGCGCTGGTCGGTCATGCAACCGGAGGAATGCTCAGCCTGATTCCTGCGCTGATCTTCCTTGTAGCCTGTTTCCTTGCATTTGCGACGGGAACGTCATGGGGAACGTTCGGCATTCTCATACCGATCGTGGTAAATGTATTTGCAGGCAACAATGAGACGATGATGATCATTTCGATCTCTGCGTGTATGGCAGGAGCAGTATGCGGAGACCATTGTTCACCGATCTCCGATACGACGATCATGGCTTCGGCGGGAGCACAGTGCAATCATGTCAACCATGTGACGACGCAGCTTCCTTATGCGGTTACCGCGGCAGTGGTGTCGGGGATTACTTATGTCATCGCCGGAATCGTACAGAATTTTGTGAGCAGTACGATGACCGCAGTGATCTGTCTCCCGATAGGCATTTTGTTGATGGTCGGTACGCTGTTTGTGATTCGTTCCGTCACAGGAAAAGAAGAATAAAAGGTAATTCCCCGTTATGCTGTCGTGGATTTTAGACAAGGCAGTATGACGGGAAAGAAATATAGAAGATAAAGGCAGGTAACAAAAATGGCAGAAGAGTATAAGAATGAAAACTGCACAGAAGAAGGATGTTCCGCAGAATCATGTGCGGGATGCGCACATGCCGGAAATTGTGAAAGTCAGAAGACGGATATGCGGGAACCGGCAAACCCATATTCCAGTGTAAAAAGAGTCATTGGGATCATCAGTGGAAAAGGAGGCGTCGGAAAATCACTTGTAACGGCATCTCTGGCCCGCATGATGAAAGAAAAAGGATATAATGTCGGCATCCTGGACGCGGATATTACCGGACCGTCCATTCCGAAAATGTACGGGATCCATGAGATGGCGACCGGAAGTGAACAGGGGATTTTCCCGTGTATTGCAAAGGACGATACGAGGATCATGTCGGTCAATCTTTTATTGGAAGACGAAGATGCACCGGTTATCTGGCGCGGACCGATCATTGCGGGAGTTGTCAAACAGTTCTGGACAGATGTGATCTGGGATGATCTGGATTATCTGTTTGTGGATATGCCGCCGGGAACCGGAGACGTTCCGCTCACCGTATTCCAGTCGCTGCCGGTAGACGGTGTTGTGATCGTCACATCACCGCAGGATCTTGTGCAGATGATCGTAAAGAAAGCATATAACATGGCGAAACAGATGGATATTCCGGTACTGGGTATTGTGGAGAATTACAGCTATGTGAAATGTCCGGACTGCGGAAAAGAACTGAAAGTATTCGGGGAAAGCCATATTGAAGAGATCGCAGAGGAACTTGGTGTTCCGGTGCTCGGAAAAATGCCGATCGATCCGGCAATCGCAGAAGCAGTGGAGGCAGAGAAGTTCTACGAGGTGACAAATCCATATTTGAGCGAAGTAGAATTATAATAGAAAAGGTCATTCCGAGAGTGAGTAGAAAAATCATTTTTCGGGATGATCTTTTTTTGACTTGAAATATACCCCGTAAGGGTATATAATGTCGGTAGAAACGAGGTGAAAGATTATGGGAAATGAAGAAATAGATTTAGAGGATCAGGTGCAGAATAAAAAGTGCGGATGTTCTCATAAGAAAAAAGAACGTTCCGAGGGAGAGGCAAAAAAATTGATCAACCGCCTGAACCGGATCGAAGGGCAGGTACGCGGGATCAGGAGAATGTTGGAACAGGATGCGTATTGTACGGATATTTTGATCCAGGTTTCCGCGGTGAATGCGGCATTGAACAGCTTCAACAAAGAATTGCTGGCAGAACATATCCGTACTTGTGTGGCAGAAGACATCCGACAGGGAAAAGACGAGACGATCGATGAACTGGTGACGACGTTGCAGAAATTGATGCGCTGACCGGTCAGATCGTGGGTCATACAGGAAAAAGGAGGGAGCGAATGAAACAATATACAGTGACCGGGATGAGCTGCGCGGCATGCAGCGCCCGGGTGGAAAAGGCAGTCTCCCATGTGGCAGGCGTGGAGACCTGTTCTGTAAGCCTTTTAACAAATTCCATGGGAGTGGAGGGAGACGTTAAAGACGCAGATATCATCGCCGCAGTGGAGCAGGCGGGGTATGGCGCAGAGGTAAAAGGAATGCATACCGCAGCGGAAAATCAGGACGGAAAAAGCGGGAGCACGGCAGGAGAAGAGATGTTAAAAGACAGGGAAACTCCGGTTTTGAAGAGAAGACTGATCGCATCCGTCTGCTTTTTGGTACCACTTATGTATCTTTCTATGGGACATATGATGTGGGGCTGGCCGGTGCCAGAAGTTCTGAAAGAAAACCATGTGGCGATGGGGCTGATCCAGCTTCTGCTCACCGGGGGCGTGATGATCATCAATCAGAAATTCTTTATCGGCGGTTTCCGGAGTTTGTGGCATCGGGCGCCGAATATGGATACACTTGTCGCGCTGGGCGCAGGGGCATCGTTCGGATACAGCGTCTATGCACTGTTTGCGATGACGGATGCACAGATGCGGATGGATATGGATGGGGTCATGGCTTTTATGCATGAGTTTTATTTTGAATCTGCGGCGATGATCCTGACGCTTATCACAGTCGGAAAGATGCTGGAGGCAAGATCCAAAGGAAAGACGACGGACGCATTGAAAAGTCTGATGAGACTGGCGCCGAAAAAGGCTGTGATCTTAAAAAACGGAGAAGAACAGGAAGTGCCGATCGAGCAGGTAAAAAAGGGAGATCTGTTTGTCGTGCGTCCCGGCGAAAATATTCCGGTGGATGGGATCGTTGTGGACGGAAGCAGTGCGGTCAATGAAGCGGCTCTGACAGGAGAGAGCATCCCGGTGGACAAAGAAGCCGGGGATCATGTGTCGGCTGCAACGTTAAATCAATCCGGATTTTTAAAATGCGAAGCCTTGCGGGTCGGGGAAGATACGACCTTATCCCAGATCATTCAGATGGTCAGTGATGCGGCGGCAACCAAAGCGCCGATCGCGAAAGTGGCAGACCGCGTGTCGGGGGTGTTTGTTCCGATTGTCATAGGGATCGCGGCAGTGACGATCGCAGTCTGGCTGCTTGCGGGAGCGTCGGTCGGTTTTGCGTTGGCACGGGGGATCTCGGTGCTGGTGATCAGCTGTCCGTGTGCATTAGGGCTGGCAACACCGGTTGCGATCATGGTTGGAAACGGAATGGGCGCCAAGAACGGGATTATGTTTAAAACAGCGGTAGCATTGGAAGAGACCGGAAAAGTTGACATAGTAGCATTGGATAAGACAGGAACGATCACGAGCGGAGAGCCGAAAGTAACGGATCTGCTTCCGGTCAGCGGCATCACGGAAGAAATGTTGTTGTCTTATGCCTATGCGTTGGAACAGAAGAGTGAACATCCGCTGGCAGCAGCGGTGATCCGGGAAGCAAAGGAACGAAAACTGCCGGACAGAGAGGTCGAATGTTTTCAGGCAGTTCCGGGAAACGGGCTTACGGCTGTTGTGGACGGAAAGAAACTTCGGGGCGGAAATCTGGCGTTTATCCGTCAGGAGGCAGAGATCTCTGATGAAATGAAACGGCAGGCGGAACGTCTGGCGTCAGACGGCAAAACACCGCTGTTTTTCAGTTTGCAGGCTCCCGCAGGGAAGCAGACGTTGCTCGGGATCATTGCGGTAGCCGACGTGATCAAAGAAGACAGTCCCCGGGCAATCCGGGAGCTGCAGAATATGGGCATCCGTGTTGTGATGCTGACAGGCGACAATGAACGTACTGCCAATGCGATCGGCGCACAGGCGGGAGTGGACGAAGTGATCGCCGGAGTGCTTCCGGACGGAAAGCAAAAAGTCGTGGAGGATCTGAAACAAAAAGGAAAAGTCGCGATGGTCGGAGACGGGATCAACGATGCGCCGGCATTGACAAGTGCAGACATGGGAATTGCGATCGGAGCCGGAACCGATATTGCGATCGACGCGGCTGACGTCGTATTGATGAAGAGCCGGCTGAGCGATGTGCCTGCGGCGATCCGGCTGAGCCGGGCGACGCTTCGGAACATTCATGAAAATCTGTTCTGGGCATTTTTCTACAATCTGATCGGGATCCCGCTTGCAGCCGGAGTCTGGTATCCGCTTCTGGGGTGGAAGTTAAATCCGATGTTCGGAGCGGCAGCGATGAGTCTGTCCAGTTTTTGTGTTGTGACAAACGCTCTGCGGCTGAATTGGTTTCACATGTATGATACCGCAAAGGATAAGAAAAGAAAGTATCAGAAAGCAAGAAAAAAAGTAAAAGTAAATGTAAAAGAAAAAGAGGAGGAAACAACAATGACAAAGACAATGAAGATCGAGGGTATGATGTGCGGGCACTGCGAGGCGGCAGTGAAGAAAGCGTTGGAAGCTCTGGACGGCGTAGAAGCAGCGGAAGTCAGCCATGAGAAAGGAACTGCAGTTGTGACAATGGCGAAAGAAGTGGAAGATGAAGTGCTGAAAAAGACAGTGGAAGAGAAAGATTATCAGGTGATCTCCATTTGTTGATCGAGATTTGATCAGCGGATAAGTGCTGTGGAAGTGTAAGACTTTGGAACGAACAGAACCCGGCTGGCGGTGATAAGCTGCCAGCCGGGTTCTATTTAAAATCTTAAGAAAGAAATCTGTTAGAACTGATTCTTGTACAGACATACCGGATTGTAAGGATATCCGATTCCGTTCTTTTCTACGGTGTCCACACCGTCCAATGCTTTGATCAAAGCTTCTGCTGTCATCGTAACGCGGACTTCTCCGAACTGCAGGGCTCCGGTTGCACGGTCGCCGCGGCATCCGAGAGATACGCCCGGTTTTCCTGTCTTCATTGTGTACATCCATGTGTCTGCGCAGTTGGATTCTCCGCTGAATGGGAAGTACAGTTTTTCATAATCATTTTCCACATATCCGGCAAGCAGATGGAATGCAGCCTGTGTCGGAAGCTGAAGTGAGATCACATCCGGCTCTTCAATGTCACATGCGGACAGAGAGGAACATGCGATGCCGATGTAAGGAACTTCCGGAAGAAGTTTACGGTTTTCGGCGATATGCTTTTTAGCATCTTCCTGATCATGGTGCCATGGCGTCGGTTTGCGGTATAAAATGCTTCCGTCCAGATAATCCTGGTCTATATCCATACAACCGTTGTTGATCGCACAGTACGGTCCTGAGAAATGGTCTCTTGTAAGACCGAAAGTCTCCTGAAAATATGCAGCCATACTGATCAGCTTACATACGGAAGCCTTATTCTGGCAGTAATTCATATTCGGGATTGCATCCAACTCTTCCTGTGTATGAGCGAATTTCATAGCGACAGGATATTGGGTTGGTCTGAGACTATACATTACGCGGTCACTTAATTTTTTCCATTCTTCTCTTGTGCATTTCATAACATTCATTTCCTTTCTCTATTAAGAAAATATGTATTATACTTTTCATGAAATAAAAATTGTTTAGAAGATACCCCATCCGCCTACGTTGAATACGGTCTCGCCGCTCATGTAGGACGCGTCGTCGGATGCGAGGAAGAGCGCGACAGCAGCCTGTTCTTCCGGTTTTGCCATACGCGGGATTACGAGACGTTTTGCTGTGTAATGCGGGAAACGTTCTCTTGCGGATTCACCGACCATATCGGTATTTGTTGTTCCCGGCGCAAAGCAGTTTGCACGGATGCCATATTTGGAAAGTTCCACTGCGATACCTCTTGTGAACATGGAAATCGCACCTTTACTTGCAGCGTAGCAGGTTGTGTTCGGTGTTACGCAGCGGAAGTTGATAGAAGAGGTGTTTACGATCACACCTTTTGTGTCATGCGCGATGAATGCTTTTGCGGCAGCCTGAGATCCGAAGAATACACCATGGAAGTTGGTGTTGAAGATCTTGTCGCTGTCTTCGATCGTGCAGTTTAAGAAATCTTTGAAAATGTTGATTCCCGCATTGTTGAAGATGATGTCAAATCCGTTGAATGCTTCATAAGCTTTCTCAACCAGTGCGTCAACATCTTCTTTGACACTGACATCACAGCGCATGCACACCACGTTGTCGCTGCCGAGTTCTTCGATCAGTTCCGGGAAACGCTCGGTGCAGATATCACCGATCACGATCTTTCCGCCTTCCGCTACCAATCTCTCGGCAATTGCCTTACCGATACCTTTTGCTCCACCTGTTACGACTGCTACTTTTCCAGTAAATCTGTCTGCATAATTCATAACCGTTCTCCTTGTTGTGTAAAATATGATTTTTAAAATATTTAGGGGATATTTTAAATATGCATAGAGCACACTCTATACAAGCAACATAACATTTTGTTAATTAGTTGTCAATGATTTTCGACATATTTCTGCAAGTTTTTTCGGGCGTCGGGAATTGCTGGGAAAATATGCAGTTTTTATGCAAAAATGCTTTACTTTTTTGTAAAATAATGATATACAGAATAGTGAGTGTTTTGTAGTGCACTCTATAACAGATAGAAACAGACGTGTACGAAAGTATACACGGATTTTTTAGAAATGAGTTGATGTGATTACATATGTTGGAAGAATTGAGTACGCCGAGAAGCGTGCAGACACAGAATACAAAAGAGAAGATTTACAAAGCTGCCGTTGATATTATCAAGAAAAAAGGATATGAATATCTTTCAATCAGCAATATCTGCAAGGTAGCTCATATATCAAACGGAACATTCTTTTATCATTTTAAGACAAAAGAAGATCTGCTCAGTTATTACTTAAGAGAGCGGTTTATCAAGTATCGTCAGGAACATCATTTTCAGGTGGAGGGGCTTCCGTTTGATAAAAAGATCGTAGAATATTATTATTGCTATACCTCTTATGTGGAGGAGAACGGTATTGATTTCATTGCCAATTATTATACGCCGAAAAACTCGGCGCTGAATACGCGGATTTACCATGAGGATAATCCGCAGTTGATGTATGAGTTTGTCCGCTGCTGTCTTCAGGAGGCAGAAGAGGAACACTTGATCAAAAGTGAGCATACAGCGACATTTTATGCAGAGACTTGCTGCATGATCATCAAGGGAATCGTGTTTGAGTGGGCGCTTTCGGGCGGAAAAGTCAATATGCATGAGATGATCGACATGATCCTTCAGACATTTCTGGACAGTATCAAAGCGGATCGGCAGTAGCGGATTCGTATGGATACAGGAGAAAGATCAGAATAAAAATTAAGAATGAGAGTAAACATATAGTTTCGTGGTTTCCATGATTTGAAACAGCTGCTTCGCAACTCAAGTTTTATCAGTTTTAAAATGATTTGCGGGCACACTCAACAAGACGCCGGATTTTATGGGGATATTTTCCGGCAGCACTACTTGAGCTGTTGAAATGGTTTGTATTCAGATAAATTTTAACAATACACAATCAGGAGGTAATTATGGATATCATAATTCTTGTGATCGCGATCTTATTGATCGGCGTTCTTTGTTATAAGGGGGTTCCGACACCGATCGGCGGTGTGGCATGTTCCTTAATTCTTTTAATCTACTTTAGAATGGACATCTACGACGGACTGCTTACAACCTACATGGGAGGATTTGTAAGTTTCGTACAGAAATGGTTCCTGATGTTCCTTATTGGAGCAGTATTCGGAAAAATTATGGATATTACCGGCGCCGCAGATTCGCTTGCGAGAATGGTACTCCGGGTAGTAGGTGAGAAACGGATTTCTCTTGGAATCTGTATCGTATCCGCACTTTTTATCGCATCCGGAATTTCCGTATACATTACACTGTTTATCGTACTGCCGCTGGCGATCAAAATGTGCCGTCGCGCCAATCTTTCCCGCTGTTTTATCATCGCGGGATATTCACTTGGTATCAACATCGGGCTGAGTCTTCCATATGTTGCAGTTGCAAACAACGTGCTGTGTACAGATTATTTCGGAACAGAAGTAAGCTCAGGCGGATTGCTTGCGATCTTCTGTACCGCAGTATATGCAGTGGTAGGTATGCTTTGGATCACATATTATGAGAAGCGTATGAAGAAAAAAGGGATCGGATATGTTCCGGCTGAAAACGAGCAGGTATCTCTGGACGACGAGGTAGATCCAAAAGATCTTCCGCATTGGATCCTTGCAGTGATCCCGATGATCGTTCCGATCATTGCGCTGAACGCGCTGAAACTTCAGGTAGAATTTGCATTGATCTTAGGTGTTGCAGCATCGATCATTCTTCTGTTCAAATATCTGCCGCACAAATGGGAGCCGATTAAAAAACATTTTGTGGATTCCATCAATACAACAACAGCAACTGTCATCAACACATCTGCAATTGTTGGTTTTGGTACGATTATCACAGCGACACCGGGATACGAAGTTGCTGTTGAAAAGATTCTCGGCATCAACGGACATCCGCTGTTCGTTGCGCTGATTTCCGTAACATTGATCGCAGGCGTTGCGGGAGCATCTTCCGCAGGTATCGTACTGGCAGCGCCGGTATTGACACAGATTCTGCCGCTGACAAATGCAGCAGTATTCCATCGTACCGTTATTTACGGAAGTTTGGGTCTGGACTCTCTGCCGCATGCAGGATTCCTTCAGACAGAGTGCAACCTGGCAGGAGTAAAATTCAAAGATGTATATCTTCCTATTATCTTTATGGAGACCGTTGTAATGACGCTTGGTATGGGTCTTCTGTATGTACTGATCAACATCGCGTTTGGGCTGGCATAATAAGGTGATAGAATAGGAGATTGATTTATGAAATTTAATAAAGTATTTGAAACCGGAAAAATCAGAAATATGGAACTTCCGAACCGTCTGGTCGTAAGCGCAATGTCTTCCCATCTCGGAAATGATGACGGAACACCGAATGAGCAGGTGATCCGTTATCTGGAGGCGAAAGCCGAGGGCGGCTGGGGACTGGTATTTACCGAAGATCTGGGAGTGACAGAAGATGCGGGAAGCGATCCGATCGTGGGTTCGCTCTGGAATGACGCGCAGATCCCGTCCTGGAAAGAGTGCGTCAGCCGCGTACATGCGGCCGGCGGAAAGATCGGCGCACAGATTTATCATGCCGGACGGGAGCGTAAACTGGATGCTTACGAGAGCCATCCGGTTGCACCGTCTGCGATCAAAGAGCCGGCAATGAATTACATTCCGCGGGCGTTGACTGTGGAAGAGATCCACGATCTTGTCAAAGCGTTCGGACAGTGTGCGCGCAGGGTGAAAGAATGTGGGTTTGACTGTGTGGAGATCCATGGCGCGCATGGTTATCTTGTGAATCAGTTCCTGTCTCCGTTCTCCAATAAGAGAACCGATGCATATGGCGGAACATTGATGAACAGAATGCGTTTTGCGCTGGAGATCGTAGAGGAAGTCCGCCGCGTAGTAGGAGAGGATTATCCGATCATCTTCCGTATGAATATCTGTGATCATGTGGAGGGCGGACTGGAAGTTCCGGAATCCATCGTGATGGCAAAAGTACTGGAAGAAGCAGGCGTGGACGCTCTGCATTGTTCACAGGGAATGTTTGCATCCAAAGAAACGATCATTCCGCCGAGCTTTATTTCTGCAATGAAATATGCAGAAGACGTTGCAACAGTAAAGGCATCTGTACAGATCCCGGTGATCGCGGTGGGACGTTATATCGATATCCATATGGCAGAGACCATGCTGCGCGACGGAAAAGCGGACTATATCGCAATGGCGCGCGCGTCACTTGCGGATCCGGATCTTCCGAAGAAAGCAAAAGAGGGAAGAGCAGACGATATCATCCAGTGTATCGGATGTGATCAGGGATGCACCGGAGAGACGGCAGCCGGAAATCCGGTCAACTGTCTGGCCAATCCGCATACATGCAAAGAGACGGTGTATGATCTGTCGAAAGTGGAACATCCGAAGAAAGTCTTTGTTGCAGGCTCCGGTGTGAGCGGACTTTCCGCGGCATATGGTGCGGCTGAGAGAGGACATCATGTAACTGTATTTGAGGCAGATAGCGAGATCGGCGGTCAGTGGATCGCAGCGGCAATGCCGCCCGGAAAGACAGATTATAATGCATGGATCTACAATCACAGAAGATTGTTGGAAGAATATAATGCAGAAATCCGTCTGAACACACCGCTCACAAAAGAAATCGTGGAAGCGGAAAAGCCGGATGCAGTGATTCTTGCAACGGGAAGTGTTCCGCTTGTGCTGCCGATTCCGGGACTGGACAATACGAAGTTTGTGAAGTCTGCGATCGACGTACTGAGAGGACGTACTTCTTATGGGAAAAATGTCGTTGTAGTCGGCGGAGGAATGACAGGAGCGGATACATCGGTATTCCTTGCAGTGCAGGGATGCAATGTAACGATGATCGAGATGGCGCCGGATATTATCGGAGACGCGGTATCTCAGGTAAGAGCCTGTCTGCTTCAGCATTTGAAAAAATACAATGTTGAGATCCACAGAGGCACGAAGCTGATGAAAGTGGAAGAGGGCGCTGTTTACGCAGAGAAAAAAGGCGAGACCGTCGTATTCTCCGATGTAGATATGGTTGTCAACGCAATGGGCGTACGCAGTTACAATCCGTTGGAAGAAGAACTTGCAGACTGCGGATGCAAAGTCGTTGTTGTCGGAGACGCACGGAAGACAAAGAACGGATACCGCAATATCAGAGAGGGTTACGATGCAGGAAACCAGATCTGATCGGAAATAAATAGTTGTAAAAGCAAACAGAGCTAGAAAAAAGAGGACATTACGCATATCAAATGCATGATGTCCTCTTTTTTTCTATAAAACGACAGAGTCCGTGTCCAAAAAGCGATCGCCTTTTGGATACGGACTCTGGTATATCGGATTACAGCACACTTGTAAATCGTTCAAATGCTTCCATTCCCTCCGGTGTACATTTGTATACTCCGGCGTCTTCCAATACCTGACAGAAGACTTTTCCGACTTCCTGCTGAAGAATTTCCTTGACATTCGAAGCGTTGATCTCCGGATAGTTTGGTAAGAATCCATTGACCCAGTCGGCATGTTTTTCGATCGAATCATTGGAGCGGATATCTTTTCCCTCTAAAATGTATTCTTTTAAAAGCTCCAGTTCGCCTTTCAGACGTGCCGGAAGTACGGCAAGTCCCATGACTTCGATCAGACCGATATTTTCCTTTTTGATGTGGTGCAGCGCTGCATGCGGATGATAGACACCAAGCGGATGTTCTTCCGTTGTGATGTTATTGCGCAGCGTCAGATCCAGCTCATAGAGATCCCCGCGTTTCCGGGCGATCGGTGTGATCGTGTTGTGCGGCTGCCCGTCGGTCTCGGCAAAAATAAATGCATCCGGGTCGGTGTATCCCCGCCATGTCCGGAGGATATGATCTGCCAGATCGATGATGCGTGATTCATCCGCACACTGCAGACGGATCACGGATAACGGCCATTTGACAATGCCGGCGGTGACGTCCTCGTAGCCTTTCACGATAAAGGATTTGATGACAGGCGCTTTCGCCATGGCAAATGTATAATGTCCGCCCTGAAAATGATCGTGGCTTAAAATGGAACCTCCGACGATTGGCAGGTCGGCATTGGATCCAAGAAAATAGTGAGGGAATAATTTGATGAAATCGAACAATTTGACAAATGTGTTCTGTTCGATCTTCATCGGAGTATGCTCGCCGTTAAATACGATACAATGTTCGTTGTAGTATACATAAGGAGAATACTGGAATCCCCAAGCGGAATCATTGATCGTGATTGGGATGATCCGGTGGTTCTCCCGCGCCGGATGATCGGCTCTTCCTGCATAGCCCTCGTTTTCCATGCAGAGCTGGCATTTCGGATAGCTGGAAGCAGCGGCGTTTCTTGCGGCTGCGATCGCTTTTGGATCTTTTTCCGGTTTGGATAAATTGATCGTGATATCCAGAGTTCCATACGCGGTGTCCACGGTCCATTTCTGATCCTTTTTGATCCGGTAGCGGCGGATATAGTCGCTGTCCTGACTGAATTTATAATAGTATGCTGTGGCTGCTTCCGGAGAGATGTCATACTGAGCCCGGAACGTCTGCTGTACCTGTGCGGGACGTGGGAGAAGCGTGTTCATCAATTTTGTGTCGAACAGATCCCGGGAAGTAATGTCATCTTCGATGATACCGCGCGTGCAGGCTTCATCAAGCAGATCGTGCAGTACGTCTTCCAATACGATGGCGGAAAGGTCGCAGTCAACGTCCTTATAGGAATTTTCCCGCATCAGATCCAAAAGCAGATTGGTTGTATAGATCCGTTCGCATTCCGGCGTCAGTCCGGTGTCGATTCCGTATTGCACTAATTTTTTGATGTTTTCATATAATTTCAATGTTTGATCCTCCATCTTCAGCGTCCGTGTTCACCGGATGGATGTCCTTTCGGTAAACACGGATGCGGTTCTTGTCGGCTTTCTTTACAGACGTTTTGCACCGTCGCCGATATCTACGATGTAAAATTCCGCCTCGTGTCCGACTTTCTCTTTATAAGCCTGACCGATCGATTCTGTGAATGTGTCAACCGCATCGTTTTTAACGATGCTGACGGTACATCCGCCGAAGCCGCCGCCTGTGATACGGGAACCGATTACGCCCGGGAGCGCCCAGGCAAGATCTACAAGGATATCGATCTCTTCACAGGAAACTTCGTAATCGTCGCGCAGTGAAATATGAGACTGGTTCATCAGCTGACCAAAGCGGGTGATGTCTCCGGCACGAAGAGCAGCAACCGCCTGGATCGTGCGCTGATTTTCTTTGACCGCATGTCTGGCGCGTTTCTGACGGATCGGATCTTTGATCGCATCTTTGTGTTTTTCAAAGGTCTCTTCATCCAGATCACCGAGAGTCTTGATCTCTACGACGCTCTGCAGTTCTGACAGCGCATCGGTGCATTCCTGACGGCGCTGGTTGTAAGCGGAATCTACAAGACTGTGTTTTACTTTACTGTTCGTGATCACGATCTTAGCATCTTCGAGAACAACCGGTGCATATTCGTAATTCAGAGTGCTCGTGTCCAAAAAGATCGCGTGGTCTTTTTTTCCCATGGCAACGGCGAACTGATCCATGATCCCACAGTTGCATCCGTTGAAGTTGTTCTCGGAATACTGTCCGATCAATGCCAGGTCTGTCATGGAAAGTGCGTTGATACCGTAGAGATCTTTTAAGATCACACCTGTTAAAACTTCCAGTGATGCGGAAGATGACAGTCCCGATCCGTTCGGGATGTTGCCCCAGATCACCATATCGAATCCGCAGTCCAATGTATAACCTTTTTCGGCAAACGCCCATACGACGCCGAACGGATAGTTCGCCCAATTATATTCTTTTTTGTTCACCAGTTCGTCAAGAGACGCCTCGATCACGCCGAGATGATCCAGGTTCATGGAATAAAAATGAACGAGCCGGTCATTCCGTTTTCTTGCGGCACCGTAAGTACCGAGAGTCAGGGCGCATGGGAATACATGTCCGCCGTTGTAATCGGTGTGTTCTCCGATCAGATTGACACGTCCGGGAGAAAAATAGAGGGATACGCCGTCGGCATTTACGAACAGTTCTTTGAATTTTTCAAGTAATTTTTCTTTCATATTCTGAATCCTCCTTGTTCAGTTCATATAGATAAAATTATTATAGTATAAATCTGCCGGTCATGTATATAAAAAATCCGTGCCAATATATGTAATTATGTTGCATTTGAAATCGAGGATGCGATATAATCGAGAAAGAACAGAAGTAAGATTTTTACAAAAATCAGGGGAAAGGTGACGAAAGAATGGAGGGAACTTATAAATATTCATATAAAACGGGAGAGAGTCTTTCAAACGCTCTGTCCGTATATAATACCGGATATCAGAAGTGTGAACCGGGATATCAATGGGGACCGGGAGTGCGGAATCACTATTGCATCCACCATGTGATCGCGGGAACCGGTTATTATGAGGTGCATGGAAACCGATATCAGCTGGAAGCGGGAGATACGTTTATCCTGTATCCGGATACAGAGGTGAAATATTATGCGGATCAGGAGAAACCATGGGAATATACCTGGGTTGGATTTGAGGGGGCAGATGCGGGGATTTTGATCGGGGCGACAGATTTTTCGCCGGAGAGACCTTTGATCCGGAGAGGAACGCTTCCGGACCTGGAAATCCGAAGACAACTCCAGAAGATCTATGAAGTCAAGGGGAGTGATTATGAATCGGCAGCGGCGATGACCGGAGCGCTTTATACGCTTTTGTCGGTGTTTCTGCATTATGCGGTCAAAAAAGAACCAATCCGGGATGTGCAGATGACGTATGTCAGAAAGGCGCAGGATTATATCCAGTTAAATTATTCATATCCGATCACGATCGAAGATGTGGCTTCGTATGTCGGGATCAGCAGAAGTTACCTGTTCCGGTCATTTCAAGTATGCCTGAAGCAGTCGCCGAAAGAATATCTGACCGATTTCCGGATTCAAAAGGCCCGTCACCTTTTGCGGGAGACGAGCCTTTCGATCGCAGCGATCGCTTATTCGGTTGGATTTGAAAATAATCTGTATTTTTCCAAAGCATTTAAAAGCCGGACGCATATGAGCCCGTCGGCTTACCGGGAAGTTTCCGTGGGAGAATCTTCCAAAGGCTTTAATTTGAGCCGGTAAATGCGGCGGAATAAAAAGATGCAAAGTATCACGGATACGATCTCTGCGATCGGTATGGAGGCCCATACAAAAGTGAGCCCGAATAATTTTGCGAGCAGATACGCAACCGGAAGGATCACGACGAGCTGACGGGCTACGGACATGATCAGACTGTATACTGCGTTTCCGAGCGCCTGAAATACGGAACTCATGACAATGCCGTATCCCGCAAAAATAAAGCAGAGGCTGATGATGCGGAGGGCAGGCACTCCGATTTCCAGCATATGCGGGGAAGCGTCGAACAATTTTAACAACTGTGCCGGGAAAAGCTGAAATCCGGCAAGTCCGACCATCATGATGGCGATGGCGATCCCTGTACTCAGACGGATCGTGGAGAGAATCCGCTTTTTGTTGCGCGCGCCATAGTTGTAGGCGATGATCGGGATCATTCCGTTGTTCAGACCAAACACCGGCATAAATACGAAACTTTGCAGTTTGAAGTAAACGCCGAACACTGCGGTAGCAGTGGAGGAGAACATCAAAAGGATCTTGTTCATGCCAAATACCATGACGGAACCGATGGACTGCATGATGATCGAGGGAACTCCGACTTCGTAGATCACGGCGATGATCGAACGGTTCGGACGGAAACCGCGCATGTTCAGATCCAGTTCCGTATTCCGTTTGATGTTGAAATAAAAAGCAAGGATCATGGAAACGATCTGCCCGGTGACAGTTGCAAGCGCAGCTCCGGCGACTTCCATTTTCGGAAAGCCGAACAGACCAAAGATCATGATCGGATCCAGGATGATATTGATGATCGCTCCGGTTCCCTGCGTGATCATTGTATAGAATGTCTTCCCGGTTGCCTGAAGCAGGCGTTCCAGCGTGATCTCAAGGAAAATACCGACAGAGGCGATGGTAACGATCTGTAAATACTGCGTTCCGTATATGACGATCTTTGTATTGTCAGTCTGCAGGACAAAAAAAGCATGGGAGCCGAACAGACCGAGAAGCGCGATGACAATGCAGCTCAGTACGCCGAGAAAGATTCCGTTTCTCGCAGCCAGATTGGCTTCCTTGAACCGCTTTTCACCGAGATTTCTCGATAACAGCGCATTGATTCCGACGCCGGTTCCGGTAGCGATGGCGATCATCAGATTCTGCACCGGAAATGCAAGAGAAACGGCTGTCAGGGCTTCTTCGTTGATCTGGGCTACAAAGACACTGTCTATGATATTATAGAGTGCCTGGACCAGCATGGAAATGACCATGGGAAGCGACATGGTGATGAGTAGTTTTGGAATCGGCATGACGCCCATTTTATTTTCTTTTGTAGTGTCGTTCATTGTATAACCTCCTTGTTTTATTATGGATCTTAGCGTCGGTGTACAAGGGGGACCGTTTTCCCCCTTGTACACCGACGCTATCATCGATCTGCAGCGGGAAAATACGCTTACGCCGCAGAAACACAATTATTTATTATAGCATCAATAAATCAGAAGTACAATGCATATATTAGAAAAGAATTGGAACGATGCGGGGAAAATATTGTGGAAAAGAACGGAGGAAACAAGAGTGGAACAAACCGTGTGTCTGCGAAGCGGCGGATGCAGGCGCTGGGGCTTGTATATATTTTGCTTTTGACGGGCATTGCGGTTCCGAAAGCAGAGGGGGCAGAGAAAGGCGGGGGGGCGTGCGCGGCGGAAAGTCTGGATGTGACGGAAAAAGCAGAAGATCAAAAGACAGAAAGGAAAAAGGCAGAGGGCGGAGAGACCGCGGAGGCGCCGTGTATCGCGCTGACATTTGACGACGGACCAAGTACGGCATATACGCCGGTCTTGTTGGACGGTCTGAAAGAACGGGGCGTTCATGCCACATTTTTTCTTATCGGTAAAAATATAGAGCAGGGGGACAATGCCGATATCGTAAAGCGGATGTACGAGGAGGGACATTTGATCGGGAATCATACATACAGTCATGTGGAAATCACAAAGCTGGATGACGAGAGTGCATATAAAGAGATAAGCAGGACGAACGAACTGATCGAGGGGATCACCGGAGCACGGGTGGAATTTATGCGTCCGCCTTTTGGCTCCTGGCAGAAAGAACTGGAAGCGAGGGTGCAGGTGATCCCGGTGATGTGGACGGTGGATCCGCTGGACTGGGCAACGGAGAATGTGGATGAAATTGTCAATAAAGTAGTGACGGAAGTGGAAGAAAATGATATGATTCTGTTGCACGATTGTTATGACAGTTCTGTAAAAGCGGCATTGCGGATCATCGATCTTCTTCAGGCGGAGGGGTATCGGTTCGTCACGGCAGACGAATTGATCACAGGATGAAAGAATAGCAGAACGTGGAGAGGAGTAAATGAACATGCACGAATTTTCAAGAACAGAACTTTTACTTGGAGCGGAGGGGCTGGAAAAACTGAAACAGGCATCGGTGATGGTGTTTGGGGTAGGCGGCGTCGGATCCCACTGCATTGAGGCGCTTGCGAGAAGCGGGGTGGGAAAATTGATCCTGATCGACAATGATACAGTTTCACTGACCAATATCAACCGGCAGTCCATCGCATACCACAGTACGGTGGGGCGTTACAAAACGGAAGTGATGCGTGAGAGGATCGCAGACATCTGTCCGGAGATCGAAGTGGAGACTTATGAAATGTTTGTGCTTCCGGATAATCTGGAAGAGCTGATCTTAAAGAGACCGGATTATGTGATTGATGCGATCGATACGGTAACGGCGAAGATCGCGATCGCGGAACTGACGAAGAAGCATGGAATACCGCTGATCAGCAGCATGGGGACCGGGAATAAACTGCATCCCGAACTGTTTGAGATCACGGATCTTTCAAAGACAAGTGTCTGCCCGCTCTGCAAGGTGATGCGGAGAGAACTGAAAGCAAGAGGGATCCGGCATCTAAAAGTGCTGTATTCCAAAGAAACGCCGGTTGATACATCGGGCAGAGAGACAGGGGAGGACAAAGGCATGCGCAGAGCGCTGCCGGGGAGTATTTCATTTACACCGCCGGTGGCAGGACTTCTGATCGCGGGAGAAGTGATCCGGGAGCTTGCCGGGGTGTCCTGACTAAGTACGGAGGGATGAAACATGGATTTATTTGATTATATGCGGGAGACGCAGAAAGAAAAAGAATCGCCGCTTGCCTCGCGGATGCGTCCGACAACGCTGGACGAGGTGGTAGGGCAGAAGCATATCATCGGAAAAGATAAATTGTTGTACCGGGCGATCAAAGCGGACAAACTGGGATCGATCATATTTTACGGACCGCCGGGAACCGGAAAAACGACATTGGCTAAAGTGATCGCCAATACGACGAGTTCGGAATTTAAACAGATCAATGCGACGGTCGCAGGGAAAAAAGATATGGAGGAGGTCGTCAAAGAGGCGAAAGACCGTCTGGGAATGTATCAGAAAAAGACGATTCTCTTTATTGACGAGATCCACCGGTTCAATAAAGGGCAACAGGACTACCTGCTTCCGTATGTGGAGGACGGAACGATCACGCTGATCGGCGCGACGACGGAGAATCCATATTTTGAGGTGAACGGAGCACTTCTATCCCGTTCCAGTGTATTTGAATTGAAAGCGCTGGAGAAAGAAGATATTAAAGAACTGCTGAAACGCGCAGTATACGATAAAGAGAAAGGAATGGGAACGTTTCACGCCGAGATCAGTGAGGATGCGCTGGAGTTTCTCGCAGATCTCTCCGGTGGCGATGCGAGGAGCGCATTGAATGCGGTGGAACTTGGAATCCTTACAACCGAGCGGAGTGAGGACGGGATCATTCATCTGACGCTCGACGTGGCGTCGGAATGTATCCAGAAACGGGTTGTCCGCTACGATAAAACCGGAGATAATCATTATGATACGATCTCCGCATTTATCAAGAGTATGCGCGGATCGGATCCGGATGCGGCAGTGTATTATCTTGCTAAAATGCTGTATGCCGGGGACGATGTGAAATTCATCGCCCGCAGGATCATGATCTGTGCGGCGGAAGACGTCGGAAACGAGGACCCGATGGCGCTTGTCGTTGCGGTATCGGCGGCCCCGGCGGTGGAGCGGTCCGGGGTGCCGGACTCCCCGAGCAGCTTGTTCCAGGCAGGGCGTTATGTTG
>ENA-OQKY01000187-OQKY01000187.1-human-gut-metagenome-genome-assembly--contig:-NODE-187-length-79527-cov-7.609836_pt1 | contig 79527 bp, 68 predicted proteins | sample MGYA00242652_ERZ504805 | MGnify/ENA primary metagenome ERZ504805 (study PRJEB26092, sample SAMD00036400) | human gut metagenome | host: Homo sapiens | study: EMG produced TPA metagenomics assembly of... | reverse complement strand
TCAAGGGCAAAGCTGCGACAGCGGTGTGAAACACCCTTGATGAAATCTGACAGTTCCGATAGATTCCAAACTGCAATCCACCGATTTTATTAGCCATAAGTGTTACAAAAATGCTTGACCACAACATTGCCGCGGCTGCGCCGTCCTCTACCATCTGTCCGATTTCACTTGAAAACGTCTTCTCTGATTTCGACGTCCGATTTACTTTTGCATCCTGCCCCATCTTTGCCGCCCGTTTGATCGCCAGAGAATGGATCGTCAGACTGTCCGGTCCGAGCTGTTCGATCTGCGCAAGCGTATCCCGCATATCTTCCGCACTCTCGCCGGGAAGTCCGGCGATCAGATCCATATTGATGTTGTCGAATCCAAGCGTTCTCGCCAAACGAAAGACCGTTTTCACATCCTGAACCGTATGCTTTCTTCCGACAAGATCAAGCGTCTTCTGCTGCATCGTCTGCGGATTGATCGAAATCCGGGTCACCGGATATTTCCGGATCACTTCCAGTTTCTCTTTTGTGATACTGTCCGGACGTCCTGCTTCCACCGTAAATTCCTGCACTGTCTCCATCGAAAAACTCTGCTCGATACATGAGAGCAGACGATCCAACTGCCCGGCGGACAATGTCGTCGGCGTTCCCCCGCCGATATAAACCGTATCCAATATCTTTCCTTTTGCCATCTTGGCTGTCGCCCGGATCTCCCTGCACAGCGCATCCAGATAGGCATCCATCTGCCCCCTCCACTGATCTGCCGGCGAAGAACTAAAGGAACAATAGGAACAAATACTCGGGCAAAATGGGATTCCCACATAAAGACTGAATCCCTCCGGCGTGTGCAGGCATTCCAGCTGCCGTTTCTCGCGCTCTGCGATTTCGATCGCAAGTTTTGCCTTACTATCAGATACACTATATTCTTCTTTTAGAAACTCAATAATTTCCTTTTCACTTTTTCCACTTTCTATTTTTTGCATGACAAGCTTCGTAGGGCGAACCCCCGTCAGCATTCCCCAAGCAAGCCTCCTGCCTGTTCTTTCCGACAGATACTCATACACTTTATGTGTCACAAAACGTTTGCGCATCTGACGGCACACATCGGACTGTATCTCCGCCCCGATCCCGGGGACTTCTGCAACGGAAAAGCAAGAGCCTCCGTCCACTGTCAGTTTCACCAGAGGTTCTTGCTCCCCGTCTACGCACTGCCTGATTTCCGTCTCCGGAAAAAAAGCTTTCGTAATATGGTATAAATTGTAGGTGAATAACGTTTCTTTACTTATGATCTCAATCATACTTTACTCCTTATCAAAGAAACGGATTGTATGTTTTCTCATGACCGATCGTCGTCTCGCTCATATGTCCCGGATAGACAACCGTCTCTTCCGGCAGTCCGAGAAGTTTCTCCCGGATCGAGCGTACAAGCTGACTCTGGCTTCCCGTCGGAAAATCCGTTCTTCCGATAGAATCATGGAACAATGTATCTCCGCTGAACAACACATTTTCCGATTCTATATAATAACAGCATCCGCCGATTGTATGCCCCGGCGTATGGATCACACGGATTTTCATCCCTGCAAGCTCCAAAACCTGTCCGTCTTTTATATGAGACGCACCGGAAAATGTATATGCCGGTCCGTAAGAAACCGACGCATTGTAAGACGCATCTTTCAAAAGGATTTCTTCCTCTTCCTGTGCATACACCGGAACCAAAAATTGCGCTAAAACTTCATCCAGTCCCATGATATGATCAAAATGCCCGTGCGTCAGCAGGATTGCCTGTGGTTTCAGCGCATTCTCCCGGATATATGTTATCATTTTATCTGAATAAGCGCCCGGATCAATGAGGAAACACTCTGAAGTTTCTTCATTGGATACCACATAACAATTCGTGCCTACCATCCCCACTATAAATCGTTCAATCCGCATCTTCTTCCTCCCTGCCGCTTTTTTATCCCGCAGTTCTTTCTATATCCATTACGCCCTCGATCTGACGCAGTTTCTCGATCAGCCGGTTTAATTCTTCCCGACCGCGCACGATAAATCCCATCTCCAATGTTGCCGTTCCTTTTTTGCTCGTCCGCACGTTCATGGATTTCACATCGATCTTCGCTTCCGTAAATACTTTGGAAACATCCATCAAAAGTCCCTGACGGTCGCCGGAATAAATCTTTAATTCCGCCAGATACTGTCCGCCGCCGTCGCTTTCCTCCGTGCTCTCCCATTCCGCATCGATGAGACGTTCCCGCTCTGCCGCGGAAAGATGCAGCATATTGACACAGTCCGTCCGATGGATCGACATACCGCGCCCTCTCGTAACAAATCCGACGATCTCATCTCCCGGCACCGGTGAGCAGCATTTTGAAAAACGCACCGCCATATCGTCGATTCCTTTGACGATGATCCCGCTCTTGGATTTCCCGATATGGACTTTCTGATTGCCGTTCCCTGAAAGCTTTTCAATGATCGTCTCATCAGTCACTTCTTTCTTGTGTTCTTTCTCGTACTCTTCTTGAAGCCGGTTGACAACCTGCCCCTCTTTGAGTCCGCCATGTCCGATCGCCGCCAGTACGGAATCCCAGTCGCGGAATCCGTATTTCTGCTGTACGATCTGCTGATACTTCGGTTTCATGACATTGGCAAGGTTCACTGATTTGGCACGGCAGCATGCCGCCACCATCTCCCGTCCGCGGATGATATTTTCCTCTTTGAACTCTTTCTTAAACCAGGAATTGATCTTTGATTTCGCCTGCGTACTCTTTACGATATTCAGCCAGTCTCGGCTCGGTCCTCTGGAATTCTGAGACGTCAATATCTCAATACGGTCACCGTTTTGGATCTTGTAATCGATATTGACCAATTTGCCGTTCACCCTTGCGCCAACCATCTTATTTCCGACGGCGCTGTGGATCGCATAGGCAAAATCAACCGGCGTCGAGCCATTCGGCAGGTTCTTAACGTCTCCGTTCGGTGTAAAACAGTAGACGTCCTCCGCAAACAGATCCAGATCTCCTTTTAAGAGACTTAAGAACTCCCGGTTATCGGACATATCCCGCTGCCATTCCAGGATCTGCCGCAGCCAGTTTAATTTCTCTTCCTGCGCCTGCACTACTTTCGCCGCATCGCCGCCCTCTTTATATTTCCAATGGGCTGCGATACCGTACTCCGCAGTCTTATGCATCTCCTCCGTACGGATCTGGATCTCAAACGGCTGTCCGGACGGTCCCATCAACGTCGTGTGCAGGGACTGATACATATTCGGCTTCGGCATCGCGATATAATCTTTAAAACGTCCCGGGATCGGCGTATACATCTCATGGATCACACCAAGCGCCGCGTAACAGTCTTTCACGGAATCCACAATGATCCGCACGGCAAACAGATCGTACACCTGATCCAGCGTTTTATTCTGGTTGACCATTTTCTTGTAGATGCTGAAAAAATGCTTCACTCTTCCGTATACTTTCGCCTGAATATGCGCGTTCTTCATATGCGTCGATACTTCCGAGACAATCTGCTGGACAAATTCTTCCCGCTTTGTCTTACGCTCGTTCAGATCGTGGACAAGCTGCCGGTACACTTCCGGTTGGGAATATTTTAAAGAGAGATCGTCCAGTTCGATCTTGATCTTGGAAATACCGAGCCGCTGTGCGATCGGCGCATAAATGTCCATCGTCTCTTTTGCTTTTTCTTTCTGCTTTTCCGGACGCATAAATTCAAGCGTCCGCATATTGTGCAGACGATCCGCCAGTTTGATGATGATCACACGGATGTCTTTTGCCATCGCAAGGAACATCTTTCGTAGATTTTCCGCCTGGATCTCCAATTTATCCTGAGAATAAGATAACTGCCCCAGTTTCGTCACACCGTCTACAAGGAGAGCCACCTCTTCCCCAAACTCACGGCTCACATCATCCAAGGTCATATCGGTATCTTCCACGGCGTCATGCAGCATTCCCGCCACGATCGTCTCTTTGTCCATCTCCAGATCCGCAAGGATGATCCCTACCCAGAGCGGATGGATGATATATGGCTCGCCCGATTTGCGCACCTGTCCGTTATGTGCCTCATTTGCCGTCTTATATGCTTTTTCGATCAGGGAAATATCTGCCGACGGATGATATTTCCTGACACGTTCGATCAATGCCTGATATAACTGTTCAGGATCCTGATAATCCTCCGGTGCTTTCACGGCATGCCCGTCAACCATCGCAAAATTCCGATTCAATAATTCATATTCCGGTGTTCCTGCCATATCAGTGTCCCCTTTTCTTCCTGTATTTGCTTTTTCTAGTATAGCATTATTTTCACAATTTTCAAACGTTTTTATCTCCGGTAGTTTACCACGGTGATCTGCAGCGTCCGCCGCCCCATATATTCGTTGACCGACGGATAATAAGTAAACGACATCTCGCCGCCTTTTTCGATCTCTTCCAGACAGGTGTTCACGTCTCCGAAATAAACGGCTTCCATACGGTTTTTGTTTCGATCTTCCACTTGAAACTTCAATACATTCCGATTTTTTCCGATGATCCGCGGCCGGATCACTCGGAGATTTTTCTCCGCAAAGAGTGGCTTCGTATTGCTTTTGCCAAACGGTTCCAGCAGTTCCAGCTCTTCCACCAGATTTTCCGTAATATAAGGAAGCGGAAGCTGCATGTCGATCGATACTTTCTCCATCAGATCTTCCTCGCTCAGTTCCGCCAGTTCATTGATCACCTGCCGGAAGCGCGGTACGTTTTCTTCCGGAAGAGACAGCCCTGCCGCCAGCTTATGTCCTCCGAACTTCGTAAACAGTGCGCGGCACTTGCACATTTCTTCAAACATATTGTAACTTTCAATCGAACGCCCGGATCCTTTCACCCCGTCTTCCGCGCGCGTCAGCACAAATACCGGTCGGTAATACCGCTCCCGAAGCCGCCCTGCAATAATGCCTGCAATACTTTCATGACAATCCGGCAGATAAACGACAAGCACCGGATCTTCCTGCATGGATGTCGATTCGATCTGTTCCACCGCCTGTTCCACGCCTTTTTCCGTCATCTCTTTCCGGCTGTCATTCAACGCTTTCAGGTCTTCCGCCAGCATCACCGCATCTCTCCGGTTTTTCGCACAGAGCAGTTCCAGCGCACGCTTTGCGGTATCCAGCCGCCCCCCTGCATTGATACAAGGCCCGATGACAAATCCGATATGATACGCGTTCAGCCGGTCCACCGGCACATTGGTGCACTCCATCAACGCTTTCAGCCCCTCATTGCGGGTCCGTTTCAGCATCTCCAGTCCCTGTTTGACAAAAATCCGATTTTCTCCACACAGGTCCATCACATCCCCCACCGTCGCGATCGCCACATTTTCCATCAGATAATCCACATCCTCCGCATCGCGCTGCATCACTTCATACAATGCTTCCACCAGTTTATATGCCACCGCCGCTCCGCAAAGACCCTTAAACGGATATTCACAATCCTGGCGATGCGGGTCTACGACCGCATCTGCCTGTGGGAGCAGATATTCTTTCTCGCCTCCCGCATCCAAAAACGGAATCTCATGGTGATCTGTCACGATCACAGTCAGCCCCCGTTCTTTTCCGTAAAGAATTTCCTCTCCTGCCGCGATCCCATTGTCACAGGTAATGATCGTATCGATTCCGTCCTCCAACGCACGATCGATCAGATTACGGTTCAGTCCGTATCCGTCCCGGATCCGGTCCGGAATATCCGTATCCACATCGGCGCCGAGTCCGGCAAGCCCCTCCTGTAAAATATACGTTGCATTGACCCCGTCTATATCATAATCCCCGATAATCCGAATCGCCGCCCTCTCCCGTATCTTCTCCGACAGGATTTCCACCGCCTTGTCCATATCTTTCATCAACATGCCGTCATACAGATCCGCGATCGTTCCATTCAGATAAAAATCAATCGCCTCCTCCCCGATGACCTCCCGATTCCGGATCAGACGTGCCAGGATCGGAGAAATGTGGTACTTCTCGGAAATAGACTGAAAATCGGCTTTTTTCATTGTAACGAACCATTTTTCCATCGCCGTTCCTCCTTTAGAAAAAGAGCAGGGATATCCCCTGCCCTTTTTATCGTAAATAAACAAAAAACTTTCTTACGCTTTCTTTGCCGCTTTTTTCTCAGATGCTTTTTTCATCACATACCAGAGCGCGCCTGTGATGCATACGGAAGAGTATGCTCCGCAGATGATACCTACCATCAACGGAAGCGCAAATTCTTTGATCGAACTTACGCCCATCACATAAAGAACGGCAACCATGATAAATGTTGTCAAAGAGGTATAAATACTCCTTGTCAATGTCTTGGTGATACATCCGTTTACCAGATCCTGAAGATCGGTTCCGCGTTTCTGTGTTTTCAGTTCCTCACGAATCCGATCAAAGATCACGATCGTCGCGTTGATCGAATATCCGACGATCGTCAGCATACACGCGATAAATGTATTTCCGACAGATACGCGGGAAAGCACATAAAATCCAAGTACGATCAGCACGTCATGGAGCAGCGCCACAACCGCGCTTGTCGCAAAGCGGATGTCTTTAAATCGCAGCCAGATATACAAAAGCATAAAGACTGTCGCGATCGCAACCGCTACCACTGCGTCCTGACGCATCTCGGAACTTACCGTTGAGCTGATATTTTCACTTGTGATCTCTTTTTCGGAAGCGCCGAACTGCTCTGTCATCACTTTATTAAACGCTTCTCGTTTTTCCAGATCCAATGTCTGTGTCTTAAAGACAACCTGCTTGCTTCCCTCTACTTTTTGAACCTGTACATTTTTGTCGCCGGTCACGTCCTCGATCAACGGCACGATCTTATCATCAATCTCTTCCAATGTATACTCTTCTGCAAATGTCACATTGGTCGCTGTACCGCCTTTAAACTCCAGACTGTAATTCAGCGCTCCGACGCCGCGCGCGGAATTGACTCCCATCAGTACGAACCCCGCCAAGATCAATGCCGCAGAAACACCAAAGAACAGTTTCTTCTTTCCGAGGAAATTGATCGCTTTTCTTTCCTTTTTCGGACGTCCGTATAATTTTTCACTCCGGATTCCAACCGCATAGAATGAGTAGATGATCACCCGTGTGATCACAAGCGCCGTAAACATGGATACGACGATACCAAGCGCCAGTGTCTGCGCAAATCCCTTGACTGTGCCGCTTCCGCGAAGCCAAAGAACTGCCGCCGCGATCAGCGTCGTAATATTTCCGTCCAGAATTGCCGACATTGCCTTTTTAAATCCGGCATTCAGCGAACTGCGCACAGATTTGCCTGCCGCCAGTTCTTCTCCCACACGGGCGAAAATAATCACGTTTGCATCCACCGCCATACCGATGCCGAGGATGATACCCGCAATCCCCGGAAGCGTCAACGTAATGTCAAACGCATTCAGAGAAACCAGCACCAGTCCTGTATAGATCAAAAGCGCCAGTCCGGAAGCAAGTCCCGGAAGCAGATATACAACGCACATGAATACAAATACGATCGCCAGTCCGATCGCACCTGCGATCAAACTTGTCTTGATCGCATCCTGACCCAGCTGTGCTCCGACCACATTGGATCGAAGTTCTTCCAGCTCCAGATTCAGCGCTCCGCTCCGGATCGTCGTTGCCAGCGCATTTGCTTTTGTGTAGTCCATCGCTCCGCTGATCTCCGCACGTCCGTCTTTGATCTCACTGTTGACATTCGGAACCGTTACAAATGCATCGTCGTAATAGATACCGATGCTCTCTCCGGATTCAAGCGCTTTTTTCGTCGCCTCGGCAAACTTAGCCGCGCCGTCTTTGTTCATCTCCAAAGCTACAACATATTCACTTGCATCGCTGACCTGATTCGATTCCGGAACTGCTTCCGCATTTTTCACATCCGTACCTGTCAGCACGATGGAGCCGTCTTTCTGCAGCTCCTCGATCGATTTTGTCAGTTTATAATCTTCCGGATTTCCCGTCTGCTTCTCATTTTTATAATTTAAGTTGCCCTTACTGTCCGTCTGGGTAATGAAATACAGACTTCCCGGTCGTCCGAGTTCATCCAGGATCGCATTCGCATCGCTGACGCCCGGGATCTCGATACTGATCCGGTCATCGCCCTCCTGATAAACCGTCGCTTCTGTACTGTATCCCTCGACACGTTTCTGCAGTTTGTAGATCGTGTCCGCCATATCTTCTTCCGACGGGGTATCGCCTTTTACCTGATAGGTGATGCTGACTCCACCCTCCAGATCCAAACCAAGGTTGATATTTTTTGCCGCGCCTGTTTCACCCTTGCCCCAGCCATGAATGGTTGTAAATCCAAGCAGACCGGTCAGAACGGCGATCAGGATCAGGCTGATGACTCCTTTACTCTTCTTCACGTTCCTCATCCTTTCCATTATCTGCCAGAGCGGCTTTGATCATGATCGCACACTCCACACGTTTACGTTCCATTTCACAACTCACATCATACGTATCGTGGATGGTGTTGTGGAATTTATAAGAATTCGCCATACATCCGCCGCTGCAGTAGAATCTTGCAAAACAACTTCTGCATTTTTCTTTGGAGTACACGCTGCAGCTTCTGAAATCATCAGCGATCTCCGGTCTTACGATGCCATCATCCACATTTCCCATAAAGAATGTCTCATCTCCGACAAACTGATGACATGGATAAAGATCTCCCCACGGAGTCACTGCCAGATACTCCGTACCGGAACCACAGCCGGATAACCGTTTCGCCACACACGGACCGCCCTCCAGATCGATCATGAAATGGAAGAAATTAAATCCTCTGCCCTCCCGTTCACGTTCCACCATCATTTTCGCCAGCTTGTCGTATTCGGAGAATATCTGAGGAAGATCGCTTTCCCGGATCGCATACGGATCGGTATCCTCTCCCACGACCGGTTCGATGGAAATCTGCTCAAATCCCAATTCCGCAAAATGCTCTACATCTTTTGAGAAATCCAGATTCTCCCGCGTAAACGTTCCGCGGATATAATATTTCTCCTGATTCCGGCTCTCGGCAAGTTTCCGGAATTTCGGAACGATCAGGTCATAACTTCCTTTTCCGTTCCGGAACGGACGCATCCGGTCGTTGACCTCTTTTCTTCCGTCCAGGCTCAGAACAACGTTATCCATCTCACGATTCACAAATTCCTGTACTTCATCATTTAAAAGTACACCGTTTGTGGTCAATGTGAAACGGAAATGCTTATCATGAAGCTTTTCCTGTTCTCTTCCATATGCAACCAGATCTTTGACAACCTGCCAGTTCATCAGCGGTTCTCCACCGAAGAAATCCACTTCCAGATTGCGTCTGCTTCCGGAATTGGCGATCAGAAAGTCAAGCGCTTTCTTTCCGACTTCATAAGACATCAGCGCACGTCTTCCGTGATACTCCCCCTCCTCGGCAAAACAATAGCGACAAGCCAGATTACAGTCGTGGGCAATATGCAGACAGAGTGCTTTCACAACCGTCTTGCGCTGTTTGACTTCGTCTATGTAATCTTCATAAATATCTTCCGTAAAAAGCTGTCCTGCTTCTGTCAGCTCCGTTACCGCTTCCAGAATCTCCTTTACTTCTTCCGCATCCGCTTCTTTTCCGGAAGATTTGAGCTCCGAAAGCACCATCTCCAACGTCTCCGGTTTCTTTAATGATTCCGCCGTCTGGGATGGATTCTGCTTCTCCAAACATGCGATGATGTCATAGGCAAGCGGATCTACTACATGAACCGAACCACTGTTGACATCCAGCACGATGTTATATCCATTATTCTGGTACTGATGTATCACAACAGATACCTCTCTTTCTAATTAATATGTTTCTTTACTGAGTTCGTCTTTCTTTTACATATTTCCAGATAAACAAGGATAAGGCAGCGGCCGAGGTCGCTGCCCTTTTAATTTCCTTATTCATTTCCCTTTGCACCTGTCGGCAGATCTGCCGCGCTTCCAACATGCAAAAGGATTATTTTCTGTTCTCGCAAGTCTGATTTCCTACGGTACAGGATGTCTTGCATGCAGACTGACATGATGTCTGGCACTCGCCGCATCCGCCTTTTTTCACTGTATGATTTAATGTCTGAGTATTCAGTGTTTTAATGTGTTTCATCTTGATCTCCTCCTACTTTTCATACTCTTGTATTTCTACTTCGTTGTATTATATCATACTGTGCCATGATTTAAAAGAGTTTTTTCTCACGAAATCTATCACTGAAATCTATCACGAAATCATTCCGCCAACCATTCCCCCACCGGCACATACAAGAAACGTTGTCACCAGTTCCGATACGCTGCCCTGAATCGACCGATATAGTCCAAATGACACGAGTACAAGAAGCACCGCATAAAAAATCCCCACAAGCAGTCCCCAGAAAAATTTCTTTGTTCCGGTGATCTTTCCGATCACAAACCCACCCGCAAAAGCTGACAGTACATAGATGATCAAAATCCCCGCCGTCACTTTCGCCTCATCTAAATTAAACTTATAAAGGATTCCTGCCAGGATCAACAGTAAAATCCCTGTAACCACGTACGAACAAAGCAATGATTTCAACATCCAAAATATCGTCTTATCTAATCCTGTCTTGTTTTTTATATTCTGTTCCATATCCACGCCCCCCTTTTCTTCTTCGGATCATCGTCTGATCTCCACAGCTTCTATATTATGTTTATGGTTCCATTGACATGGATATGCACAGAAATCAGAACTTCCCTTTACTGCTCCATCTGTTTTCCTAAAAATGCTGCCGCACATTGTGCTGCTTTTTGTTCTGACTCATCAAATTTCTTCTTTGCTTCCCGATTCAATAATATAACGCTGCCGATCACCTCTCCCTCACACAAAATGGGGCAGATCACCTCTTCACACACGTTTTCATCCTCCTGCACAATAGGAATATAGAAAGAATCCCTTTCCTTACCGCCCTTCATTTCTCGTTTCTTTAGAAAGTTTCCCATTTCTTTACTTATATTTTTATTATTAAAGTCCTTTTTTCCATTCCCATTCACTGCAATCACTTGATCGCAGTCTGTTATACATACCGTACAATTTAGTGTCTGTGCCAGACTCTCGCAATACTGTGCAGCAAACATTCCCAATTCCCCGATCGGAGAATATTTTTTCAGGATGATCTCCCCCTCCCGGTCTGTGAAGATCTCAAGCGGATCGCCCTCCCGGATCCGCAGTGTCCGTCTGATTTCCTTTGGGATCACAACACGGCCAAGATCATCGATTCTTCTTACGATTCCTGTTGCTTTCATATAAAAACCTCCGCTTCCTGTACTTTTTTCCATTTCTGGAAATAGTATCTGTAAGCAGAGGTTTTTTATACCTTTACCGATGAATTTTTATTTTTGCGATCAGTCGGTTCACAAAAAAATCAATGTGGCAGACAACAAACAATTTTGCCCGTATATATTCTATGATACTACATCCTGCAAAAATCAAGACCACACTTCCAAACATTGCGCTGATAAAAATCGGAAATGAAGCATTCCTATATTTTTCAATAATTGGCCAAACTACAAAGAAAAAGAGCGATGTCTGATGAATCAGATAAATTCCAAATGTTGTTTTCCCAATCCCGATCCAAAACCACTTTCCCCTCTCAATCTTTACATTAGAAAAGAAACAAAGCAAAAATACCGCCTCCATCACAACAAATGGCGACAGGTAACTGTAAAACTGTGCTGTCATAATCTCTCTGCCGAATAATTTCAATGTTGCTGCAGTAAGCAAGACTTTACTTAGAAAGATCATACATCCGCTCAGCACTGCCATATTAAAAAACCATAAGTTGGAATGGAACTTCTTCTTAAATGAAAAAAGATCAAAACCATATATCCGTATTCCGGCGCCGACCAAATATAAAATTGCCAGCCAGATTGCCGTATATCCGCCCTGCAGACCAAATGCACTTGCTCCGCCGAACAAATCTGCCAGCCACGGCAAAAAACCAAAAATGATCAACAATCGAAAGATCAGCCGTCGGAATGTTTCAAATTCCAAATTATGTACAAGATCATTCAGCCACGGGACAAACCAAAACAGCGCAAAATAAGCGGTAAAATACCAGAACATCTGACTGCATACCGGAAAGAATGCTTTTACAAAATCTATCTTCCCGACACTCTCTGTACTGATAATGTTCAATAAAAAAGTGCTCAGTACAGAATAAAAAAGCACTTCAATCCATAAACTAACCAGCCGACTGATCTTTCGTCTGCTGTTAACCATAACATATCCGCTGATCATAGCGTATACATTCACCGCACAATAACAGATTCCCTCTAAAAACCAGCCCGCAAACCACTGTGGGGTAAACGGCTGTAATTCCAGATAATGAACACCGAAATTTAAAACGTGAAGAAACACGACCATACACATTGAAATCGACCGTAAGACTTCGATTCCGATATTTCTTGTTTTATCCAATTTTTATTCTCCTCTTTCGTAACAACATCGTGAGATCCCTTAAATCCATTTCTCTTTTGATCTACTTTTTTGCACACTTTTTTAATATACCACACCTTCCTAGTTCCGCTCAATACACAAAATCACCAATTCAATTGTTTGATGAAATTGTTTAATGGAACAAATCATTTCCGACATTGAAAAACCGAGTGCGGTCTGTTAAAATATTTTTATATTTTGATGTAAAAAGCGATATGTTCATGGAAACGAGGTATGGTCGGATGAGTTTAAAAATCCCTATTGAAACATCTGCAAGGCACATTCACCTTTCAAAAGAAGATTTTGAGATACTTTTTGGCACAGGCTCTCACATGACCTATGTGAAAGAATTGAGTCAGCCCGGACAATATGCCTGTAAAGAACGACTTCGTGTTGTCGGTCCAAAAGGGCAATTGGAAAAAGTAGTTGTGCTGGGTCCATACCGAAAAGAGACACAGGTTGAAATTTCCGTAACTGACACAAGAAGACTCGGTATTCCGAGCGTGATCCGTCAGTCCGGTGATCTGGAGGGAACGCCCGGCTGTACGCTGATCGGTCCATACGGAACGATTACACTGGAGAGAGGTGTGATCGTTGCCAAACGGCATATCCATATGACACCCATTGACGCTCTGCGTGCTCATGTCAAAGACAATGACATTGTATTTGTCATCACAACCAGTTATGAACGTTCACTGATCTTCTCCGATGTAGTTGTCCGTGTCAGTCCGTCTTTTTCACTTGCCATGCATGTAGATACGGATGAAGCAAATGCATTTGCAAACGATGACCATCCGACCGGCGTCATACTAAAGCTCTTTGACGGGCATACTTACAATCTCCAAACCTGGGCAGACGAGATCCAGGAGGGAATCCATCGATAGGAGTTTCTGTTTATGTTTACTTTAATCTTTAACCAACTGCTCAAAATGCTTTTCATCATGCTTCTTGCCTATTTTTGTTATAAAATCGGATTGATCACTCAGGAGGGAAACCGGACGCTGTCTAATCTTCTTTTGATGGTTGTCAATCCCTGCCTGATCATTACCGTTTACCAGACACCTTATGATCCGGCTCTGATCCGCGGACTTATGATCTCGTTTGCAGCTGCGGCTGCAGCCCATATCCTCGGGATCCTCATGGCACATTTTCTGATCCCTGCCGGCAAAAATCCGGAATATGCGATCGAACGGATCGCCGCAGTCTATTCCAACTGCGGATTTATCGGAATCCCTTTGATCAACAGTGTATTGGGAAGCGACGGCGTCTTTTATTTAACCGCTTATATGACTGTTTTTAATATCCTCACATGGACACACAGCCTGATTCTGCTCAATGGGAGTTTTTCTTTCAGACGTCTGCGTCAGGGACTACTCTCGCCCATGATGATCGGTGTCGTGATCGCAGTTGTACTCTATTTTGCCCGGATCCAGCTTCCCTCTGTCCTGCTGGATTCGATGAACTACATTGCCGATATGAATACGCCTCTGGCTATGATCATCGCAGGAGTATCTGTCGCACAGACCGATCTGAAAAAGATTTTTACCAAACTGCATATTTACTGGACCACGATTTTAAAGCTGATCCTCATTCCATTTGCGGTTCTTCTGCTTTTGGCTGCGTTCCGGGTCGAACACGATATCGCATATACAACGCTGATCGCAGCGGCATGCCCGACCGGCGCAACTTTGACGATGATGGCGATCCAGTTTAAGAAAAACTATCAATACGCTTCCGAAATTTTTGCTTTTACAACGGTTTGTTCCATTTCCACGATCCCATTCATGACATTTCTGGCAGGATTTTTCTTCTGAATTTACCGATACAGAATCGCTGCAGTACAAAACCAAAACAATTTATCACGAAGCTCACGCTTCCAATATCGTTTCTATACAAAAATGACCGGGAAATCATTCCCAGCCATTTTTCTATTTTCTTTCGTTCCATTTCCTGTAAATGCCCTCCAGGGCATCTACCACGCCATCGATCCCCATCAGACTTGCATTAAACAACATCTGATGCGCTTCAATACTTCCCCAATCCCGATCCGTATGTTCTTCATAATATGCTTTTCTCGTCTTATCTATCTTCTTGATCTTATCCCAAGCCTGCCGTTCCGTCAGATCGTACAGTTTCATGATCCGACGAATCCGGTCTTCTTTATATGCATATACAAATGCATTGATGCAGTTCGAATAATCTCCCAGCACATAATCCGCACATCTTCCCACAAAAATGCAGGAGCTTCTGTTTGCCAGTTTTTGGATGATCTGTGTCTGCATTACATAGACTTTGTCACTCAGCGGCTCTTCAAATTCTGATTCATTCATAAACATCAGATAGTCTCCGGATCCGAGAATCGCGGAGGACATATATCTGCCCAAAATAGATTCATCCACTTTCTCTGCTTCTTCCGGAGTAATCTTAAGTTCTTTTGCCGCCATCCGAATCAGATTGTGATCATAGAGCGGAATGGAAAGCCGCTCTGCAAGACGGTTTCCGATCTCATGTCCGCCGCTTCCAAACTGTCGCCCGATCGTGATAATAATGTTTTCTGTCATCCAAATCACTCCTCTCAATCTATGGATCCGTTTTTATATACCGATTATACCGTATTTTACAGAAAACAAAAAGGGTTTTCCTCTAATTATCGGAAAATTCTTTCCCAAAATTTCTCGTAAAGAGCGTTTCGTCTTCCAAAAGCGCTTCAACGGTATCAAATCCCAATTCTTTCATCAACTGCATCACATATGGATTCTCAAGCGGTGTCTTCACCTTTGCCGCATTTCCATACTCATTCACATACTCTGTCCCCTGCTTTGCCGAAAGCATCGCTTTCGGTCCGCCCACACATCCTCCTTTACATCCCATTCCCTCAAGAAAGTTCGCATCGGAATCTCCCTTTCGGAATCGTTCGAGAAGTTTTCGGCAGTCGGAAACACCGTCTGCCTGCTCCGCTTTCACCTGAATGCTTTTCCCATCGCTTCTCAACTGACGTACCGTTTTGGTAACTGCTTCACTCACCCCGCCCGTCCTCGCATAGATTCTTCCTGCTCTTGAAGAATGGGCACGTCCCCTTTCGGGAAGTGTTTTCGGATCGATCTTTGCCGCTTCAAACAGGTCGTTCACTTCCTGAAATGTCAGCACATAATCCACCGCATCGGCAACATCTGCTTCTCTTGCCTCCGCCTTTTTCGCCAGACACGGACCTATAAAGACAGTCAGAGCTTCCGGATGCAGCCGCTTCACGACACGACCGGCAGCAATCATCGGAGAAACCGCGCCCGGTACATGATCCATCCATTTCTCTTTCCTCAACATAGAGATCCAGATCGGACAGCAGCAGCTTGTCATTTGAAAATCCCCTGCTTTTCTGACATGCCTGTCAAACTCCAATGCTTCTTTCATCGTCAGTATGTCCGCAAAAAGTGCAACTTCCACCATCCCGTCAAATCCGAGGATCCGAAATGCACTCCGCAATTTTCCCGGAGTGACCTCTTTTCCGAACTGCCCCATAAACGCAGGCGCCGCCAATATATATGCTTCCCCCTTTTTCTTCCGCAGCGCCATCATCACTGCCAGCAGATCGCGGCTTCCCTGCAATTTTTCCGGTTTGCAGGAATGAATGCATCCACCGCACCCGGTACATTTTTCTGTATCAATAGAAACTTTTCCATTTTCTTCTTCCTTTATCGCTTCAAACAAACAACTTTGAATGCATTTTCTTTTTATCTCTTCCTCACAATTTTGAAATTGAGTCGTTTGAAAAACCGGTGCATAATTTTTCGGATGAAGAAGACAATCCAGATGGAGCGGATCGTATTCCGGCGGAAGCGGTTCCCGCAGATCTATTTTCTGCTGCAAAATATCCCGATACAGTTCGTCAAAACTTTTTCTTTCCATAAAAAATCCCTCATTTCGCCGATACATTTTTTTCAAAAGTATTGACAAAATGAGAGATTCTTATTCCGTGCTCCGAATCTCACAGACAAAAAGACAATTTTTTTCTACTCTGAATTTCACTTCCCATTTTCCGTACCGCATCCCATAAGTCCGGGCAGGATCCTTTTGATAAGATGGACGCGGGTCCTGTTCCAACACTTCACAAAGCTCGCGATAAGTAGTTTCGGAAATCATTGCTCTCAAATGTTCCGGAACGATCACTTCCAACCGGTACTCTTTTGTGGATTCTGTAAAACCTCCCAACGCCTCCGGATGGCTGTCCACATAAGGAAGATACGGTTTGACGTCATAGATCGGAGTTCCGTCCATCAGATCTGCCCCGCTTACATACAAAGCCGGAGCATCCTCCCCGTCCAGATCTATATGGTCCAGCCTAACGCAAGAAAGCCCGATGGAGTTGGGACGGAACGGAGAGCGTGTCGCAAACACACCCATCCGTATATTTCCACCAAGCCTAGGCGGACGTACTGTCGGAGACCAGCTGTCCCTCACTGATTCCGAGAACTGCCATAACAACCAGAAATGAGAGTACATTTCCATTCCACGCACAGCTTCGCGGCTTCGGTATTCTGGCTCAAATACGATCTTTGCCGTCGTATCCGCCAGACCGCTCTGCCGTGGGATTCCAAATTTTTCTTTAAAATCATTTTGTATATATGCGATCGGTCGTATCGTATGTTCAAATTCCATTTTGTTTTCTCGCATTTCTAAAGATTTATTTTTATTTCTTTTAATATTTATTTATTTTAAAATCAACTATTTCCCGTCTGTTTATTATATAAGAACATGATCACTGCCATGGAACAGATGATCACATAACCGATCCAGCTGAACAGATCCGGCATCTGTCCGAACACAACGATCGCAAGGATCGCGGAGAAAATGATCTGTGAGTAATCATAGACGGAAATCTCTTTTGCCGGTGCGTGGAAATATGCCGCTGTGATACTGAACTGTCCGCCTGCTGCCGACAAGCCCGCAAGCAACAGATATAAAAGCTGCATCCCTGTCATCGGATGATAATCGAAGATCAAAAACGGCAAGGTTACGATACAGGAAAAAGCAGAGAATACAAAGACGACAAACGGTCCTTTCTCACCTTTCTGTCCGAGTACGCGCACATAAGTGTAAGCGATCCCGGCTCCCAGACCGCCCAACAATCCGACGAGTGCCGCCGGAGAGGAAAAGATACCAACCGTCGGTTTGATGATCAACAGACTTCCGAGAAACGCCCCTGCAACGATCAGCGCCTGTGGCAGCCGTACTTTTTCTTTCAGGATCAGATAACTGAAGATGATCGCAAAAAACGGAGACATTTTGTTGAGCATCGACGCATCCGACAGGATCATATGATCTACCGCGTAAAAATTGCACAGCACACCAAGTGTTCCTGCTGTCGCTCGTGCCAGAAGATATTTGACATTCTCTTTCTTTCCGGAAAACCATACCTTTTCTTTTGCAAGAATGATCCCTGCAAATACAAGCGCCACCAGATTTCTGAAAAAGCTTTTCTGGATTGCCGGCAGATCTCCGGAAAGTCTTACAAACATCGACATCAGCGCAAAGCAAAATGCTGACAGGATAATGTATATGATTCCGATATATTTCTGTTTCTTTTTCATGATAGTCTTGATATCCTCCTCCAAAATATATCAAATTCCGTGTATTCCGGCAAATAAATCTCCGCCAGTTTCCATATTTTTGCCAGATCACGGTCATTTGCCTTGTCGTATACCGCCACGGTTCGAAATCCCGCCCTCTTTGCAGTCTGAATCGCATACAGCGCGTCTTCAAACACCAGGATTTCCGACGGATCCAGATCCATCTGCAGTGCGGCTGCCAAAAACACATCGGGATGATTTTTATCGGTTCCCATTTCCAGACAAGTCAGGATTCCCTCAAACCAGCTTAAAATTCCCAGACGGCTAAGTGCCGACCTCACATTCGTTTTATCTCCGGAAGTCGCAAGCATCATCGGAAGCGATAATTCCCGAAATCTTTCCAAATATTCCCGAACGCCCTCTTTCAGCGGAACTTTCTTTTCGTAAAATCCCCGCACCTCCCGATTTAACCCCTCTATCACTTCTTCTACCGTCTGATCCAGCCCGTATTGTGTCTTCAGATACGCTGCCCCCTGACGGACTCCCATCGTATACAATATATCCCTCAGCCCTTTTTCCGCAGATTTCCCCTGTGCCCGAAGATATAGTTCCCCAAGGTTCTCCCATACCGGCATCGAATTTAAAAGCGTGCCGTCCACATCAAAAATGATTCCCTTTATCATTCCTCTATCCTCTTATTTTTTTCAATAAATCCGCCAGCTCCATGATTTCCTCTTTTGTCGTCGCCCAGCTCGTCGCAAAACGCACGACCGTATATTTCTCATCTAATTTCTCCCAAAAACTAAATGCCACATGTGGTTTCAGCGCCTCCATCTGTTCATTTTCCAACACAACAAACTGCTGGTTAGTCGGTGATTCCAGATAGAACGGCAGTTCATTTTCCCGCAGGACTTCTTTTAACAACGCTGCCGTTTCGATCGCACGGCGGCTGATCTTCCAATAAAGCTCATCGGTAAACAATGTATCAAACTGCAGACCTAACAGCCACCCTTTCGCCAGAAGCGCGCCCTTCTGTTTGACCAGCGTCAGAAAATGTCTCGGCGCATTTCGTTTTGTAAATACAACCGCCTCTCCGAACATTGCGCCTACCTTTGTTCCGCCGATATAAAAAACGTCGCAGAGTTTTGCTAATACCGGAAGCGTCACATCCGTCTGCTTCGCTGCCAATCCATAGCCAAGCCGTGCTCCGTCCGCATATAAGACCATATCATACTCGCGGCAGATCTCCGAGAGTTCTTCCAATTCCGATTTTGTATACAATGTACCATATTCTGTCGGATGGGAAATATAGACCATCCCCGGATACACCATATGCTCCCGGTTCTGATCTGCATAGAACTGTTCTGCATATGCCCGCACTTCCCCCGGATCCAATTTTCCGTTATGAGACGGGCAAGTCAGCACTTTGTGTCCGGTGCACTCGATCGCTCCCGCTTCGTGTGTATTTACATGACCGCTCTGTGCTGCGATCACTCCGGCATATGCGGGAAGCATTGTGCCGATCACCGCAGCATTCGTCTGGGTACCGCCGACAAGAAAATAAATCTCTGCCTCCGGACATGCACACGCTGTTCTTATCTTTTCTTTTGCCTGTTCACAATAAAGATCACTTCCATATCCGGGCATCGTTTCTCCATTGGCGGCAAGAAGCCGTTCTAAGATCCGCACATGTGCGCCTTTTGTATAATCGCTTTCAAATGACAACATTTTTCTCACTCCTTATCTGTCCAAAGCGAACACTTTTAAACCAGTATTAAAAGTGTTCGCTTTTGGTATCCACTGTCTTTCAAAAATTCCCCTTGTCCGCCGGATCGCTTTTCCGGTCCAAACAAGGGGATTCTTGAATATCATACATTTATTTCAGGAAATTCTCTATGATCACAGACTCTGCTTCCTCCTCGGAAAGCCCAAACGTCCGCAGCTTGATCAGCTGTTCGTCATTGATCCGTCCGATTGCCGCTTCATGCACGATCTGGGCATCTACATGCTTCGCGTTGATCTCCGGAATGGAACTGATCTCTGCCTGATCCATGATGATCGAATCACACTGTACATGCGCATGACACGGATTCTCACCGATCGCTCTCGGGTGAAATACCTGCACAGACGTTCCTTTTGCGACCGAACGGGAAATAATACGCGCAGAACTATTCTCACCTTTCAGCACGACATCCATATTAGAAACGGCGCTCTGTGCTTCATGAGTCATAAGCTTCTCTGTCACATTTAATTTCGCATTCTCCGCCAGCTCGATATAATTCTCCCGCTTTGTAGAATCGACACCTTTGATCTGCGTTGTCTCCAGCGTAAACACAGAACCCTCTCCGACGTAAATCTTTGTCACGGGATTCAATACTTTTTTCCCTGTTCCGTTTCCGTCTGCATAGTGATTTTCCACATATTTTACATTTGCATTCTTTCCAACGTGAAACGTATGGATTCCGTCGTGTCTCGTCTCACTGCATCCCTCTCCGTGGATGCCGCATCCTGCCACGATCGTCACGTCTGCGCCGTCCTCGATATAAAAATCATTGTATACGACGTCCACTCCTGCTTCCGTCATCACAACCGGAATGTGTACCTGTTCGTTCTTTGCTTCTCCGCTGATGTGGATGTCGATCCCCGGCTGATCCTCTTTCTTTACGATCTGAATATGCCGACTGTCTCCATGACAGACTGCCATGCCGTTCAGCCGCAGATTATAAGCGCCCTCCTGTTTAAATCCATAGGAGTCGATCACATTCAGCACATCATTCGTCACATTATTCAGCTCCACAAAGATCGCCCCCTTTCTGCTGTCTGCATACACAGCTTTCCACTTCCGTACCAAAAAGCTGCGGCATGATCTCTTCTGCTTTTCCGATCGATTCGATCTGTCCGTCTGAGATCACCATGATCCGATCCGCCATCCGAATGATCCTCTCCTGATGGGAGATCAGAATCAGACTCTCTTTCTTTTCCTTATGGATCTGCTCAAATCTCTTTACAAGCATCGAAAAACTCCAAAGATCGATCCCTGCCTCCGGCTCGTCAAAAATACAGATCGCATGATGTGCAGCCAATACGGTTGCGATCTCGATCCGTTTCATCTCTCCGCCGGAAAGTGTCGCATCCGCTTCACGGTCGATATATTCTCTCGCACAAAGTCCGACGCTGCTTAAAAGATTACAGCACTCGTCCTCCGAAAGCGTCCGACCGGCCGCCAGATGCAGAAGCCGTCTGACTGTCATTCCTTTAAAACGCGGCGGCTGCTGGAATGCAAATCCCATCCCCGCTTTGGCGCGCTCGTCGATCGAAAATCCGGTAATATCTTTTCCGTCCAGCTTGATCGTTCCGCCTGTCTGCGTATAAATTCCCATCAGAAGTTTGGCGAGTGTCGATTTTCCGCCGCCGTTCGGTCCGGTGATGACAAGCATCTCTCCATCTTCAACCGAAAAGCTGATATCCGAAAGAATCTCCGACTGCCGTCCCTCTTCGTGGATGTCATATGATAAATGTTCAACCTCTAACATCATTCGTTCCTTCCTTTTCCCGGCATCAGACCGTCCGGTTTTCATGCCGTCATTGTACAATGGCCGCGGCAACAGTATACAGGGGACAACACATCGTATTGTCCCCTGTCCGCCAACCATACTATATAAAACTGTAATACCAGAGCCGGATTTTGTCAACCGTCAGAGAAGATTTTTCTCTCCTATCCACTTTTTCTTCTCCTATTCTTATACCAGCTCCGCGATCCGCGACACCCCGACATAGATCTCCGATATTTTATACCACGTCCGGAAATCAACCGTCCCTGTCTGCGGCAGTCCGAACACCTCCTGAAATGTCCGGACTGCCTCCGCCGTCGCCGGTCCGTAAATTCCGTCCGCCTGGATCTTCGGGATCGCCGGGTAAGCTCCAGCGATCACATTGAGCTGTTCCTGCATCTGAAGCACTTTCTGACCGCTGGAACCATTTTCCAGTGTATATCCCGGCCACGAAGACGGAATCCCCGAGATTTCCGGCGCAGTGTTGATGTACATATTGTCCCCGTAAAAATATCGCAGGATCTCGATCGCCGAATATCCCTGATCGCCGAGGCTCTTCGCCCCCCATTGCGTCATCCATCCCGGACACTGGACACGGCTGCCGTCACAGTACTGGGTCAGGATCGGCTGCCTCACATTCGGACGTGAGAGATAATTTCCGTAAAGTTCATCTACCACTTCCGAGATCGTATCATAAATGTTCCGCTCCGGAATCCACTTATGGTCAAATGCGGTGGATGATGTTATGGTGAAATCATACCCTTTGTTCCGATACCACTCCGTATAGACCCGGTTCAGCGTAAATGACATGATCGCCAGCACATTTGCCCGGATCGCATCCTTGGACCAAGTCGCATAAATCTCACTGGACGCCACATTTTTGATGTAATCTTTATATTTCACATAATAATTCTGCGCTGTCGAATCCCGCGGCGAGCCGTCATGTACCACGATATATTCCGGGATCACGACCCGGCTCAGTACGATCTCCCCGGATTCGTTCATCGGCTTGATCTCATCCTCCGCGATCTTCGGCGGATATTCGCCGTAGAGCGTATGTGCCGGAATCACAAAGACCTGTTCCTGTGTCTCCGGAACGACCGGACGCAGCCGGATATTCTGCAGAGCCGTCACTTCCGGCAGCAGTTCTGTTCCCGCGATGCTGACCGGTTCAAATCCGGGCGCGCTGATATTCAGCGTGTACTCCGAATATGGCTGAATCACATTTTCCGGATCCAGACTATATTCCAACGGCGGCGTCGAAAGTTCCACTGATTCTGTCATTCCGGATCGGTCTGTTCTCACTTCCTCCAGCGTATTCTCCGGCACACCGGTATAAGAAATCGAGATCAGTGCATCCTCCACCGGATAAGCCGTGATCTCTGATGTAACGGAAATTTTCAGCTTTCCTTTATCTACCGCATTCTCTCCCGTCGGCATCTCGCTTTCCGTCTGCATTGCCCGCAGTATATTTCTTCTCATCTATCATGATCCTCTGAGAAATCTTTTCCTTTATTGTATGTGAAAACAGAAAAAAAGTGCGGATCATGAAAAGATCCGCACAATATCGTTGTACATCACAACAACCATCAATACCATCAGCAGGGCAAATCCCGCAAAATGCACCATTCCCTCTTTTTCCGGAGGAATCCGCTTTCCTCGCACTGCTTCCACGATCAGAAACGCAAGTCTTCCGCCGTCCAAAGCCGGTATCGGAAGCAGATTCATGATCCCTAGGTTCGCCGTTATGAGGATGCAGATATTCATCAGATTCAAGATCACCACTTCAATCCCGCCCGGAAGTGAATTCTTATATGCATCATCCACCACGGTGACGATTCCCACCGGTCCGGACATCTGTTGGATCCCAACTTGCCCGGTCACGAGCATTTTGAGACATTCAAATGTATAATCCACCCAATACTTTAACGTATAAGCGCCATACTGCACCGCGCCGATGATCCCGGTCTGCGTCCGTTTCGACGGACCGTTAAACCCGAGCATCGGATAGGGATCTCCCTCCAACTGCCGCGGAGCAAGTGTGACCGTTGTCTCTTTCCCATCCCGCAGATAAGTGATCTCTGTCGCTTCACCTTTCTGGTTCGTCAGGTTATAGAGACTGACCTCATCCCAGAGATGCACCTTTTCTCCGTTCACTTCCGTGATCACGTCCCCGCTTTGGATTCCCTGTTCCTTTGCCGCATATCCGTCTCTTACCCCGGTTATGACCGGAGCCGCATATCCGATCCACCCGACCATGATCACACAGAGCAGCCATCCGAGAATCAGATTGAACAGCGGCCCCGCAGCGATCACTGACATTCTCGCCCAGACCGATTTACTGTTAAAGCTTCCCTCCGACATATCATCGGCATCGTCTTCCCCCATCATACATGCCCCGCCGAACGGCAGCAGTTTCAAAGAAAACTTCGTTCCGCCGATCACTTTTCCGAACAACGTAGGTCCCAATCCAAGTGAAAATTCATCCACGCGGATCTTATTTGCTTTCGCCAGAGAAAAATGTCCCAGCTCATGAATGATAATGATCAAGCTAAACAGCAAAATTGCCAATACAATACCCATGCATCTACCACCTTTTAATTATGATCCCCCCGGATCTGTTCCTTTCCGTCTATATAAGCGTAAACTTCCGCTTCCGTTTCCAGAATCTGTTCCACCGTCGGTTTCTCGATCACCCGATGCCGCCGCATACATTCTTCAATCAGCTCCGGGATCTGCAGATAACCGATCTTCCGGGCTAAAAATAACGCCACTGCTTTTTCATTAGCCGCATTTAAAACAGTCGGAAGCGATCCGCCGGTCCGTCCGGCTTCGTATGCCAGTTTTAATCCGTAAAATGTATCCATATCCGGCTTTTCAAATGTGATCTGTGTCAGCGTCTCAAAATCCAGTCGGTCTCCCGGCAAATATCTTCGCTCCGGATAATACAACGCGTATTGGATCGGCAGTTTCATATCCGGCGTTCCGAGCTGTGCGATCACTGCGCCGTCTTCATATTCCACCATGGAATGAATGATACTCTGCGGCTGCACGACAACCTGTACCTGATCCACGCTCACATCAAACAGCCATTTTGCCTCGATCACTTCCAGTCCCTTATTGATCATTGTCGAGGAATCGATCGTGATCTTGCGTCCCATCTCCCAGTTCGGATGCTTCAATGCATCTTCCACTTGGATCTTTGTCAACTCTTCCCGTTTCTTTCCCCGGAACGGTCCGCCGGATGCTGTCAGAAGGATCTTGTGAAGCGCCTCCCTCTGTCCGCCCTGCAATGACTGAAAGATCGCGCTGTGCTCGCTGTCCACCGGCAGGATCGACACGCCGTATTCTTTTGCCAGTGGCATGATCAGATGTCCGGCTGTTACAAGTGTTTCTTTGTTTGCCAGCGCAATATCTTTCCCCGCCTTGATCGCCTCGATCGTCGGACGGATTCCGATCATTCCCACGATCGCCGTCACAAGGATCTCACTCTCCTTGGCGGCTGCCACTTCCAAAAGTCCATCCATTCCGGATACGATCCGGACATCCAAGTCTTTTACCCGGCTTTTTAACTCTGCCGCTTTTTCTTCCGACCAGACAGCCGCAAGCGGAATATGAAATTCCCGGATCTGCTCTTCTAAAAGCGCGATATTGTTTCCCGCTGTCGCCGCCGTAACTTCAATATCTCCATTTTCCCGTACCACTTCCAATGTCTGTGTGCCAATGGAACCGGTAGATCCCAAAATTGCTATCTTTTTCATTCTACCCACATCGCTTTCTATATGATTCTATAATAATACTGCCAGATAGAAAATAATCGGCGCCGTAAAGATCACGCTGTCAAACCGGTCCAAAATCCCGCCGTGTCCCGGGATCAGTTTTCCGTAATCTTTGATATTGTAGTTTCGTTTGATCGCAGACGCCGCCAGATCTCCGATCTGAGAGATCGCTCCGCCCGCTGCGCCAATCACCGCAAACTCTGCAACGCTCACGCCTGCGCTTCCCCAATGATTGATCGCCAGTGCGTAGAGGATCCCGATCAGCGCCGCACCGACGATCCCGCCGATTCCGCCCTCTACGGATTTCTTCGGACTCAGAACCGGAGCCATCTTATGCTTTCCGATCAACATACCGACACAGTAGGCGCAGGTATCACATCCCCATGCGCAGATAAATACGAGCCATACCGTAAAGATTCCGCCCGGAAGCACCCGGATCTGATAAATATAAGAAAGCATCACCGCCACATAAAAAAATCCGAAAAATGCAGCCACGATCTGACTCGGATGATATTTCGGATAACGAAACACCATTGCCGCCATCAGACAGATCAAAAACGCCATATAAAGCGCCATAAACCAATTCAGGGATTCTCCAAGAAGTTTGCCGCCCTGCTTCCAGTATACCAAAGCATAATAGAGCAGTACGAAAATATTGCCAAGCACCATCAGCGCCGTATGTTCCATCTTAAATACTTTGTAAAGCTCCCGAAGACCGATCAGGCTGATCACAGCCAGCACGCCCAACAATACAAGATCTCCAGCCGTCAGCGCCGCAAATGCGATGATGACCAAAAGGATTCCGCTTAATAATCTGGTCTTAAACATCCTGCTCCTCCTTGATTCCACCGAAACGTCTGTCTCTGCTATTATACTGCTCGATCGCCTTGATTAATTCCTCTTTCGTAAAATCCGGCCACGGAACGTCCGTAAAATAAAATTCCGAATAAGCCAGCTGCCAGAGCAGATAGTTAGACAATCTGAGTTCTCCGCTTGTGCGGATCAAAAGATCCGGATCCGGGATCTCTGCGGTATCCAGATAAGAGGAATACAGCTTCTCGTCGATCTCTTCCGGCTTTAACTTCCCGTCCACACAGTCCGCCGCCATCCGGCGCATCGCACGCACCATCTCATCCCGGCTTCCGTAGTTGAGCGCGATCGTAAAATTCAATCCGCCGTTGTTCCTGCTCGCCTCTTCCAGTTCATGGATCCGTTTTTTGATATCGTCATCGAGCGGCGTCATATCACCGATCACCCGGATCTTCATATCATTTTTCTCCGCGGTCTTCAGACAAGTCTTCATATAGTTCCGAAGCAGCTTCATCAACGCATCGACTTCCGACTTCGGGCGGTTCCAGTTCTCCGTGGAAAATGCATACACAGTCAAATATTTGATTCCCATGCGCCATGCTTCCTCACAGATCCGTTCCACATTCTTGCTCCCCTGAGCATGTCCGTAATTACGCGGCATCCCTTTCGCTTTCGCCCAGCGCCCATTGCCGTCCAATATGATCGCAATATGCTGAGGTACATTCATCTTCTCTTCCTCCATTTCCATATGAAAAATCCATATAAAAGTTCATCCAATGAGCAAACAAAGAGGGACTGCAAAAAAGCCCCTCTCTTTGTCCCTTATTAAACCGTCATAACCTCTTTTGTCTTCTCGTCTACTGCCTTGTCCACTTCTTTGACATACTTATCTGTCATCTTCTGAAGCTCGTCTTCCAGATCTTTGATCTCGTCCTCGGAAATGTCTCCGCCTTTCAGCTTCTTAAATGCATCGTTTCCGTCTCTGCGGATATTGCGGATCGCAACTTTCGCTGCCTCCCCTTTTTTCTTTACGTCTTTCGCCAGTTCTTTTCTTCGTTCCTCTGTCAGTTCCGGGAAGATCAGACGGATCGTGGAACCGTCGTTCGTCGGATTGATCCCGAGTTCGGAGGTCATGATCGCTTTTTCAAGCACTTTCAGCATACTCTTCTCCCATGGCTGGATCTGGATCATACGCGCCTCCGGAACCGATACGTTCGCTACCTGCTGGATCGGAGTCGGCGTTCCGTAGTAATCTACAAGGATCTTATCGAGTACATGCGGGTTCGCACGTCCTGCACGGATCGCTGCCAGCTCGCTGTGAAGGCTGTGCATTGATTTTGTCATCTTCTCGTCATATACTTTTAATTTTTCATTCATCTTCTCATATCCTCCTATACAGTTACTTTTGTTCCGGTAAATGTACCGCTCATTGTCTCAACAATGCTGTTTTCTTCATTCAGACCGAATACAAGCATCGGCATCCGGTTCTCCATGCAGAGGATCGACGCGGTCAGATCCACTGCCGCAAGCTTCTGGTCGATCACTTCCTGAATGGAAATCTCATCATACTTTTTCGCCTCCTGGTTCACTTTCGGATCGCTGTCATAAATTCCGTCGATCGCTTTCGCAAGCAGCATCGCGTCCGCCTCGATCTCAATCGCACGAAGTACCGCTCCTGTATCTGTTGAAAAATACGGATGTCCCGTTCCTCCTGCGAAAAAGATCACTTTGCCCTCTTCCAACGCTGCCACTGCCGCATCCTTGGAAAACAAAGTCGTAAATGCGCCGCATGCAAACGGTGTGAAGATCTCGGTCTTCATGCCGACATAACCAAAAATATAGGAAACATAAATGCCGTTCATCACGGTTGCAAGCATTCCGATCTGGTCTGCCTTTGTCCGGTCGATCGTCTCGCTCGTACGTCCTCTCCAGAAGTTGCCGCCGCCTGTCACGATCGCTACCTGAATGCCGCTGTCGGCAAGCTGTTTGACCTGCTTGGCAACACCGATACAGGTTGCCTCGTCAAATCCTGTCTTTTTATCTCCTGCAAGCGCTTCTCCACTTAATTTCAGCAATACTCTTTTCATATCTTTTAGCTCCTTCATGTGTTGTCTTAAATGGTGCACATTCTAAAAGGAAGTATAACATAACTTTTCCATTTTGTCATGTACATATCCTGCATCTCTTTCATCCGTGATCGTCGTGAGGACATCCCCCGCCATCAGCTTTGTTTTGCCCCGCGGGATCATCTCTTTTCCGTTCCGCTCCAATGCGATCAAAAGGCAGTTGTCCGGCCAGGTGATCTCCTGTACGCACCGCTCCTCCAATACCGAACCGTTCATGATCGTAAATGTATTCAATACTTTCTGACCTCCGGCTTTCTTCTCATTTCCTCCGACAGCTTTTGATTTCTGCGCTGTCAGGATCCGCTCCAGCAGACTCTCATAGATCGGAGCCGACCGAAGAAGCGTCGCCACGATGTATGCCGTCACCGAAACGATACTAAGAGACAGCATCTGGCTGACGGACCCCGACATTTCAAATAAAAGCACGATCCCGGTGAGCGGAGCTCTTACAATCGCTGTAAAAAATCCCGCCATCGCAAGCAGAACAAAATTATTGATATATTGCTGCGGCAATCCGAACCACTGCGTTCCGATCATTGCAAATGCGCCGCCGATCATCGCTCCCAATATCAAAAGCGGAAAGAAAATTCCGCCCGGCGCGCCGGATCCGAAACTGACTGCCGAAAATACGAATTTCACAACCAGCACAAGAAGTACCGTTTTCAATACCATTTCCCCATCAGTCAGCGAAACGATCAGTTCATGTCCGCTGCCCAATACTTCCGGCATGCAAAGTCCCAGCACACCGGCCGTCAGAAACGCAATCAAAAGCCGTCCGGTCTCATCCAGACATTTCGGTTTCTTATAAAGTTCCTGAACTTTCAGCATTGCCCAGTTGTAGAAAACACCCACGACGCCGACGATTACACCGAGTAAAAGCAACAGTCCGTAATAATGCTGTGGAAGAAATTCATCCAGTCGGAATGCGAATACCGGATCCAGACCGATAATATAGGAAGAAATAAAATCCGCCGTCACCGAAGCCGTCATGACCGAGATCAGGATCGACACCGAAAATCCTTTATGGATCTCCTCGATCGCGAACATCACGCCGGCAAGCGGCGCATGAAACGCCGCCGCCAGCCCTGCGCTTGCTCCGCATGTCATCAGATAACGTTCTTCGGTCTTCCCACGATCCAGGATCCTTGAGATCCCCTGCCCGGTCATCGCACCAAGCTGGATCGACGGACCCTCCCGTCCCAGTGACAAGCCGCCGAACAGGCACAAAAAACCGCCGATAAATTTCGCCGGAAGCACTTTTTTCCAGTTCTGCCGCAGCTTTCCGGTCACTTCTCCCTCCACCTGCGGGATTCCGCTTCCCGAGATCATCGGTTCCCATTTCACCAACTTTCCGACGACCACCGCCAGCAAGACCAAAACCAGAAACCATCCGGCGATCCAAATCGGTCTTCCTTTTATATAGGATAAAATCGCATGCAGCCAGTCGCCCGCATAGCTTAATGCCACCCGGTACAAAAGCACGATCAGCCCGCCTACGATACCGACTAACAGTCCCTCTCCGATCAAAATGACCGGAAATCGCTGCGCGCGGCGAATCGTATGGGATGTATTCTTTTTCATATCCGCCATTTCATGTTCACTCTCTTTCCTTTACATATCATTCCTTATACGCTTCATTCCTTTCTGATTTAACATACACCACCACACGCAGTTCTGTCAATGCACCGCCCTTTTAATGAATGGTCCATGAATTGTATTTTCTTTCGTATTTTCATTGACAATCCCGCATTCCTGTTTTATGATAATAATGTTTTCGCACTTTAAACAGCTAAAATTTTACAGTATGAAGTTTATGAGGAGGATCCTATTATGATTATCGTATTAAAACCTCGCACCACGGAAGAAAACATTATCCGTGTAGAAAATATGATCAAACGTCACGGATTGGACACCCATACCGTGCGCGGAGCCGAGATGACGATCATCGGATGTATCGGCGATACCACATCCGTTGATTCCAAACTATTTGAAGTCGATACATGCGTCGACAAGGTCATGCATGTACAGGAACCATACAAGCTTGCAAACCGCGCATTTCATCCGGAAGATTCCGTAATCGACGTCTCCGGCGTCAAGATCGGCGGCGGACACATGGGTGTGATCGCCGGTCCCTGCTCCGTTGAGTCTTTTGATCAGGTTCTTGAGATCGCCAAAGCCGCAAAAGCCTCCGGCGCAAACCTGCTGCGTGGCGGTGCGTTCAAGCCGCGTACAAGCCCGTACTCTTTTCAGGGGCTCGGTCTGGAGGGACTGGATATTCTCTGCAAAGTCAGGGAAGAAGTCGGACTTCCGATCGTAACGGAACTGATGTCCCCGGATTATCTGGATGTATTTGAAGAAAAAGTCGATCTGATCCAGATCGGCGCGCGCAACATGCAGAACTTCGATCTGTTAAAACAACTCGGAAAGGTAAAGCGCCCGATCCTTTTAAAACGGGGTCTCAACGCCACCTACGAAGAATGGATCATGTCCGCCGAGTATATCATGGCTTCCGGCAATGAGAACGTCATTCTCTGCGAACGCGGGATCCGTACTTTTGAAACATTTACACGGAACACCCTGGATCTCCAGAGCATTCCGGTGCTGAACAATAAGACGCATCTTCCGGTAGTCATCGACCCAAGCCACGCCGGCGGAAAATGGTGGCTCGTAGAACCGATGGCAAAAGCCGCAGTCGCAGCCGGAGCAGATGGTCTGATGATCGAAGTCCACAACAATCCGGAATGCGCGCTCTGCGACGGAGCACAGTCTCTGAAACCGGAGAAATTTGATGCACTGTTAAAACAGATTCGCCAGATCGCGGAAGTCGTCGGCAAACAGATCTGATCCCGGAATACCGCTCCCGATCCGCAAATGTCATTATTTAAGGATACGGGATCAAAAAAGGAGAACGCCCTATGAAATTAACCGTTCATTTAGAGAAAAACAGCTATCCGATTTACATCGGATCCAATATTTTAAGACAGGCAGACCACTATATTTCGGAAGTATTTTCCGGAAAAAAGATTTTCATCATCTCCGATGACAACGTATTTCCGCTGTATGGAGAAACACTCCTTCATGCACTTTCCGAATATGAATGTCATTCCCTTGTCCTGCCGCACGGCGAACCGACCAAAAGTTTTGATTCGCTTCCGAAGATCTACGAAGCGATGCTTCAGGCAAAAATTTCCCGCAGCGATCTCGTCATCGCACTGGGCGGCGGCGTGATCGGCGATCTTGCCGGATTTGCCGCGTCCAGTTTCCTGCGCGGGATCAAACTTGTACAGATCCCGACCTCGCTTCTCGCTCAGGTGGATTCCTCGGTGGGCGGAAAAGTTGCGGTGGATCTTCCCCAGGGCAAAAATCTGGTCGGTGCATTTTACCATCCGCGCCTTGTCCTGATCGACCCGGAAGTATTGAATACGCTTCCGAAGCGTTATATCAATGACGGAATGGGGGAAGTGATCAAATACGGCTGTATCAAAGACGCTGCGCTTTTTCATACGCTGAAATGCTGCGGTTCTTTTGAAGCATTGAAACCGGAACTCTCTTCCGTCATCGCCCGTTGTGTCGACATCAAACGGCTCGTGGTGGAACAGGATCAATTTGACACCGGCGAGCGGATGCTTTTAAATTTCGGGCACACACTGGCCCATACGATCGAACAATACTATCATTATGAAAGAGAAAGCCACGGGGAAGCCGTGGCGATCGGTATGTATCAGATCACCCGCATTGCGGAAACACTCGGTCTGACATCCCCCGGCTGTGCAGAAGAGATCAAGGCAGTGCTCACCGCATATGGTCTTCCCCACGTATCCGGTCTTCCGATCGAAGATCTGACGACCGCCATCAAGCTGGACAAAAAGAACCTGAACAACCGTCTGAATCTGGTTCTGCTCCACACGATCGGAGACAGCTATATCCATCCCTCCGACGTTGGATTTTTCCAAAATGCCGGAACCGTCTGAACAAACTGCGCGCCCGGCAGATTCCTATTCCAAAAAGACATCGCCTTGTCTATCAGATAAATCTCTGACAAACGGACAAGGCGATGTCCTTTTTATTTTTACACAACTTCCCACGGATCTTCTTTTCCCGCTTCATGCAGCACACAGCTTTTTACGGAATGACGTACCATATCCCCAACCGCTTCTTCGGTGTAGAACGCCATGTGCGGCGTCACGATCACATTGGGAAACCCGCGCAGTGTATACAGATCCCGTTTGCTCAAAATATCGGATTTCCGGTCATAATAATACATACCAAACTCATCTTCGATCACATCCAGACCGACCGCTCCGATCTGTTCCGACTCCAGTCCATCCAACAATGCCGCCGTATCGATCAGCGCGCCCCGCGCAGTATTGATCAACACCGTACCTTTTCTCATTTTGCCGATCGCGTCATGATCGATCATATGATAATTCGCGTCATTTAACGGCATATGAAGTGTGATCATATCACAGGTTTCATAAATCTCTTTCAGCTCCACATACTCGGCATACCGTTCCACTTCCGCATTTCGGTATAAATCATATGCGTATATCCTGCATCCAAATCCGCTCAGATCACGAATGACTGCCTGCCCGATCCTTCCGGTTCCGATCACGCCGACCGTAAAGCCGCGCAGTTCTCTTCCACGGATTCCCGGCAGCGAAAAATCATTGAGTTCCTCACGCTGCATGATCCGTTTCATTTTGCGGATACACATTAACATCAACATCAACGTATAATCTGCCACGCATTCCGGAGAATACGTTACATGACTGATGTGAAATCCAATCCGTTTTGCCACTTCCACATCGATATGGTCGTAACCAATCGTCCGCGTCGAGATCATCCGTACCCCAAGATTCCAGAATTTCTTTAACAATTCCTCATCGATCTTTGTCGTAATAATGCTGACATAAGGGTACCCTTCCGCAAAATCCGCATTCTCAAATCAGCCCATAATGCTTCATTGCCCATGCGATCCCGCCCTCTTCCACGGTCTTTGTTACAAATTCCGTGTAGGGGGCAAGCCCCGGCGCATGTTTCCCCATGGCGACCGTATGTACCGCATATTCAAACATAGACAGGTCATTCATGCTGTCGCCGAAAACGTAGACATCCTCCCTGTCTGCCCCGAATTTCTGTACCATATACTCGCAGGCTGTCGCCTTGGAAAAAGATTTCTGCGCCAATTCATAGGTATTCCCGCCGCGGTCGATCACTGCGAAGTGGTCTTCCATCAGCTCAAAAAACCGTTCTTTGTCGCTCTGTTCATCGGCGTACACAAAAATCTTGTCATAGATAAATCCGCCCTCTTCGATATATTTTTTCTTCCCGAGCCCCAATTCTCCAAAATAGATCCGCCCCTGTTCCAATTGTTCAAACCGAGAAACTGCTTGCGGAAAATAAAGATCCTCGGTTCCCTCCAGCACACCGTCCAGATTACATTCCCACATTTGTTCAATATATTTACGACCGGGAGATTCCTCGATATGCCGCTCCAGCAATACCTCGTCATGGAATAGCAGATAGCTTCCGCAGCCGCACAAATATCCGTCAAAATCAAACCGGTAAAGTTCTTTCGGGAGCGCGCAGATCGTTCTTCCCGTATTGATAAACAGAAGATGTCCGTTCTTCTTTGCTTCTGTAAGAGCCTGAAGCGTGCTGTCCGGGATTTTCCCCGTCTCATCGCTCAAAAGTGTGCCGTCAATATCAAAAAACAGGATCGCTCGTTTCATTTCTCTATCTCCTCTTACTCATTCTTTATCCTCATTTATCATAGCGGAGATTCTGTATTTGTCAACCCCGGAGCAGCATACGTTTCCCGTCTCTACGTTTCCTGTCTGTTTTCCACATAGTTTCCCCCGCTTCCACATAGTTATTATCTAAAAGGTACCAGAATCGGTGAACCCACTATGAAAAAAATCGTTTGTACATTTCTTTGTTTTACAGCCGCCTTTTTTCTGGGCGGTCTGGCTGCCCGTACAAAGGAACATTTTTTCCCGGAAACCCTCGAGACGTCCGCTGACGGCAACTGGGGATTGAGCTTCGGTCAGGACGGCGAACCGCCTGTCGCCAACGCCACCTACGAAACACTTGCAAAATATAACGCATACTATGCAGAAGACACGAAAGAAAAACGGATTTATCTGACTTTTGACGCCGGATTTGAAAACGGAAATACCGAAGCGATCCTGGACGCCTTGAAAAAACATCACGTTCCCGCCACTTTTTTCGTCGTCGGAACCTATATCAAAAACAATCCGGAACTGATCCGTCGGATGAAAGAAGAGGGGCACACCGTCGGCAATCACACTTATCATCATCCGGATATGTCGCAGATCTCCACGAAAGAATCTTTTGAAAAAGAATTACAGGATGTGGAAGCCGAATATCAAAAAATAACCGGCGAGGAAATGACAAAGTTCTACCGTCCGCCGCAGGGAAAATATAATGAAGACAATCTCCGGATGGCAAAAGAGCTTGGATATCACACATTTTTCTGGAGCCTTGCCTATGTGGACTGGTACGAAGACGATCAGCCCACCAAAGAAGAAGCTTTCGACAAACTGCTCCGCCGCATCCACCCCGGCGCGATCGTCCTGCTCCACAGCACATCAAAAACAAATGCGGAAATACTGGATGAACTGCTGACAAAATGGGAAGAGATGGGGTACACATTCGGAAGTCTGGAACAACTGATATCCTGAAAAAACGAAAATAAACATGAACAAAGAGCTTTTTGCCTGCCGCCCTATGCGCTGACAAAAAGCTCTCTTTTTTGTTGGATGCGCCGTCTCTATTCCAAGAGCATGGTTCCGCATCCTGCTTTATTCTTCATATCCCTCAAACTTCTTCATATCATGCTTCATAATATAGAAGTACATCACGATCAGGAGCGCCGCCGCAAAAATCCAGGCGATCGGACTTGCCAGACATACGCCCACATAACTTCTCTTTCCCGCCGCGATCACCGCGACAATTCCTCTTCCGACAAGTTCCGCCACACCGGCCATCATCGGCAGGATGCCGTATCCCATCCCCTGGATCCCGTTTCGATACAGGTTGACCACCGCCAACGGAATAAAGAAGATCCCGACACATTTCAAATAGATATCGACCGAAGCCATGATCTCTGCCACATCTCCCGATACAAACAGATACGTCATATATTTTCCGACGGTCATGATCAAAATACCGGAGATCACCGCATAGACAAACGACATGATCGTTGCGGAACGAAATCCGCTTCGGATCCGCTGTACCTTTCCCGCGCCGATATTCTGTGCACAATACGTTGCCATCGTCGTGCCAAGCGCCACATACGCCTGTGTCACAACCTGTTCGATCTTGCTTGCCGCCGTAAACGCGGCCACCAGTCCGGATCCCAGCAGATTCAGGGACGTCTGTACCATCATCGTGCCGATCGCCGTGATCGAATACTGAAGCGCCATCGGAATTCCGATCCCCAACTGGATCTTCAGAAGATGCGCCTTTGGTTTCCAATCTTCACGCTCTAAATGCAAAACCGGAATCTTTTTCACAATGTAAACAAGACAAAGCACGCCGGATACTCCCTGTGAAATAACCGTCGCATATGCCGCTCCCGGAGCGCCGAGATGAAACACGATGATCAGCACAAGATCCAGCACGATATTCAGCAATGCCGATAAGATCAGGAAATAAAGCGGCACTTTACTGTTTCCAAGCGCACGCAGCACACTTGCCAGCAAATTATAAAGCATCTGCGCCGCGATCCCCGCACAAATGATCATGATATAAGAATAGGCATCGTCAAAAATATCCGCCGGAGTATGCATAAAGTGCAAAAGCGGTTTCATGAACAGCATGCTTCCTGCCGTCAGCACGATCGTCACGAGGATACTCAATACTGCCGCTCCGCCGACCGTCTGCCGCATCGCTTTCATATCTCCTGCGCCGAATTTCTGCGCGGTCAGCACAGTAAATCCGGCAGTCATCCCGAGTACGAACCCTAAGATCAGAAACATGATCGTTCCGGTGCTTCCCACCGCCGCCAATGCTTTCGTCCCGACAAACTTCCCTACGATCACCGTGTCCGCCATATTATAAAACTGCTGAAATACATTTCCTATAAAAATAGGGAACGTGAAATCCAATATGATCTTTGTCGGATTTCCCGCTGTCATATCTTTCTGCATCGTTTTCATCTTCTATGCTTCCTCAACAAGCGTTCCCATGCTGATCGTGCCTTTCAGTTCATACTCCTGATCAAGCACAACAAAATCCGCATCTTTTCCGGTCTTGATCGCACCTTTCTGTGTCAGAGCGAATTCTCTCGCCTGATTCACCGAACTCATCTTCACCGCTTCCTCAAGACTTGCGCCTGTAAACTTCATGATATTTCTAAACGCCTGAATATAAGTCAGTACGCTTCCCGCAATGGTCCCGTCCTCCAGTCTTGCGGTTCCGTCTTTCACATACACAACCTGTCCTCCGAGCTCGCTTTTTCCCTCCGGCATCCCTTTCGCCCGCATGGAATCCGTAACCAGCACGATCTCGTCGCTTCCCTTTACTTTATATGCCATGTAAACCATCTTCGGGTTGATATGGATACCGTCGCAGATGATCTCCGTATTCACGCCATCTGTCAGCATACCATATCCGGTTACACCCGGCTCTCTGTGCTTCAGACCTCTCTGTGCATTGTATAAATGTGTCACATGTCCGGCTCTGCTCGCACACAGCTGCTCGAATGTAGCGTCCGAATGTCCGACACTCAACACGATCCGATTGGAAAGACACCAGTTCTCAAAAGCCTCATCAGCTTCTTCCGGAGCATATGTGACAACACGGATCCTGCTGCCGCTCAATGCATTCCATTTTGCCAGTACGTTCTCATCCGGTTTCTTAATATAGGAAGCATCCTGCGCTCCCTTATAGTTTACAGAGATAAACGGTCCCTCCAGATGGATTCCCTGGATCACCGGGTTCTTCTCGGCAGCTTCTTTGATATTTACCATCGCTTTTTCGATATTTTCATATGTCTGTGTCATCGTCGTACAGAAATACGAAGTGATCCCCTCTTTTGCCGTCATCTGACGTACCATCTGGTCGATCTCTTCCGGGGAAGCATCCATCGCGTCAAAGCTGTACCCTCCGTGACTGTGTACATCGATAAATCCCGGGATCACATATGCGCCATCCACTTCCACGATTTCATCCTCGTCTTTTGGGATAAAGTTCCGCATATCATCCACTTCTGATATCCTTTCGCTATATCGGATATATCCGTTCTCAATTTTTCCGGTTCCGGTGTAGATTGTCTTATTCTTTAATACTTTCATTCCATTTTTCACATTCAGCGGCAGATCTTCTCTGAATGTATCTCCTTTCTGCTGCATATTTGGGATAGAATCTCAGCATCTATATACATAGACGCTGCCGATCTGCTTTTCACACGAAATCAACCTCCTATGCATGAGGTCGATTTTTAAATCCACTCTCATTATAACATAGGAGGTTTCCGATTCATACTTTTTATTTATGCCAGATACGATTTCCGTATTTTTCTTCTAATGTCTGATTATACTCTCTTCCGCCGTCGATATTGGCGCTCTTAAATACCGGAGGTTCGTCCCCCTTTTCCACCATATCTTTTACAGCTTCATAAATCGTCTGCTGAAGCAGAAGACATGTGCTGAATGAAGAAGTACCGCATACTTTACTGTCAAATCCGTCGATCTCAAGAGCTGCATCACCAAACTCGGACTGGTTATCCAGCACTACGTCCGCAAACTCATATAAAAGTTTTCCGGAAGAATGACGGGACGTAGAAGATTTTGATACTTCCAGTGCTGTCACTACGATGACCTTGCAGCCTTTTTTCTTCACATACTCAGCCATCTCAATGCTCAACGGATTTCTTCCCGAGTTTGAAATGATGATAAATACGTCTTCCGGCTGTACGTCTACCTGACGCATCAGAAAATACGCATTTCCCTCTACACTCTCAAAAATCCCCTCGGAATAATCTCTTACGACTTTCGACGGAATCAGCCCACCGGCACGTCCGCATACTTCGATCGCCCCCGCATAAGAATGTCCGCTTCCGAATGCCTGGAGAATCCCCCCGTTGCGGATCGACTCGGAGATCAACAGCGCTGCATTGTGGATATTTTCAGCCTGAGTACTCTCCAGTTTTCCCATGATCTCTTTTGCTTTATCGAAAAATTCAAATGCCATAATCTGTTTCCTCTTCTTTCTTGTTCTATCAGCCAAGGATTCCCATTGCATGCAAAGCGATAGACAATACCATTACAATAATGATCGCTTTTGTTGATGTCATTTTCTTTCTTCCAAGCAGCCAGTAAATACCGCCGACAACCGCTGCCGGAACAAGGCACGGCATGATCTGGTTTAAGATGTCCTGTCCGTTTACGGAAATCTCTCCGCTGACAAACGTTGCCGTTATATTTGCTCTTACTACCGTCGCGATCAATGCGCCGACTACGGTGATTCCAAGCAACGTTGCCGCGGCTGTCAAAGCGTCCAGTTTGTCTTTCGCGGAAGTGATGATCTTCGAACCCTCACGGTATCCGATTCCTGCCGAAAACGTACGGAACGTGAGGATCGCAAGATTTACGAGCAGCCAGATCAGCGCCCCGATCATATTGCCCTCCTGTCCCATATATGCAGCGATCGAACCGAAAATGGTCGGGAACAATACGCCGAACAGTGTATCGCCTACACCTGCAAACGGTCCCATAAGACCTGTCTTCAAACCTTTGACCGCTTCTTTCGCTTTCATTCCCTCATGCTCTTCTGTCGCAGCGTCGATACCGAGAATGAAACCGCCCATATGCGGCGTCGTGTTAAAGAACTGAACATGTGTTTTCATCATTTCTTTCTGATCCGCCGGGTCTTTGTATAATTTGCGGATGATCGGAAGCATTGCCCACAAATATCCTACACCCATCTGTTTCTCATAGTTCCAGGTCATCTGGGAACCCATGATCCATCTTCTGCTTAAGCTGTTTATATCTTTTTTTGTCAATTTTGTTTCGTTAGTCTTCATATTCTCCATCTAACAGTCCCTCCTGTGAAACTCCAGCATTTACTGCAACTACTTTCTTACTTTCTTTCAAACTCTGCTGAAATGAAATTACTGCCATTGCTACTCCGAGGATTGCGATACCAAACATCGGTACTGCAAGGTATGCCGCTGCAAAAAATCCGATCAACAAATAGGAAATGTATTTCTTAACCGGCAGATACCGAAGAAGAATCGCGATACCGACTGCCGGAAGCAGTCCGCCTGCAACGCTCAGACCGCCGGTCAGCCATTCCGGCATTTTCTCAACAAGTGTATTTACAATATTCTCTCCGAAGATCAACATCACGAAAACCGGGAACGCTCTGGAAAGTCCCCACGGGATCAATCCATACCAGACGTTGCGCTTGATCGCTCCGAAATCCATTCTTTCGATCGCCGCTTCCACTCTTTTCGCAAAAAATACGTTGCAGAATCTTCCGAACACATCCAGGTTTACCATCAGAAGACCTACCGGAACCGCAAGACCGATTCCAAATTCGATTCCTTTCCCTGAGGTTACTGCAAAAGCAGTTCCGATGATCGCTCCTGTGATATAGTCCGGCATCGAGGAACCGCCATATGTACCGACTCCCAGTACCATAAGCTGCAGCGTTGCACCAACTGCAAGTCCTGTCGCCAGATCTCCCATGATGATACCTGCTATGATTCCCGCAAAAATCGGTTTGTTATCAAAAATCGCAGTGCTGACTCCATCCCAAATAAAAATCAATGAAACAATTGTAAGTGCAATAATTTGCCATGTCTGTATTTCCATACTGCTTTAACCTCCTTTTAATTAGTGAAGATAGGAACGAAATGTTTTCTTCTCATCATTCGGAACCATCTGTGCAAAAACCGTAACACCGGCTTTTTCAACTGCTTCAACGTCCGCCAATTCCTCCGATGTGCAGTATACGGATTTTTTGATCCGCTGTCTGCCCTCTTTTTCGCCCATGTTTCCTATGTTCACTTCTTTTACTTTCAATCCGCTTTCCACCATCCTGCGGATCGTTTTTGTCTTGTTTACAATGAGAAATACTCTCTGTCCGCTGTAAATTCCCGCATTTAATCGCGCTGCCGCATTGTCAACTGATAAAATACTCAAGTGTACACCGGACGGTACCGCTGCTTTCAATGCGCTGACTCCGATCTCGTCTTTTAACACGTCGTCATCTGCGACAATGATCCGGTCTGCCTGCAATGTACGTGTCCAGAACGTTGCCACCTGACCATGGATCAGTCTTTCATCCAATCGGAAGTTTACGATCCCGTTCTTTTCCACCGGTTCTTTCGGAGCCTGTACTGTCTTCTTCTCTTTGGCAACTTTCGTATTTCCGTAAATCTCTCCGACCTGTTCGATCGCATCCGCCAGTTCTTCTCCTGAATTGATCAACACAAGAAGCTGCTGGCTGAGTCCTGCGACAAGCTGAATATTTTTATGCTCTGATACGATACGCATCGCCGCGTTATACGGAGTTCCGCCCGGCAGGTCCGCGATGATCGCTTTACATTCCTCTGCGCCTTTTTCGGCAAGGATCTCTTCGTATTTTTTCTCTACATCTTCTTTTGTCATTTCCTCGGTAAATGTAACCGGGACAAAAGCGGACGTATCTCCAGTGATCATCTCACAGCTCGACTTACATCCCTCTGCATATTTTCCATGTGCAGTTATGATATAGTACATCTATTTAGTCCTCCTGTTCTTTTAAAATAAATTCAATAACCGGCACGATAACATCCGGTTTCTGTACAGGCAATGTTACAAGAAGCGCTTTCTCCTCAAATTTATCTTTGATGTGGATTTCAGTCACTTCCAGATTCAGATCTTTGTGTGATTTTCTTTTTCCCGACAATCCCTCATCCTGGATATATTTGATCTCCGAATGGTCGTTCAAAAGCTGCGCATATTCAACCTCGCCGCCCAGACCATTGATCAGCAGCGTACGATACGGCCATGAAAACAGGTGCAGATACAGATGATTTCCATTCTGTGTAAATCTTGCATCCAACGGCGCCTCGTATTCGCTCGGTCCGCATCCGTAAATCGATTCCCTGTGGAGTCTCATCCATTCTTTGATTTCATCCAGAATGCTCTGTGTACGGCTGTCGATCTCACCTCGTCCATTCGGTCCGATATTGAGAAGCATATTGCCGCCCTTAGATACCGTATCGATCAGAAGTTTGACAACCATCTCCGGTGATTTCCAGTTCAGATTATCCCGATCATATCCCCAGCTGTTATTCAATGTCTGGCATGCTTCCCATACGATCGGTTTCCCGCCGTTATCCGCCTTGGAACTTCTCTGGTATTGTTCGGGCGTTCCCACACCTCTTCCGAGTCCGAGTCTGTCATTGATGATAATATCCGGCTGTAATGAGAGGATCATTTTTTCCAATTCTTCCGAACCCCAATCCTCTTTTCCTTTTCCTACGGAGTCGCCCCAGTCACGCTGCGGATAAGAAAAATCAAACCATAAGTAATCGATTTTTCCATATCCGGTAAGCAGCTCTTTCACTTGTCCGTGCATGAATTTCCGATAAGATTCCATATCTCCCGGGTGACTTTTGATATACGCTTCGTTATTTCTCTCCGGATGATATCCGTCCACGAGAAAATCCGGATGATACCAGTCCAAAAGCGAAAAATACAGTCCGACTTTCAATCCCTCTGCCCGGAAAGCATCCACATATTCTTTTACAAGATCCCGTCCAAATTTTGTATTTGTGATCTTATAATCCGAAAGCTGCGTATCCCAGAGTGCAAATCCCTCGTGATGCTTTGCTGTCAAAACTGCGTACTGAAATCCCGCTTCCTTTGCTTCCTTTGCCCATTTCTTTGCGTCAAAGAAATCCGGGTTGAAATTATCAAAATATTTTTTGTACCCTTCTACTCCGATCTGTTCCAAGGTCATTACCCATTCATGCCTTGCAGCTGCGGAAAACAGACCAAAGTGAATGAACATCCCGAAACGGTCATGGATAAACCAGTCCGGTTCTCCATAATTTTCCGGCCATTCATAAATATCCTTACATTTCATCCTCTATATTTCCTTTCTAACTTTTTTGCTATGCATAGCAACTGTCTACATTATAATTTTTTTATTTTTAAATCTTAAAAATTTCACATTTTGGAAACTTCTTTATATACTTTCCATATTATTGCCGTTGATTTTTTGTATGATATGCACAATCTCAACTCGTGTCCTGCCATTTTTATAACCACTGACAATTTTTTTCTGTACCTTTCAAAACTTTTATGATATACTCCACAGCATCCGAAACATTTTATTTTCTGTTCCTTTTTTAGCATCAATGTACAAAGAGTAGTGCGCCTCAGATTGCATTATTTTATTTTTTTAAAAAAGGAGATTATACAAATGAAAAACTACATTCTTGAAACATGTGTCGACAGTATCCTTTCGGCTATTGAAGCGGAAAAAGGCGGTGCAAGCCGTGTAGAATTGTGCAGTAACCTTGTCATCGGAGGCGTCTCGCCCTCTCTTTCCCTGTTACGTCAGGTTCGTAAATATACGGGCTTAAAAGTCCGTGTACTTCTCCGTCCACGTTACGGCGATTACTGCTACAACCAATATGAGTTTGAAGAGTTAAAAGAACAAGTAGAGATGTTCCGCGAAGAGGGCGCTGACGGAGTCGTTGTCGGTATCCTCAACCCGGACGGTACGTTGAATCTGGAGCAGCTCGCAGAATTAAAACAAGCTGCCGGTTCTATGGAAACTGCACTTCACCGGGCATTTGATGTGTGCCTCGATCCATTGAGCGCGTTGGAGCAGGCGATCGAATTACAATACGATACCATCTTAACAGGAGGTCAGGCTCTTTCTGCATGGGCCGGACGGGATATGCTGAAAATACTTCATCAAAAAAGCGCCGGCAGAATCGAAATCCTTGCAGCAGGCGGAATCTGCCGAAATGTCATCGAGAAACTGGTTCCTTACACCGGTATCTGTTCCTACCATATGTCCGGTAAGACCGAGATCGAAAGTGCTATGACATATAGAAAACCGGGCGCAAGCATGGGACTTCCGGAGCGGGATGAATACAAACTTTTAAAAACCGACAGTACGCAGATCCAATCTGCCGTAGAGTTCCTCCATTCCTATTCTGACTGATAAAAAAGTGAGCAATAAATGAAAAAATACGTCTTATCAAAGATTTTTCTTCGCAGATGCCATCCGGCAGGTGTCGAATCAATCTCTTGATAAGACGTATTTTTATATCTCTTCATTTTCTTTTACTACTTTTTTGTATTCCAGTATGAGCATTTCCATCACAAGTCTCTCGATCAGCATATGGCTATGCACATTTGATGAAAAACTATACAAAATCGGATACCTCACCATCGGATCTTTTGCAACTTCTTCATTTGAAGTGATAAGCGCCAGTTCCCCCTTGGTCTTCTTCAAATATGTTTTAAAATGGTCATTCAGCCGCATTCCGTCTCCGTACAGATATTGTCCGGAATTCGAGAAAATAATGACAAGTGTGTCCTCATTCATATTTCGCAGATACTCTTCCTGTCTGGTATCATAAGTATATGTCCGGATATATTTCCCCTCATCCGCCATCCGGTACATAAAATCCATGGCAACATTTTGAGAATAGACACTCCCGAAAGCTACGACTTCCTTATGCCGATACATTGCTTTTGCAAGCATCTTAAGCATTCCCCTGTCGATCCGATCCATAAAACAGTCCAGATCATTTTTCAGGATCTTCAAATAAGAATCCCATCCCTCTTTTTCAATATACCGCCACATCATGATTTTGTTCTCATATCCCGAATAGCCGGAACGTCTTTTTTCATTTCTCGCAAAATCCCGAAATTCTTTGTAGTCATCAAATCCGATCGTTTTCACAAATTTTGAAAGTTTTGATTTTGAAACATCACAGAGTTCTGCCATCGTCTCTATGGATAATCTGTCCAGTTCGTTTATATTTTCAAGCATCACTTCCACAATATGTGAATCCGTAGAGTTATTCCCCGAATTGTTTCTCAGATTGAGTAATCTATAACCCGTAATAAACATATTTCTGTATCTTTTCCTCCGTGATTTTTAATTTCTCAAAAAATGCAGTACCATCCCCAACTCAAAAAACGGAGCCATCGCAATTCCCGTTCTGTACTCTCTTTCCTTTACCCGCAACAAAAACACTGCCAGCGCTGCGGCGATTACCGCGGTCACAAAAGCGTCCCGGATCATCTCCCATCCTAAGAATCCGCCGCAGGCTGCCATCAGTTTTATATCTCCGCCGCCAAAAACGCCCGGCAGGATCAACGTCGCGGTCAGCATCAGGCTCCCGATCGCCGCGGCACTCAAGATCCGCTCCAGAAGCGTCACTCCGGGCATGAAGAACACGGCGGCGACAGCGATCCCCAAAATCAACCCACAAAGCCGATCGGAAATCTTCCGGCATTTCAGGTCGCTGACCGAGGCTGCCGTCACCAGGCAAAAAAATACAAATACAAGCAGCGTTCCCGCCGCCGTTCCTCTGCAAATATTCCGATAAAAAAACGCACACAGCAGCGCTGCCCCATCTCCGGACAGTGCTGCTACGGCTGAACTTGTCTTCTTTCTTCTCTCCCGCTTTTTTAAATGCATCCTTTTCTTTCGCTGCGATCACATTTTCCCCAGTGTTCTTTCGGACATTTAATTCTGTCCGTAATATGCATTTTCCCCATGTTTTCTGAAATAATGCTTATCCTGCAATTCCTGCGGAGCCGGTTTGTTTGCCGGATTGATCCATTCGCAGCGCGCCGCCATCTTCGCCACTTCTTCCAGCACTACCGCGTTGTGTACAGCCTCATTCGCGTCTTTTCCCCATGTAAACGGTCCGTGATTTTTACAAAGCACTGCCGGAACTGCAATATAATCTTTTTTGCGCGCCTCAAACTCATCGGCGATCAGTACGCCGGTATTCAATTCATACGCTTCCTCGATCTCTTCTTTTGTCAGATTTCGTACACAAGGAACCTCACCGTAAATATAATCTGCGTGGGTTGTTCCATAGCATGGAATGTCTCTTCCCGCCTGTGCCCAGCTCGTCGCCCACTCGGAATGAGTATGCACGATACCGCCGATCTTCGGGAAACGGTTGTAAAGCACCACATGGGTCGGCGTATCGGAAGACGGATTATATCTTCCCTCTACTTTATTGCCGCTCAGATCTACAACTACCATATCTTCCGGCGTCAGTTTGTCGTATTCTACACCGCTTGGCTTAATGACAAACAGTCCCGACTCCCGGTCGATTCCGCTGACATTTCCCCATGTAAACGTAACAAGTCCATGTTTTGGAAGCAGCATATTTGCCTCATATACTTCTTTTTTTAATTGTTCCAGCATCGCGATAATCTCCTTTTCCTATTGCTTTTATTTTCTGTTCGTTTGTTTTGTCCGATCACAGTTCTGCTTTGCAGACCATATCATTTTTCAGGTTACATCATATCCACGGCGGCACGTTCGATCGCAAGACCGGCTTTATACAGCTGCATGAATTTCTCAAATCCTGCCGCATCTGCCGGATCCGGCTCCATACGCTCTCCCTCTTCTCCGCCAAACACATGTGCTGCAAGATAATCCGTCAGGGATTCCTCCGCTTTTTTATTCTTCATATAGGACGCAAGCAATGCAATTCCCCATGCGCCGCCCTCTCCTGCGGTCTCCATCACATAAACCGGCGTATCGATCGCCCCTGCCAGTATCTTCTGTCCCACGCCTTTTGTCTTGAACAGACCACCGTGACCAAGCATCTTATCCAGTTCCACATGTTCCTGTTTCGTCAGGATATCCATACCGGTCTTCAATGCGCCCAGCGATGTACTAAGATGCACACGCATGAAGTTTGCAAGATCAAACTTACTGTCCGGCGTTCTCACGAACAGCGGTCTTCCCTCTTCAAATCCCGTGATATGCTCTCCCGAAAAATAGTTATATGCCAGAAGTCCTCCACAGTCTTTATCGCCCTCCAGCGCTTTATTGTACAGTGTTCCGTATAACGTATCCATATCCACTTTCGCGCCGAATGCTTCCAGACATTCTTTAAACAATCCTACCCACGCATTCAAATCCGACGTACAGTTATTACAGTGAACCATCGCCACCGGATCGCCCGCCGGCGTTGTCACCATATCGATCTGCGCATAAGGCTTTGACAACGGCTGTTCCAGTACCGCCATTGCAAATACGCTCGTTCCGGCAGATACATTTCCCGTGCGCACCGCCACACTGTTGGTCGCTGCCATTCCGGTTCCCGCGTCTCCCTCCGGAGGGCACATCGGGATTCCCGCGCACAGATCTCCGTCCGGATCCAGAAGAGCTGCTCCCTCTTCTGTCAAAGCACCGGCATCCTCTCCTGCCACGAGCACTTCCGGGAGGATCTCTTTTAGCTTCCACGAAAAGCCTTTCTCCGCTGTCAACACATCAAACTGTTCCAGCATCCGTGCGTCCCATGTATGTACCGAAGAATCGATCGGGAACATTCCTGCCGCTTCCCCGATTCCCATGACTTTTTTCCCGGTCATCTTCCAATGGATATAACCTGCCAGAGTCGTAAGGAAACGGATCTCTCCCACATGCTCTTCGCCATTTAAGATCGCCTGATACAAATGCGCAACGCTCCAACGCTGCGGAATATTGAACCGGAACAACTCGGAAAGCTTTTCGGACGCCGGTCCGGTGATCGTATTTCTCCATGTACGGAATTCCGCAAGCTGCCTGCCCTCTCCGTCAAACGGAAGATAACCGTGCATCATTCCGCTGAAACCGATCGCCCCCAACGTCGTCAATGTCTCTCCGTATAATTCTCTCACATTCTGTTTCAGATCTGCATAACATGCCTGAAGTCCGCTCCAGATATCCTCCATCGTATATGTCCAGATCTGGTTTACAAGACGGTTTTCCCAATCATGGCTTCCGGATGCAACCGGCACGTTCTCCTCGCCTATAAGAACTGCTTTGATCCGGGTCGATCCGAACTCGATCCCCAGTATGCATTGCCCATTTTTGATCGCTGTTATTGTCTTCTCCTTGTCCATATATGGATCTCCTTTCGCTCCTTTTTATCTACCCGACGGAATCCCGTTCGGATTATTTGCACTTGTCTTAAAGTATACCGCAAAATCCTTAGTTTAGGAAGCAGAAAATCTTTTTTGACGCCTTGCTTTTTCCCGATTGATTCCATATACTGTCTTTGTATACAGTGTCCTACAAAATACATCGAAACGAAAGGATGATAAGAATGATCAACCAAGAATCTATTGACAAGTTCCGTCTGGAACTTCCGGTATTTGAAAAAAATATCCGTGCATTTGAAGCCGGAGAGATCGACCGCAATACGCTCAAAGGCATCACCGGCGGTTTCGGAAGCTATGCACAGAAAGAGGGCGGCTACATGCTGCGTCTGCGCCTCCCGGGCGGTCGGGTTTCCAAAGATACCCTGAAATTTATTGTTGATAAAATAAAGGAACATCAGATCGATCTGCTGAAGCTGACCACATGCCAGACGATCCAGCTTCACAATTTATCCGCCGATTCTGTCATCACATTGATCCGTGATGCACTGGATTTTGGCATCTTCACAAAAGGCGGAGGCGGTGATAATCCGCGAAACGTCATGGTTTCCCCACTCAGTGGTATCGAACCGGGCGAGTTTTTTGACGTGTATCCTTATGCGAAAGCCGCAGGCGAATATCTGATCGACCGTATGCCGTCTCTTCATATGCCACGAAAATTAAAAGTCGGATTTTCCAACTCACCGGAAAATGAGGTACATGCAACGTTCCGCGATCTTGGATTTGTCGCAAGAGAAAACGGTACATTTTCTGTATACTGTGCCGGCGGTCTCGGACCGAATCCAAAACTCGGCGTTCATATCGCTGACGATGTCTGCCCGGATGAAGTCTCCCTTTATGTCAGCGCAATGATCCGCCTGTTCACCACATACGGCAATTATGATTCCCGTGCAAAAGCGCGCACACGCTACTTGCAGGATACGTTAGGAGAAGAAGCTCTGCGCAGTCACTTCCTTGCATTTCTCGAAGAAGCACGGAAAGAAGAAACACCGTGGCCGATCGAACCGATCGCGACCATCACCAAATCCGGATGCGGCAGCCTTTCCGAAGACCTCGCTTTAAGCCGCCGCGTGAAAGCCCAGAAACAGGACGGACTTTACACCGTTTCCTATCACCCGGTCGGAGGAAGACTGACTGCGGAAAAACCGGCAGAACTCTTCCAAGCGATCCAGGACATGGAGGCAGTGGAGCTTCGCCTTTCACCGGACGGAACCATTTATATCATTAACCTGACTGCCGATGAAGTTCCCGCTGTTTTAAATGTAACAGCAGACGGAGCGCAGAATCTGTTTGAGACAAGTGTCTGCTGCATCGCTTCTCCGATCTGCCAGCATGGGCTGCGGAATTCTTATCAGCTTTTGACTGCCTGTGTGGAGCGATTGAGAAAAGAACAGTTTGCAGACGGCGTACTTCCGCAAATGCATATCTCCGGATGCCCATCTAGCTGCGGAACACATCAAGCCGGTGCGATCGGTTTTGCCGGACACTCCAAAAAAGTAAACGGCAAAATGGAGTCCGCTTTTAAATTATTCGTCAACGGATGCGCCAATGATTCCGAACTTCGACTCGGCACCGATGCCGCGGTCATCTTAGAAACTGTGATACCAGAATTTCTTGCCGCCCTCGGTCGGAAAATCTCTTCTGACGGAAGCACATTTGCCGAGTGGTATCCGACGCATCCGGAAGAATTTATCGCCTTGGCGAATGAATATGCAGACAAAATCGAGTAATTATTTTATTTCTTAATGTTTATTTTTATATCTTTTATTGTAAAAACATGGCGTAACCGGGCAGGAAACTTTTTTATTTCCTGCTCAGTTACGCTTCTTCTGCTTCTGGCTTTTCTCCGTTGTTCTCTCCGGCATCCTATTTAACGGAGCATGATCTGAATGATTTCCTTGTCTGTCTGTGCCATTCCCTCTCTCGCCAGATCGCCCACATTCATGATCGTTTTCTCCACGCCCTTTGTCACGATTCCGTCTCCGCCTACAAACTGGCTTCCCTGTCGGTACATCTCCATCCCAAGCAGTCCCGCTCCGACCGCCGATGCGATCTTAGCCGCGCAGCTCGCTTTCGCACCGTCGCAGACCATTCCGGAATTGATCGCAAGTGCATTGACAACCGTATGTGCGATCTCTTTGTATCCGCCCCCGTAAAGATAGGTGATTCCTGCCGCCGCTCCGCAGCCTGCACTGGTCGCACCGCAATAGGCGGACAGACATCCAATGCCTGTCTTTAAATGGATCGCGATCAGATTTCCGATCACCAACGCCCGATATAATTGTTCTTTTGAAGCATGCAATTCTTCCGCATATACAATGATCGGCAAGGACACTGTGATTCCCTGATTTCCGCTTCCGGAATTGATCACGACCGGAAGTTCACATCCGCTCATCCTCGCGTCCGAACCTGCTGCCGCCCATGCTTTCGCCCGGTTTCCGACCGAATTGCCATATGCTGTCAACAGAACATTTCCTATGTTTGCCCCATATTTCCCACGCAGTCCCTCTTCAGCAATTGCTGTATTATATGTGATCTGCCGTTCCAATACTTCTGTCACATCTTCCAGTTCCACTTCCTCAGCAAATAGAACGATCTTCTCTACCTCCAACAAACTATGATCCGTCTTGTGCACCGCTTCATCCGGAGCTTCCGAGAGCATACTGCTCTCATACAGAATCTCTTCATTCCGTCTGACGAGAACTACATTCGTATGACCATCCACGATTTTCACCTGTACACGCCGTTCGTCTTTTTCCACGCGCAGATCGATTTCAAAAACACGTTCCGTTTCCGCCTGCGCCACCGTGATCTCCGTCTGTTCCAGATAAGCCTTGATCTGTTTGATTTGTTCTTCCGTCACGTCCGCGATTACTTCCAGTTCCCGCTGTTGATCTCCCGCAACCAGCCCTGCCGCCACCGCCGCTTCGATTCCGTGCAGTCCGCCGGTATGCGGAACGATCACACTTTTCACATTTTTAATGATATTTCCACTGACATGGATCTCCACATGTTCCGGGAGCATCCCCAATGCTGCTCTCGCAATGGACGCCGCATAAGCGATCGCGATCGGCTCGGTGCATCCCATCGCCGGGATCAATTCCTCCTCTAAAATATGAACATATGTATTATAAAGTTCCCTGTTCATTCTCCATTTCCTCTCCTCTTTTGTGTATCCTTAATTATATTCCGCTCTCGATCAGAGAAAGGATTTCCTGATATCCTGATCTTTCAAACAACTGTTTGAAACCAAAAAGCACCTCCTCTTTTGAATATTGATGTGCTTCCAAAAATGAATCCTCTTTCTCGCTTAAATACAGATAAAACAGCGCAGCCCCCATCATCTCTTCCTTGTCCGCATAATCGATATTTTCCAAAAGCAGATTTTCCGCCTCATTGATCTGCCCGGCATCGATCATTTCCCACAGATCATTCAGCGCTTTTCCTGACACTCTGTATTTATTCGCCTTTTCCATTTCCACGGAAACATAAGTTTTACCGAATGCCACGGAAAATATCACTCTCGCCATCTCTTTTATCATACGCATCACATAATCTTTCTCATCCGAGTATATCATACAAACACCCCTCTCATGAGTTAAAAATGAAAGAATCTCCGCGTACATCACTAAAACAAATCGTACACCCACAAATTATTAATCTGCGGTTCTAGCCTCTCATATTCCCAACGTTTTTCACTTTTCTCCTTACTGTTCGGATCATTCACTATGATTTTTCCGTCTTCCACTCCCGTCAATACAATGAAATGTCCTGTCGTCGTAAAATCTCCTGCCCCCATACTGCATATGATAGGCTGTCCATTTTCAAGCGCAGTAAAGACCGTATTTTCACTTAAAGCCATTTCTTCTCCATAGATACCATATTGCTGTACGCCCTCTGTCATAAACTGCCAGCTTGTCCCAACTCCATCTTCATAATATCCCTGTTCAGCTGCAGACTGTGCCACCCGATATGGGGTGGTCGAATCGTCCCCTGTCAGACCGGAAGCCACCATCGCAACCGCTGTCGGTCCACAACCGTTTATTGCGATCATATTGTCAACATAAATGCCATATCCCCACCGTTCATCCCATTGCAGAAGCAGAGGAATTTTCCCGTTTTCCAAAGTTCCCACAGAGGCCGCCGGAGGATCGTCCTTTTTTTCATTGTAATGCTTTACAAATCCGATCGTTTCCGGGTTCTTTTTCAGAAGATTTTTTAATTCCTCTGTATATTCATCGGATACATCCATTTCCCGAAGCATTTTTTCTGCCTGAAATTTGCGGATCTGATTTTGTATAAATGACCCGGAACCTGCTCCCTCTCCCCTCGTCTCTCTTATCGCCCAAAGAGCACATATGGCACATAAAACAATCGCAAGCGCGACTGTTGATAAAAATATCAATTTCATCCGCTTTTTTCTCTTCCTGATCCTGCATGCTCTTTGCCGCGCCTTTTGCCGTTCCCTTTTTCTTCTTTCCTCGTACAGATTTCTTTGCATTTTTGTATTCCTCTTGCTCTCATCCGATCTTACATCATGAATTTCAAGAAGAAGTATACAAAGAAACTGCTCGTTTTTCTTTAAAGAAAATCTTAAGACTTCTTTATTTTCTCAGCGAGAAAACAAGGCTAACAGTCTCTTTGCCGCTTCTTTCGTATCTTCGGGTGATCCAAACGTCGAAAAACGGAAATACCCTTCTCCACATTCGCCAAATCCGGCTCCCGGCGTACCTACAACCTGGATTTCATTCAATAAATAGTCAAAAAATTCCCAGCTTCCCATTCCCTCCGGACATTTCATCCATATATATGGAGCATTTTTTCCTCCGGTATACCAAATTCCCAGCTTATCCAACACTTCCATCAACACATGCGCATTCTTTTTATATATCCGGATATTGGAATGGATCTGCTTTTGTCCTTCCTCTGTAAATACTGCTGCCCCGCCTTTTTGAATAATATAAGACACGCCGTTTGTCTTCGTTGTACGATTCCGCACCCACATTTCATTTAAGTTCATTCCATTACGCTGAAGTTCTTTTGGAATCACCGTGTACCCAAGCCTTGTTCCTGTAAATCCGGCTGTTTTGGATAAAGAACAAATTTCGATGGCGCACGTTTTTGCACCTTCTAATTCAAAAATACTATGAGGAAGATCTTCCTCAATAAAAGCTTCGTACGCTGCATCAAAAAGGATCACCGATCCATTTTCATTGGCAAAATCAACCCATTTTTGCAGCTGCTCATAAGAAAAAACAGCTCCTGTCGGATTATTCGGCGAACAAATATAAAGGATATCTGCCTTGTCATCTTCTCCCGGATCCGGTAAAAATCCGTTTTCTTTTCCGGAAGTCAAATGAATGATTTCCCTGCCTGCCATCGTATTGGCATCCACATAAGCCGGATATGCCGGTTCTATCACAAGCGCAGAATTTTTCCGGTCAAACAAATCTAAAAGATCCCCGAGTTCATCACTTGCTCCGCTTGATACAAACACTTCATCCGCAGACAGTCGAATCCCGTTTCTCTTATAGTATTCCGTGATTGCCTCTCGCAAAAACAATGCCCCACATTCCGGCATATAACCATGAAAGCTCTCTTTTTCCGCCTGTTCGTTTACTGCCTCATGAAGCGCCCGGATCACCGCGTCACATAATGGAAGTGATACATCTCCGATTCCCATCCTTAAAAGCGTTTGTTCCGGATGAAGTTCTAAATATTTTTTTGTCTTTTGTGCAATATTATAAAAAAGATACGACTCTTTTAATTGATCATAATACATATTGGGTTTCAACATTTCATTTTCCTCCATATAATTTATGACTCCGCATCAATCGTAGTGACACCGATCGTCACTTCTTCCAATACATCCAGAAGAACTTTTACTGTGTCAAGCGAAGTCAGCATTGTAATATTATTTTGTGTAGCAGCACTTCGGATCGCAACTCCATCTTCATAATGTACTCCCGACAGGATTGCCCGTGTATTGATCACATAACTTACATATCCTGCCCGGATAGCATCCAATATCTCTGTACTTCCCTCCGACGGTTTTCCGAGCACTCTTGTTCGGATTCCATGTTTTTTTAAATAATCTGCTGTGAGAGAGGTTGCTTCTATATTAAATCCCATGTTATAAAACCGGCGGATAAAAGGAAGTGCTTCTTTTTTATCTTCATCTGCCAGAGTTACGATCACCGTACCATAGTTTTGCACGCGGATTCCGGATGCGATCATTGCTTTATACATTGCCCGATGAAGCTTCTTATCATATCCAATCGCCTCTCCGGTCGACTTCATTTCCGGAGAAAGGTAAGCATCCATTCCATTTAATTTTGCAAATGAAAATACCGGTACTTTTACATACCATCGTTTCTTTTCTTCCGGATAGATCTGGTCGATGCCTTGTTCTTTCAAGCTCTTTCCGATCATCACCCTGGTTGCAATATCTGCAAGAGAATATCCGGTTGCTTTCGATAGAAACGGAACGGTTCGTGAAGATCTTGGATTTACTTCTATAATATAGACATTTTCTTCTTTGTCAACAATAAACTGAATATTAAACAAACCAACGATTCCGATTCCAAGACCTAACCTTTTCGCATAATCTAAAATCGTTTGTTTCACTTTGTCTGAAATGCTAAATGTCGGATATACGCTGATCGAATCTCCTGAATGGATTCCGGTCCGTTCTACCAATTCCATAATTCCCGGAACAAACACATCTGTTCCATCACAGATTGCATCAATTTCAATTTCTTTCCCACAAATATATTTGTCAACCAATACCGGTTTTTCTTCATCAATTTCTACTGCTGTTTTTAAATAATGACACAAATCTTTTTCCTTTGCCACAATCTGCATCGCCCGTCCGCCAAGCACAAAACTCGGTCGTACCAATACCGGATATCCAATCTGCCCCGCTGCTTCGATTCCTTTTTCAATATCCGTCACTGCCTGTCCTTTCGGCTGTGGAATCGATAGCTCAGATAATAGTTTTTCAAAAGCATCTCTGTTTTCTGCTTTTTCAATCGCCGCACATCCTGTTCCAATCAACCGAACGCCTCTTTGCGCCAACGGTTCCGCCAGATTTACCGCAGTCTGACCACCTAACGATGCGATCACGCCGTCCGGTTTTTCCATCTCGATCACATTCATAACATCTTCTGTACAAAGCGGTTCAAAATATAATTTATCCGATGTTGTATAATCCGTGGAGACAGTCTCCGGATTATTATTGATAATGATTGCCTCAAATCCTGCATCCTTAATCGTCTGAACTGCGTGAACCGTAGAATAATCAAATTCTACGCCCTGTCCGATACGGATTGGTCCCGATCCCAGCACAATAATCTTTTTTCGATTCTCTATGATCGACTCATTTTCTTCTTCATATACGGAATAAAAATACGGAACATAACTTTCAAATTCAGATGCACAAGTATCAATCATTTTATATACCGGAAAGATTCCATTTGCTTTACGCAGATTATAAACATCCTGTTCTTTTTGTTCCCAACACCATGCTATCGCCTGATCCGAGAATCCCATTTTTTTCGCCCCATACAAATACTGTGGCTCTCCGGGATGCATACGCAGCTTTTTTTCTTCTTCCACGATGTTTTTTATTTTTTCTAAAAAGAAACGATCGATCCGGGTTGCTTTCGAAATCTGACAGACTGTCGCTCCCATTCTGAGAAGTTGAGCAATCGCAAAAATCCGGTCGTCTGTCCCCCACTTGATATATTCCGACAATTCTTCGATTGCCATCTTGTCAAACTTCGGCATATAGAGATAATTTACTCCCATCTCCAAAGACCGCACCGCTTTTAACAAACTTTCTTCAAACGTCCTTCCTACGCCCATCACCTCTCCGGTCGCCTTCATCTGTGTTCCCAATTTCTGATTCGCATCTGTAAATTTATCAAAAGGAAATCTCGGCATTTTTGTCACAACGTAATCCAATGCCGGTTCAAAAGCTGCCGGTGTATTTACTAATTGTATCTCATCCAAAGTCATTCCAATGCTGATCTTTGCAGATACTCTTGCAATGGGATATCCGCTTGCCTTTGATGCCAGGGCAGAAGAACGCGATACTCGTGGATTTACTTCAATCAGGTAATATTGAAAAGAATCCGGATCCAATGCAAACTGTACGTTGCACCCACCCTCCACTTCCAGTGCCCTGATGATCTTCAACGCACTGTCACGGAGCATCTGATATTCTTTATTCGTCAATGTCTGAGATGGACATACGACAATTGAGTCTCCGGTATGGATTCCGACCGGATCGAGATTTTCCATATTACATACCGTGATAGCTGTATCGTTTGCATCACGGATAACCTCATACTCGATTTCTTTGAAACCTTTAATGCTTTTCTCTATCAACACCTGATGAACCGGAGATAATTGCAGCGCATTTTTGATCAGCTCTAACAATTCTTTTTCATTATCCGCAAATCCGCCGCCTGTTCCTCCCAGCGTAAATGCCGGACGCAAAACGACCGGATATCCGATTTCCCCCGCCTCTTTCACCGCATCCTCTACTGTGTTCGCAATCGCTGACGGTAAAACCGGTTCTCCTAATTCTTCACATAACTCTTTGAACAATTCCCGGTCTTCCGCTCGTTCGATACTTCTTCTGCTCGTTCCCAACAGTTCTGTCTGACATTCTTTTAATATTCCTTTTTTTTCAAGCTGCATTGCCAGATTCAATCCTGTTTGTCCTCCGATCCCCGGTACGACTGCATCCGGACGTTCGTGCCTGACAATCTTTGCAATATATTCCAATGTCAATGGTTCCATATAAATTTTATCTGCAATCGTTGTATCTGTCATAATCGTCGCCGGATTGGAATTGCACAATACGACCTCGTACCCTTCTTCTTTTAATGCCAAACATGCCTGAGTTCCTGCATAATCAAACTCTGCTGCCTGCCCAATCACAATCGGACCGGAACCAATGACAAGTATTTTTTTCAAATCAGTCCTTTTTGCCATTTCTCGTTCCCTCCATCTGTTCTATAAATTGTTCAAATAAATAGCTGCTGTCCTGTGGTCCCGGCGCACTTTCCGGATGGTACTGCACGCAAAACACTTTCTCTTCTTCGCAGGCAACGCCTTCCACAGTCTGATCTAGCAAATTCAAGTGCGTAATTTCAAGACGTGTATCCAGAATACTATCTTTATCCACGGCATAAGAATGGTTTTGCGAGGTGATCTCAACCTTTCCGGTACGCAGATTTTTCACCGGATGGTTTCCTCCTCTGTGTCCAAACTTTAATTTATAAGTCTTTGCCCCATATGCCAATGCAATAATCTGATGTCCAAGACAGATCCCGAAAATCGGATATTTTCCACGTAACTGTTTGACCAGCTCGATCACCGATGGAACATCTGTCGGATTTCCCGGACCATTCGAAAAAAAGATACCATCCGGTTCCAGTCGTTCAATCGCCTCCAGCGACGTATTCCACGGGAAGACCGTCACATTACATCCCAACCGGTTCAAACACCGGATAATATTTTGTTTCATGCCGCAGTCGATTGCCGCGACCTGATATTTTGCATCTAAAACCCGATATTCCTGCTTCTTCTTTCTGCTGACAACAGCAACCGCATTTTCCGGAATATCATAATTTGCCAATTTATCCAGTCCTTCTTCCAAAGAAGTTTCCACATCAGTAATCAATACTTTTCTGCTACCCAGATTTCGGATTGAGCGAACCAATTTTCTTGTATCGATTCCGGAAATCCCCGGAATCCCATATTTTCTCAAACTCTCTGCTAACGTATATTTACTTCGGAAATTCGATGGCTGATCATTATAATCTCTCACCACGATTCCACCGATTGTCGGCACTTCCGTCTCAAAATCATCTTCTGCAATCCCATAATTTCCGATCAGCGGATAAGCCATTACAACCGTCTGATACGTATACGAAGGATCTGAAATAATTTCCTGATAGCCGACAGGCGCTGTATTGAATACAATTTCTGTGATGCTTTCAATTTCAGCGCCAAAACCATATCCGTAATACTCGCTCCCATCTTCCAGGATCAGTTTTCTGTCAAATTTTTTCATTCTTTTCCACGCTTTCTTTTTTCTTAAAACCGTTCCGATATTTTTCTCTCAAAACGGTCTTTCCGAAGATCTGTCGGAACTTTCGTCGGATACGCCCCATCAAAACATGCTGAGCAATAATTTTCACTGTCAATCAATTGTCCAAGTTTTTCTATTGGCAAATACCCCAAAGAATCTGCACCTATGATCTCCGAAATTTTCTTTTCGGTATAATGACAGGCAATCAGATTTTCTTCGGAATCTATATCTGTTCCGTAATAACATGGATGCAAAAACGGCGGCGAAGAAATCCTCATATGAATTTCTTTCGCGCCTGCGTCACGCAGCAATTTCACAATCTGTTTACTTGTCGTTCCTCGTACGATCGAATCATCGATCAATATCACTCTTTTTCCATCAATGACACTTTTTACCGGACTCAACTTGATCCTTACTTTGTCCAGCCGATCTTCTTGCTCCGGTGAAATAAACGTCCGTCCAATATATTTATTCTTAATCAATCCGATTCCATATGGAATCTTTGCCGCGTATGCATATCCTAATGCTGCATCCAATCCACTGTCCGGTACTCCGATCACAATATCCGCATCCACCGGATAACTTTCCGCCAATAATGCTCCCGCTTTCATCCTTGCTTCATGTACAGAAATCTCATCGATCACGGAATCCGGTCTCGCAAAATAAATATATTCAAAAATGCAGGTTCGCTTTTTTTGCCTCTCACAATGTTCTCTTCTCGACTCAATCCCATTATCACTAAACACCAGAATTTCTCCCGGCAAAATATCCCGTATAAACTCCGCGCCAACCACAGACAATGCACAGCTCTCGGATGCCACTACATAATTTCCGTCCTTCCGTTTTCCATAACAAAGCGGGCGGAATCCATAAGGATCTCTAGCTGCGATCATTTTTGTAGAAGACATTAAAATCAGAGAATACGCTCCCTCTAACAAATTCATTGTATTACTGACCGCTTCTTCAATACTTGGAGTCATCAGTCTTTCTCTTGTAATGACATAGGCAATCGTCTCCGTATCACTGCTTGTATGAAAAATAGCTCCTGACAATTCAAGTTTATCCCGTAATTCCAAGGCATTACTCAAATTACCGTTATGTGCCAATGCCATTTTTCCTTTCTGATGATTGACTTCAATCGGCTGACAGTTATTTCGGGTCGTCCCACCGGTTGTACCATATCGAACATGTCCTATTGCCATCGTTCCTTCTGACAAATTCAACATTGTATCTTTAGAGAAAACATCACTTACAAGTCCCAGATCTTTATAAGAAGAAAACACACCATCGTCGTTTACAACAATTCCACAGCTTTCCTGCCCCCTGTGCTGAAGCGCATAGAGTCCGTAATATACATAGCTTGCAATATTTTCTCTCTTAGAGCTTATCATGCCAAACACTCCACATTCTTCATGGATTGCCATCGCCTTTCTTCCTCCTGTGCTCTATATTTTTCCAATTTTCCTCATCCGGTTTTATCATTCTGTCAATCTTTTTTTCTGCTCCAAAGAAGCGGAAACAAATCCTTTGAATAACGGATGCGCCTGATTCGGACGGCTCTTAAATTCCGGATGGAACTGTACCCCTACAAAAAACGGATGATTCCCCAACTCAACCGCTTCAACCAAGCGGTCATCCGGAGACGTCCCACTGATCACCAACCCATGCTGTATTAATGTTTCTCGATATTCATTATTAAATTCATAACGATGCCGATGCCGCTCCTGTATCATCTGTTTTTCATAACATTTCTCCATCATTGTGCCTGCCGTGATCCTACAAGGATAGCTTCCCAGACGCAAGGTTCCGCCTTTTGCAACTTCTTCGCTCTGTCCCGGCATAAAATCGATCACCTTATGCGGGCACTGTTCTTCAAATTCTCCGGATCCGGCATCTGTATATCCGATCACGTTTCTTGCAAATTCGATTACTGCGATCTGCATTCCCAGACAAATTCCCAAATAAGGCAATTTCTTTTCACGGGCATATTGCGCTGCCACGATCATCCCCTCGATCCCACGATTTCCAAAGCCTCCCGGGATAATCACACCATGAAGTCCTCCCAATATCCGTCCGACATTCTGTTTCGTAATCTCCTCGGAATCGATCCAATGGATTTTGATAAATGTATTTTTCTCATAACCTGCGTGCTGCAGTGCTTCTGCAATGGAAAGGTAAGCATCATGCAGCTTCACATACTTTCCCACCAATCCTATCTGCACTTCCTCCGCGCGGTTATGGATCCGTTCTACCATCTGCTTCCATTCCTCGAGATCCGGTTTCGCTGCATCTATATGAAGTTCTCTGCAAACCACATCGGAAAATCCGGATTCTTCCAACATCAATGGCGCTTCATACAGATTATTTAAAGTTCTGTTTTCAATCACACAATCGGCTTTCACATTACAAAATAATGCAATTTTCTGAAAAATAGATTCTTCCAACGGCATATCTGCACGCAATACGATCAGATCCGGATTGATTCCCATCCCTCTTAATTCTTTTACCGAATGCTGCGTCGGCTTGGACTTATGTTCTTCGGATCCGCTCAAATATGGAACAAGTGTCACATGGATAAACAAGCTGTTTTCTTTTCCTACTTCCAAAGAAATCTGACGTACCGCTTCTAAAAATGGCTGTGACTCGATATCTCCGATCGTTCCGCCGATCTCTGTAATCACCACATCTGCATCTGTCTGTTTTCCGACACGATATACAAATTCTTTGATCTCATTTGTGATATGCGGGATTACCTGTACCGTCGAACCGAGATATTCCCCCCTTCTCTCTTTATTTAATACATTCCAATAAACTTTTCCCGTTGTCAGATTGGAATATTTATTTAAGTCTTCATCGATAAATCGTTCATAATGTCCCAGATCCAGATCTGTTTCCGCTCCATCCTCTGTTACATACACTTCTCCATGCTGATAAGGGCTCATTGTTCCCGGATCCACATTGATATAAGGATCCAGCTTCTGAGCCGCTACTTTCAATCCTCTTGCTTTTAAAAGGCGCCCGAGTGATGCTGCCGTAATCCCTTTTCCCAGCCCCGACACTACGCCGCCTGTTACAAATATATATTTAGACATTCTTTATCACTTCCTACTCATTTTCCGCTATCTCCATAATTGGAAAGTACCCGGGCAGACGGATCTTTCACATTACATCCGCTCCATTCTTTGTTTGGCATCCAAAAATCAACAACCATCTCAGCCTGTCCCGGATAATATTTTTCAAAAATACTTCTATACAGCAAAGATTCTTTCGTAAATGGACGTGCAAAGGTATACGTTTTCCGCAAATGTTCAAACTCCTCATCCGTATATATTTTTTCTGCATACTCTTTCAAATAATCAACCATTGAATGACCTACTGCATCCGAAAATGCCGCTTTTTCTCTCCAAAGAATTTCTTTTGGCAGATAATCCTCTTTTTCAAATGCGTGACGAAGTAAATATTTTCCTTTTCCATATGTATTGATCTTCAGTTTCGGATCCACTGCCATCACATATTTTACAAAATCCAGATCTCCAAATGGGACACGGGCTTCCAATGAATTTACAGAGATACAGCGGTCTGCCCGAAGGACATCATACATATAAAGCTCCCGGACTCTCTTCTGAGATTCTTTTTGAAATGCCTCCGCATCCGGCGCAAAATCTGTATACTTATACCCAAACAACTCATCGGAGATTTCACCGGTCAGCAAGACCCGGATGTCGGTCTGTTCGTGGATTGCTTTACATACGAAATACATTCCAATAGATGCACGAATCGTCGTGATATCATAAGTTCCAAGCAAATGAATAACCGTATCCAAAGATCCGATCACATCATCCGGAGTCATATAGATCTCTGTATGGTCGCTTCCTATATAATCTGCAACCTGTTTTGCATATTTCAGATCGATCGCATCTTCACTCATTCCGATCGCAAATGTCCGGATCGGCCGACTGCTTTTCTTAGCCGCAATTGCACACACAAGAGATGAATCCAGACCTCCGGAAAGTAAAAAACCGATCTTTGCATCCGCTACAAGACGTTTTTCTACTCCTGCTGTCAATTTATCATGAATCTTCCCGCATACAGTTTCCAAATCATCCTGACAAACATTTTCTGTTTTTGCAATGTCGCAATAGCAAATAAATGTTCCGTTTTTATAATAATATCCCGGTGGGAATGGCATGATCTTATCTGTCAAACCTACCAGGTTTTTCGCTTCGCTTGCAAAAATGATCGCATGGTCTTTATCATATCCGTAAAATAGAGGACGGATTCCAATCGGATCTCTTGCAGCAATAAATTCTCTTGTCTTTCCATCATAAATAATGCAGGCAAATTCTGCATCCAGCATAGCAAACATTTCTACACCGTACTCCTGATACAAAGGTAAGAGAACCTCACAATCTGATTCACTTTTAAATACATATTTTTCCTTCAGCTCTTCTTTCCATTTTTCAAAGCCGTAAATTTCTCCGTTGCATACAACGTAACTGTCATCCAACTGAAACGGCTGCATCCCGGACGTTGTCATTCCCATGATCGCCAGTCTATGAAATCCAAGATACCCTTCTCCGGTATCAACCACTTTACTCGCATCCGGTCCCCTTGAGATTGTTCTTTGAAATCCTCTCATAAAAACCTCATACACTGCACTTGGACTGCAGTATCCCATAATCGAACACATAACATGTTCCTCCTTCGCTCTATATAAATCCGGCATTCGGAAAGAAAAATTTTTCTGAATGCCGGCTCTTATATAAAATTTTCCGATTTATTCTACATCTTGAAGCGCGTCAAAACCTTCTTCTCCCGTCCTTACTTTTACAACATTTTCTACATCGTAAACAAAGATTTTTCCATCTCCGATATGCCCTGTGTAAAGTACTTTCTTTGCGGTTTCAATTACTTTCCGAACCGGTACGGCGCTTACTACCATTTCAATTTGTACTTTCGGAAGAAGATTTGCCTCCACCTGTACTCCACGATAATATTCCGGTTTTCCTTTTTGAACCCCACATCCTAATACATGGGAGACCGTCATACCTGTGATACCAAGTTTCATCATTGCGCTCTTGAGCGCTTCAAATCTGGATTCTTTACATACAATTTCAATTTTTGTAAATTTCGGTGTTCCTTCTTCAAAACCTGGAACTTTCTTAACCGGAACCGCTTCCGCAACCGGTGTTTCTCCTGTCACCATCACCGGAACTGTATCGGCTTCGTCTGCTGTCGCCGTATCCGGAACCATCGAAAATCCTGCATAGGCTGTCAATAAACCGTGCTCTGAAACATCCAATCCGGCAATCTCATCTTCTGCATCCGCGCGAAGACCGATCGTATGTTTGATTGCTAAAAATACAATTGTGATTACGATCGCCACATAAACTGCAACAGAAACAACTCCAATTATCTGAACCGTAAGAAAATGAATTCCACCACCATAGAAGAGTCCTGCCTCCGTTGTCACGCCGGTCGCAAACAAGCCGGTAAGAATTGTTCCGACTGCTCCGCATACACAGTGTACAGAAATTGCTCCAACTGGATCATCGATTTTCGCAACCTTATCAAAGAATTCTACGGAAAGGACTACTAAAACTCCACAGACTATACCGATCACAACCGCTCCGACTGCATCGACCGCATCACATCCGGCAGTAATACCGACCAGTCCGGCCAGCGCTGCATTGTAAGTCATAGAAACATCTGGCTTTTTATATCGGATCCATGTAAAGATCAAGGTAGTACAGCACGCAACTGCCGCCGCCATGTTTGTATTAAAAAATACTCTTCCTGCTGTTTCTACTAAAGCATCGCTATCCATTCCCACTGTTGACGCTCCGTTAAACCCAAACCAACAGAACCAGAGGATGAAGACTCCAAGAGCCGCAAATGTCAGGTTATGTCCGAGAATTGCGCGTGGTTTTCCATCTTTATCATATTTTCCGATACGAGGTCCTAGGATCTTTGCTCCGATCAGTGCGCAGATTCCGCCAACCATATGTACCGCTGTAGAGCCTGCAAAATCATGAAATCCCAACTGGGAAATCCAGCCTCCGCCCCATACCCAATGTCCGGAAATCGGATAGATCAAGAGTGAAATTGCTGCCGAATAAATACAGTATGCACTGAATTTCGTTCTTTCCGCCATAGCGCCGGATACGATTGTCGCTGACGTTGCACAAAAGACGGTTTGAAAGATTGTAAATGCCCAAAGTGGAACTCCTGCCGGTAAAATATGACTATAATCACCACGTATCATTGGGTCAAATGTTCCAAAGATCGCAGAACCGCTTCCAAACATCAACCCGAATCCTACAAGCCAAAATGCCGGTGTTCCAATACAAAAGTCCATCAAGTTTTTCATCAGAATATTTCCGGTATTTTTCGCTCTTGTAAATCCTGCCTCACACATGGAAAATCCCGCCTGCATGAAAAATACCAATGCCGCTCCAACTAGTACCCAGATTGTATTCACTGCACTATAACTCATATACATTCCTTCTTTCTGTAAACTCTCTGAATTTCGCCTTATCTCACCCCGAAAAGCAGTTCCCCATAAGTCGGAAATGGCCAATATTTTTTCGCAGTCACTTTTTCTGCTTCGTCACAGACAACCCTTAGCTCGCTCATTTTATTCAATACCCGATCACGGATTCCATAAGCTTTTGTCTCGATGTCTTCAATATCCTGCAGATTCATCACCGCTTCTTCCAATTCTTCCGCATAAATGGAAATCTGTTCTTCAAATCCGGATAATTTTTTCAGAAGTTCTGTTTCATAGCCACAGGAAATCGACTCATCTACTGCTTTTTTTGTAGATGCTGTATTTGCCAGTTCCAAAACATAAGCACTGATTGCCGGAGCAATTTCCGTCTTCGCCATATCGATCATTGTATTTGCTTCGATCAGAACTGTCTTGCAGTAATTATCCAACATGATCTCACATCTTGATTTTAATTCTGCTTCCGAAAATACTTTGTGTGAAGTCAGCATTTTCACGTTTTTGTTATCCAGAAGATGCGGCATGCAATCCGGCGTCGTACGATAATTCAATAGTCCTCGCTTTTCTGTTGCTTCTTTGATCCATGTTTCATCATAGCCATTTCCATTGAAAATGATATGTTTATGATCTTTAATCGTCTTTCGGATCATTTCATGCAAAGTCTCTTCAAAATCTTCTGCTTTTTCCAACCGGTCTGCATAGATTTTCAAACTTTCCGCAACTGCACTATTCAGCATAATATTGGCACAGGCAATGCTGTTAGAAGAACCAAGCATACGAAATTCAAATTTATTTCCCGTAAAAGCAAATGGTGAAGTCCGGTTACGATCTGTCGTGTCACGATTAAATTTCGGAAGTACGTTTACTCCTAATTTCATCTGCGTTTTTTCCATGCCTTCATATGGAGTATCTGTCTCGATTGCTTCTAAGACCGCGTTTAATTCATCGCCTAAGAAAATGGATACAACAGCCGGCGGTGCTTCGTTTGCTCCAAGTCTATGATCATTCCCCGCGGTTGCCACAGAAAGTCTGAGCAGATCTTGATAGTCATCCACCGCTTTAATGACTGCACATAAGAACAATAAAAACTGTGCATTTTCATATGGGGTTTCTCCGGGAGAAAGCAAGTTCACACCTTTATCCGTCGCCAGTGACCAGTTGTTATGTTTTCCGCTTCCGTTTACTCCGGCAAACGGTTTCTCATGAAGAAGGCATACAAGACCATTTTTCGCGGCAACTTTCTGCATGATTTCCATCGTCAGTTGGTTATGATCTGTCGCGATATTGGTTGTTGTATAAATCGGAGCCAGTTCATGCTGCGCCGGGGCTACTTCATTATGCTCAGTCTTCGCCAGAATCCCCAATTTCCATAGTTCTTCATTTAATTCTTCCATATAAGCAGCAACTCTCGGTTTGATGACTCCGAAATAATGATCGTCCATTTCCTGCCCTTTTGGAGGTTTTGCCCCGAAAAGCGTACGACCGGTAAATTGAAGGTCTTTTCTCTTTTCATACATTTCTTGTGTAATAAGAAAGTACTCTTGCTCCGGACCAACCGATGTGCGGACACATTTTGCATCCTCATTTCCGAAAAGGCGAAGAATACGAAGCGCCTGTTTATTCAGTGCTTCCATTGACCGAAGAAGCGGTGTCTTTTTATCCAACGCTTCGCCGCCGTAGGAACAGAATGCAGTCGGAATGCACAATGTTTTTCCTTTAATAAACGCATACGACGTCGGATCCCATGCGGTATATCCTCTCGCCTCAAATGTTGCACGAAGTCCGCCTGACGGAAAAGATGACGCATCCGGTTCTCCCTTGATCAACTCTTTTCCTGAAAACTCCATGATCACTCCGCCATCCGGTGAAGGAGAAATAAAACTATCATGTTTTTCAGCGGTCACCCCGGTAAGTGGCTGAAACCAATGGGTATAATGAGTAGCTCCATTGGCAACCGCCCAGTCTTTCATCGCCGATGCAACTGCATTGGCCACACTGATATCCAGTTTTGCCCCCTCATCGATCGTTTTTCTCAATGATTGATAAATCTTGGCTGACAAATTCGCCTTCATTACCCGATCGTCAAAAACCTTACATCCAAAAAATTCTGATACATTTTTCATCGTGTCACTCCTTTCAATCTGAAAAAGGCAAGAACTCCTTTCCTAATACCACTCTCGTACCGAAAAGACGCCCTTGCCTTTTAATCAAATTGTATTTTATTTTAAAAGAAAAAGCGCCTCTGAGATCCTATCTCAAAGACGCCCTTGCCTTTACTCGCTGAATATTACACTTGCAAAAAGGGATTGTCAATCTTTTTTTGCATTGTTTTATTTTTAATACAATTTCATACGATCATTGACAAACGACATTTTTCGCTGTATAAATAAATGCAAGTGAGCAAAGGCGTTCATTTTTAATGCAGATTTTCTGCCCTAAAAATGAGTGCCTTTCTTTTTATTATCAGAAAGGTAGGTAGCGATCATATGAAAATGGAAGGTCAAGTACGCATTCCTTCCGGATGTGCAATTTCTGCAGTTATTTCCAGAGAAGGGAAAAAAATATCCGGAGATATTATCACAAATTCCATGAAACCGATGCACGACCGTTCCAACGGACTGGGCGGAGGTTTTGCCGGATATGGAATTTATCCTGATTATAAAGATTTTTATGCATTACATATGTTTTTTAACTCTCGCGACACCCGAAAAACATGTGAAGCATTTTTAAAAGAACGATTCGAGATTGTTCAATCTGAAATTATTCCAACCCATAAAATTCCGGCAATCAAAAACGAACCGATTATCTGGAGATATTTTGTTGCTCCCCTTCGCTCTGTCATGTCTTCTCTTCAATTAGAGGAAAAAGAATTTGTTGCAAAATGTGTTATCCGGATCAATGATGAAATGCCCGGAGCTTATGTATTTTCCAGCGGAAAAAATATGGGAACATTCAAAGCGGTCGGTTATCCGGAAGATGTCGGTCTTTTTTACAGACTTGAAGACTATAAAGGTTATTCATGGACCGCCCATGGACGATATCCAACCAACACGCCGGGCTGGTGGGGCGGTGCGCATCCGTTTACTCTGCTTGATTATTCCATCGTACATAACGGAGAAATTTCTTCTTATGATGCAAACCGCCGTTTTGTCGAGATGTTCGGTTATAAATGTACGCTCCAGACCGATACGGAAGTAATTACTTATATTATGGACTACCTGCTCCGTGTTCAGGAACTTACCTTAGAGGAAGCTGCCAGCGTCATTGCAGCTCCTTTCTGGAGTACCATTTCTGCAAAATCAGATTTAGAAGACAAGAAAAAACACATTTTCCTACGGACGATGTTTCCAAGTCTGCTCGTAACCGGTCCATTCTCAATCGTCTTTGGATTTAACGGCGGACTGATGGCGCTTAACGACCGGCTGAAACTGCGTTCCATGGTTGTTGGGGAAAAAGATGACAAAATTTTCATTTCCAGTGAAGAAGCAGCGATCCGGACGATGGAACCGAATGCTGAAAATATCTGGTATCCGGCAGGCGGTGAACCTGTAATCATCAAAGTAAAGGAAGGTGCATTTTAATGAACGCCACATTATTATATCCCGAATTTGAAGTCGTAAGAAACGAGCAGCGATGCATCTCCTGCCGGATCTGCGAACGACAATGTGCAAATCATGTACATATTTATGATAAAGAACACAAATGTATGACACATGACGAACGGCTTTGCGTGAACTGCCATCGCTGCGTTGCTTTCTGTCCGACTAATGCATTGAAAATTGTAAAAAATGACTGTACATACCGTGAAAATATCAATTGGTCAAATCAAATGATCAAAGAGATTTATAAACAATCGGAAAGCGGCGGAGTTCTTCTTTCTTCTATGGGGACTCCGAAACAACTCCCTGTTTACTGGGATCACTTACTGCTCAACGCTTCCCAAGTCACCAACCCGCCGATCGACCCTTTGAGGGAACCGATGGAGACAAAAGTATTTCTTGGTAAAAAACCGGAAAAAACCGCTCGCTTAGAAAATGGGCTCTTAGATACAAACTTGCCGCCACAGTTGGAACTATCCATGCCGGTTATGTTTTCAGCAATGAGTTATGGTTCCATCAGCTATAATGCTCATGAAGCTCTTGCATTAGCCGCTTCAGATCTTGGAATTTTATATAATACCGGAGAAGGTGGTCTCCATGAAGATTTTTACTGTTATGGAGAAAATACGATCGTGCAAGTTGCTTCCGGTCGCTTTGGTGTTCACGAAGAATATCTGGAGGCTGGAGCCGCAATTGAAATCAAAATGGGGCAGGGTGCAAAGCCCGGTATCGGCGGTCATCTTCCCGGAACTAAAATCGTAGGCGACGTATCCCGAACAAGAATGATCCCGGAAGGTTCTGATGCCATTTCCCCTGCTCCTCATCATGACATTTATTCGATTGAAGATCTGCGTCAACTTGTTTTTTCTTTAAAAGAAGCGACTCAATATCAAAAACCGGTCATTGTCAAAGTCGCTGCCGTACACAATATTGCCGCAATCGCAAGCGGTATCGCCCGAAGTGGTGCAGACATTATCGCCATTGACGGTTTCCGCGGCGGTACCGGTGCGGCTCCTACCCGAATCCGCGATAATGTCGGAATTCCGATTGAACTGGCACTTGCCGCTGTAGATCAACGACTTCGTGATGAAGGAATCCGTAATCATGTTTCTCTGGTTGTCGGAGGTAGTATCCGCAATTCCGCCGATGTTATAAAAGCAATCGCCTTAGGTGCCGACGCTTGCTATGTCGCTACAGCCGCTCTTCTTGCTCTCGGATGTCATCTCTGCAGCACTTGTCAGTCCGGAAAATGCAATTGGGGTATCGCCACCCAGCAACCGGAGCTTGTAAAAAGACTAGATCCGAAAGTCGGCAGTCAGCATTTAATCAATCTCATGACCGCATGGAAGCATGAAATCAAAGAACTGATGGGCGGCATGGGAATCAATTCGATTGAAGCTTTGCGTGGAAACCGTCTAATGCTTCGAGGCATCGGACTAACCGAAAAAGAACTAGAAATACTCGGTATTTCTCATGCAGGAGAATAATAATTCAAAAAATTACATTATTATTCAAAAAAAAACAAAAAAGTATGTTGAGGTATGTTATAATATGGAAATCATAGATGCTAAAACTTTAGATTACAAAGCAATCAATGAAGCATTGCGCAGATCAGACGACGCCTGTACGATCCAAAACTGCTGTGGACAGCGGTTTCTTGCCTCCGGAATGTCTCAGAAAGATCTTACGATTTATGGAATACCGGGAAATGCGTTGGGCGCGTATTTAAATAACGCTGCGATTACCGTATATGGCAATGGGCAGGATGCCGTTGGCGATACAATGAATGAGGGACAGATCCTGATCCATGGAAATATCGGAGACGCTGCCGGTTATGCAATGCGTGGCGGCAAAATATATGTAAAGGGAAATGCCGGATATCGTGCCGGAATCCATATGAAAGAATACAAAGAAAAAAAACCGCTTATGATCATCGGCGGATATGCCGGAAGTTTTCTTGGGGAATATCAGGCAGGCGGGGTCATCATCGTTCTCGGACTCTCACGAAATAAAAAACGGATCGTTGGAAATTTTCCATGCACAGGAATGCATGGCGGTAAAATATTCTTACGCGACGACTGTCACGATATAAAATTTCCCGAACAAGTAACCGCCCGCCCGGCGTCCCGGGAAGATTTGGATGAACTTCGTGAATATTTATCCGATTTTTGTTCCGCATTTAATTATCAAATTGATGATCTTCTATCGGCTCCTTTTACCGTCATCACCCCCGACAGTAAAAATCCGTATAAACAGATGTATGTTGCAAATTAATAGAAAGCAGGTTGATTTATGAAATATTCCTATCAAGAAGTCATCCAATATATACAGGAAGAAGACGTGAAATTTATCCGTCTTGCTTTTTGTGATGTATTCGGAAAACAAAAAAACATCTCTATTATGCCTGATGAACTTCCCCGCGCCTTTGAATTTGGCATCGCTATTGATGCTTCTGCAATTACCGGATTCGGAGATGAAAATCATTCCGACCTTTTCCTGCATCCGGATCCGGATACTCTGATGCCTTTACCTTGGCGCCCGGAACACGGCAGTGTGGTTCGGATGTATTGCACGATCACCTATCCAAACGGAGAAATTTTCGCCTGTGATACACGTTCTATTTTAAAAAAAGCTATCCGAGATGCTGAAGAAAAGGGCTATCGGTTTTTCTTTGGCGCAGAGCAGGAATTTTATCTTTTTTATTTAGATGAACTGGGAGAACCGACGAATATCCCTTACGACTATGCCAGCTATATGGACATTGCCCCGGAAGATAAGGGCGAAAATATCCGCCGTGAAATCTGTCTCACATTAGAACAGATGGGTATTTATCCGGAAAGTTCTCATCATGAAGAAGGTCCGGGACAAAACGAGATCGATTTTCGTTATTCCGATCCACTAACCGCTGCAGATAACGCGATGACATTCCAAACGGTTGTAAAGACCATTGCAAGACGCAACGGACTCTTTGCTGATTTCACTCCTAAACCATTAAAAGATCATCCGGGAAACGGTTTTCACATTAATGTATCCGTCAATGCCTCTGATAAAGAAGATCACATGGATCAGATTATTGCCGGAATCCTGGAAAAAGTCTCTGATATGACTGTTTTCTTTAACCCGACAGAAAACTCTTATCAACGCTTTGGAACCAATAAGGCTCCGCTATATATTTCCTGGTCCGATGAAAATCGGTCACAACTTGTCCGTATTCCGGCCGCTGTTGAAAAATACCGCCGTATGGAACTCCGCTCTCCTGATCCGACCACAAATGCTTATCTTGCATTTGCTCTGATTATTTATGCATGTATGGAGGGTATGCAAAAAGAATTGACTCCGCCTCCGGCAACAAATATCAATTTCTATCACGCGGATTCGGACACGCTGAAAAAATATCCAAAACTGCCAGAAACATTCAAAGCCGCTTGTGCTGCTGCAAAAAACAGTTGTTTTATCAAAGAACTGATACCGGCTTCAATCTTAAATCTTTATTGTAATAAATAATCTGTTTTTCAAAGGAGGAGGTACGACATGAGTTTAAAAGAACGTGTTTACAGTATACTGATCGTATCTGCAACCGACAGTTTTACCTCCGCCTTTACCGGTATACTTCCAAAAACCAGATATTTTCCACTTCACAGTGTTACCAGTATCAGTGCCGCAAAAAAAGTCCTTGCAGAAAAAACTTATGATTTTGTCATCATCAACGCTCCGCTCCCCGATGATATGGGCACTCGCTTTGCAATCGATGCCTGTACCAAAAAACAGACTGTCGTTCTTCTTTTAGTAAAAAATGATCTCCATGAAGAAATTCATGACAAAGTAGTCGAATATGGTATCTTCACATTATCAAAGCCCGTTTCCAAACCTACTATGCTTTATGCGCTCAGTTGGTTAGAGAGTGCACGTGAACGCTTGAAACAATTTGAGAAAAAATCTTCCTCTATTGAACAAAAAATGGCTGAAATCCGTTTAGTAAATAAAGCCAAATGGCTTCTGATCAATGAATTAAAATTCACAGAACCAGAAGCCCATCATTACATTGAAAAACAAGCTATGAATCGCTGCATATCCAAACGGATTATTGCCGAAGAAATCATAAAAACATACTCATAATATGATTTTCCCGTTTTCTTATTCCGGATCCGCGAAATGGATCAGCACTTTCAGCTTGCTTCCGCCATATTGGCTGAACTCTTCAAACGCCGCTTCCGCTTCATCCAATTCATATTCTGATTTTTTCGTCGGATCCTCACTTCCCGGATTCATCACGATCTTTTCCAAGTCGATCGCCCCTCCTTTTACAAGATCGATCAGTTCCGTAAAGTCAGCTTTCAGCGCATTTCTGGAGCCCAGAATATCCAGCTCCTTTTTCTGGATCATCGTAAAATTGAAATCCAGATTTTTCTTTCCCACGCCGATCAATACGACCCGGCCGCCAAATGCCGCCGCATCGATACAATTTTGGAATGTGGACGGAAGCCCCACCGCTTCGATACATACGTCAAATCCATGATGATCGCCCGTAATTTCTCGCACACGATTTGCGAAATTCTCTTCACTGTCATTTTTGATCATGCCCGCAAGTCCAAATGTATGGTATGCGTACTGCAGTTTTTCTTTCGCAATATCCGCAATATACACTTCTCCGCCTTTTGCCTTTGCCGCAACCGCCGCAAGCACGCCGATCGTTCCGGCACCGATCACAAGCACCTTGTCTCCTTTTTGGATATCCGCTCTTGACACGCCGTGATAGCTGATGCAAAATGGTTCGATCAAAGCAAGACTTTTCGGGCTTAATCCTTTTCCGTCGTAAATCCGTTCAACCGGCATTGTGATATATTCCGAAAATGCGCCGTCTCTCTGCGCCCCCAGCGTCTCGTTCGACTCACAGCAATTTACCAGCCCGCGTTCGCAGGAGTAACATTTCTGACAGTTAAAATATGGATTGCATGTTACGATCATTCCCTCTTTTAACCCTCTGTCATTTTCCCCGATCTTTACGATCTGTGCGGAAAATTCATGCCCCGGAATCCTGGGATAGCCTGCATACGCAAATGTTCCGCGGTATGTTCCAAGATCGCTTCCGCAGATACCGCCATACAGTATCTTCAATAACGCTTCCCCTTGTTTTACTTCCGGCATCTCTGTCTCTGTCATCATCACTTTTCCCGGTTCCGGGATCATAATCGTTTTCATTTCATCTATCCTCCTAAAAAATCCTGCTCATCGTTCCATGTCGATATATGTTTCATTCCAGACAACAGCTGTTTTCATCGGCGCGCTCTTGGAGTAAATTCTGTTTTCATACGCATCGATCGGATCCGCAGTAAATTCTTCTTTCTCGATCAATTCCACGATCTCATCGTAACGGCTGTTTTGGAGGATCCGGATCGCTTCCTCCATGTGATCCTGACGAAAGTTGATCGATCCGAATATCAACTGATTTTTAAATCCAAACGGCATCGTATCCACCGTTACTTCCGGTCCCAAAGAGAACGAATTGTAAATGCCGTTACATCCAAGCACGCCATATTGAAATGCAATTTCATGCTCGATCGCCGCCCCGCTGGAACCGATAAATACCGTTGCCGTACCGCCTAACTTTTCTCTGATCGCATCTGCAAGTTCTTCTTTCTTATCAAAAATGCTTCTTACATAAGACGCCCCTGCCTGTTTTAATGCAAACGAAACTTTCGGGCTGTCTTCCTCACTTCTTGCCACAAAGACGATCTTTGCTTCCGGATATTTCTGACGGATCAGATCCCCGATAAACATTCCTGTCGTTCCTAGTCCGAAAATGCAGACTCTTTGGAACGTTTCCTTTCTCGCAATCTCTCTTGCCTCTGCCTCCGTACACCGATGCTCCGCCATTTTCACCCGAAAGTTATGTGCTTCGCCCAAGTCTTCCATCCGCTCTCTCTGAAAGATCATGCACGCATAAGGATCGCTGAATACTAATTTTTTTGCCAGTGTAAGCGGAATTTTCCCGTCTTTTACATATCCGTCCGGAATTTTCAGCAGCATATCCGGATGATAATAATTCCGGTCGGAAAACAATCCGTCTGCCTGATCGCATCCATATTCAAAATACGTCTCTTCCTCTGTGTATCTTGTCGGATCATAGCTGTTTCCTCCCCGGATCAATACGATCGCAAACCGGTTCTCGGACGGAACCCATACAACACCCTCGTGTCCGTTGACGAGCCGGTCACATCCCTGCGGAAACTTTTCCTTCAAATTTCCCGCTCGCCCCATGTTCATCAATGTATGATCCGTTCCGCAAAACCCTACCAGAACACTTTCCGCAAGAATTCCTTCTTTTTCTTCTTCCCCCCGCAGTCTTCTTCTCGGAATATTCTGAATTTCAACCTCTCCGTATACCAACGGTTTTTCTGCATCATTTTGAAAATAAGTACCTTTTACAACCATATTTTACACGCCCCTATTCCACCATATTTTTTATTCTTTCCGGGATCTCTAAATCTGAAAATCCATAAAAGCCTTTTGCGTTTTCTCCCAGCAGCTTTTGTTTATCCTCTTCTGAAAGCAGAGATGTCTTTTCTATAAAATCTTTACTCATGTCGTAAGTAATCGCCGTCATTGTACGCGGATAATCACTTCCCCACATAATCTTTTTTGCTCCGCATATTTCTATCGCCTTAGCAATTGCCTGAATTGCGGACGGATACGGATAAAATTCCTTATGGAACAGCCAGGTAATCCCGCCGCTTTCAACATAAACATTTTTATGTCGTGCAAGTGCGATCTGCTTTTCCCATCCTTCTACTGTAACCATTCCGAAATGTCCGATTGCAATGCGTAAATCCGGATATGCTTCAATCAATTTTTCCATTGCGCCTACCTGAAGTTCTCCTTCTACCAGATCGATCGAGATAAATTTTCCTTCCCGGTCCGCTTTTTCAAAAATCGCCCGATGCTGTAATAAATCAGGATCTTTTAATCTGCCCGCGCAAATTTTAATACCGTCAAACTGTCGGATCCATTCGCTGTCGATCTCCTTTTCTTCGTACAGACAGCAGATTTTCATTCGTTTAGGATACCGTTTTTTACATTCCAGCAAATAGCGATCCTGATTTCCGTCAATATACTCCTGCGTCACCACACATCCGCTGACGCCGGCGTAATTCATGTTGGCAATCAACATTTCTGCGGTGTTCCGTCCCTCCAGCATATACGGAGGCATCATCTGACGGATTTCTCCGCCGAAATCACTTCTGCCTTCGCGCAGTGCGACAACCGGTTTTCCGTCCACACGTCCCTGCTGTCTTTCCCACAGATGTAAATGTGCATCAATAATCATAGCCATCCTCCTTCTTAATTTTTCATCTTAATCTTGCTTTCATTATAGAATGTGTAGTACGATAATCATACAGGAATACCGGACATATCTAGAACTTTTATGTCTTCTTATCGTACTATGTGAGGTGAAAAGATTGAAAAACGACAACTTAGACATTACTTTTTTCATAGAAAATTATCAGATCCATATTTTAAAATTCACATATGAATGCCAGACCTGGAACACGCCGTCTCATGCCCACAGCTCGAACAGTTATGAAATTCATTTTGTCCCCAAAGGAAAAGGTACTTTATTCAACGCAAAACATTCTTACGAATTATATCCGGGTATTTTGTATACAACCGGTCCTCACATCGACCATCAACAAGATTCAGATCCCGAAGATCCAACTTATGAATACTGTATTTATCTAAAGATCGACGAGCTACATCCAAAGCAAAAGAAAACGACCGCGCCTTCTATTATCGAGCCTTTTTTACATTATCCGTTCTGGTACGGAAAAGACCATACCGATCTACAAATGACCCTCGAACAGATTTACGCGGAATTGTTCTCTCCGGGTCCTGCTGCATCCGTAATGCTGCAAGCTCTTTTCCTGCAGTTTTTTGTCAAAATATTACGGAACTATGAACCTTCCTCCCACGCCGTCATCTCCTATCTTCCGATCCCTCTGATCAAGTCCTATATCTTGATCGAGGATAGTTTTTTACTTGAATATGATACGATTACTTTAAAAGAACTCGCAAATCGTCTGGGATTGAGTACCAGACAGACCAGCAGAATCCTTTACCGCCGATACGGTCAAAATTTTCTTCAAAAAAGAACCGAAGCCCGAATGGCTGCCGCCGTCACTTTTCTGAAAGAAAATCAGCTGTCGGTTTCGGAAATTTCTTCTCGATTAGGATATTCATATCCGAATCACTTCCATACAGCCTTTAAAAATTATTATCAAATGACAATCTCGGAATATAAGCAGCAGATTTTAAAGCCCCCCTTACCCGCAAAGTAACGGGGGTTTCTTTTCTCCACGCTTTATGATATAATAGTGCGTGCAGATTTTCAGATAAAGGTGGATAAGTATGGATGTTTTAATCATTATGTGTCTTGGCATTCTTGCCGGACGCTTTTTTGTGCCACGCCGTATAAAGAAAGGAAACGAACTCCTTTCTCTTGCTTGTACATTTCTTTTAATTTTTTCCATGGGGGTAATGTTGGGCAGAAAAGATAATTTTTTGAACGATCTGTCTTCTCTGGGACTATCAAGCTTGTTATTCTTTTTTGTACCGACCGTACTATCGATTGTCATTGTTTTCATCCTGACTAAAAAATGGATGAAAAATAAAAAAACTGATCAGGGGGATAAGGAAATAAAATGATTGTTGTTTTAATGATTTTTGCATTACTTGTCGGATTGTTTTACGGAATGTCCGATATGGAACTGACTCTTATCAATATCATCAGTGACAATACCGATATGATTTTGTATATTTTGATGTTTTCCGTCGGAATCAGCATCGGAATGCAGAAAGGTATTTTCTCAAAAATAAAAGAATATCATATGAAAATTTTTATTATTCCGATCGGAATCATTATTGGTTCTCTTCTGGGCGGTGTGATCTGTTCCCTTCTTCTAAACATGCCGATCGGATATGGAACCGCTATTACCAGTGGGTTAGGCTGGTATAGTCTGGCAGGCGTTACCATCAGCAAATTAGTCAACGCGGAACTTGGAAGTATTGCTTTTATGAGCAATCTGATGCGGGAAATGTTCTCGTTTGTTCTGATTCCTTTTCTCGCTGTTCATTTTAATCAATACACCTGTATCGCTCCGGCAGGAGCGACAAGCGAAGATACGACCCTTCCTCTTATCTTAAAATATACGAATGAAGAAACGGTCGTTCTCTCTGTCTTTAACGGTGTGATCTGTTCACTTATGGTTCCATTCCTGATTTCTTCTTGTCTGAATATGATATAAGTCAGAAAAGTCCGTCCACATACAATTCGTATCCGGATGGACTTTTCTCTAAACTTTTTTATAAATCTTTTTACGCAAGGACTACTCTAATTTCATGGCTTCTTTCATCTCGAAAATCCTCGACAATATTTCCTTCTATTTGTACTCCGTCAACAAAAATAATCGGACTTCCTGCTTCTAAGTGCTTTGGATTTTCAATTACCACATTGCAATCCGCATTTCGAAAATGTCTTGTCATCTCTGCACGTTCCCATTCTGCCGGGAAGCAGGGACTTATCTCCAATCCGTCATATCATCTCTTAAATCTTTCAAGTAGGAATTGGGAATCAGTGTGGGGGCTTTTATAATGAGATGTAAATTAGAAGAAGCGAAAAATCTTTTAAAATTCAGCACTTTAAGTTTGGCTGAAATCAGCAATTATCTCTGTTTTTCCAGTCAATCTTACTTTCAAAATGTATTTAAAAAGAAGTATCATATCACACCAAACCAATATCGAAAAATGAGATAGTCGGGAGGCATGCTCTGTCACCTCCCGACTATCTCATAAATAGGCTTGTAAGTAAACTCTTAAATTAACTTATAAATAATCTTATACTTGATATCCTAGCTCGTAAGCTATACGCGCCGCTTCTAATGCACGCGCTACTGCTTTTACATCCCTCTTCCGTTTGGTTCCTTTACAACGGTTTTAAAAAAAGAGGACATATCACTTTCGCAATACATCCTCAATCTTTAAAATCTTTTTATTGGTAAATTACATTCCCGCCTGTGCTGCAACTTCTGCCGCGAAATCATCCTGTTTCTTCTCCAGACCTTCACCTGTCTCGAAACGAACAAATTTCTTAACTGTTACATTTGCACCGTTCTCTTTTGCAACTTTCTCAACATATTTTGCAACTGTGAGATCGCTGTCCTGAACGTATGTCTGATCTAACAGACAGATCTCTTTCATCTCTTTGTTCAGACGTCCGATGATCATCTTCTCGATGATGTTGTCCGGTTTCTCCGGATTTTCTTTCTTAGCCTGAGCAAGAAGGATTTCTTTCTCATGATCCATATATTCCTGAGATACTTCTGCACGGGATACATACTTCGGATACATCGCCGCTACCTGCATAGCTACGTTTCTTAAGCAGCCTTTGATCTCATCGTTTACTACGTCTGTCTCAGCCTCGATCAGCACACCGATACGTCCGCCGCCGTGAATGTAAGATACAACACATCCATCTGTTACGATCTTCTCAAATCTTCTGATGCTCAGGTTCTCTCCGATCACTGCGATTTTCTCTACCAATGCATCTTTTACAGTCTTGCTCGGATCAGCTGCCCAAGCCTCAGCCATAAATGCATCCATATCAGCTGCATCGCTGTCTGCTGCCTGATTTGCAACATCCTCTACGAAGCTCTGGAAATCTGCATTCTTTGCTACGAAGTCTGTCTCAGAGTTAACTTCTACGATTGCTGCTACTTTATCATCTTTTACAACAGTCTTAACAATACCTTCTGCTGCGATTCTTCCTGCTTTTTTCTCAGCTTTTGCCTGTCCGTTCTTTCTCAGGTATTCAACTGCTGCATCCATATCTCCATTTGTTTCATTCAGAGCTTTTTTGCAGTCCATCATGCCTGCGCCTGTCATTTCTCTCAGCTCTTTTACCATACTTGCTGTGATTGCCATGATTTGTGTCCTCCTAAACATTTTTTCAGTTTCTTGCAGACAAAAATCAATCTTCTGATTCTTTTTTATCTGCTTCTCAACTAAAAATGCTCCAGCCTGTACTTTTAACAGGCTGAAGCATTCAAGTCGTTCTTACTCTTCAACAGCCTCTTCAGCTACTGCTTCCTCAGCATCTTCTTCATAATATGCTTCTTCTGCTACTCCCTGATTTGCTTCGATCACTGCATCAGCCATCTTAGAAACGATCAATTTCACTGCTCTGATTGCATCATCGTTACCCGGGATTACATAATCCAGTTCTTCCGGATCACAGTTTGTATCACAAATACCGATCAACGGAATTCCCAGTGTATGTGCTTCCTGAACACAGATTCTTTCTTTCTTCGGATCTACTACGAAGATTGCGTCCGGGATTCTCTTCATCTCTTTAATACCGCCAAGGTTCTTTTCAAGTTTATCCCACTCTTTTTTGATCTCGATAACTTCTTTTTTCGGCAGTACGTCAAATGTTCCGTCTTCAGCCATTCTCTCGATGTCTTTCAGTCTCTGGATACGGCTCTGGATTGTCTTGAAGTTTGTCAGCATACCTCCAAGCCATCTTTCGTTTACATAGAACATTCCGCAGCGCTCTGCCTCTGTTCTGATCGCATCCTGTGCCTGTTTCTTTGTTCCTACGAACAGGATCGTGCCGCCCTCAGCTGCGATATCAGCAACTGCCTGGTATGCATCGTCAACCATTCCTACAGATTTCTGCAGATCGATGATGTAGATTCCGTTTCTCTCTGTGTAGATGTACGGAGCCATCTTAGGGTTCCATCTTCTTGTCTGATGTCCAAAATGAACACCGGCTTCCAACAGCTGTTTCATTGAAATAACGCTCATGTTTCTTCCTCCAATTGGTTTTAA
>ENA-OQKY01000185-OQKY01000185.1-human-gut-metagenome-genome-assembly--contig:-NODE-185-length-79661-cov-8.403412_pt1 | contig 79661 bp, 63 predicted proteins | sample MGYA00242652_ERZ504805 | MGnify/ENA primary metagenome ERZ504805 (study PRJEB26092, sample SAMD00036400) | human gut metagenome | host: Homo sapiens | study: EMG produced TPA metagenomics assembly of... | reverse complement strand
GATCTCTCATTCGAAAGAAGTAAGACCCCTTGAAGACGACGAGGTAGATAGGGCAGAGGTGGAAGGGCAGTAATGTCCGGAGCTGACTGTTACTAATCGGTCGAGGGCTTGACCAAAATGGTTCTAAGAGGCAGAGTGTTTTATGATATGCAGTTTTGAAGGTGCATGGTTTTTATTTTATAATGCTTTATATCGGGGTGTGGCTCAGCTTGGCTAGAGCGCTTGATTTGGGATCAAGAGGTCGCAGGTTCGAATCCTGTCACCCCGATGACCATAAATAGATAAAGAATAAATTAAAAGCTATTGTTTTACAAATACCGTAAAGCGATAGCTTTTTGTTTTTAATTCAAAGGCCAGCTTTGTGTAGAAATTCAATCATCATATACAGATGGATTTTTACTGTCAGAATCAAGACCGGCAAGCGGAGCAACTCCGAGACTGCCGTAGCCAACGCCCTCCTCTTTAAAGATCTGGAAGGCATCATAAATAATGGTTTCCATGACGCCGCCTGGTGCATCTTTTCCGTGTCTGGTGACATCAGCCATATAGCCGTTTTTTCCAAGAAATGGGACAAAGACAATAAAAGCAACCATTTTTCCATCGGCATTCACAGCATAAAAATAACGTTTATCCATTGGATTTTCAAGACCGACTGTACCCATTGTAAACTGAAGCATCCCGCTCTTTTTCCCTTCCAGCCATTCATTCGTGATGCGGTCAAATTCAGCTTCAAGCGCCGGGGCACGTTTTTCAAGCACTTTATACTCATGAACCGTCACACCTGCTTTGGTGGCATGATTGATATTCATACGCATTTTAGCACGATTCCTCCAATATCAAAATAAAAGATGTCACATATTGATGCTAACATTGAGTATAACGCTCTCAAAAAAAAATCAATACAAAAAAAGTTATCACAAAAATATCAAAAAGTTCGCAAAAAGCGCTTGCCTCTATAGTAAGTATATAGTTTACTATGGCTATAGATGAAAACAAGGAACTTTTAAGGAGGATTTTATGAAAAAGTTAGTATGTCTTGGCCTTGTTGCAGCCATGGTTGTTTCTCTGGCAGCTTGTGGCAGCAGCAATACAAAATCTACAGAAAGTAAAGCATCAGAAAGCGCAGTAGCTTCTGAATCATCTGCTGATCAGGCAGAAGCAGCAAGTGGTCTGAAGATTGCATTGGTTATGTCCGGTGCAGCGAACGATCAGGGCTGGAATCAGACAGCTTACGAAGGCACTCAGAAAGCCTGCGAGAAATATGGATGTGAGCTCGCATATACAGAAAATGTTTCAACAGCAGATATCGCAGCTGTATTTGCAGATTATGCAGGCTCAGGTTATGACATCGTCATCGGACATGGTTATGAATTTGGTGATCCGGCACTTGAAGTTGCAGCGACATATCCGGATACAAAGTTTATCTGTACAGAAGCAGACGCAGCCGCCGATAACGTTGCATCTTATGTGATGGCGTGTGAGCAGACAGCGTATGTTGAGGGTATTATCGCAGCATCCATGACAAAATCCGGCAAGATCGGTGCCATCGGACCAATCCCTGGCGATTCACTTGTGAAAATTATCAATGGTTATGAAGACGGTGCTAAAACTATCAATCCGGATATCGATGTGCAGACAGCATGGACAAATTCATTTGTAGATACACAGCTTGCACAGGAAGCTGCAAAGGCAATGATTGAAAACGGTGCGGATGTTATTAAACATTGTGCAAATGCATGTGGTAATGGTGCTATGTCAGCAGCGGTTGATGCCAATATCTGGTGTCAGGGAGATTCCTATGACCAGAGTTCTCTCGCTCCGAACAATATTCTTGATTCAGCAATCTACAATCTGGATGTCGTTCTCGATAAGGCTATCGAAAGCGTTGTAGAAGGTTCCTTCTCAGGGGATGTTTACAACCTTGGTATGGCAGATGGTGCTGTAGAAGTGCTTCTTTCCGACAATCTTCCAGATGATGTGAAAGCAACTGCTGAACAGGCAATCGAACAGATCAAATCCGGTGAAGTTGAAGTTGTTCGTGACTATACATTAAGAGTCTAATGCGACTTTTGGAGCCGGTACATGGTGCCGGCTCTTTATTATTTATAGAAGGAGAAAAACAATGCCTCTTTTGCAAATGAAACATATCTGTAAATCTTTTTCTGGCGTTTATGCCAATGAGGATATCAATCTGACTGTCGAAAAGGGAGAAATCCATGCACTGCTTGGAGAAAATGGTGCAGGCAAGACAACGCTTATGAATATACTGTTTGGATTATATCGCGCAGACAGCGGGGAGATTTTCTGGAAAGATCAGCTGGCGAATTTTACATCACCGAAGGAAGCGATTGCGGCTGGTGTCGGGATGGTACAGCAGCATTTTTCTCTGGTCAATAAAATGACTGTCCTTGATAATGTGATTTTAAATTTAAAAGGGAATGCTTTTGTTTTAAATCGTGCGGCTGCCAGAGCAAGGTTAGTTGAACTTGCTGAAAAATATGGACTTCAGGTGAATCCGGATGCATTGATTTGCGAACTTTCTGTAGGAGAACAGCAGCGTGTCGAAATTCTGAAAGCGCTTTATCGAAATGTTGAGCTGCTGATACTTGATGAGCCGACTGGCGTATTGACCCCTCAGGAGACAACACAGTTTTTTGATGTTCTCCGCAATCTGAAAAATGAAGGATACGGTATTATTATTATCACGCACCGTATGAGCGAGATTATGGCCATCAGTGACAGAGTGACCATTTTGAGGGACGGCAAACAGGTGGCTGATCTGGTGACAGCAGAGACAAATCCAAGTGAATTATCGGCCTATATGATCGGACGTGAACTCAATGAGTCCTATAATATAGAAGGAACACCGAAAGCGGAAAATATGCTTGTGATGAAGCATGTATCAAATGACCATAAGCATCATGGCCGACACAAGATCGAAGCGATTGATCTGGTTATCCGAAAGGGTGAGATTCTTGGTATTGCCGGTGTAGAGGGAAACGGACAGAAGGAACTGGCTGAAGTCATCACCGGTATTCAGAAGAAGAAAAGCGGTCAGATTATTTTGGATGGACAGGATATGGCAGGAAAGACTATTCGTGAACGCTATGAAGCGGGCATTTCCTATATTTCAGAGGATCGTCTGTCAGACAGTCTGATTACAGGTATGAATATTATTGATAATCTTTTGCTCAGAGATTATAAGAAGCTGCCGTTTGCAAAGCATTCGATCGTGAATCGCAGTGCGATGAGAAAAAATGCAAAAGAAAAGATGCAGCAGTATCAGGTGCGTGCCTCAGGTAAATCTGGCGTGGATACGCAGGTGCGGTTGTTATCCGGTGGTAACCAGCAGAAGCTGATTATTGCGAGAGAACTGACAGACAGTGCGAAACTGATCATAGCCAGTCAGCCGACCAGAGGACTTGATATCGGTGCGACAGAATTTGTGCGCCAGCAGCTGATCAATCAGCGCAATGCGGGAAAAGCAGTGATGCTGATTTCGGCCGATCTGGAAGAAATCATGGCATTGAGTGACAGAATCGCCGTTTTATTTGGCGGAAAAATTGTCGGCGTGCTCAGCAGAGAAGAAGCGACCATTCAGAAAATCGGTCTGTTGATGGGCGGTATTTCAGAGGAGGAAGAAAAATAATGCAGAATGAAAAAAACAGAACAAGAGCGGTCACGGATGTGATCATCATTCTTGTTTTAACGATTCTTACAGGAACGATTCTGATCATTGCCTGTGGTGCCAATCCTGCAGATGCCTATGCACTCTTTTTCAGAGGAATTTTTGGTACAAAGGCTGGATTTACTGAAATTTTTGTAAAAGCCTGTCCATTAATTCTGACAGGTCTCGGTTGTGCTGTTGCTTACCGCACAGGCTTCTTTAATATTGGTGCGGAAGGACAGTTTTATGTGGGTGCCATGATCACGACAATCATTGCATTAAATCTGACCGCGGTTCCTGGAATTCTTCGTCTGATACTTGCGTTGGCGGCTGGATTTGTGGCCGGTGGTCTGTGGGCTTTAATTGCAGCAGTTTTTAAGGCAAAATTCAATATCTCAGAGATTATTGTGACCATTATGCTGAATTACATTGCCATTAATTTCCTTGGTTATGCGGTCCGTTCATTTTTGATGGATCCTGCTGGAAACGTGCCTCAGTCGGCAAAGATTGATGAAGCTGCTCAGCTGAAAGTGCTCATACCGGCAACCCGTTTTCATGCAGGCATCCTGATTGCGGTTGCGTGTGTATTCGTCGTTTGGTTTTTCCTCGATAAGACAACGATGGGTTACGAATTGCGGGCAGTCGGCTTAAATAAGAGAGGCAGTGCCTGCAATGGTATCTCTGTTATGAAAAATATCGTGCTTTCAGCCTTTTTAAGTGGCGGTCTTTCAGCAGTAGCAGGGGGCATAGAAGTATTGGCAACGCAGAAAAAGCTGCTCGAGGGTATTTCAGCCAACTGTGGATATACGGCAGTGCTGATTGCACTGGTAGCTTTTAATCATCCGATTGGTGTCCTTATTGTGGCAGTACTTTATTCAGCGATGCAGGTAGGCGCTAGCTCCATGCAGAGACAGATGGGTGTACCATCATCGATTGTCAATATTCTGATTGGTGTTGTTGTTGTGCTGATCCTTGCAAGAGAATTATTTCATAAGATTAAAATCAGAAACAATAAAGAAAAAGGAGGTCGTGCATAATGCTTGAACAGATTTTAACAGTCAGTTTTATGACCGCTTTTCTGGCCGCTGCAGTTCGTCTGGCAGTGCCGTTGATGTATGGCGGTATTGGTGAGATTATTGCGGAAAAATCAGGTATTTTAAACATTGGCATGGAAGGTGTCATGTTAAGCGGTGCTTTCTTTTCCTTTGCAGGCGCATGGTTTTCAAAAAGTCTGATGGTTGGTTTACTGTGCGGTATCCTTGGCGGTCTGGCTGTCAGTCTGCTTCACGGACTTTTGAGTATCACACTGATTCAGAATCAGTCTGTCAGCGGCCTGGCCATCAATATGCTGATGCTCGGTGTCACAAGCTTTTTATATAAACTGATGTCCAATGGACAGAGTTATCAGCAGCTGGAGACATTTCAGAGCATTGCACTGCCGGGATTATCATCGATCCCACTGATTGGACCGGCATTCTTTAACTGCGACATTCTGACATATATTTTATATATCTTTTTGATTTTAACATGGTTATTTTATAAGAAAACAAATCTCGGTCTTTCATTTGCGGCAGTCGGTGAGCATCCGAGAGCAGCAGAATCAGCCGGTATTCATGTCAATCAATATCGTTGGATCGTTATGATTTTTAACGGTGTGCTCGGCGGTATCGGAGGCGCGTATCTTGTGCTTGTTCAGCTGGGCGTCTTCACAGAAAACATGATTTCAGGACGCGGTTATATTGCGCTTGCCACTGTTATTTTAGGTCGCTATACACCATTTGGCATGTTTGGCGCAGCACTTTTATTTGGCGCAGCAAATGCCCTTCAGATTCGTCTTCAGACAATCGGTGTATCCATTTCACCTTTTTTACTGGCAATTCTGCCATATGCATTGACTCTGATCGCGATGCTTGGTGCCATCGGCAAGAGCAGTGAACCGGAGGCGCTGAGTCAGCCTTATGTGAAGGGCTCAAGATAAGTTGTTGCCGGATTCGGGCCAATAAGATTCTTAACTGAGAACAGGAGGTGATTCCATTGACATCAAAAGAATATTTGAATGTTCATGAACTGGCTTCCTTGTTTGGACTGAATGTACAGACGCTTCATTATTATGACAAAGTCGGTGTGTTTAAACCGAGCGACAGAGATCCCGGCAATCGTTACCGCAAATATCGTTTCGATCAGATTTATGAGCTGGCTTCGATTCGTTATATGCGTAAGCTTGGTTATTCGGTGGGGGCAGTCCGTGAATTTCAGGATACGAGAGAACCTGATGTATCGCTGAAAAGACTGAAGGAGCGGTCGGCCGCCATCAGAGCCCAGTGGGAGGAATTGATGCGAATCGATCAGGCAATTATGCGAAAAGTTCAGTTTATTGAGGAGTGCAGGGACGAAATCGAAAAAGATGTGGATCTTAACGGATTTAAAATTGTCGAATTTCCGAAGCGGCGTTATATTCCGATTGGAACGGAGAATGAAATATTTACAGGAGAATCTTTCTATTTCTATCCGACGATTGTTTTTTACGGAAAAGACACAAAGCAGTTTGGTGCACTTCTTACCGATGATCAGGTGGAAGATACGACGGGTGCAGCGACTTCGACCATCCCGGCAGGAGAGTATCTTGTCGGCTACCATCGAGGGCCTTATGAGCAGATTCAGGAGAGCTTTGACAGAATCCGATCCTATGGCAGTCAGTATAAACTCGACGATACAATGCTGGCCGTTAATATTATTGACCAGTTTGTTGAAAAGAAGAATGCAAATTATATGACGCGCATCGAAATAAGAATACTATAAGAAGTAGTCACAAATAACAGAAATAGAAGTGAGATAAAAAACAGAAGGACAGAGAGAATGGGGAAAACAGATATGGCAGTAAAAGTTTATCATGGAGATATTGTTTATACACCATCGGCCGACAAGCTGGCTGTTTATGAAAACAGTTATATTGTTGTAGATGGTGGAAAAGTGGCAGGCATTTATGAGACGCTCCCAGAGCAGTATGCCAATGCCGCATGTACAGATTATGGTCGAAAAATGATCATTCCGGCCTTTTCGGATCTGCATGTGCATGGTTCACAGTATGTGCAGCGAGGAATAGGCATGGATTGTCTTCTTTCCAATTGGCTGAATCATTACACATTTCCGCAGGAAGCCGAATTTAAAGATCTGTCTTATGCAAAGAAGTGTTATGATGCTTTTGTGGATGATATGATTTGTCACGGAACATTTCATGCCAATGTTTTTGGAACCATCCATCGTGAGGCAACAGACTATTTGTTCAGGAAAATGGAAGAAAAGGGCATGTATGGTTTTGTAGGAAAAGTCAATATGGATTGTAATTCTCCGGAGTTTCTCATTGAGACAACAGAAGATTCACTGAGAGAAACAGAAATCTATCTGGACAGTCACACAGGCAGCGGGAAAGTCAAACCGATCCTTGCACCGCGTTTTGCACCGACATGCAGTGAAAAACTGATGACAGGTCTCGGCATGCTTGCAGCGAAGTACCATTGCGGTGTGCATACACATCTGGTGGAATCGATCTGGGAAGCAGAGGAAGCATTAAGATGTTTCCCTGGATATCATTCAGATGCAGAGATTTATGAGCGTGCCGGTCTGATGGACCATGGCCCTTCAATTTTTGCACACGTTATTTTCCCGACAGAAGAAGACAAGCGCATCATGAAAAAGCACGGCAGTTTTTCAGTTCACTGCCCGGACGCAACGACCAATATTATTGCGGGCATTATGCCGTTGGCGGCTATGCATGATGAAGAACTGAAGATTGCTATTGGTTCAGATGTGGCCGGAGGACACAGCATTGCCATATACAAGCAGATTGCGCGTGCCGTTCAGCTCTCAAAATTAAAGGAATTTTATGAGCCGGATCAGAGTAAGACAATTACGCTTACGCAGGCTTTTTATCATGCAACAAAAGAAGCAGGAAGCGTCTTTGGAAAAGTCGGATCCTTTGAAAAGGGATATCAGTTTAATGCTCTGGTTATTGATACTATGGAAGATTCATGGGTACCGCTTACGGCAGAAGAACGTCTGGAGCGATTCTGTTATATAGGGGATGACCGGAACATCAGAGCAAGATTTATAGACGGGAAAGAGATTCATTTTGAAAACTAATTAAAACCAAATAGGTAAAAAAACATGGAAAAACACAGCATTTTAAGTTGAGTGGTAAGGGATATCGGCTTAAATGCTGTGTTTTCTGCGGTTAGAGAAAAGTTTTGTAACATAAAATATTCCAATATGGTCAATTAAACTAAATAATACGAGATAATCACATAATTTAGATTCCAGTATGAAAGTAATTAATTATAATCTGTTTAAGTATAACATTAGAACGAAGAAAAGTCTATAGGAGTAAATAGCAAGTCGAGACTTTATAAGATATGCTAATTAAATTATAAGTAAAAACGACATAATAACATATGGAATAAAACTTGAAAATTTTAAAAATAAGGTGTAATATAAAAACAGGACAATATGGAACAGGAGGTAAAAGACATGCGGCTGGAATTGCAATTTGATTTAGATAAACCGGAGATAAAATTAGATTACAGGAGACTCATTTTATCCTGGCTGAAGGCTGGCTTAACCAGATGTAATCAGGGAAAATATTATGAACGGTATTTTGGCGGGACAGAGCAAAAGGACTATTCATTTACAGTACTTTTAGGACGTGCCAAATTTACCCGTGAGAAAATATATCTGCCGGAGCCAAAAATGAAAGTCATTTTCTCTGCAGATAACAGGCATAAAACAGGTTTGATTTTTTATTCATCTTTTCTTGGAATGAAGAATAATCATTATCCGCTTCCGGAGGGAAATACAATGACACTTCGACGTGTCTCGCAGAAAAGGGAGCAGTTAATCAACGAGTCGACAATTTATTTTCAGACCTGCCTTGGAAATGGATTATGTATTCGTGAACATGACAGAGAAACCAATCGCGACAGATTCATTACATACAAGGATAGTGATTTTAGAGAAAAAGCAATAGAAATTCTCAAGTATCAGGCCAGTATGGCGGGATTTCCAGAGAGTATACTGGAAGACTTGTCTATAGAGCCGGTGCAATGTAAGAAAGTACTCGTATATTTTTATAAACGATATATAGATGTTTCTGTAGGAATCTTTAAGATGCATGGCAATCCAGATGTGCTGCAGTATTTCTATGAAGCAGGAATGTGCAGCAAAAAATCTGCGGGCTTTGGGCAGGTCAATATTTTAAGACAGGGGGAAGCAGGGGATGAATAATGATTGGAGGACCCTGGAACCGTATGACTGGCGTTATTCGGCAGCCATCACGGGGCTCATAAGGTACTTTAAGTACTTTGATGAAAAAAAGGATGACTGGAAGATTGAAAACGAATGTCTTATTTATAATCCGGCCAGTATTACACAACATGATTATTTAAAATTTGTAGAGGATAATTATCCAGAAGATATGGCACATCTTATCATAGAGAATATGATTCGTCAAGACGATTTGAATGAGGAACAGATAAAAAAAGTGAATGAGAAGATGGTCGCCAACACAGTGCTGAAGAAGACTTTTAAATCTATCAAGTTTGATGGTTCAAATGCCCATCAGATACAGCAATTACTGAATGATAATCGGGAGGAAATTATAAGAGAAACATTTCGAAATAAATTGAATTTATATCGAAATTATTGCAATACCAATCAATTATTTCAAGAAGCAAAAGAATGCTGTCGCCTGCTTGGATATTATATAGATATGCCTAAGAAGGGGAAATCCTTGGCTTATAATTTTAATCTGAATAATTTTGCAGGAACAGATGATGAAGTGTTTGATTTCATCCCTTTTGCATTTCAGGGCGTGCGGGATTTCTTCTTTGTCAATGATAATGTGGAATTGGAGAATTTATATAAAACAAATTCAATTTTCGCATACAAACTGGCTGAGGAAAGAAAAAGAGCAGAAGAGAATGGCAAGAGTCTGGATTCACGGCAGATATTTTTTAAGCTGTTGCTGGAAACGGATAAGTTTATTCAAAGTGATATAGAAATTATTACGAAAAATATCGATGCTTCATATTATGAAACATTATATTTGAGAAAACAAAGCTTAAATGTTTTGCGGGGACTGAAAACAGGGAAGGATGGAAAAAATCCGTATCAGTGTTTTTGCTTTCGAATTAAAATAACGGATAAGTATTATATTGATGTATTTAAAGAAGTAACGGATGCAATTGTAAATTTAACATTGTTGGATAATTTGCTGGATTATATGTTAAAAAATAACCGAGAGAGTGGGTATACATACGTCATTTTCCAGTTAATTCGAGTCAATATTTTGATAAAGGAGGATAAAGAATTGGAACAGAAAACAAAGCAGGCATACAAGTGCGCAAAACAGATGGCATGGAAAATGACAGGAACAGTCTATAAATTGCCTGATAACAAGCTGAATGCATATCGACAGAAACTGACAAGTGCATTGACATTTGAAGATTTTGACAGGTTTAATATTGTTTTGCTGAACTTATCCAATTACGTGGATGAACCGGTAGACTTTGCTTATGATTTATTTGAGGATTTCGAAAAAAATAAAGAGCTGGCTTATACATTTGTGAATGCGCTTCGCAGGGAACCGTACGACAAACAAAAAGAAATTTAGAATGTGAGGAAGAATATCATGAAAAAAGCGTTAACATTGACAATCGTGGCAAATATGACATCTAATTATTCAGAAGGTATCGGAAATATTGCAAGTGTGCAGAAAGTTTTTAAGAATAGAAAAGTTTATTCTATGAGGAGTCGTGAAAGTTTAAAAAATGCCATTATGGTCCAGAGTGGGATGTATGATGATTTGGAAACAAGCAAGGATGGCGCTGCTCAGAAAAAGGTAAATGAAGAACTGAATGCAGCAAACTGCAGGGCACTGGAAGGCGGATATATGAGTACTCAGGGAACGACTTGCATTAGAAAGAGTTCTTTCTATTTGACAGATGCCATTGCAACGGAACATTTTGTGAATGAAAACCGCTTTCATAATAATTTGTATCTGGCAACCAATTATGCGGCTTCACAGGGAATTTCTGTTCAGGAAAGCGGTGGTGAATCCGGTTTGATGCCATATCAGTATGAGTATGATAAGTCATTAAAAATATATAGCATGACAATTGATTTGGAGATGATAGGAAAGGACGAAAATTTCCAGATGGAAGCCAATGAAGAAGAAAAGGCAGCACGAGTATGTGTGCTGTTAAATGCAGTGGAAAATTTATCATTGGTGGTAAAGGGCAATCTGGATAATGCAGAACCTATTTTTGCAATCGGTGGATTATCCGATCGAAAGACGCATTACTTTGAAAATGTCATACAGGTAGAGGAATCCCAGCTGATTATTTCACAGGATTTGAAAGATAAACTGGCAAGAGGATTCTCATGTGCGTTATTAAGAGGAAATCTTCTGAAAAATGAAAATGAGATTATAAAGGAATTAAATCCGGTGTCAGTCTCAGATTTCTTTGAGAATTTACGTAAAGAAGTTATGAATTATTATGCTAATTAGGAATGAGGAGGATATGGATGAAAGCTTTAAGAATCAAGCTTCATCAGGCAAGTGCCAATTATCGGAAAGAGGAGACGGCGGAAAATAAAATGACGTATCCGCTGCCGCCGATTTCGACAATAACTGGTGCATTGCACAGTATATGCGGGTATCGGGAATACCATGAAATGAATGTCAGCATCCAGGGACGGTTTGCATCTATGCATATAGAAGCCTATGTAGATCATTGTTTTCTCAACTCTACAATGGATGACCGTGGGATACTTGTGAAAATGAAAAGTGCTTCCATGCTGTCAAATGCATATACGAAAGTAGCTAGTGCAAAAAAATCTCAGGGCAACAGTTTTTTGAAGAACATTACGATTCAGGTGCATGATGAACAATTATTAAATGAATATCGTCAGCTGCGCCAGGAAGGAAATCGTATTGCAGAATGGAAAAAAACAGAATATAAAAATAAATTGGCTGAGTATAAACAGAAAAAGAGTATTTTAGCATTGAAAAAAAAGGAGCAGGAAAAGGGCTCGGAAAAATTCAAGCAGCTTGCAGAAGAAGAACGGAAATTAAAGGAGGAAGAAAAACAATATAAAATCAATGCTGAACGCTATGAAGAAGAACATTACAAGAAACCAATTGCAAAATATCGTACATTGACAAAGTCGTTAAAATATTATGAAATTTTGGATGATATTGAATTGGTCATACATGTTCAGGCTTCGGATGAAACGTTATGCGATATTTATAATCATATAGATGATTTAAAGGCACTTGGCAGAAGTGAAGATTTTGTTGATGTAGAAGATATACAGTTTGTTAACCTGGAACAGGACGAAGAATCTTACAGGAGTTGCTATTCTGCGTATTTGAATTATGAGGATGTGATGAATGAAAGAATAAACACAGGCTGGTATGAAAACAGAGATATTTCGGGAACTAAGTATTATCTTGGGAAAAAATATGATGTCAGTACAGGAAAGCGAATCTTTACGGAAAAAGTGAAAGTCATTTATACATCGGATTTCACAATTGATGAAACCAGTGAAAATGTGTGGGTGGATAAAGAAGCCGAGACAGAAGACGGACAAGTTTATATTGTTAATTTTTTATAAGGGTTATAAAGCTATTCTTGTCGGTGACAGGAATAGCTTTTGTTTAAAGAGGGAAACAAATGAAAAAAACAGATGTTGACAAAATTGATTTAGATAAACCAATCAAAGCGTATATGGCCAAGCCGGATAAGACATTAGGCGAGCATTATGAGGATTTTCTAAGACAGGCAGAGATACTGTGGAATCTGGGATATATATCAAGTGAGCATATGTATGATCTGCTTAAAGAGTGCGGCTGCCATCATGATGATGGTAAGGTTAATTTACCTTTTCAAATGAGAGTGAATGATAAAAGCGGAAAAATAAAATTCGATGAAGAAAAAGAAGTGAGCCATAATGTTTTATCCGTGTTTTATCTGAATCCGAAGGATTATCCTAAAGAGGATTATTTGAAAATTGCCTGTGCTATTTTACATCATCATAATTACTGTGATATAGCTCAGGTATTGAAAGAAAAAATGGATCTTATACAGGAATTGTTGATAGATAGGTATACTTATAAAGTTAAACCCAGTGTGTGGAATAAAATATTAGGAAAAGTCTTATTAGACCCAGAAACAATCACGTTAAAAGGACTGCTGCATCGATGCGATTATAGTGCCAGTGGAAATTATCAGGTAGAATATCAAAATGATTTTCTGTTGGACTCATTGGAAGGGATGATGGCAGTATGGAAACAGAAGAATCCGGAAAGCAAATGGAATGAATTGCAGAAATTCTGTATGGAAAATCGGGAGGAAAATATCATTGCATTAGCACCGACAGGTATGGGAAAAACAGAGGCCGGGCTGCAGTGGATTGGTGACTGGAAAGGTTTTTTTATATTGCCGATTCGAACAGCAATCAATTCTATTTATGACCGTGTCAGAAAAGATATTTTGCATGATGAAAAGCTTAATGAGCGATTGGGACTTTTACATTCAGAATCACTGGAATATTATAAAAATAATACTCAGGAGACGGACCTGTTAGATTATTATGACAGAGGAAAAAAATTATCACTTCCGTTGAATATTTCCACAATAGATCAATTGTTTGACTTTGTATTTAAATATAAAGGTTATGAAATGAAATTGACCACACTGGCGTATTCCAAACTGGTTATTGATGAAATTCAGATGTATGGTCCAGATTTGCTGGCGTATCTGGTATGCGGTATTCGGTTGATTCACAAACAGGGAGGGAAAATAGCAATTATTACAGCAACATTGCCGCCTTTTGTAAGAGATTTTCTTGTTCATGATGCGGAGATACCGTTCAAAGAAAAGAGTTTTTCTTCAGATAAAATCCGGCATTCGGTTTTAGTAAAACACGCCTCCATCAATGCAGATGATATTTTGGGGAAATATTATCAGAATCAAAGTGAAGGAAAGGGAAACAAGATTCTTGTTGTATGCAATACCATTAGAAAAGCACAGGAATTATTTGATGCGCTGAAGGAAAAGGATGTGCATTTAAATTTGCATTTATTTCATAGCCGTTTTACAAATTCAGATAAAGCAAAACTGGAACAGGAAATTAAAGATTTTGGTGTTACCTACAGTAAAGACGCTGTAGGCCAGTTGGATATTCAGGATGGTATATGGATATCGACTTCTCTTGTTGAGGTCAGTCTGGATATTGATTTTGACTATTTATTTACAGAGCTGTTGGATTTGAATTCATTATTGCAGCGTATGGGTAGACTAAACCGTAAAGGCGAAAAAGAAATAGAAGGTTATAATTGTTTCGTTTATTATGATGGAGCAAATATAAAATGCGGAAGAAAGGGATTTATAGATAAAACATTGTATCAATGTTCAGTAGATGCTTTGGCCGAAGTCGATGGTTTACTGAGTGAAGCAGACAAAAAAAGATTGATAGATACATATTTTACAATGGATCGGGTCAAAGACAGTGAATTTGTCAGAGAGTATAAAAGAATTTTTGAAGTATTTAAAGATTTAGAGGTTGGGCATTTTGACGAGAATGATATGATTTCATTGCGTAACATAGCGACACAGAATATTATTCCTAAAAAAGTTTATGATGAGAACTATGATGAAATTGTAAGCAAAGAAAAGCAGCTGATTGAAGTTGGGAAAGAAATGAAACGTCTTTCAATAGCAGGTGAAAAGGGCAAAGAATATCAGGAACTGTACAGGAAACGGCTGGATATTCAGGAGTATTTGAAGGGTTTTATTATTTCTATACCACTGTATGAATTCAGAATATATGATAAGAAATTTTGGGAAGACTTTGGAAATGTTAGTATCAGCAGAAATGAGAAGATTCCGATTATGAAGTGTCATTATGACGAAAAAGGATTTTATCCAATTGACTATGAAAATATGGAGTTTAAAGATGAGATTATGAATGTTTAAAGCGGATGGGATAATGAAATTTTGAAATACGGTATATTGTGTGTGGGGGGATTTCTATGGATGACAGGATTACAGGCGTTATGGTTTATTATTATTTTGTGTGCCGCAGAAAGCTTTGGTACTTTTGCCATGACATCAACATGGAGAATGAAAATGAGAATGTCATGATTGGAAGAATACTGGATGAGACAAGTTATAAAAGGGATGATAAGCATGTCAATATTGACAATGTGATAAATATTGATTTCATTCGGGAACATAAAGAGATTCATGAAATCAAAAAGAGTAAAGCAATAGAAGAAGCGGGGATTTGGCAGACAAAGTATTATTTGTACTATTTGAAGCAGCGGGGCGTTACTCAATTGAAAGCAAAGATAGACTATCCATTGCTTAGAAAAAATGTTGTGGTGGAATTGTCGGCAGAAGACGAAGAAAAAATGAGGGGCGTTTTGGATGATATTATACTGGTAAAAAAACGTGAGACTGTACCGCAGTTGGAGAAAAAGAAAATATGTAAGAAATGTGCATATTATGATTTGTGTTTTATCTAATGGAGAAGATTGACGTGAAGCAAAGTTTGTACATATATAATAGCGGTGATTTGAAGAGAAAAGATAATACGCTGAGGTTTACGAATTATGAGGGTGAAAAGAGAGATGTGCCAATTGAAAGAATTTCGGACATTTATGTTATGTCAGAAATGTCATTTAATACAGCCTTTTTAAATTATATATCGAAGTACGGCATTTCAATTCATTTTTTTAATTACTACAATTACTATACGGGAAGCTATTATCCTAAAGATGCTTTGCTGGCCGGTGGATTATTGGTAAAGCAAGCGGAGTATTATTCGGATTATGAAAAGCGTCTTCAGTTGGCTAAAAAGTTTCTTCAGGCAGCGGCGGAAAACATATATAGAAATTTGAGATATTATAATGGCCGAGGAAAAGACGTTGAAAGTCAAATGAAGGAGATTGACAGACTGCGGAATACATTATCGAATGCTGAAACGATAGAAATGCTGATGGGGATAGAGGGAAATATTCGTCAGCATTATTATGCCGCATGGAATGCCATTGTGAACCAGGAGATTAATTTTAATAAGCGTGTGATGCATCCGCCGGATAATATGATTAATTCTCTGATTTCTTTTGTTAATTCGTTAATTTATGCAAAAACGTTAAGTGAAGTATACCATACTCAATTGAATCCGACAATTAGCTATTTACATGAGCCTGGAGCAAGACGTTTTTCATTGTGTCTGGATATTTCAGAAATTTTTAAACCGCTGATTGGTGACAGGTTGATTTTCTCTTTATTAAATAAAAGGCAGATTACAGAAGATAGTTTCACAAAAGAACTGAATTTTTTACATTTAAAACAAGATGCTTCTAAACTTATTGCAACAGAATTGGAAAAAAGACTGCGTACAACAATCATGCATAAAGGCCTGGGAAGAAAAGTGTCATATCAATATTTAATTCGCCTGGAGGCATATAAGTTGGTAAAACACTTATTAGGCGAAAAAGAATATGAAGGATTTACAATTTGGTGGTAATATGTATATAGTATTAGTATATGATATAAGTCAAAGCGAAGCAGGACAGAAACGTTGGTCCCGTATCTTTAAAATTTGCAAGAAATATTTGTCACATATACAAAATTCAGTTTTTGAAGGCGAAATATCGAAACCTCAGCTGATGCAGTTGAAAAAGGAAATGCAACCGTATATAAATGAAGAGCTTGATTCAATTATTATTTTTAAAAGCAGGCAGGAAAAATGGCTGGATAAAGAATTTTGGGCAAAGGAGGATGATAAAACAAGTTTTATGTTATAATAGATGGTGAAAAAGATGTCTGTATGGATTTTCTTCAATGGGCATCGGAGAGAGTGAGATGAAGGTTAAGTTTTTTAATTGTCGACCTGTAATAATGCAAAAAGTGCAGGGGGTCGACAGAGGCAAAAATGCAGATAGAATCAGGCAACTGGAAATAATGAAGTTTAAGAGGTTAAGGCATACAGATGTTTATTTCTTAGGTCGACAGAAATAAGTGTTGTAACCTGTGGTTTTAAAGGTGCCTTTGAACACGGGTATTAATAGAATCAGATTGGAATTTAAAGACGCTAAACCTGCAGACGGGATATGCGGGAACCTTTGTATTAATAGAATCAGATTGGAATTTAAAGACGAAACAACAATCGTCTATCCAACGGACAGCGAAGCGTATTAATAGAATCAGATTGGAATTTAAAGATGTACAAGACACTTGATGGATATTTCATCAGCGGCGTATTAATAGAATCAGATTGGAATTTAAAGTCATTTCATTAAACTTCTGCTGTGACATTTCAAGGTATTAATAGAATCAGATTGGAATTTAAAGTACATTGCCATCAATCGTACTCCGCCACGTCTTGCCGTATTAATAGAATCAGATTGGAATTTAAAGAAGCCTGCGCAAGAAAAGGTGACGGCTGGCACCTTATGGTATTAATAGAATCAGATTGGAATTTAAAGGATTTATAGTCATTGTTAGAATCTCATCTTGAAATGTATTAATAGAATCAGATTGGAATTTAAAGAAGAACTGCCGGAGAAAGAGATCCTGGAAAGAGCTGTATTAATAGAATCAGATTGGAATTTAAAGCATAAAGAAGACCGACACCGGTTTCCAGGTTGCCGGCGTATTAATAGAATCAGATTGGAATTTAAAGCTGAAGGACAGACCGCTGGACTTCTTGGGATATAAAGTATTAATAGAATCAGATTGGAATTTAAAGAACGGAGGCAGCAGAAACAAGGCAGAGGCGGTCAAACTGGTATTAATAGAATCAGATTGGAATTTAAAGCGACTCAGCTGAAATCCACCTATCTTATCGTTGATGTATTAATAGAATCAGATTGGAATTTAAAGCAGTATTCTTTGTGAAAGAAGCAGGCCAGACACTTGCGTATTAATAGAATCAGATTGAAATTTAAAGCAGAATACACAGCAACCACACAGAATGCGTCCAACGTATTAATAGAATCAGATTGGAATTTAAAGCATAGGACGGTACCGGTGTTACCGGCTCTACTGGGTATTAATAGAATCAGATTGGAATTTAAAGAAGTGTAAGTTTGGTGCTATCATCAAGAACTACCTGTATTAATAGAATCAGATTGGAATTTAAAGTTGAACAACACGATCCGGATATTCCAGCGCCATAATGTATTAATAGAATCAGATTGGAATTTAAAGATCATAGCTTCCATTAAAGCCTGGGCCGTGGTATTAGTATTAATAGAATCAGATTGGAATTTAAAGAATATAAAAAGCCTTATGCAAAATTGAAAGAGGAAATGTATTAATAGAATCAGATTGGAATTTAAAGACCTTTACCTGTTCCACAGTAATGCAGGTCACACACGTATTAATAGAATCAGATTGGAATTTAAAGCGATATCAAAGAGCGCAGCCGGGAACATGAACGCGTATTAATAGAATCAGATTGGAATTTAAGGATTATTTAATAATATAGGGTACATACATCTTGAGAAAATGCACTATCTGAGATGATTTTTTATGACGTATTATGTAGAAGGCTAATATATATATATATTAATGGGATGTAGATATAAAATTTAGAAAAAGGTTGCTAGATAGAAGGAATGCAGTGTATTATAGAAGAAATGGCATATTATTTTAGATTTAGTATTTGAAAATGATGTAATGGCATTAAACAGGTTATTCCCTGTCGGTTCAGACAGAAAATTTTAATATAGAATGATAAAAATAACTAGGAGGCAAGATGGCAGCTAAAGAGTATTACAAAATGTATGACTCTTTCTTGCAGAGTTTATCGAATGGTGAAGCGCATCTGTATTAAGATGTAAAAAAGAAAGTGATAGAAGATTTTAAGCTGACAGATACAGCATCTGGCAGAGCTAATGATTGAACATGATTTTGGTGTCAGCACAGAGTATACCTATCGGATCAAACGAATCGATATGGATGTTTTTGAAGAGGAAGACTGAACATTTATAGTATAAAAGATAGTATAGACGAAAGGACTTTTATGAACATACAGATTTTCGGCACATCAAAGTGCTTTGATTCAAAGAAGGCCATGCGTTATTTCAAGGAGCGCGGCATTAAGTATCAGTGGATTGATATGAAGGAAAAGGGGCTCAGCAAAGGGGAGTATACAAAGGTGAAACAGGCTGTAGGCGGTCTGGATGCTATGCTGAATCCGAAGTGCAAGGATCAGGATACACTGGCGCTGATCAAGTATATTGCAGATGAAGACAAGGATGAAAAGGTGTTGGAGAATCAGCAGGTATTAAAGACACCGATTGTCCGAAACGGTGCGCTGGCAACGGTGGGTTATCAGCCAGATGTATGGAAAGGCTGGAAGTAGGACAAGATGGAACCGTATTATTATCAACAGATGAACAAGCAGAGACAGGCAGTCTATCATGCCATTTTGCAGGGAATCACAGCCCTGGCGGATGAGTTTCAGATTCCTGCAATAGAGGGGTCGGAGCTCTATGATGTATTTTTCCAGCTGCGGCTGGATCATCCGGAGATATTCTGGGCAACAAGTTTCAAATACAAATTTTTCAAGGGTTCACCGAATTATATTTTTATCCCGGAATATATTTTTGAGAGGAATAAGATCCGGGAGCATCAGAAGGCGCTGAAAGCTAGAGTGGACAAACTGGCAAGACCGGCAAAAAATTTTTCAGACATTGAAAAAGAAAAGTATGTTCATGATTTTATCTGTGAGAATGTACGTTATGATAAGCTGAAAAAGGCCTATTCCCATGAGATAATCGGGCCTCTTGGACAGGGGGTCGGTGTCTGCGAGGGCATTGCTAAGTCAGTGAAAATTCTGTGTGATGCACTGAATCTCTGGTGCATCATAGCCATTTGCGGAAATAATCCTGAAAAAGGTATTAAGTACAGACATACCTGGAATATTATCCGGCTGGATGGAAAGTATTATCATCTGGATGCCACATTTGACAACAGTCTCGGGCGCAGTGGAAGCGGTGCACCGGAGATTCGTTATGATTATTTCAATTTGGACGATAAAGCTGTATTCAGGGATCATGAGCCGTTGATTGCGCCGGCACCTGCATGTACTGACAACAGCCGTTTTTATTACAAGGAGAAGAAGCTATCTTTTACAAAGACAGAGGAGGTATATAAGCGTTTTCTTCAGGCGGCCAAAAAAGGAAAAACATTGACCTTTCACTGGAGGGGCGGTTATCTGACCCGGGAAGTACTGGAGGAATTGTTAGATTTGATGCAGCAGGCCGGTGCAGTAAAGAATAAAACAGCTGTGGTTGGTTTGAACTGGGCCCAGGCAGTGCTGCGGCTGCATTATGTGGAGAGTGCGGAGGCAGGCGATGAGAATGCAGAAGCAGCGAATGGTGCAATCGGAAAGGGAACGCATAAGGCAAAAATTGACGTGACCATGGAAGATGCCAATGAAGGCGAGCAGATTGAGACGGATTAATTGTGTAATATATAAAACAGCATAAATGTAAAATAGCATAAATGATTATCAGCCCCGGAACGACAATGTTTCGGGACTTTTTGCATGCAGAAAAGGTATTTCGACTTGTGGATTAGGTGTTGTGTCGATGATTGGAAAATGTTGCAGGAAACATAAATTTGACAAAAGAGTAATAATATGATATATTATCTGTAATGTTTTTGTAACAAATGAAATATTTTAGTAAAAAACAGATCCCACTACAAGTCAATATGAGAATGTAAGACGACGTTTTTACAGGAGGTTTATATCAATGATTAAAAGAAAACTTGCATTACTTGGCACTGCTGTTGCAGTATCTTTACTGATGACAGTACCGGCATTTGCAGCAGATACCAAAGATACAGACACTGCACAGAACGCACAGAATATACAGAGCGTACAGGAAGAGAAGACAGAAGAGAATACGGGTTATGTAACATGTTCTGTTCTCAATGTGCGCAGAGCCAGCTCTGAGAAATCAGATAAAGTCGGAACACTGAAGAGGGGTGAAGAAGTCAAGATTCTGAGAGATGAGGAGAATGGCTGGTATGCAATTGATTTTGAAGGTCACATCCGATATGTTCACGGTGATTATATTACAACAGATCAGGACGAGGTGAAAGGTTATACAGCCAGCAGCTGGGATGGGCCTGTTCTGACTGCTTCGGCAGGTACGATTACCGGACCGAGCGGCAAGGAGACCTATTACAATCTGAATATGTCTGGGGTTGTCAGCATTATGAGAAGTCTTGGCAATACAGATGAGTACTGGGTCAGAGACGACGGTGTCAAGATGCTTGGCAATTATGTAATGGTTGCTGCCAATCTGAATGTCCATCCGAGAGGCTCAATTGTAGAGACGAGTCTTGGACTTGGTATTGTCTGTGATACAGGTGGCTTTGCATCCGGCAATTCCACACAGCTGGATATTGCAGTTAATTGGTAATTATATGTAACTGTTCAGAGCCAAGCGGATTTATGTTCAAAAGTGCGAAGCATGCTTGCATGAATGAACACTCTTGAACATAAATCCATTTGGCGGATACGCCACACCGACAAAATGCGAAGCATTTGGAGGTTAGCTCTGAACAGTTAAAATTATATAAAGAATGATGATTTTAGTCAGGGATGGAATAGATACATTTATCTATTCCATCCTTTTTTTGAGTATGTTATACTATATGGAGTCTGAATGATATAGCATTGTAAATGTTGCAGTTTGTTAGGTGTTACATTTTTATAGAAGGAATGAATTCTGAGCAGTAAAATGCTGTCATTATCATAATGGAGGAAATGAAGAAATGGCGAAAGACCATAAGCAGGGAAAGAGAGGCCTGAATATTATTATCGTGGGCTGCGGCAAAGTTGGTGCCTCCCTGACGGAACAGTTATATAAGGAAGGACATGATATTACACTGGTGGACAGAAGTTCAGATCGTCTTCAGGCATTGACAGATATGTATGATGTTATGGGAATTGTAGGAAACGGTGCCAGTTATAAGATTCAGAGAGAAGCAGGTATTGACAATGCAGATCTGATGATCGCTGTCACGGATTCTGATGAGCTGAATCTGCTTTGCTGCACGGTAGCAAAGCGTGTGGGTGATTGTGCAGCCATTGCCCGTGTCCGTACACCGGATTACAGCGATGAGGCTTCTTATTTGAAGGAGAAGCTGGGGCTGGCAATGATCATCAATCCGGAGATGGAAGCAGCCAATGAGATTACGCATGTACTCAGCTTGCCGGCAGCATTAGGTGTCAACTCATTTGCCCATGGACAGGCACAGATGATCCGTTTTAAGATTCCGGTGAATAACAGACTGGATGGCCAGAAGGTTATGGCCATGGCCAGAAATATTTCGGGTGATGTGCTTGTATGTGCTGTAGAACGAGAGAAACAGGTATTTATTCCGGATGGTAATTTTGAACTGCATCAGGGAGATGTTGTCTCTTTTATCGCTGCATCCAAAGCGGCAAAGGAGTTTTTTGAGCGTATTGGAATGCCGAACAAACCGGTGCATAATACGATGATCATCGGAGGCGGTAAGGCAGCTTATTATCTCGGCAAGATGCTGTTGGACATGGGAATTGAAGTCAAGATCATAGAGATGGACAGAAAGCGTTGCAGGGAGTTGAGTGTTTTGCTGCCTCAGGCAACGATCATCAATGGCGATGGTACAGATGAAGAACTGCTGAAGGAAGAAGAAATTGCTTATGTGGATTCACTTGTTCCACTGACAGGTATTGATGAGGAGAATGTGCTGCTGGCGCTCCATGCAAGGGAAGTTTCTGATGCCAAGGTCATTACCAAGGTGAACAGAAATGCTTTCCATAATCTTATCGACAAACTGGATCTTGGTAGTGTTATTTATCCGAAGTATATTACGGCGGAGGCGATTGTTGCCTATGTTCGTGCAAAACAGGCATCCATGGACAGCAGCAATGTGGAGACGATTTACCATATGTTTGATTCAAGGGCAGAAGCCATCGAATTTAATGTCAGTGCCAGTTCAAGAGTGACGGATGTGCCATTGAAAGACCTGAACACAAAAGATAATCTGCTGATCGCCTGTATTAATCGATACGGCAAAATCATTATTCCAGGTGGTATGGATTGTATTCAGGCCGGGGATACAGTTGTCATCGTAACAACACATACCGGTTTCCAGAATATTGAAGATATTTTGCGGTAGTGGAGGTGCCAGATGAACGGAGGAATGATCAGATTTATTCTGGGCAGTGTATTGAAAGTGGAATCGGTACTTCTTTTATTTCCTTGCATTGTCGCAGTTTTTTATAGAGAATCCGCAGGTTACTGGTTTTTGCTTACAGCAGTGCTGAGTTTTGTGATCGGCTATCTGATGGTAAGAAAGAAACCAGCCAATACGGTATTCTATCTGAAGGAAGGCTGCGTGACGACTGCGTTGTCATGGATTATGATCAGTCTGGTAGGCTGTCTGCCATTTTATTTGTCAGGAGAGATTCCTGCATTTACAGACGCGTTATTTGAAACGATATCAGGTTTTACAACAACAGGCGCCAGCATTTTGTCGGATGTCGAATGTCTGTCACAGAGCATTCTTTTCTGGCGGAGTTTCAGTCACTGGATTGGCGGTATGGGCGTGCTTGTTTTCCTTTTGGCGATTATCCCGCTGAGCGGCGGTTCACATATGAACCTGATGCGAGCGGAGAGCCCGGGGCCATCTGTGGGCAAGCTGGTGCCAAAGGTACGTGCGACAGCGCGTATTCTCTATTTAATTTATTTCGGCATGACCATTGTCGAGCTGATTTTCCTGCTTATTGGCAAAATGCCGTTTCTTGAAGCCATGATGATCACTTTTGGTACAGCAGGCACCGGTGGATTTGGTGTGCGAAATACAAGCATTGGCGGTTATTCAGCTTATATTCAGTGGGTTGTTGCCATTTTTATGATTTTATTCGGTGTCAACTTTAATGCCTATTACTTTTTATTGATGAAGCGCTTTAAGCAGGCCTTTGACATGGAAGAGGTCAAAGGTTATTTTCTGATCATTGCAGCAGCCAGTGCATTGATCTTTATCAATATTTATAACAAGACAATGACAGCTGCCGATACGATCCGCCATGTGGTTTTCCAGGTTGGATCTCTGATGACATCTACCGGTTATTCTACGGTGGATTTTGATCTGTGGCCAAGTGCGTCGAAAGTGGTATTGATCATCATCATGTTTATTGGCGCCTGTGCGGGAAGTACCGGAGGCGGTATTAAGGTTTCGCGTGTTATTATGATGCTGAAGAGCGTGAAACGTGAATTAAATGCTTACCTCCATCCGAAGAGCGTCCGTATGATTAAGATGGAGGGCAAGGCACTGGATCAGGGAGCCATCAGTTCCGTAGCTGTTTACTTTATTACATTTACCCTGATATTTGCGGTATCTTTCCTTCTTGTGGCCTTGGAAGGAAGAGATCTGACCACGAATTTTACAGCCGTTTTGACAACGATGAACAATATGGGACCGGGGCTGGCAGATGTTGGCCCATCCAAGAATTTTGGCGGACTTTCAATATTGTCGAAATATGTCCTAATGTTTGATATGCTGGCGGGACGTCTGGAACTGTTCCCAATGCTCGTTTTATTCCATCCTGTATTATGGAAGGAAACATGGGAAGGCGGCAAACGAAGAAGACGTCTGAAAAGAAAAAAGTCTCTTGAGAATTAAAATATAACTGTGTGACAATGGCAGATAGTTGCCGGAAAGGCGGTTGATGATTGATGAAAGAACGATTACTGCGTGAATTTGCAGAACGGTTTGGAAATGCGGAAGGTGCACAGGTTTACTTTGCACCCGGACGTGTGAATTTGATCGGTGAACATACAGATTACAATGGCGGCCATGTATTTCCATGTGCACTGGATATTGGCACGTATGCGGTGGTTAGAAAACGTCAGGATAAGCGTTTGTTTTTTTATTCAATGAATTATCCTGAAACGGGCATTATCAACAGTTCACTGACTGGTCAGCTGGAACATGATGATGAGGATGGATGGGCCAATTATCCGAAGGGTGTGATATGGGCCTTTGAAGAAAAAGGTATGCAGCCGGCCTGTGGTTTTGAAATGATGGTTTACGGCAACCTGCCCAGCGGAGCAGGGCTGTCATCTTCTGCTTCCCTTGAGGTCTTGACAGGATGGGCACTTAGAGATATATTTGAATTTGAAGTATCCGATCAGGAGATAGCACTGATCAGTCAGCATGCGGAGAATACATTTAATGGTGTCCGCTGCGGTGTGATGGATCAGTTTGCCGTGGCCATGGGCAGAGCGCATCAGGCGATTTATCTGAATACAGAGAATTTGTCCTATCGTTATGTACCGGTACAGCTTCAGAATATGCAGCTGATCATTTCATGTACGAATAAGGAACGCGGTCTGGCTGATTCCAAGTATAACCTCAGACGCATGGAGTGTGAGCGGGCACTGGCTGATTTACAGAAAGTTGTATCGATCAGACAGCTTGGTGAGTTATCCATGGATGATTTTGAAAAATATCAGGCAGCAATTACTGACGATGTCTGCAGAAGGCGTGCAAGGCATGCTGTTTCAGAGAATGCGCGGACCATTCAGGCTGTGCAGGCTCTGGAGAACAATGATCTGAACCGATTTGGTCGGCTTATGAACGCATCCCATCAGTCCCTGAGGGATGACTATGAAGTCACAGGAGATGAACTGGATGCTTTAGTTGAAGCAGCATGGGATACAGAAGGTGTTTTAGGCTCCCGTATGACAGGCGCAGGTTTCGGTGGATGCACCATCAGCCTTGTCCGCACAGAAGCTGTCGACAATTTTATAAAAAACGTTGGTAGAATTTACAGACAGCAAATCGGCTATCCGGCCGACTTCTATATTTGCAAAATCGGCGGCGGCCCTAGAAAGTTATAACAGAAAGGATTTTATTATGAAAATTTTAGTATCAGGTGGTACAGGCTATATTGGTTCACACACATGTGTGGAACTTCTGAATAAAGGTTATGATGTTGTAGCATTTGATAATCTTTACAATTCCAAGATAGATGTTGTTGACAGAGTGGAGAAGATTACAGGCAAGAAGCTGATTTTCTACAAAGCGGATATGCTGGACAAAGAGTCTATGCGTCCTATATTTGAAGAGCATAAGTTTGATGCGGTGATTCACTTTGCTGCACTCAAAGCCGTTGGCGAATCCGTTCAGAAGCCGCTGGCTTATTACAAGAACAATATTTCCGGTTCATTGAATTTATGCGAATTGATGAATGAATATGGCTGTAAGCGCATTATCTTCAGTTCTTCAGCAACTGTTTACGGTGCCCCGAAGACAGTACCGATCACAGAAGATTTCCCATTATCTACAACGAATCCATATGGTTCAACCAAGCTGATGCTTGAAAGAATCTTCTCAGATTTCTGTGTACCGGATCCGGAATGGAGTGTTGTACTGCTTCGTTACTTTAATCCAATCGGTGCCCATGAGAGCGGTCTCCTTGGTGAGAGTCCGAACGGTATTCCGAACAACCTGATGCCTTATATTGCACAGGTAGCAGCCGGCAAGCTGGAGTGTCTGGGGGTATTCGGCAATGATTATGATACACCGGATGGTACAGGTGTCAGGGATTACATCCATGTGGTTGACCTGGCAAAGGGTCATGTGAATGCTGTTGAGAAGGTAACTTCTTCTACAGGCGTGAATATTTACAATCTGGGTACAGGTATCGGTTACAGTGTACTGGATATTGTTAAGGCTTTTGAAGCTGCTAATGGTATCAAGATTCCTTATGTGATCAAACCGCGTCGTGCAGGGGATATTGCCATCTGTTATGCGAACCCTGGAAAGGCAAAGCGAGAACTTGGATGGGAAGCAAAGTATGATCTTGAACGCATGTGCAAAGATTCCTGGAATTTTACCAAGAAGAGTCTCGGCTTGGAATAGGACGGTTTTATGGCAGATTTAATAACATTTGTAACGGAAACCGGTCAGATTATCAGAGGTTCTGTGATGGGGGCTTTTGAGGACGATCTTTCAGGCAAGAATTATGTGATTTATACAGACAATTCCATCAATGAGACGGGTAATTATAATATTTATGCAGCGTCTTACGATCCGGAGCAGGAGGATGAACAGATTCTGATCCATGCCATTGAGACGGAGGCCGAATGGCAGCGAATTGAGATGATGATGCAGAAACTCAGCAAGGGTCCTGAAGGATACGGAGAATAGTCAGAATATTTTATAAAAATAGATATAGTTATAGACAAAATAACACAAATCTGGAAAATATAGTCATTCTTATAAATGAAATAAGAAAAACGAAAGACAGAAATTGTTGACACACCGAAAATCAGTGTTATACTAAAATTAGCAGATCGTTTGAAAACAATGGCAGAAAGAGATGGTATTTTGTCATGCAAAGAGGCATGAATAGTGAGAAGTTCATGCCTCTTTTTGTTTTTAAGCACACGTAATAAGGAGGTAGTTACTATGAAAAAGTTTTTGGCACTTGTATTGACCGTAGTAATGGCTGCTTCTCTTGCAGCTTGCGGTAATTCAGGAACAAAGGAAACACAGGCACCTGCATCAGGTGACAGTGAGACAGCCGCTGAGTCAACAGCAGCAGAATCTACAGGTGAGACAGCAGAGAAGGTTGGCGAAGGTGTAGATGTTAAGGATTTGAAAGTTGGTTTTATTTTTATCGGTGATGAGAATGAAGGTTATACAGCCGCTCATTATGCCGGTGCAAAGGGTATGCAGGAAGCACTTGGACTTTCTGATGATCAGATCATCATCAAATGGAACATTCCTGAAGATGAGACATGTTATGATGCAGCCGTAGACCTTGCAGACCAGGGATGCAATATCGTTTTTGCCAACAGCTTTGGTCATGAATCTTATATCCTTCAGGCCGCAGCCGAATTTCCGGATGTACAGTTCTGTCATGCAACAGGGTATCAGGCAGCCGGCAGTGGACTTGCCAATATGCACAACTACTTTACATCTATCTATGAATCCCGTTATGTATCAGGTGTCGTAGCCGGTATGAAACTGAATGAGATGATCGCAGATGGCAAGATTACAGAAGATACAGCTAAGGTTGGTTATGTAGGTGCTTATCCATATGCAGAAGTTATCAGCGGTTTCACATCCTTCTTCCTTGGTGTAAGAAGTCAGTGTCCATCCGCTACAATGGAAGTGAAGTACACAAACAGCTGGGCAAGTTTTGACCTTGAGAAAGAATGTGCTGAATCTCTGATCGCAGATAAATGTGTTCTGATCAGCCAGCATGCAGATACAACAGGTGCGCCTACAGCTTGTCAGGCAGCAGGTGTTCCTTGTGTTGGTTACAATATTTCTATGATTGAAACAGCTCCTGATGCAGCTCTGACAAGTGCTTCCATTAACTGGGAACCTTATTATGAATATGCAACAAAATGCGTCATCGACGGTACAGCTATTGATACAGACTGGTGCAAGGGCTTTTCTGAAGGCGCAGACAAATTGACAGACCTCAATGACAAGGTCGTTGCAGAAGGTACAGCTGAAAAGGTTAAAGAAGTTGAAGATGCGATCATTGATGGCAGCCTTCATGTATTTGATACCTCTACATTCACTGTAAATGGCAAGGAACTGACAGATGCTGACAGCGAATACATCAGCGACGGTTATTTCCATGAATCTGAAAAAGCTTCTGCACCAGCTTTCGATTTCATCATCGATGGCATTACAGCAGTAACACAGTAATCGTATGATATCTGAAGTGGGGCTGTCGCATGACAGCCTCATTTTGGTATGTTGAAGGAGGCTTGATGGTGGAAGCAGTAAATGCCATTGAATTAAAAAATATTACAAAACGTTTTGGTGAAAAAGTCATTGCCAATGACAGTGTTAATCTGACCGTAAGAAAAGGAGAGATCCTGTCCCTTCTGGGTGAAAACGGAAGCGGTAAGACCACATTGATGAATATGCTGTCGGGTATTTATTTCCCGGATGAAGGACAGATATTTGTAAACGGCAAAGAAGTCATGATTTCTTCTCCGAAAGATGCTTTTGATCTGGGAATCGGAATGATCCATCAGCATTTTAAGTTAATCGAAGTGCTGACGGCAGCAGAGAATATCATTCTGGGATTGCCGGGAAAGATGACGTTGAACATGGATGAGGTCATCAAGGACATTCAGGCACTGGTTGATAAGTATGGATTTGAATTGGATTGCCGGAAGAAGATTTACGAAATGTCCGTATCAGAGAAGCAGACTGTTGAAATCGTGAAGATGCTTTATCGTGGTTCGGACATTCTGATTTTGGATGAACCAACAGCCGTTCTGACACCGCAGGAGACAGAGAAGTTATTTGCGGTACTCAGAAACATGAGAGCGGATGGTCGTTCTATTATTATCATTACACATAAATTGCACGAAGTACTGGCACTTTCAGACAGAGTTTCCGTTTTGCGTAAAGGTAAGTATATCGGTACGGTGAATACATGTGATGCAACAGAAAGTTCGCTGACAGAGATGATGGTTGGTGAAAAGGTCAGTCTGAATATTGATCGCCCGGAACCGGAGAATTCAAGGGAAATCCTAAAAGTATCCGGTCTTACCTGTCTGGATAATGAAGGGGTGAAGTCACTGGATGATGTCAGCTTTACTGCCTTTGGCGGCGAAATTCTTGGTGTGGCCGGAATTGCAGGCAGCGGACAGAAGGAACTGTTGGAGGCTATTACAAATCTTTGCCCGATTGCAGAAGGCACCATCAGTTGTGTGAACGAGCATGGAAAGGAAGTTGTTATTTCAGGCAAATCTCCGGAACACATTTCCAAAGAAAGTATACATATTGCGCATATTTCCTTTGTCCCGGAGGACAGACTGGGTATGGGACTGGTTGCTTCCATGGATATGACGGACAATATGATGCTTCGCAGCTACAGAGAGGGAAAAGGTGTATTTGCGGACAGAAAGAAACCGAGAGAGTTGGCTGAACGCCTGATTGACAAGCTTAGCATTGTGACACCGGGAGTTTCAACCCCTGTTGGACGATTGTCCGGCGGTAATGTCCAGAAGGTACTTGTGGGCCGTGAAATTGCCATGCATCCGGATATTCTTCTTGTGGCTTATCCTGTGCGAGGCCTGGATATCAATTCTTCTTATCAGATTTATAATCTGATGAACGAGCAGAAGAAGAAAGGTGTTGCGGTTATCTGTGTTATTGAAGATTTGGACGTGTTGCTTGAAATATCTGACAGAATTCTTGTATTGTGTGGCGGCCGTGTAACAGGTATTGTAGACGGCAGAACAGCGACAAAGGATGAAATCGGATTATTGATGACGAAAGGACAGAAGGAGGAGAGCCATGTTTAAAGATTCTTCATTGCATATTGCGGCCAGGGATTCTATTGCCTGGTGGAAAGCATGGCTGATCAGACTGATTGCAGTGCTGCTTTCACTGATTGTCTGTGCGATCGTGATTTTTGGATTGACAAAGATGAATCCTGTTGAAGTGTACAAAGGTATTTTTTCAGGTGCTGTCGGTACCAGCCGAAGAGCATGGGTGACGATCAGAGATACAATGGTTCTTCTGTTGATCGCTATCGGCCTGACACCGGCTTTTAAGATGAAATTCTGGAATATCGGTGCAGAAGGCCAGATTCTTGTGGGCGGTGCAGCTACGGCTGCATTAATGATTTATGCCGGCGATTCACTGCCGACACCGGTTCTGATGATCCTGATGTTTGTGGCCAGCATGGCAGCAGGTGTTATCTGGGGCGTTATTCCGGCGATTTTCAAGGCTTATTTCAATACAAATGAGACATTGTTTACCTTGATGCTGAATTATGTGGCTATGCAGATTGTTACATTCTGTATTGTTTACTGGGAAAATCCGGCAGGTTCCAATACGGTCGGTATTATCAATTCAGCGACCCGCGCCGGATGGCTGCCGGAACTGGGCGGACTGACTTACGGTTGGAATGTCGTGATTGTTCTTGTATTTACCATTGGCATGTATATCTATATGAAATACAGCAAGCAGGGCTATGAAGTTGCTGTTGTCGGTGAAAGCCAGGATACGGCCCGCTATGCCCGCATCAATGTAAAGCGCACCATTATCCGTACAATGGGTATTTCAGGCGGTATATGCGGTATTGCCGGATTCCTTCTGGTCAGCGGTGCCAGCCATACAATTTCTACATCAACTGCCGGCGGTCGTGGCTTTACAGCTATTATCGTTGCATGGTTATCCAAATTTAATGCATTCGTAATGATTCTTGTATCCTTCTTCCTTGTTTTCATGGGAAAAGGTGCTATTCAGATTGCGTCACAGTTCAATCTGAATGAGAATGCATCTGATGTTATTACAGGTATCATTTTATTCTTTATTCTGGGCAGCGAATTCTTTATCCGCTACAGAATTGCATTTACAAAAGCACATAAGTAAGGGAGGCCGATGATATGAGTGCATTGATTGTTTTTATTCAAAAAGCCATTGCTCAAGGCATCGGTATGCTCTTTGGCGCAACAGGTGAGATTATTACAGAGAAATCCGGCAACCTGAATCTGGGTGTTCCGGGACTGATGTATATGGGCGGTATTGCCGGGTTGATGGGTGCTTTTATCTATGAAAGCGGAGCAGAGAATCCAAGCGGCATTGTGGGTGTGCTTATTTCCATGCTGTGTGCCTTGTTGGCTTCCGGTTTTGGTGCATTAATCTACAGTGTTCTGACCATTACATTGAGAGCTAATCAGAATGTTACAGGTCTTGCGCTGACAACATTCGGTGTTGGTTTCGGCAACTTTTTCGGTGGTTCTCTTTCACAGCTGGCAGGCGGTGTCGGTCAGATTTCCGTTGCTGTGACAGGCGGTACCTACCGTACCAAAATTCCGGGATTATCCAAGATCCCTGTTATAGGCGATGTTTTATTTTCCTATGGTTTTATGACTTATTTCGGCATTATACTGGCAATCCTTGTTTCATGGTTTATGTATAAGTCGAGAAAAGGTCTGAATCTTCGAGCAGTAGGTGAAAGCCCTGCCACAGCGGATGCAGCCGGTATTGATGTCACACTTTATAAATATCTGGCAACTATTATCGGTGGTGCCATCAGTGGTCTTGGCGGTTTGTATTTCGTTATGGAATATTCAGGCGGTACATGGACCAACAACGGTTTCGGTGACAGAGGCTGGCTGGCCATCGCCCTTGTTATCTTTGCATTGTGGAAGCCTATTAACGCCATCTGGGGATCTTTCCTCTTTGGTGCCCTGTATATCCTCTACCTCTATATACCGGGGCTTGGCCGTTCCATGCAGGAGATATTCAAGATGCTGCCATACCTTGTAACCATCGTCGTACTGATTTTCACAAGCTTCAGAAAGAAGAAAGAATATCAGCCGCCGGAGAGCCTTGGCAACTCTTACTTCCGAGAAGAACGATAATCAAAAAGTCGTCGTGGATTTTGTGAAATCTGCGGCGGCTTTTTGAACATAAGAAAGGTGTCATTAGAAATGTCAATAGATATCAGAATAATGCAGAAAGGTTTATTAAAAAAGACACTGCCATTGCATGTGATTACAGGTTCTGATTTGTGCTATGGAACCAGCGATGGTATGAAATTAAAAGAAAATGATTTAAGTAGTGATGAAATCATTTTGTATCATCAGGATCATATATCCCGCGGTTTCAGTATCGAGTGGACACCGGAGAAAAAGGATTATGTGGATATGCGGGCGTTAAGCCCTGACAGCCGTGAAGGACTGAATGATTTTTTCGCTGCAATACAAAGAATTGCATCTTATTGGAAATGTGAAATCGAGATGGACGGCAATATCACCGCGCTTTCGGAGCTTGTTTCGCTGATACCGGATATGCAGGCCTTTAATGAAACGGTTCTCGAAAGTGTTTGTGGGGATATTTTATCCGGCAAAAAGGAATCCCTGACATTGTACAGTGTCATGTTCCCGGTCGTCCTTGGTGTACCGGAAGCAGAAAAATTCAGACACGATGTGGATGCTTTCGGCAGATGGCTGCATGAAAAACAGTCTGTAGATGCCTATTATGCGCGGCCGCAGTTTTTCAGAACCGAGGTGGGCGTTGTCGGCAGATATGTAGTGACAGAGGATTGCCGGACAATCTTTCCACTAAAAGGACAGGTGCCATTGGGAATTTCTGACCCGGAAACAGGGAAAGGGTTAAAATGTGACAGATATGAAGTTTATTTTTACTCAATCTCACAGGAAAAAATGCTGGGATACGTTCCATTTGAGACATTTATTGAAATAATCAAAGAGCAGGCAGAGAGATTCGATGGAGCAAATATCATTTTTGAAGGGCTGTCTATGGAGGCGCTACAAAAAATTGTGGAAACAGCTGTGTAGCGCAGGAACAGAAGTGAAAAGCGTTTTATAATACCTGAATATGCCAATAAACTCCGAAACCGTCTAAACAGATGGCGGGTCTCTATAAACAAACAGTAGGCAGATTTTCGCGATTTTGCGAGCATAGCGACAGCTTTGAAGCATTGTCCGAGCCCGTAGGGCGAGTTTATGCGTAAAAGCTGTCAATATGCGGCGCAGCAAAATCGCGAAAATCAACGTGTTTGTTATAGAGACCCGCCATCTGTTTTTACGGTTGAGTTTTCTCATTGAGGCTGATAATAGCTCCTGACAAACTGTATAAATCGTCTGACATGGGGGAGCAGTGCATGTTCCTTCTTGTATACGATATAAAGTTTTCGCGTGGGTGCCGGATGCGCCAACGGGAAAATCAAAACCTGTCGGCTGGCATTCAGGTCCTGGACAGATTTGGCTGAGAGAATGGAGATGCCAAGTCCGTTAATGATGGAGCGTTTGACTGCTTCCAGATCATTCATACGTGCTACAACATTGATGGTTCCCGATGTAATACGCTGCTGTTCAAGATACTGGTCGATGGCTTTTTTTGTACCGGAACCTTTTTCACGAAGAATAAAAGGTTCATTTAAAAAAGCTGCAATGGTTACATTTTTTTTGGAAATCTCCAGGTAATGGGGGGTAACCGGGGTGACGATGACAAGCTCATCCTCAAGAAAAGGGATAAAAATCAGCTCTGATGAATCAGTGGTCATTCCCACCAGTCCAAAATCAAGGCGGCCGTTTTCAACCTGCTGGATAATGCCCATGCTGTCAGATAATTCAGAATGAAAATAAATATCCGGGTTTAATTGACCGAAGGCACTGAGCACTTCAGGAAGCACATAGGAAGATGGAATGGTGGATGCCCCAAGTTCAATAATCTGTTTGTGAGAGCCGACAAATTCATTGAGAATATGATCCCGGATTTTCAGCATGGAGACTGCAGAATCATAGAGATCATATCCCTGAGGGGTGACGTGCAGTTTCTTTGTGGTGCGGGAAATGAGCTTGGTATCCAATTCCTTTTCAAGGGAAGCCACATGGGCGCTGACTGTTGGCTGGGTCAGAAAAAGATGGCGGGCGGCTTCAGAAAAGCTATTATAATCAACAACGGCCACAAAGGCCTCTAACTGTTTTAATTCCATACAAAAACTCCTGTTTATTGAAAAGAACAATAATCTTAAGGTTAAATAAAATAAATTCTGGAAAAAGGCCGTAAGTACGGTATTTTTTATAGAATTTATTGATTCTGTCTATAAATAGAGTATAATACAGTTGACATAAAATGGCAAGCACATTGTTTTTGGAGTGCTCGACTATTTGACTTTTAAGGTTAAATTCAGTATGCTGATGTTAGTAAGATTTTCTATATTATATAGGAGGGGAATCAAATGAAAAAGTTAGTAAGCAGTGTTCTTGTACTTTGCATGATTGCAGTAGCTTTAGCAGGCTGCGGAAATAAGAGCACAGAAACAACAAAGGCAACAGAAGCGACGGCATCAACAGAGTCAGCAGTTTCCACAGAAGCAGTATCTGAGACACAGGCAGCTGAGGGCGAAGCAGCAACTGTTCAGGTGTATATTGCAGCCAGCTTGAGCAATGCCATGGATGAAATTTCAGCCAATTATAAATCTGTTCAGCCAAATGTTGATCTTGTCTTCAATGCAGGCAGCTCAGGCAAGCTTCAGACACAGGTTGAAGAAGGAGGCGCTTGTGATGTATTCTTCTCAGCAGCAACAAAACAGATGAATGCACTTGTTGAAGGCGGATATGTTCAGGAAGCAGATGTAACAGATCTTCTTGAGAACAAAGTTCAGCTGATTAAACCGGCTGGTACAGAGACCAAGGTTACAGGTTTTGAGAATATTACAGATGCGGCAAACCTTGCACTTGCAGCTGACACAGTTCCTGTTGGTCAGTATGCAAGAGAGATTTTTGACAACCTTGGTATTACAGATCAGGTAATGGCGATGGAGATTAATGAATGCGAAGACGTAAGTGCTGTACTTGCTGCAATCAGCGAAGGCAGCAATGAAGTTGGTATCGTTTATGCAACAGATGCAGCTTCAGTTGCAGACAAAGTTGATGTTATCGCAACAGCCAATGATACAGAGCTTAAATCAAAAGTTATCTACCCTGTTGGTCTTGTAAAGAATAATGAAGCAGATGATGCTGAAGTTGCAGCAGCGAAAGCTTTTGTCGATTATTTGAAGACACCTGAAGCAACATCTGTATTTGAAAAATATGGTTTTACCGTTAACCAGTAAGTAATAATAGGTATATGGAGCGCTGCAGATAGCTTGCAGCGCTCTTTTCTGATAGGAGAAAAATATGGATTTTCTGGCATCAATTGATATGAGCCCACTTTTTATATCGTTGAAGACGGCGATTATTGCTACGGTCGTGGCTTTCTTTGGCGGCATTGCCTGTGCAAGGTGGGCCATGAAATTAAAACCTGTGTCAAAAAGTATTTTGGACGGCATTTTAAATTTACCATTGGTACTGCCGCCGACAGTTGCCGGTTTTTTGCTGCTGCTTATATTCAGCTTGAAGCGTCCCCTTGGTATTTACCTGTGGGAACATTATCAGTTTAAAGTTGTTTTATCCTGGCCGGGATGTGTTCTGGCGGCGACAGTGGTTGCATTCCCGTTGATGTATCGAAATGCAAGAGCAGCTTTTGAGCAGGTGGATGTGAATTATATTTATGCAGGAAGGACACTGGGCTTATCGGAGTGGACAATTTTCATAAAGGTTGTTATTCCGGTAGCGGGACCGGGCATTGCATCTGGAACGATTTTAACATTTGCAAGAGCTTTGGGTGAATATGGTGCGACATCCATGCTGGCGGGCAATATTCTTGGAAAGACCAGAACCATGGCGGTGGCGATCGCTGCAGAAGTCAGTGCACAGAACTATGATGTGGCTGGTTTCTGGGTGATTGTTCTGGTGGCCATTGCCTTTGTCTTTATTTTTGCAATCAACATCATAACCATGCATGGCATCAGCAAGATTCAGAGGTGGTAAAATGGCATTATCAGTAGAATTACATAAGAAGTTCAAGGGATTCCGGATGGATGTTGCTTTTGAGCATGATGGCGGCAGTCTTGGTATTCTCGGCGGTTCCGGTATGGGCAAGAGCATGACCCTGAAGATGATTGCAGGTCTGGTGAAGCCGGATTCAGGGAAAGTTATTGTGGACGGAAGGACTGTTTATGACAGTGCGGCGAAAATCGATATGCCGGCAAGAGAGCGGCACATCGGCTATCTTTTTCAGCAGTACGCATTGTTTCCGACAATGACAGTGACAGAGAATATCGGCATTGCCATGAAGAAAAGCGGTGATGCGAAGAAGAAAGAAATTGACAGACTTCTGGAACAGTTTGCCCTTCAAAATCTTGGCGAACGTATGCCGAATGAATTATCCGGCGGACAGCAGCAGCGAGTAGCATTAGCCCGAATCCTTGCCAGTGAGCCTCAGATGCTTTTGCTGGATGAGCCATTTTCAGCGCTGGACAGCTTTTTGAAAGAGCAGCTTCTGGAAGATATGATCAGACAGCTCAGCGATTATGCCGGGGATGTGATTATGGTATCCCACAGCAGAGATGAAATTTATCAGTTCTGTGACAGACTGTTGATTCTGGATCAGGGCCGGGTTATTGTCACTGGTGACACCAAAGACATCTTTGATCAGCCGGGATACAGAGAAGCAGCCCGGCTGACAGGCTGCAAAAATATTACTGAGGCCATCAAAATTGCTGAAAACAGTATCGAAGTGCCGCATTGGCATTGTACTCTTGAAGTGGACGAAACGGTCGCTGATGACATCCATGCCGTCGGTATCCGCGCCCATTATATCGACGTACTGATAGAAAAACCGGAGAATATGAAAAACGTTATCGGCGTCACTGTGGAAAATGTTTCAGAACTGCCCTTTGAATGGTATTGCTTTTTCAGAGTGCCGAATGGCGAGCGAATCTGGTGGAAAGTCGCCAAAGTTGGAGAACACGGAGCAGCTAAATACCTGCCTCAAAAAGGCGCTCATGTGTATCTGCACATGCCGCCGCAGAGCATCATTCTTCTGAAATAAGCAGCATTGCAAATTTCAAGTAAATGAGTATTCATGTTTCTTGAGTTTGCAATGTGGATATGTCAGAGAAATGATTAATACTTGCAGCGAAACGCGCATGAGCAGTTAAAACTTAAGTCAGAAGAGAGTAATAACGATTGCAGAAAGGTCAGGAAAAGAGTATAATACAAAGAGATTGTCTGAAACGGCAGTCTCTTTTTACGTTTTATAATATAATAGTTAAGAAGCTTTTTGGAGGTAGACTGATGATAGAATTTCAGTGTGATTATGCAGAAGGCGCCCATCCGAAGATTCTGGAGCGCCTGGTTGAGACAAACATGGATCAAACCCCAGGGTATGGTCTGGATCCTTATTGTGACGAGGCAAGACGTTTGATCCGTAAGGCCTGTGGCCGCGAAGATATTGATGTGCAGTTTTTAGTCGGAGGAACACAGACCAATACGACCATTATCTGCACGGCTCTTCGGCCATATCAGGGGGTGCTGACAGCAGCAAGCGGCCATATCAATGTTCATGAATCGGGAGCGATTGAGGCAACAGGACATAAAGTGCTGGCTCTGCCTTGCGATCATGCAGGAAAGATAACAGCTGAACAGATTAAAGCAGCCTATGAAGCACATATGAATGATGGCAGCTCAGAGCATATGGTCCAGCCGGGAATGGTATATATTTCCAATCCTACTGAGAACGGAACGATTTATTATAAGCAGGAACTGGAAGCAATCAGTCATGTCTGCCATGAATGCGGTATGCCATTATTCCTGGATGGTGCCCGCCTCGGTTATGGTCTGATGGCAGCAGATAATGATGTAACATTGGAAGACATTGCGAGATTGTGTGATGTTTTCTATATCGGCGGTACAAAAGTCGGTGCGTTGTTTGGTGAGGCTGTCGTGATAACGAATCCTGCCATTAGTAAAGACTTCCGCTATATGATCAAACAGCGCGGCGGCATGCTGGCAAAAGGACGGCTTCTTGGCATTCAGTTCCAGACGCTTTTTGAGGATGGACTTTACTGGCAGATATCCAGGCATGCCATTGATATGGCTATGAAACTCAAAAAAGCATTCCAGGCGTGCGGTTATGGCTTTTATGTGGAGAATTCAACAAATCAGCAGCTGCCTGTTTTGCCGGATGCTGTTCTTGAAAAATTAGCCGGGAAGTACAGTTATTCTTTCTGGGAGAAAACAGATGAGAGCCATAGTGCTGTGCGATTCTGCACAAGTTGGGCTACAAAGGAAGAAAATGTGGATGCCTTGATTGCGGATCTCAACCAAATCAGATCACAGATGATGTAAAATCTGCAAAGCACAGATGGTTATGTAATAATTTTGAAATAATTTAGAAATACACTTGAAATAGGCGCCCGAAAATGCTATAATTATGCACAGATGGGTTTTTATATACGATATATCGTGGAGGAACCCTATTATTATTGAGATTGAAACAGCGTTTTGGAAGGAGTATTTCATGAAACACGGTTTAAAGAGATTTACCAGATGTGTTCTGGTTGCTGCGCTCAGCGTTTCACTTGCAGTTCCGACAATGGCGGCAACGAAGGCAGAAGTCCAGAGCCAGATAGAGAATTTGAAGAGCCAGCAGAGCGAACTTGAGACGCAGCTTGCATCATTGAAGAAGAATAAGTCAGATACAGAGTCCTATATTTCTGAACTGGACAGTAAGATCAAGACATATCTTGCACAGTTAGAGGAAGTATCCGCACAGCTTGAGCAGACAGAGTCTGAGATCAGCATTACGCAGGACAACCTGGCACAGGCCAAGGAAGATGAGAAGACACAGTATACAGCATTGAAGGCACGTATCAAGGCCATGTATGAATCCGGAGACGATGATTATCTCCAGATGCTGCTTGGTTCGGGCGATTTGAAGACAATGTTGAACAATCAGGAGTATATTTCCAAGATCAATGAGTATGACCACAATCTTCTTGTGAGTCTTCAGAATATCAGAGATCAGATTGCAGCATACGAAGCTCAGCTCGAAGAGCAGAAGGAGCTTCAGGAAGCTCAGAAGGAACAGTATGAAGTAGAGAAGGAATCTCTTGAGAAGATCGTTGCACAGAAGGAAGAAGAATTGGTTGCTATCGGTTCCGATATTGATTCTGTCAACTACGATATTTCTTCTACACAGGAAGAGATCGATGCTGAGAACAGCCTGCTTCAGCAGATTATTGAACAGGAACGTAAGGCAGCAGAAGAAGCAGCACGCAAGAAGGCTGCAGAGGAAGCAGCTCAGAAGAAAGCGGCAGAAGAAGCTGCTGCTAAGAAGAAGGCAGATGAAGAAGCTGCGAAATACAACAGCTCCAGTTCATCCAGCAGTTCAAGCTCCAGCTCAAGCAGTTCATCCAGCAGCTCCAGCTCAAGTAGCTCATCCAGCAGTTCCAGCGATTCATCTTATGATGACAGCTCCAGCAGTTCCAGTTCATCCAGTTCAAGTACAGGTATGATCTGGCCTGTGGGCAGTTCATCCATCACTTCTTACTTTGGTTACAGAAGTTCACCGACAGCAGGTGCATCTTCTTACCATAGAGGTCTGGATATCGGTGCTTCAGCAGGTTCATCCATTTGGGCTGCAGCAAGCGGTACTGTTACAACTGCCAGCTACAACAGTGCGATGGGTAATTACATAGTTATCAGCCATGGAAATGGTGTCTGCACAGTTTATGAACATTGCAGTGCTTTATATGTCAGCGCTGGGCAGTCCGTATCACAGGGTGAGACAATCGCAGCCGTAGGTTCTACAGGTATTTCTACCGGTGCACATCTTCATTTTGGTGTGACTGTAGGTGGAGATTATGTGAACCCTCTGTATTATGTAAGTCCATAATTGAATAGTGAATAGAGAAAGGGATTCGAGATCATTCGAATCCCTTTTGTGACTAAAATGCCCCAGGATAATCATAATCCCAGGGCATATATTTGCTTTATAAGATACTTTCTCTATTCCGGCATCAAATCCATCCGCCGTCCAGCCGGATGATCTGACCGGTCAGGTAACTGTGCTTTTGGGCTAAATCCAGAACAAGTTCAGCCACTTCCTCAGGGCGACCGAAACGACCGGAAGGAATTTCATCAGTTAAAGCAATGCGATCCGCTTCCGAGAGGAAAGCATTCATTTCGGTATCAATGGCTCCGCAGGCAACGGCATTGACCTGAATATTGCTTGGGGCCAGCTCTTTGGCCAGGGCCTGGGTGAAGGCATTGATGCCGCCTTTTGTTGCGGAATAAGCCACTTCACAGGATGCGCCGCAGCAGCCCCATACGGAAGAAATATTGATGATCTTGCCGGAATGTTCATGGACCATACCCGGTACGGCCAGTCGGCAGCTGTTAAAAACGGATGTCAGGTTGGTGTTGACAATGCGCTGCCAGTCATCCGGTGACATATCAGTTAATAAACCGATATAAGAGATACCGGCATTGTTGACAAGGACATCAATATGATGAAAACGTGCAATGGTCTCAGAAATCATGGCCTCCAGCTGACGGTAGTCGCCGGTATCGCCAGTGAAAATAAGACAATCGGTGTGATATTGGCTGATGATCAGCTGCTGCAGATCTTCAAGCAACTGTGTGTTTTGCCGACAGCAGAGGGCAAGCTGATAGCCGGCGGCTGCAAAACGGATGGCGATGGCACGCCCGATCCCTCTTGAGGCACCGGTTATAAAAACGGTTTTGTTCGGTGTCATGATAAAAACTCCAATGCTATTTCAGTGCTTTCTTGAGCACTTCGGATATTTCGTTGATCTTGGTTTCACGTTCACGGTCATCTGCGTGAAGAACACAACATTTTAAATGGGCATCAAGGATTTCAATATTGACCTTTTTCAGGATGGCAATGGTAGCCATAATCTGATTGGAAATGTCGATGCAGTATTTGTCATCATCGATCATCTTGTTCAGACCGTCAATCTGTCCCTTTGCTGTATTGAGCAGCCTTTTAATATTCTGCTGTTCTGCTTTCATGGCGAACTCCTTTCGTTAGGCACCCTCCAGGGGTGTCTGTATTAATTATTATTCTAGCATTTTTATGAGTGTGATTCAATGTCAAGCTGCATGTTTTTTTCAATAAGGAGCATTGACTTTTATTTTTATTAGGTATAGAATAAAAATGACCCCAGGGGGGTGGGGTAACTTGACGGTGTGAGACATTTCAGGTTTCATGTGGAATGGTTCGTTTATTTTGGGTAAAACTACTATATTATTTTTAGTAAAATTTGCAGATCTGATCGTTTGTGAATACGAGAGAGAATGGAGGATAGAGATTCATGCAGCAATTTATTGTGACAGGTATGAGCTGTGCAGCCTGCAGTGCCCGTGTGGAGAAAGCTGTCTCGAAGGTGGAGGGGGTTACCTCCTGTTCAGTCAGTCTTTTGACTAATTCCATGGGTGTAGAAGGGACGGCAGCTGATCAGGCGATTATTCAGGCAGTGGAAGCGGCCGGTTATGGAGCCTCCGTGAAGGGTGAGGCTGCAGAGCATTCAGGGGCTTCATCGATGGCAGCTGAGGAGGAGATGCTGAAGGATCATGACACACCGGTTCTGAAGCGGAGACTTCTGGCGTCGCTGGGATTTTTGATTGTACTGATGTATTTTTCCATGGGACACATGATGTGGGGATGGCCGCTGCCGGCATTTTTTGAGAACAACCATATAGCCATGGGGCTTGTTCAGCTGCTGTTGACAGGGATTGTCATGGTCATCAATCAGAAGTTTTTCATCAGTGGTTTTACAAGTCTTGCGCATCGTGCCCCGAATATGGATACGCTGGTGGCTCTTGGCTCTACGGCGGCTTTTGGATACAGTACGTATGCGTTATTTGCCATGACAGATGCTCAGGTGAAGGGCGATATGGAGATGGTCATGCATTATATGCATGAGTTCTATTTTGAATCTGCAGCCATGATTTTGACACTGATCACAGTGGGCAAGATGCTGGAGGCACGCTCAAAGGGCAAGACAACAGATGCACTCAAAGGGTTGATGAAACTGGCTTCGAAGACAGCGGTTGTGGAACGGAATGGTCAGGAAGTTACTGTTCCGATTGAGCAGGTGAAGAAAGGAGATATATTCCTTGTACGTCCGGGAGAGAATGTGCCGGTGGATGGTGTGATCCTAGAAGGAACCAGTGCTTTGAATGAGGCGGCTTTGACAGGTGAAAGCATTCCTGTGGACAAGAAGCCGGGGGATGTCGTATCGGCTGCAACCTTGAATCAGTCAGGATTTATCCGCTGTGAGGCCACCCGTGTCGGTGAAGATACCACATTATCCCAGATTATCCAGATGGTCAGTGATGCAGCGGCGACAAAGGCGCCGATTGCCAAGATCGCAGATAAGGTCTCAGGTGTTTTTGTACCGGCGGTGATCACTATTGCAGTTATTACGATGATCGTGTGGCTGCTGGCAGGAGAAAGTGTCGGTTTTGCTTTGGCGAGGGGCATTTCGGTACTGGTTATCAGCTGTCCGTGTGCCCTTGGTCTTGCCACACCGGTGGCGATTATGGTGGGCAATGGTATGGGTGCCAAGAATGGTATCCTCTTTAAGACAGCTGTTTCACTGGAAGAGACAGGCAAGGTTCAAATTGTTGCCCTGGATAAGACAGGTACCATCACCAACGGTGAACCGATTGTTACAGATATGGTTCCTGCGGAGGGTGTGACAGAAGAATCATTGCTTGCGTTGGCAGCCAGCCTTGAGAAACGCAGTGAACATCCGTTGGCAAAGGCAATTTTGAAATATGTCGGAGAACAGCAGCTGACCGTCGAAGACGTTTCTGAGTTTGAAGCACTTCCGGGCAATGGACTGACAGCTGTCAGAAATGGTGTCAAATTGGCTGGCGGCAATTATGCATTTATCAGAACCCAGACGGAAGTGTCAGAGGATTTGCTGAAACAGTCAGAGGTATTGGCGGAACAGGGGAAGACACCGATGTTTTTCGCAGAGAATGGCAGATTGGCCGGTATTATTGCCGTTGCAGATACCATGAAGGAAGACAGTAGACAGGCTGTCAGTGAACTTCGGAATATGGGCATCCGGGTTGTGATGCTGACCGGTGACAATGAGAGAACAGCCAGAGCCATCGGTGCACAGGCCGGTGTGGATGATGTGATTGCCGGTGTGCTTCCGGATGGTAAAGAGAGTGTGATCCGAAAGTTGCAGCAATATGGCAAGGTAGCGATGGTGGGGGATGGTATCAACGATGCGCCTGCATTGACAAGAGCTGATATGGGTATCGCCATCGGTGCCGGTACGGATGTGGCCATTGATGCTGCTGATGTGGTGCTGATGAAGAGCCGGCTCAGTGATGTGGCAGCCGCTGTTCGTCTGAGCCGTGCAACCTTAAGAAATATTCATGAGAATCTTTTCTGGGCATTTTTCTACAACGTGATCGGTATTCCGCTGGCAGCAGGTGTGTGGATCCCGATTTTCGGATGGACATTAAACCCGATGTTCGGTGCGGCGGCCATGAGCTTGTCCAGCTTCTGTGTTGTCACCAATGCACTGCGCTTGAACCTTTTTAACATGCATGATGCAAAAAAGGACAAAAAGTTGAAAAATCCTGCTATAATAAAAGAACTGGTGGATAACAATAAAACCAATCATAATCAAGAAAATAAGGAGATAGGAACAATGAAGAAAACAATGAAAATCGAAGGTATGATGTGCGGTCACTGTGAAGCAACTGTCAAGAAAGCACTGGAAGGCCTTGATGGCGTGACATCTGCGGAAGTCAGCCATGAAGCGGGTACAGCAGTCGTAGAACTCTCTGCAGACGTAGCAGATGACGTTCTGAAGAAAACAGTCGAAGACAAAGACTACAAAGTAACAGCCATTAATTAATCAAATTTTTAAGAGTACTAGAAATGAGGTTCCAATGAAAATTCAGTACAAGTTCATTTGAAATGACAACAGGCTTGTGGTGAATCGGTTCATTTGGGACTTCATTTTGTTTTGTGAGTGATGAAAGTTTGCGGCTTAATTACTTGGTAGAATGCGGCTCAACAAACAGAATACAGGCTTTGAAAAAAGCACTACAGCGCAGGTGCTTCATCGTCCGCCGGTACTTAGATGCTGTTCTTTAGCATCTTACGTACCGCTGCGAGACGATGGCAGTGCAAACGTGCCTGCGCTGTAGTGCTTTTTCAAAGCCTATTGGTCATCTATGGGCCGCATTCACCATATTTATCTCAAAATAATTACGAATTATGTAATATTTGTGAAATAATATTGCAATATTTATGATTTTCTGGTATAGTGTACAGGAACTGTTCTTTGAAAAGCAATTGTGATTATAGACAAAAAACAATAGTAAAATTGGTGATTTTCATGGTTCACTCCTTTAAATCGTAATATTGTTGTAATTCAATGAGAAAAAAGCATAGGTTTCAAAGAAAAATATATGAAAAATATATAAAAAACACTTTATTTTTTGGTTGATGTGCTTTATTATAATAATAAGAGTATATGACAATAGATTACGGGAAGGTAGGGAGAATTGCATTATGATCTCAAATCAGATTTTACAGAATACGATTGAAGGGCTGAAAGCGATTACCAGAATAGATTTATGCGTGATGGATATTGAAGGAAAGGTACTTGCTTCTACATTTTCCAATGCTGAGGATTATGAAAAGTTTGTGTTGGAATTTGTCAATTCACCGGCAGACAGTCAGGTTTTGCAAGGGTTTCAGTTTTTCAAGGTTTTTGATGAGCATCAGCTGGAGTTTATTATTCTGGCAAGAGGAGACAGTGATGATGTCTATATGATCGGCAAGGTGGCGTCTTTCCAGATCCAGAATCTGCTGGTGGCCTACAAGGAACGTTTCGACAAGGACAACTTTATCAAGAATCTGCTGCTTGATAATCTGCTTCTTGTTGATATTTATAATCGTTCCAAGAAACTGCATATTGATACGGATGTACGAAGAATTGTACTGCTTATTGAAGTGAACAATGAGCGGGATATGAACAGCCTTGAGACAGTCCGTTCTATTTATACCGGACGTCCGAAGGATTTCATCACAGCTGTTGATGAGAAGAATGTCATCGTTGTGAGAGAAGTTAAGGATAATGAGACTTATGATGATCTCTGCAAGGCATCGAAGGTGATTTATGAGATGCTCTGCGGGGAGAATCTTCCAAAGGCAAGAATCGCCCTTGGTACAATCGTGCAGGAGATCAAGGATGTATCAAGATCCTACAAGGAAGCCAGAATGGCACTGGATGTAGGTAAGATTTTCTATAATGAACGTAATGTAGTTGCTTACAGCAATCTGGGTATCGGCCGTCTGATCTATCAGCTTCCGATTCCACTGTGTAAGATGTTTATCAAAGAGATTTTCGACAGCAAGTCACCGGAAGATTTCGATGAAGAAACGCTGATGACGATCAATAAGTTTTTCGAGAACAGCCTGAATGTTTCTGAGACATCCAGACAGCTGTACATTCACAGAAATACACTGGTATATCGTCTGGATAAACTTCAGAAGAGCACAGGCCTTGACCTGCGTGTTTTTGAGGACGCCATCACATTCAAGATTGCACTGATGGTTGTCAAGTATATGAATTATATGGAAACTTTTGATTACTAAAAGATTCCTTCTTGAAGGAGGGGAAGCAATTGATAGCCTTAGATCAGGTGACAAAGACCTATCCGGGAGATGTGAAAGCCTTAAAGGGCATCAGTCTTCAGATTAAGAAAGGCGAATTTGTCTTTGTCGTGGGCCAGAGTGGTTCCGGTAAGACAACATTATTTAAGTTACTTTTAAAAGAAATGGAGCCAACATCCGGCACCATTTATATCAATAACAAGAATCTTGGACGACTCCGCAGGAGAAGAGTACCGAAGCTGCGTCGAGGGATTGGTGTCGTATTCCAGGACTTCCGTCTTTTGAAAGACAGGAATGTCTATGAGAATATTGCGTTTGCCCAGCAGGTTGTAGGTGCCCCGAATCGTCTGATCAAGAAGAACGTTATGGCCATGCTGAAGCTGGTGGGCCTTCCGGATAAAGCCAAGTCTTATCCGAACGAATTGTCCGGCGGTGAGCAGCAGAGAGTCGCTCTGGCAAGAGCGCTTGTGAACAATCCGCCGTTACTTTTGGCAGATGAGCCGACAGGTAATCTGGACCCGAAGAATTCATGGGAAATCATGAAACTGCTTGAGGCCATCAACATGCGTGGTACAACCGTCGTTGTTGTTACACACAACAAAGAAATCGTTGAGAAGATGCAGAAACGTGTCATCACTATGAGTGAAGGCGTGATCATCAGTGACGAGAGAAAAGGCGGGTATATCTATGAGTAGTTTTTTATATGGTATCAAACAGGGTATTAAAAATGTATTCAGAAACCGTCTGTTCTCACTGGCATCCATTGGTACGATTACAGCCTGTCTGTTTATTTTCGGTATTTTCTACTGTATGGTGATGAACTTTCAGCATATTTTTTCTGAAGTAGAGACAACAGTCGGTGTGACAGTCTTTTTCAATGAAGATGTTGAGGAAGATCAGATTCTTGATATTAAGTCTCAGATCGAACAGCGTGATGAAGTGGACAATGTTCACTACACATCACCGGAGGAAGCCTGGGAAGAGTACAAAGAGAAGGCCTTCCCGGACACAGACCAGAACATTCTGACAAATCTGGACAATGATAACCCGCTGGCTTCTTCAGCCAGTCTGGAAGTTTATTTGAAGGATGCTGCCAAGCAGCAGGAACTTGTGGATTATATTCAGGGTATTGATGGTGTACGTTCTGTGAATGCATCCAAGAGCGTGGCTGACAGCTTTGCAAGTTTTGGACGTCTGCTCAGTTATGTTTCACTGGCTATTATCGTCATCCTTGTGGGTGTTGCTGTCTTCCTGATTAGTAATACGGTTATGATCGGTATCACTGTCAGACATGAAGAGATTGCAATTATGAAATATCTGGGTGCAACAGACTTTTTCGTCAGAGCACCATTCCTGATTGAAGGTATGCTCATTGGTCTGATCGGTTCACTGATTCCGGTGTGTGCGCTGAAAGTATTATATGAGAAGGTTATCTCATTTATGACAACAGAATTCACGAGTCTCAGCAGATTTATGACGTTTTTGCCGGCAGGCGAGATCTTCAAGGTCCTGATCCCGATTTCATTGATCATCGGTCTTGGCATTGGTTTCATCGGAAGTTATCTGACATTGATCAAGCATATCCGTGTCTGATATCCGGTACGACAATTGAATCATTGCGGCAGCAGTGAAGATATTGAATCACTCACTGCGAATTGCGAACAATTTGTGAACTTTAAGAAAGCTGGCTTCAGACAATTGTCTGAGCCAGCTCTTTGTGTTACTATAGAATAAAATTCAGCAATTTTTAAACGGATGATTGCAGACTGTGATTGTTTATATTCCTGGATCAATGGCAGTTGGCAATTGTCTGTTTTCAGAAGGAGACAGACTATGGAGAACAGAAATGACAGAAAGAGCTATTATAAAGGCCTTTTGACAGGTGTGATCCTGTGTGTGCTGATCATAGGCGTGCTGGCGTTATCCGGGTGCTTTTTGAAAGATTATGCGCCATCATCAACAGGTCAGACCACAGGAACAGGAGATGCTGTGGAGGCATCGGATGCGTCTTCATCCAGTGGTGATGTGACGGATATTTCGGGGCGGTATAAGGAAGTTGAGAAGAAACTGAACAAGCTGCACAGTGTGCTTGACCAGTATTATCTGGATGTTTCAGATGATTCGGATATCACCCAGGATGATATGGTGGAAGGTATTTACAAAGGCTATGTGGATGCACTGAATGAGCCATATACCGTTTATTATACCAAGGAGGAGTATGATCAGCTGCAGGAGTCCACATCCGGCAAATATTCCGGTATTGGTGTGGTTGTCAGCCAGAATAAGGAGACAGGCGTCATTACCGTTGTGCGTCCTTTTGAGGGTTCACCGGGAGCGGAAGCCGGTATTTTCAAGGATGATATTTTGTATAAAGTGGCGGACAAGGAAGTGACAGGTGTTGATGTGACGGAGGTTGTCACATGGATTAAAGGTGAAGAGGGTTCAACTGTCAGTATCGAAGTTTACAGACCATCTGAAGATAAATATTTGACATTTGAGGTAGAGCGCAAGACCATTGAGATTCCGATGGTGACATCCAAGATGCTGGACAACAATATCGGTTATGTGGCTGTCTATGAATTTGAAGAGACAACGTCAGAGCAGTTTAATCAGGCCATAGATGAGCTGACAGCTCAGGGAATGAAGGGGCTGATCATTGATCTGCGTGATAATCCGGGCGGCCTGGTGAACTCTGCAACGGCTATTCTTGACAGAATTCTGTCAAAGGATCAGTTGCTTGTGTATACTGTTGACAAGAATGGTAAGAAACAGGAAGAATACACAGAGGATGATGAGACCATTAACGTGCCAATCAGTGTTTTGATCAACGGCAATAGTGCCAGTGCCTCAGAGATTGTCAGCGGCTGTCTGCAGGATTACGGCAAAGCGAAGCTGGTAGGTACCACATCCTTTGGCAAAGGCATCGTTCAGTATGTGCTGCCATTGGGAGATGGTTCAGCCATCAAGCTGACAAGTGCCAAGTACTATACGCCAAACGGACGCAATATCCATGGAACAGGTATTGATCCGGATGTAGAAGTGGAATTGAATTCCGATAGCGAGACAGATACACAGCTTGAGAAAGCCCAGGAGATTGTGTTGCAGGAGATTCAGGCAGAATAAGAAAAAATAAGAAGAATTTTCGCGTAAGCAAAAGGGATTGAGGAGAAATCGATACACAGATTTCTCTTCAATCCCTTTTTGCAATCTAAAAGAACAGCGATGAACACTCTTTGACAATAAAGATGATTGCCAGAATATACAGGAGAAGATTCAGTTTCTTCTCTTTGGCTTTGCCTGTAACCAGATTCAGAACAACATAGGCAATGATGCCGAGTGCAATACCTTCTGAAATACTGTAGAAGAAAGGCATGGCAATGATGCAGATGTAGCATGGAATGGCTTCAGACATATCCGCAAAATCAATATTGGTAATATTGCTCAACATATAAAGGCCCACAATAATCAGTGCCGGTGCTGTTGCAAATGAAGGAATTGCCAGGAAAATCGGTGACAGAAACAATGACAGGCCGAACAAAATACCTGTTGTCAGGGCTGTCAGACCAGTACGTCCGCCTTCTGTGACGCCGGAAGCACTTTCAACGAAAGTTGTTGCTGTGGATGTACCGAGAGCGGCACCGGCTGTTGTTGCAATGGCGTCCGCAAGGAGCGCACCTTTGATGCGTGGCAGCTTGCCGTTCTCATCAAGCATACCGGCCTTGGATGAAACACCTACCAGGGTGCCAATCGTATCAAATAAATCGACAAATAAAAAGGCAAATAAAATAACGACAAAATCAGCACTGACAATACCGTGGAAATCAAGCTTGAAAAGGATTGGTGACAGGGACGGAATGGAAAGTCCATTGCTGAAATCTGGGAGCAGATTGTAGAACCCGAGTTCAGGATTTGGAACATAAATGCCTGCAAACTGACAGATAATGCCAAGAATCCATGTGATCAGAATACCCCACAGAATATTGCCTTTAACGTTTTTAATAACAAGAATACCTGTAATCAGAATACCTACAAGCGCCAGCTCGACAGTAATCCCGACATCATTAAATGAAGCATTGACACCGTTCAGCTCATTGTATTTCTCAACAGAGAAAAGCTGAACTAATGTGGAACCGCCGATAACGATCTTGGCATTTTGAAGACCGACAAATGCAATAAAAAGACCGATGCCGACACTGACGGCGGACTTCAGATTCTTTGGAATCGCATTGAAAATTGCTTCACGTACATTAGTCAGGGATAAAAGGATGAAAATAATACCTTCGGCGAATACAGCTGTTAAGGCAAATTCCCAGCTGTAACCCATGCCAAGGACAACGGTGTAGGCGAAATAGGCGTTCAGTCCCATGCCCGGTGCCAGAGCAAATGGATAATTGGCAAGAAAAGCCATCAGCAGTGTACCGATAAAGGAAATCAGTGCAGTGGCAGTGAATAAAGCGCCCTGGTCCATTCCGGTTGCAGAAAGAATAGATGGATTGACGGCCAGAATATAGGCCATCGTCATAAAGGTGGTGATGCCCGCAAGAATTTCGGTCTTGGCATCGGTTCTGTTCTCTGACAGTTTAAAAATTTTTTCTAACATGGTGGTGTCCTTTCGTAGACAATTGATTGGTTGGCTGATAGACAGCAATATGTATATCATACCATAGAAAGTGGATAGCGGCAAGAAAGAAGCAGTTAGGGAATTTTTAGATAAAGTTTAATTCAAAAAATAATAGAACAAACATTCGATTTTTCTCTGTACTTTTTTGGCTCCGAATGGTATACTAAGAACATAATTACTATTTATCAAATATCATAGACATATTAGAACTTATCAGGAGAAATCATATGGATCATTTTGAATTAGTATCAGAATATGCACCAACCGGCGACCAGCCCCAGGCGATAGAGCAACTGGTCAAAGGTTTCAAGGAAGGCAACCAGTTCGAGACTTTGCTGGGTGTTACCGGCTCCGGTAAGACATTCACCATGGCGAATGTCATTGCCCGGTTAAATAAGCCAACGTTGATACTTGCGCACAATAAGACACTGGCAGCCCAGCTTTACGGAGAGATGAAGGAGTTCTTTCCGAATAACGCAGTAGAATATTTTGTATCGTAGTATGACTTGAAATTATTTTGGATGTATAAAAAGGAGAGTTGAATATATGGAAAGAGGTTATGTTTGGCAAGCAGAATATGGTAGAAGAACAACGTTGATACCAGTGCTTAAACAATTGATTAAAGAACAAGATGCATCCTCATTAGAAATGCTGGCGATTTTTGTTAATAATAATCCATATAATTTAGAATTTTTTATTGCCGTAATTTATGATGTTCCTCAGAAGAATCATGTGGAAAAGATGATAGAGCTGTTTGAGAATGAGAATTTGATTTTGCGAAATGATTTGACTACGTTATTATTAACACAAGAGCTTGGTAATAGAAGATTTAATTCGTGTGCATTTGCTGATGCACAAGAAGTTGATTTGCGATTTGAATCTATGTTTTTTTTCCCAGAAATAGAAATATTAGAAGAAAAGGGATATTGTATGCGTCCATTTGGTAAAGAAAAACAGGTTTTTATTAGTCATTCGTCGAAAGATAAAAAAGATGTGGAAAGTATTATTCCCTATCTAAATGGGCAAGAGTTACCTGTATGGTTTGATAAATATAGTATATCTGTTGGTGATTCGATTACAGAGAGCGTTCAAATGGGAATAGAAGAGTCAGATATGGTTATTTTTTGGGTGACAGATAACTTTTTAGTATCTAACTGGTGTAAGGTTGAAATGACAGCATATGTAAAAAAGCTGATTGAAGAAAAAATTCGAATGATTATTGTACTGGATGATGGGATTGGAATAAAAAAATTGCCATTATTTTTGAGAGATATTAAGCATATTAGGAAAGAAAATCGAACAGCAATAGAAGTGGCGGAAGAAATTGTAAAAAGTATTAAGCGTGGTTAGAAAATCAAGAATTATTGTATGATTTTTTGATAGCAATTGTAGAATTATAGAATTGGAGTTATAGAGAAGGTGAAAATGTATGGATAATGTTCAAAATGAAATTTTTTATAAGAAAGTAATAGAATTATTTCAGAATGCTAGAAAAAACTTGTCTGCTGCAGTAAATATGACAATGGTATATTCTTATTTCGAAGCTGGGAGAATGATTGTTGAGAAAGAACAAGATGGAAAAGAGCGGGCGGCATATGGAAAATATATTTTAAAAGAGTTGTCACAACGGTTAACAAAAAAATTTGGAAGAGGCTATTCATATGATAATTTGAAATTAATGCGTAAATTTTACCTGGTGTATTCTAAGGATTCAATTGGGGAAACGGCATTTCCCCAATCTGAAAAATTGCCTGTTACAAAAGAAGGAAGGAAATTTTATCTGAGTTGGTCTCATTATCTTGTTTTAATGAGAATAAATAAAATCGAAGAACGTCATTTTTATGAAATAGAAGCATATAAAAACAGATGGAGTAAAGATGAATTAACACGTCAATATGGAAGTTCTTTATATGAACGTTTGGCATTGAGCAGAAATAAAGAGGAAGTAATGCGCCTTGCAACAGAAGGACAAATGATAGAAAAGCCAGAAGACATATTTAAAGATCCGTACATTTTAGAGTTTACAGGACTTCCAGAACTGGTTACGTATTCTGAAACAGAATTAGAAAATAAGATTATAGATAACTTACAGAAATTTTTGTTAGAGTTAGGTAGAGGTTTTACTTTTGTAGGTAGGCAAGTAAGACTGACGTTTGAAGAGGAACACTTCAGAGTTGATTTGGTGTTCTATAATCGTTTGCTTCGCTGTTTTGTATTGTTTGATTTGAAAATTGGTCAGTTAAAGCATCAGGATATAGGACAAATGCAAATGTATGTAAACTATTATGACAGGAAAGTTAAATTGGATGATGAAAATTCAACGATAGGTATTATTATTTGTAAAGACAAGAAGGATGCTATTGTAGAAATGACATTACCTAAAGATAATAATCAAATATTTGCAAGTAAGTATGAAACAGTGCTCCCGAGCAAAGAAGAATTGAAAACATTGTTAGAAGATAAAAATTTAGAATAAATTTTGAGCAGAGGTGATACAATGGATCATTTTGAATTAGTATCAGAATATGCACCAACCGGCGACCAGCCCCAGGCGATAGAGCAACTGGTCAAAGGTTTCAAGGAAGGCAACCAGTTCGAGACTTTGCTGGGTGTTACCGGCTCCGGTAAGACATTCACCATGGCGAATGTCATTGCCCAGTTAAATAAGCCAACGTTGATACTTGCGCACAATAAGACGCTGGCTGCACAGCTTTACGGAGAGATGAAGGAGTTTTTTCCGAATAACGCAGTAGAATACTTTGTCTCCTATTATGATTATTATCAGCCGGAGGCTTATGTACCCTCTTCAGATACTTATATAGAGAAGGATTCTGCGATTAACGATGAGATTGATAAGCTGCGCCATTCTGCAACGGCAGCATTATCAGAGCGCAGAGATGTGATTATTGTTTCTTCGGTTTCATGTATTTATGGTCTGGGCAGTCCGATTGACTATCAGGAGATGGTGATTTCTCTGCGCCCGGGTATGTTGAAAGACAGGGATGAAGTGATCCGCAAGCTGATTGACATTCAGTATGTGCGCAATGACATGGATTTTAAGCGCGGTACTTTCAGAGTGCGCGGTGATGTGGTGGAGATTTTTCCGGCTAATGCAACAGATACAGCGGTTAGAGTAGAATTTTTTGGAGATGAGATTGACAGAATTACGGAATTTGATGCATTGACGGGCAATGTGAAGGCCAGACTGGAGCATGTGGCTATTTTCCCGGCATCACATTATGTCGTTGCACCGGAGAAGATGGAGAAGGCCATATGTGCGATTGAAGAAGAATTGAAAGAGCGTGTGGAATGGTTTAAGCGTGAAGACAAGCTTCTGGAGGCACAGCGTATTGCAGAGAGAACGAAGTTTGATATAGAGATGATGCGTGAAACGGGTTTTTGTTCCGGAATAGAGAATTATTCCAGACATTTGTCGGGATTGAAGCCGGGAGAGCCGCCGCATACACTGTTGGATTATTTTCCGGATGATTTTCTGATGATCGTAGATGAGTCGCATATTACGATTCCGCAGGTGCGGGGCATGTATGCCGGTGACCAGTCACGAAAGACAACATTGGTAGATTATGGTTTCAGACTGCCATCTGCAAAAGATAACCGACCATTGAATTTTGATGAGTTTGAGTCGCATATCAGCCAGATGCTTTTTGTATCTGCGACTCCGAATGTTTATGAGGGTGAGCATGAACTGTTAAGGGCTGAGCAGGTGATTCGACCAACCGGATTGCTGGATCCTGAGATTAGTGTACGCCCTGTGGAGGGGCAGATTGATGATCTGATTTCCGAGGTCAATAAAGAGATTGAGCATGGCCATAAGGTGTTGATCACCACATTAACAAAGCGAATGGCAGAGGATTTGACGGATTATATGAAAGAACTTGGCATCCGTGTCCGGTATCTGCATTCGGATATTGATACGTTGGAGCGGTCAGAAATTGTAAGAAATCTTCGATTGAATGTATTTGATGTGCTTGTGGGAATTAATCTTCTGCGAGAAGGTCTGGATATTCCGGAGATTACGCTGGTGGCGATTCTTGATGCAGATAAGGAAGGATTTCTGCGTTCCGAGACATCACTTATTCAGACCATTGGCCGTGCAGCCCGTAATACAGAGGGGCATGTGATCATGTATGCGGATAGGATTACAGATTCCATGAATAAGGCCATTACTGAGACAAATCGAAGGCGTGCCATTCAGCAGGCTTATAATGAGGCCCATGGCATTACACCGAAGACCATACAGAAGGCTGTCAGAGATCTGATCAGCATTTCTGAGGCGGCAGACAAGTCAGAAGAAAGCTTTATTAAAGATGCAGAATCCATGAGTTATAAGGAACTGAACACGACCATTCGCAAGCTGACGAAACAGATGCATTCTGCTGCGGCAGAGCTTGACTTTGAGAAGGCGGCTATGCTGAGAGATAAGATCATGGAACTGAAGAAAATGCTTCATGAAATAGAAGAAGATTGAGAAAGGAAATGACAATGTCAGAATTGACACAGAAGGATTATATAGATATAAAGGGTGCCAGAGAACATAACTTAAAAGGCATTGATGTGAAGATACCGCGCAATAAGATGGTGGTATTGACGGGGCTCAGTGGTTCTGGTAAGTCTTCATTGGCTTTTGATACGATTTATGCGGAAGGACAGCGAAGGTATATGGAGTCGTTGTCTTCCTATGCGAGACAGTTCCTTGGGCAGATGGAGAAGCCAAACGTGGAAAGTATTTCAGGACTTTCCCCTGCTATTTCCATTGATCAGAAGTCTACCAACCGCAATCCGCGTTCAACGGTGGGAACAGTGACAGAGATTTATGATTATTATCGATTGTTATATGCCAGAATCGGTACGCCCCATTGTCCGAAATGCGGCAAGGAGATTAAGAAACAGACGGTTGATCAGATGGTGGACGCTGTTATGGCATTACCTGAGAGGACGAAGATCCAGCTGTTGGCACCGGTTGTCCGGGGCCGAAAAGGCGAGCATGTGAAGATTTTTGATCAGGCAAGGAAGAGTGGGTATGTGCGTGTGATGGTGGATGGCCATCAGTATGAATTGTCGGAAGAGATTAAGCTTGAGAAGAATAAGAAGCACAATATTTCCATTGTTGTAGACCGACTGATGGTGCGGGAAGGTATCGAGAAGCGTTTGACAGATTCTCTCGAGACAACGCTGAAACTGGCCGAGGGACTGGCAGTTGTGGATTTGCCGGATCAGGAAGAATCTATGACTTTCAGTCAGAGCTTTTCCTGCCCGGACTGTGGGATCAGTTTTGAGGAGATTGAACCGAGAAGCTTTTCATTTAATAATCCTTTTGGTGCATGTCCGGTGTGTCATGGTCTGGGGTATAAGATGGAATTTTCACCGGAATTGATGATTCCGGATACGTCATTGAGCATTTCCCAGGGAGCGATTGCGGTGATGGGATGGCAGTCTGCGGCAGATGCGTCCAGTTTTACTCACGCTATTCTTGTGGCTTTGGCGGAGGCTTATCATTTTGATCTGGATACACCCTTCAGGGATTATCCACAGGAGATTCAAGATGTGATTCTTCATGGTACCGGTGGACGGGAAGTACGTGTTCATTATCGCGGTCAGCGCGGTGAAGGCGTTTATGATGTGGCATTCGAAGGCCTGATTAAGAATGTGGAGCGACGATACAGAGAAACCGGTTCAGAGCTGACGAAGCAGGAGTATGAGAATTTCATGACTATTACCCCGTGTAAAGAGTGCGGCGGCAGACGTTTGAAGAAAGAATCGCTGGCGGTGACGATCGGCGGCAAGAATATCAGTGAGTTGACAGAGATGTCCATTACCGATCTGAATGCCTTTATGGACCGGTTGGAATTGACGAAACAGCAGCATTTGATCGGTGATCAGGTCATCAAGGAAATACGGTCAAGGCTTGGTTTTTTGATTGATGTTGGTCTGGATTATCTGATGCTTTCAAGAGCAACAGCGACACTGTCCGGTGGTGAAGCACAGCGTATTCGACTGGCAACACAGATAGGATCCGGGCTTGTTGGAGTGGCCTACATTCTGGATGAACCAAGTATCGGCCTGCATCAGAGAGATAATGATAAGCTGCTGAAGACCCTGAAGAATCTGAGAGATTTGGGTAATACGCTGATTGTCGTTGAGCATGATGAAGATACGATGTTGGAAGCGGACTGGATTGTGGATATTGGTCCGGGAGCCGGTGAGCATGGCGGATATCTTGTTGCAGAAGGTACAGCACAGGATATTATGAAATGCGAAAAGTCTGTGACGGGCGCTTATTTAAGCGGCCGCATTCGAATTCCGGTGCCATCGCAGAGACGACAGCCAACTGGATTTTTGCATATTATCGGTGCAGCAGAGAATAATCTGAAGCATATTAATGTAGATATTCCATTGGGAGTGATGACTTGTGTGACAGGTGTATCCGGTTCGGGAAAGAGTTCCATAGTGAATGAAATCCTTTACAAGCGTCTGGCGAGAGATCTGAATCATGCGCGAACCATTCATCCGGGCAAGCATGATGATATTATGGGGATGGAGCAGCTGGACAAGGTGATCAATATTGATCAATCCCCGATTGGACGTACACCGCGTTCTAATCCGGCAACTTATACCGGCGTGTTTGACTTGATCCGTGATTTATTTGCATCATCTGTAGATGCCAAAGAGCGAGGTTACAAGAAAGGACGTTTCAGCTTTAACGTGAAGGGTGGAAGGTGTGAAGCCTGTGCCGGTGACGGTATTATCAAGATTGAGATGCATTTCCTGGCAGATATTTATGTACCGTGCGAGGTTTGCCATGGCAAGCGTTACAATAGAGAAACACTGGAAGTGAAATACAAAGGCAAGAATATTTATGAAGTGTTGGATATGACGGTTGAAGAAGCTGTGAAGTTCTTTGAAAATGTACCGTCTATTCGAAGAAAACTGGAAACGCTGAATGACGTGGGACTTTCCTATATCAAATTGGGCCAGCCATCCACCACATTATCCGGCGGTGAGGCACAGCGCATCAAACTGGCAACAGAGCTCAGCAAGCGCAGCACAGGACGTACTATTTACATTCTGGATGAGCCGACAACCGGTCTTCATTTTGCCGATGTTCACAAACTGACAGAAATCCTCAGAAGATTGTCTGAAGGCGGCAACACCGTCGTTGTCATTGAGCACAATCTGGATGTCATCAAAACAGCAGATTATATTATAGATGTTGGTCCTGAGGGCGGTGCAAGAGGCGGAACAATCGTTGCCTGCGGTACACCGGAAGAAATCGCTGAGAATCCGAACTCCTATACAGGCATTTACGTCAGGAAATTTCTTGAAAGAGATAAGTAAAAATCTTCGATTTTCTAGGAGCAGTCGTGTAGTACTGGGAATTTCTATAAATTTAAATGAAGTACTGCTGCGATACTCCGGATAAATAAAAATAAGAGAAACCCCGAGTTTTTAACGAGCCTGATTTCACATAATGTTCTGAAAACGTTTGGCGATGAGCCTGTTTGCAGAACATTATGTGAAATCAGGTGACTCAAAACTCGGGGTTTTTTCATTTTTAATTTTGAAGAATCTGCAGCAGTTCCTCTTTTGTCAGATGGCTGGCAGTGACGCCTTCTTCTGACAGTATCTGATCCGACAGAGCCTTTTTGTTTTCTTGCAGTTCCAGAATCTTTTCTTCGATGGTATGACGGGCAATCAGCTTGTAGACAGTGACTGTATGTGTTTGACCGATACGGTGTGCCCGGTCTGTTGCTTGATTTTGGGCAGCTGCGTTCCACCATGGGTCATAGTGGATGACGATATCTGCTCCGGTAAGATTGAGACCTGTTCCGCCGGCTTTTAGAGAAATCAGGAAAACAGGAATTTTGTTTTCATTAAAAGCATTGACAAGGCGGGTGCGCTGCTCACTCTTTGTACTGCCGTCCAGTCGATAGTAGAGAATGCGCTCTGCTTTCAGGCGGCGTTCAATCACATCCAGCATAGATGTGAACTGTGAAAACAGAAGAATTTTGTGGCCGCCAGCCATGGCATTTTCAATGAGCTGGATACAGGTATCCAGTTTCGCTGAGCCGCCATGGTAATTCTGATAGATTAAGGACGGGTCGCAGCAAAGTTGGCGCAGTTTGGTTAATTCAGCTAAAATTTGGATTTTACTCGTCTTAAACATACTGTCGCTCTGCTGTTCCAGATCGTTCTGGAGCTTCAGTGCATTGGCCGTGTAAAGCTTGTTCTGTTCATCCGTCATCTGGGCATAAACCGCATGCTCCAGTTTGTCCGGAAGTTCCTTTAAGACATCTGTTTTCAGACGGCGCATGATAAATGGACGAACAAGCTGCTGAAGTCTTGTGGCAGCAATTTGATCTTTATTTTCTACAATCGGCTGTTCCAGTTCTGAGCGGAAATAAGCATAAGGATATAGAAATCCCGGCATCAGATATTCAAAAATACTCCACAATTCACTGAGACGGTTTTCAATCGGGGTACCGGTCAGAGCAAAACGTGTGACAGAGTGGATGCTGCAGACAGAACGTGCTGCCTGAGTACGATGGTTTTTGATATATTGCGCTTCATCGATAATCTGATAATGAAAATGAAGATTGTCATAGCTTGCAATGTCACGTTTCAGCATGTCGTAGGAAGTGATGAGTACATCATAATCCGCATAGTGTGTCAGTAATTCCTGCCGTTCCTGGGCAGTACCGGTGATGAGCAAGGTTTTCAGATTGGGTGCGAAATGCTCGATTTCACTGTCCCAGTTGTAAACAAGTGACGAAGGGCAGACGATCAGACTGACAGGAGGCGGACATGCTGTATGGGAAGCAGTTTCTGTCAAATCGACAGTTTTGGATATCGCTTCAAGCTTGGCATGTTCCAACAGTGTGATGATCTGCAAAGTTTTTCCAAGTCCCATATCGTCAGCAAGGATACCGCCAAATCCAAGCTGTGCAATGGTACAGAGCCAGCGATAGCCGGTTTTCTGATAGTCACGCAGAATGGGTTTCATGGCATCAGGAACTTCATAATCGCTGTCAGCCACAGATTTCATATCACGAATCAGTGATTTGAAATAACGGTCTCTATGGGACTGTATATCACTGTTGTGGCTGGTAAGAACGGCATCAATATAGGATGCGCGATATAAAGGCACAGAAATCCTGCCACCACGGATAGCCTGTTCAGAGAGCCGAAGCCCGTCAGCTAATTCAGACAAAACGCTCAGAGAATTATTCTCCAATTTGAGAAATTCTCCGGATTTCAATTTGTAGTATTTCTGTCGGCGTCTGTAACTGTTCAGGATGCCGGCCAGCTCTTCATAAGGAAGACTGTCAGAGTGGACATCTATTTCCAGCAGACCGTTAGAGACGGAAACACCGACAGCGGTCCGTGGCGCTGACAGGATGCGTATGCGTTTCATATTCGAAGATATGAAAACTTCAGCCAGTTCGTAAAAATGAGGCAGTCCCTGTTCCAGAAAGAGGAAAGCAGCCTGATCATCATGACTGATGATAAAATCAGCATCAGCAACAGGGGAATCTTCATTCCCGGATACTGCGGCAGGCTGAAAATAAGTCTGAATAGCCGTCAGGATTCTGTTCTCCATAGAGGCATCACGGAAACCATCTTCACAGGAGATAGGCGTGGCAAGAGAAAATGTTTCTTCGCCATAACGAGCATAAGCTGTACAACTGATGATATTCTCAGCCGGATTGTCAAGGTAAATACTGAAATGCGCTTCAGGCGGTTCATAATCGGTCAGATCAACACCTTCAGTGTGAAAATCCGTATGGGCTTCCAGATGCTTCAGTACACTGCCGTAAAAAGGTCGAAGCTGTTTCTCGGAAAGTGTGATTTCACGGACCTTCTGACGATTTAACTCTGTCAGATAGGGCTGCATGTCCTTTTTGAAGGCTTCTGAGCAACGATACAGGATTTTACCTTTTAGAATCCAGAATGTCTGGGCACCGGAGAGTATCAGACAATCTTCGATGGTCAGATGGTAGGTGTCACTATCTTCGGCTTTGAGTTCAAGCGTAAGTTCCGGGTCTCCATCTGTAACATAAATGGGCCGGATATGATTATCGAGATCAAACTGAAGTGTATGTCCGATCATCATATTCAGAAACATGTCGACAGCGGTTGGAGACAGTGGAAGGTAACGCAGTGCTTTCATTGTCTGGAAACGATAAGTGCTGTCCTGAACACAGTGAAAATGGTATTCGTACTCTTCAATCCGCTGCATAATAAACGCCAGCATGCTGCGGCTCTCAGAAGTGAAAGCTTCAGGTTCATGGAAAAATTTCAGATTCTTTCCATATTGAAATAATTCACCTTGACGAATAAGGCGGGCAAACTCCAGCAAGTCTTTGATGACGTATTTCTTGCCGGTGCCGATTTTGAAGTCGACGGAAAATTTATGATATTGTTTATGAAGAATTGGCTCCAATTCAATCAGAACTTTGGTTTCGGATGCTTCAGCAGGATAGTGGGTGCCGGAAAATTGATGAATATAAGATTCAATCAATGTCTGGCCAATCCGATTTTGTTTTTTTGCCGGAAAGCTTGTTTGAATATGTCGTCTGGAGATATATTTCAAAAGGATAGCGACGCAGTGGCAGCAGAGCCCTTCTGATTGGTAGAAATCGGAGCAGGAACATAAGCTGCCGGCAATCTGGTTCTCATCTTCATCGATGGATACCTGGGTTTCATGTTCACTGCCGTCTGCATCAAGGACAGTAGCTGTGATCATAGGGGTACCTGTCAGTGTGTTAATATCCGTTTCAAAGTTTTTAATGCGCTTATCGATCAAAAAAATATCCTGACCTTTTCGATAATCTGCATCAGTGGAGGCTTTGATAACAGTTATTCTGGTAATTGCCATGAAAACTCCTTTCAGCTGTGAATGCGTGTTCGTGCTGCACAGCGTATAGCAGGCCGGAATAGCTGCAGCCTGCTGTAATCGTAAACTTCATTATAGCATATTTGACAAATTCTGTCCGCAGTTTGAAACGAATAAGATAAAAAAGAATGTGCTAAAGCACATTCTCGCGCTGAGCGCGGTCGCTTGCGACAATCTACATCTTTGCGCGAGTGCGCATCACAGGCGCGTTAGTGCCTTTTTATGTAATAGGGAATTCCTCGGAATTTCCAATTACATAAAAAAATATGCAGATATCATGGAGATATCTGCATATAGATTGAGTAGTCATTATGAATGGATTTCTTCAGGATAAAACAATCCCCAGTCGCTGCGGAGTTTTGTCATAATATCCATGACATCAGAAGATTCCCGGAGTTTCATGATCGCCGTATTACCTGTAAGAATCGCTGTTTCCATATCTTCAAGTTCATATTGGAGCGCATTGGAGGTGCGACCGGCCTCAATGATGGTCTGCTTTCCGGTTTCAGCGTCAACAATGACAGCATGATCGGCTCTGGGATATTCCATAATTTCGATATATGCTTTTTCACAGCTGATCATCGCGCGTTTTGGCTGCTTTGAGTGCATGGAAAGGGCAACTGTGGCCATCTGGCCGGAAGGATTCATCAGCAGAATGGATGCCTGTTCATCACATCCTGTTGGTGCCGGTTTCATCTGGCTGAGAATCTGATCCGGTGATTCACACATAAAACTTCGGACAATACTCAATGCATACACACCGATATCCAGCATAGCGCCGCCAGCCAGGGAAATGTTGAAGAAACGGTTTGTCATATCGTAATCCTTGAAACTTCCGAAATTCATCGTGATCATCTGAGGTCGGCCAATCTGACCGCTTTCGACAATCTGCCAGAGCTTTTTGTAGAGCGGCATATGCCAGATTGTCATGGCTTCTGCCAGAACAAGGCCCTTTTCATCGGCCAGTGCTTTAAGCTTATTCAATTCACTGCTGTTAAGGGTAATGGATTTTTCGGCAAGCACATGTTTGCCGTGAAGCAGAGACTGACGGATAAATTCATAGTGGGTGTTGTGGGGTGTTGTAATGTAAATGACATCTACAGACGAATCTTCATACATTTCGTTGTAAGATGTATAAACCTTTTCAACATGATATTTCTTAGCGAAAGATACGGCTTTGTCGTTAGTTCGGTTGCAGACACCGTACAATGTACGGCCCATATTGTGGAGGGCCTGTGCCATTTCATTGGCAATCACGCCGGTGCCCAGTACTGCCCATTTCAATTCGTTCATTGTTGGAAGCTCCTTTGCTTATATTTAACGAAAGCAAGCACCGTCTGAAAAAGACGATGCCTGTATGTATTTCGAGCTTATTATACAATTATTTTGTCATGATGACAAGGAGGATGGACTATTTAAGTCTTTTTGATGTTCCCAGAATAACATCCATGACATAGTCATAACCAAGCGATGTATCCAAAGACAGATGGTAATTGGCGGAAGCGCCCCATATCTGTCTTGTATAATAATGATAATTATCTGCTCTGCGGCGTTCCTCCTTGAGAATCAGATTCTTGGCTTCTTTCTCTGTTAGATTTTTTTTGCTCATAACACGTTTAATTCTGTTTGTTAAAGGCGCATGAAGGAAAACATTCAGGCAATCCGTACGGTCTTTCAAAATTTGATCGGCACAGCGTCCGACAATGACGCAATGACCTTTGGCAGCAATTTCCCGAATTACTTTGGACTGGGCGTCAAAAATTTTATCCTTCGGTGATTCGGTTTCAGGGAATGTATACATATGATTAACTAAATCATAAAGCAGGCTGTTAGTCAGGGATTCCTGATGTTCACCGACGTAATTGGAGGAGTATCCGGTTGTTCCGGCTGTCATTTCAATGATTTCCTTATCGTAAAAAGCATAACCAAGTTTGTCAGCCAGAATCTGTCCAAGTTCGCTGCCACCGCTGCCATACTGTCTGCCAATGGTAATGACAGAGACATAATCAGAATTGTTGGAAGCAGGTGTGGTCTGATCGACCTTTCCTTCGGATGTCTTGTAACCTTCCGGGAATAACATTGGTTTTACGAAAGCAAGCAGACGTCCAAATTGTCTGGCAAGAAAACCAACTAAAAGGGCTGCAATGACGGTACCTTCACGGACACCATCCAGCCGGTGCGCCAGAATAAAGGAAAGCGCAGCAGCAATCACGGCCATAGAAACATCAAAACAGACTTTGGTACTGCCGAATTCACGATGCCATGTCTGAACGATGGCGCGTACAAAAGATTCGCCGGGAAGCATTGCCACATCTGCCAGCACTTCCATATATACACCAAAACCAAGAATCACGCAGCCGATCAGCAGATAAATCAGTTTGGCAATATAGGCAGTCGGGTTGACAAATGAAAAGAGTAACATTGTCAGGTCGATAAAATAACCAAATAAAATAGAAATTGGAATCTGCAGCAAATGTTCCAGCTTAAAATTCTTACGGAGAATAAATAACTGCAGAATGATCAGCAGAATACTGAAAATAATTGTAAAATTACCGAGTGTCAGTGGAAAATTCAGACTCAGTACATAAGGAATTGAAGAAATCGGTGAAGTACCGAGGTTCGCTTTCGTGATCAGACTGACGCCGAGAGAATTGACAAACAGACCAACCAGAAAGATGATGTAGCGCTTTAACTTATTCATTTATTGTCTCTCCTTTGTTACTTAAATTTTCGTATATTTTTGAGAACGTCTGCATAAATGCGTCCTGTTCTTCTTTTGGAATATCTTTAAAGACTTTTTCCTCAATCGTGAGAAAGTTCGCTTCAACAACGTCTTTTAAGCGAGCCCCTTCTTCTGTCATGAAAATATAAAATGTTCTTCGGTTGCCGTCTAAGATACGACGTTCGATCAGTCCTTTTTCTTCCATGCGGTTTAAAACTGAGGTAAGAGAACCTGGTTCAATATGACAGGCGGCGGCAATCTCTTTCTGGTTGGCGCCGTTGTGATCCTTGAGATAATCCAGTATTTTCGGTTGGCCGAGGGTGAGACCGGATGGCTTCACACGCTCCATAAAATTCTTCTGCACCATGGAATGAATCGCCATGGATAGATAATGAAATGAATAGTCGGACATGAATCATGACTCCTTTATAAAAAGTTATAAAACAAAATGTTATAATTCAAACAATTAGAATTATAACATTTATAGAGCGTATGTCAATGGCTTTTTAGCACTTTGTATACAATTATGAGCATGACTTTTCTGAAAGAGTGCTTGTATTTCACATAAGACGGGTCTATAATACGATTGCAGTCCTGAGGTGGGCTGCTTTTTGTACGTTTTAAAGCTGAAAAAGGAGTGTGAATCAATGAGTCGGTCTTATGAAATAGATATGTGCCATGGACCGTTATTTGGAAAAATTATTCGTTTTTCAATTCCATTAATGTTGTCCGGCATTTTACAGCTGCTGTTTAATGCAGCAGATATTATTGTGGTTGGCCGATTTGTCGGCAGTACGGCATTGGCTGCAGTGGGATCCACCAGTTCATTGATCAATCTGCTGATTAATCTTTTTATCGGATTTTCTGTGGGTGCCAATGTTCTTGTGGCCCGTTTTCATGGTGCCGGAAGAGATGATGAAGTGAATGAAACGGTACATACAGCTATTACTCTTAGCATGGTCAGTGGTATTTTTCTGTTGATTCTTGGCGTGACTGTGACAAGAACACTTCTGATCTGGATGGGGTCACCGGATGATGTTCTGGATCAGTCCAGTTTGTATCTGAAGATTTATTTTCTGGCCATGCCGGCGACACTGCTATATAATTTCGGCAGTTCTATCCTTCGTGCAGTGGGAGATACGAAAAGGCCGCTGTTCTATTTGGTGACGGCAGGGATTATTAATGTTTGCTTTAATCTGTTTTTTGTTATTGTTTGTCATCTGGGTGTAGCAGGTGTCGGACTGGCAACGGTGATTGCGGAGTATATCTCTGCGGCATTGATTATTCGCTGCCTGATGAGAAGCCAGGGGTGCTGCCATCTGGATCTGCATCAGCTGGGAATTGTTAAAGGTAAATTGCGTCAGATCATGCAGATCGGCCTTCCGGCGGGGATGCAGGGTGTCGTTTTTTCACTGTCCAATGTATTAATCCAGTCATCCATCAATTCCTTTGGTTCCACGGCCATGGCAGGCAATACGGCCTCTATGAATATCGAAAACTTTATTTATATATCCATGAATACTTTTCAGCAGACCGCTATGAGTTTTACAAGCCAGAATTATGGCGCCGGCGAGGAAAAACGAATTCATAAGGTGCTGTTTATATGTCAGGGACTGGTGATATCTGTAGGTCTTATTTTCGGTGTAGGTGCATGGCTTGCCGGAGACAAGCTGCTGTCCATTTATTCATCGGATCTCAATGTGATTCAGTTTGGTAAGAATCGAATGGCTGTGATCTGTACGACTTACTTCTTATGCGGCATTATGGATACAATGGTTGGTGCACTCAGAGGTGTCGGTTATTCGCTGCTGCCAATGATTGTTTCTCTGATCGGTGCCTGCGGACTGCGAATTGTGTGGATTTTTACTGCGTTTCAGATTCACAGAAGTCTTTGGATGCTGTATATTTCTTATCCAATTACCTGGATTATTACCGGTGGTGTTCATATTCTTTGTTATATTCTTGTCAGAAGAAAGCAATTACAGACGGTAAAGAATCTGTAAAAATTCAAAAATTATGTGTGTATGAAAAAAAATCAGTACACATAAGAAAGTGAAAATAAATTATGTGTCAAAAATGACACGATATTAGAAATAGAAACACATAAGTGCAAGAAAAACAAGAGATGAAATGGCTGAAAACCCCCATTTTACAGCATGTTAAAAAGTTGGCATATTATTTGCTTAATAGTTGGTATAAGAAATTATTTCACAGGTGAAGGGCAGACATTATGTGAGATAAGGAAAGTGGTTATTCAAAAGAGAGTGGATGATCACAATCAGACAAATAAAAGGGGGATTGCTATTATGAATTTTGGTATTCTTGTGTTATTAATTGCCATTATTCTCTTTGCGTTACTGGCGTTTAAGCAGTTAAGCGCATTGATTCTTGCTCCGGTAGTGACGATTTTCGTATTAATCTGTTCAGGTATTCCGATCATGGAAGGCTTGCAGGATATGTTCATGCCGGCGGCAGCAGATTACGTTTCTAAGTATTTCCTGACATTTTTTGTCGGTGCATTGTTTGGTGCGGTTTACCAGTTTACAGGTGCTGCAGAATCTATTGCACGATTTATCGGCGGCTTATGTCATGGTAAGTTTGTAGCTCCTATTATCATGTGTATCACAGGTATTCTTACTTTTGGTGGTGTCAGCGGTTTCGTTGTATTCTTCGTTATTTATCCGATTGCACTGAACCTTTTCAAGGAATCCAATCTGACAAGACGGCTGATTCCGGCTGCAATTTCAGCAGGCTGCTGGACATGGTCCATGTCAGCACCGGGTTCTCCGTCCATTCAGAATGTTATTGCGATCAAGAGTCTTGGTACTTTATCAACAGCGGCATTTGTACCATCTCTGATTGTATCCATTATTGAATTCCTGTTAATCTTTGTATGGCTGGAATATCGTGCCCGCAAGTTCACAAAGAACGGTTATTATTTTGATGATGCAAGATTAAAGACACAGCTGTCAGCAGAAGATTTGAACATTCAGGGACGTGAAGATTTGCCGCACTGGGTAATCGCATTCATTCCTATTATTCTGATTCTTGTTCTGTTTAATGGCTTTCATCTTGATGTTGTGCCATCTGTATTTTCAGGGGTTGCATTAGCAGCTATTCTGATGTTCAAATTCGTCAAGGGCGGTATTGAACAGTGGGTGAAAGTTTTCAATAAAGGTGCAGCAGACTCCGGTGTTGCCATTTTGAATACAGCCATCGTTGTTGGTTTCGGTGGTGTTGTTAAGAATACACAGGGATTTGCAGATCTTGTTACAGCATTAAAGGGTATGTCAATGCCTCCACTTGTATTCGTTATGATTACAGTTGCTATCTGTGCCGGTGCCTGCGGTTCTGCTTCAGGTGGTATGGGTGTTGCGTTTAACGCACTGACAGATACATATCTTGCACTTGGTGCAAAATTACCTTACATTCATCGTATCGCTACAATTGCAGCAGGTACACTGGATACTCTGCCTCACCAGGGTGCTCAGATTACATTGCTTGGTATCTGCAAGCTGACACATAAGGAAGCCTACTTTGATATTGCGATTACACAGATTATTATCCCATTTATCACATGTGGTATTTTCATCCTTCTTGCTCAGATGGGATTATAAGAAGTGTTTAGATGCCTGATTTTAGGTGGATTTGAATTGAATGAACAAGCGAATAATTAAAATGTGAATGTTTCAAAAGATGTCTGATGGCAGAATGTTGTCAGGCATCTTTTGTCGTGCTAAAATAAAAGCAGTAATGGTTACGAACAGGAGGGATTCATATGAAGGTTTATGAAGGTGCGATTCTGACATGCGATGCCAATGATCAGGTGGCACGTTATCTTGTAGAAGACGGCGGCAGAATTTTATATGTAGGAGATGAATTGCCGGAAAGATATATCTCTGTTCGTCATGAGCGGCTTGGAAAGAAAGCACTGATTCCGGCTTTCACGGACAGCCATATTCACTTTGCGAGTTTTTCGACATTTCATGCAGGACTGAATGTCATGAATGCTGCCAGTAATGAAGAGATTCTTTCGATGCTGTCTGCTTTTGCAAAGAAAAGTGACCAGAAGATGCTGATCGGTTTTGGTGCATCACCCTATTCGGTTAAGGAAAGACGGCTTGTCAACCGAAATGAGCTGGACCGGGTCTGCCCGGATAAACCGGTTTTCATGGTGAAATATGATGGACATGCCTGCGTTGTGAATACGAAACTCTATGAGCAGGTGAAGGATAAAGTGTCGGGGCTTCGTGGATGCCATGTGGATACAGGTGAAATGAATCAGGAAGCCTTTTTTGCCATCTCAGATTATGTGACGAATTCGATTTCAGTACCGCAGTTGTTAAAGAATATGCAGAAAGCCATTGATTATATGGCCTCCAAGGGGATCGGAATGATCCACACGGTAAGTGGGGTGGGGTTTGTCAGAGATCTGGATGTGGATTTGGAGAGATGGTTTGGACGGGGGCTGAATAACGGTATGCAGCTGCGTGTCTTTTTCCAGACCATGGATGTGAAGAAAGTGCAGAAACGGCATCTGCCGAGAGTGGGTGGATGTTTTGCCACTGCGTTAGACGGCTGCTTTGGTTCCCAGGATGCAGCGCTTCGTGTGCCTTATGAGAATAGCGACAGCAAAGGTGTTTTGTACTACAGTGATACGCAGGTGGCAGAATTCTGCAAAAAGGCCAATCGTGCCGGGCTGCAGATAGAGATGCATGCAATCGGTGATGCGGCCTTTGATCAGGCCACCAGAGCTTTGAAAGCGGCTTTGGATGATTATCCGCGGGAAGATCACAGACATGCCATTATCCATGCCTGCCTGCCGACGAAAGAAGGTATCGATATCTGTGAGAAATATCATATTTTGCTGCCGGTACAAAGCGCATTTATCGATTGGCCTCAGGAACCGGATGAATACCTGGAAGATATTCTCGGCGAGAGAAGTCAGCGGCTGAATCCGCTGCGGACATTTACGGAACATGGCATCATGATGAGTGCCGGTTCGGATGGCCCGTGTACCGACCCGGATCCGATTGAATGGATGTATCGTGCCTGTAATCATAGTGTCCCGGAAGAATCCCTGACTGTACAGGAGGCACTTAAAATGTGCACGTATAACGGTTATTATACAACCTTCGATGAAAAAGAACGAGGCAGCCTGGAAACCGATAAAATCGCAGATATGGTTATTTTATCAGAGAATCCTTATGAGAAAGATGTCAAAAATCTCCGGGATATTCAGGTTAAGCAGCTTCTGCTGCAGGGACGTCCGTACAAGCCATTAAAGGGCAGTGCGATTAGCCAGGTTCTGAAGGGTATGAGAAGCAGGAGCAAAATCTAAATGGACAATTTAACATTAAAAGTTATAGCCAGAATTTATACGGATTTTGGCGAGAAGTTTGGTGTACCGAGGCAGAGCGGACTGGTTCCGGAACTGACCGGGAAGATAATATTTGAGCCGGAATATCGTGTGCCGGAGGCACTCTCCGGGATAGAGGGTTATTCGTGGCTGTGGCTTTTGTGGGGATTTTCGGAATCACTTAGGAATAAATGGTCACCGACGGTGCGTCCGCCAAGGCTTGGCGGCAACAAGAAAGTGGGTGTTTTTGCCACACGTTCTCCTTTCCGACCGAATCCGGTGGGCATGTCTTCTGTGAAAATAGAAGACATTCAGCTTCAGACAGATGAAGGACCTGTGATCATCGTTTCGGGTATTGACATGATGAACGGCACGCCGATTTATGATATTAAACCCTATCTGCCCCATGTGGACTGCCATCCGGAGGCACTTGGCGGTTTCAGCGGACAGTTTAAGGATTATAGGCTGAAAGTGTCATGTGCTTCTGAATTTCTGATGCTTTTTCCGTCGGATAAACGAGAAGCACTGCTGGGGGTACTGGCCCAGGATCCGAGACCGGCTTATCAGAATGACCCGGAGCGAGTGTATGGTGTTAATTTTGCCGGGCGAAATGTGCAGTTTAAGGTGGATGGTGATCGGCTGACTGTTTGCAGTGTGGATGGATGTACGGTATAAGAATCAGGTATTGGCGGGAACATGCAGAATTGAAGCAAATGATATGGAATCATGCGTTCAATAGAATGTGGCCGAAATGAATAAATAATAAAAAGACAACAGGGAGTGATGACAATGGAGTATGTATATCCGGATTATTACCGGCAGTTTACATGTATCGGCGGAGAATGTCCGGATACATGCTGTGCGGGATGGGAGATTGTCATTGATGACAAAAGCCTCGAAAAATATCGTGCCTATCCCGGTGGCTTCGGCAACCGGCTGAGAAACTCGATCAATTTTAAGAGAAAAAGTTTTAAGCAGTATGACAGAAGATGTGCTTTCCTAAATGAGGAGAATCTCTGTGATATTTATACGGAAGCCGGAGAGAAGATGTTTTGCAAAACATGCAGACAGTATCCGCGGCATGAAGAAGAATATGAAAATGTCAGGGAATTGTCATTGTCTCTGTCATGCCCGGAGGCAGCGCGGATGATTTTGTCACAGGACAGACTGAATCTCATTTATGATGAGAAAAAAGGGCATTCAGAGGACTATGGGGATTTTGATGAACTGCTTTTTTCACAGCTTTTAGACGGCCGGGATGCTTTCTGGAAACTGATAGAAAATGAAAACGTACCGATGGCAGTGCGAATGATACAGATGCTGTCCATGGGCCATCATTTGCAGAGAAATATCAATGCGGGGCAGTTGTTTGGACTGGAGAATATATATGACCATTATCTTTCAGAAGGGGCGGCAGACAGGATGTGTGCTTATCTGAAAGAAAGATGGGAAAAGCCCGGCAGCCGTTATCATGTCATGAAAGAGATGTTTGCCTGTCTGCATAAATTGGAAGTCTTATCAGCAGACTGGCCGAAGAAAGTCAGACATTATGAGAAGGTTTTATTTGGCGGCGGCAGGAAACAATACGAAGCACTGCACCAGTACCGGATGTCGGACAAAATAGCAGAACAGCTGCTCAGTTACTTCATTTATGTATATTTTGCGGGCGCTGTCTATGATGGAATGCCGTATTCAAAAGTCAAACTGGCCGTCATCAGCACCATGCTCATCGAAGACATGGTCTGCGCCAAAGCAGCAAAAAAAGGTCAGCTTTCCTTTGAGGCAATCGCTGATGCCGCTCATAGTTACGCTCGGGAAGTCGAACACTCCGACCTTAATCTCCAACGCCTGTCTATCATGTTCAGACACCAGAAATGCTTCCATATCGGACGCCTGTGCGGTGCATTGTTGGAATGGTAAGGAATGCAGCGGAAAATCTGTTTATATCAGGTCGTGTGAATTTGTTTTATTTTATCTAAAGGCTGATTTACAACATTGCGGAGCACAACTTCTGATTGAAAAGTAACATCGCACTGAAAAACATCATGCGGCTGCTTCAATACGCAAAAGAGAAGAAATTAAAAATGCCTCTTCTACACAGGTGCTTCTAACGCGTCCGGTACTTAGGTGCTGTTTTTTAGCACCTTATGTACCGCTGACAGCGTTAGGCAGTGCGAACGTGCCTGTGTAGAAGAGGCATTATTAATTTCGTTCTATGACTAGGGGCAGCCGCTTTGTGATTTACAACTGCTCCGCAATACTGTAAATCAGCGCCTCCGTTTTTTCCCAGCCAAGGCAAGGGTCAGTAATGGATTTGCCAAATACGCCTTCACCGATCTTCTGATTGCCGTCTTCCAGATAGCTCTCAATCATGAAGCCCTTGACAAGCTTTTTGATGTCATCGGAGTGACGGCGGCTGTGCATGACTTCGTTGGCGATACGAATCTGTGCCATGTACTGCTTGCTGGAGTTGGAGTGGTTGGTGTCAATGATGCAGGCCATATTCTCAAGGCCTTTTTCAGCATAGCTGTCGTAGAGCTGACTGAGATTCTCAAAATGGTAGTTCGGGATATTGTTGCCGTGTTCATTGACAGCACCGCGGAGAATAGCATGGGCCAGTGGATTGCCGGGTGTTTTGACTTCCCAGCCTCTGTAGACAAACATCTGCGGGCTCTGGGCAGCCTCAATGGAATTGAGCATGACGGAGATATCACCGCTCATTGGGTTCTTCATACCGCATGGGATGCCGACACCGCTGCCTGTGAGACGGTGAATCTGGTCTTCTACGGAGCGGGCGCCTACAGCTACATAACTGAGCAGGTCAGAGAGGTAGCGGTGATTCTCAGGGTAGAGCATTTCATCGGCACAGGTAAGTCCGGTTTCTTCGATAGCTCTTGCGTGGAGCTTGCGGATGGCGATCAGGCCTTCCAGAAGATCCGGCTGTTTCTCAGGGTCCGGCTGGTGGAGCATGCCTTTGTAGCCTTTGCCTGTTGTCCGGGGTTTATTGGTATAGATACGCGGTATCATAATGATTTTGTCAGCAACCTTCTCCTGAACCCTTGCCAGACGGTGAATATATTCCATGACAGGCTCTTCACTGTCTGCGGAGCATGGGCCGATAATTAAGAGAAACTTGTCGGATTCGCCTGTAAAAACGCGGCGAATGGCTTCGTCGCGTTCGGCTTTATGCTGGGCGATTTTTTCAGAAATCGGGAATTGTTTCTTAATTTCCTGCGGGATTGGGAGTTTGCGGACAAACTCCATCTGCATCTGTTCGTGATTCATGGGTCAAACCTCCGTTTTAGTTGAATTTATCTTTTATACAAATATTGTAAAAATCAAAGTGACATCATTATAGCATAGATGCTTTAAGCGTTCAACGCTTTAAACCAAGAAAAATACACGATGGTTTGAAGTTACAGGAAAATTTTGTGCGTTTTGAATTGTAATTTGTCGAAATAACAGAGATAGACTTGAATTACTATAGGAAATAGGAGTATAATCGGATAAATAAACACATTTGTAAAAAATGATGTTAAGAAAATATATCATGGATGCAGGACATAGTAAAGATAAATGGAGGACTGAAGAATGTATAAAATCGTATCAAAGCTGTTAATGTACGGCGATATGTCGAAGGACAGCATTTTAATGCAGTTAAGCGATATTTTCAAACAGATGGATCAGGATACCCAGTCAAGGGATGAACTGGTGACACGCATTTTTACCCAGGTGAAACATCTGCTTCAGGTGGCCACGGATTATGGTTTCGATAAGAATCTCTGGCACAATTATCTGACTTATCTGTTGATCACAGATGAGAATCCTTTCAGTTTAACCTGTGAGAAAGTCGGGGCCAACGACGGCAGTGTCAACTTCTTTGCCAAAGGTGATTTTAAGGCATTTAAGGCTTTGTTTGATTTTGATTTTTCTGAAATTGAAGAACGTCTGGGCATTGATTGCTTTACAAGGCTCTCGCAGTACAAGGCTATTGGTAAGAAAGAATTGATGTACAATAAGAATGTTAGTGAGAAGGTCCAGGCCCTCAGTGAACGGCTGGAGAAAACAGCGAATGAGGATGAATTTTTTGACGTGGTGACGGATTTTTACAAAGCTTACGGTGTGGGTATGTTCGGTCTGAATAAGGCATTCCGTATTGCGTCAAGAACAGAGAATCATGTGGAATTCTGTCCGATCAACAATATGGATACGGTGATGTTAGATGACCTGGTAGGTTATGAAATCCAGAAGAAGAAGCTGGTGGATAATACAGAAGCCTTTGTTCAGGGCAGAAAAGCCAACAATGTACTGCTCTTCGGCGACAGCGGTACAGGTAAATCCACAAGCATCAAGGCCATTGTTAATGCTTATTATGACCAGGGGCTGCGAATGATCGAGATTTACAAGCATCAGTTCAGAGACCTGTCCAATGTTATTGCGCAGATTAAAAACCGCAATTATCGCTTTATTATTTATATGGATGACCTTTCTTTTGAAGAGCATGAAATTGAATACAAGTTCCTGAAAGCAGTTATTGAAGGCGGTGTTGAGACAAAACCTGAGAATATCCTGATTTATGCCACATCCAACAGACGTCATCTGATCAAAGAGACATGGAATGACAGGAATGATATGGAGTACGAGAACGATCTTCATCGTTCAGACACAATGGAAGAAAAATTGTCTCTTGTTAATCGTTTTGGTGTTCAGATTAGCTACTCCAAGCCATCCAAGAAAGAATTCAATGAAATCGTCATTGAACTGGCACGCCGCGTGGGTCTGACCATGACAGATGAAGAACTCTGTGCTGAGGCAAATAAGTGGGAGATGCGTCACGGCGGTATTTCCGGACGTACGGCACAGCAGTTTATCAATTACCTGCAGGGTACAGTGGAGATTTAAGATGTTGTATCGGATTACGGACGGCACACTGGCCATTGGCGGTGAAAATCTCCTGGAGCATTTTGATTTTGAGATCAAGGGGCGGGAACGCATTGCCATTACCGGTCCGAACGGTTCCGGAAAAACAACGTTTTTGCGGCTGATTGCCGGGGAGCTGTTTCTGGAAAGAGATGACCGTAGGCAGGGTGAGGGTATTTATCTGGCAAGAAATGTGACTATTGGCATGCTGAGACAGCAGATCTTTGAGAATACTGCCCATACGGTGCAGGAAGAGATGATGGTGCTGTGCCCTTCCAGAGATACCTGGGACCGGGAGCGCTTCGAATTCGAGCAGGAATATGACAGGATTTTTACTGGCTTTGGCTTTGCAAAAGAAGATAAAGAAAAACTTTTGTCGGATTTTTCCGGAGGAGAACAGACAAAGATTGCTATGGTACGGCTGCTCCTGGAAAAACCGGATATCTTGTTGTTGGATGAGCCAACGAATCATCTGGACATGGAGAGTGTCCGGTGGCTGGAAAATTATCTGCAGAATTATTCGGGCGCGGTTGTCATGGTTTCCCATGACCGATATTTTATTGATGAAACGGCAGAAATTGTCTATGAGCTGACAGATAAGAAACTTGTACGCTATGTGGGCAATTATACCCAGTTTCGACAGCAGAAACTGAAGAATCTGGCCATTTGGAAGAAGCAGTACGAGCAGCAGCAGGAAGAATTGGAACGGCTGAATCAGCTGATCGAGCGTTTCAAGCACAAACCGAAAAAGGCAGCCTTTGCTCGATCCAAGAAAAAATTGATAGAGCGCATGGAGAAATTGCCGACTCCGCCGACACTGGCAGAACATATTTTTACCGGGGAACTGGTACCTGCGGTGATGGGTGGCAAATGGGTAGTTGAGGCAGAAGAATTGAAGATTGGTTACGACGGCAAGGCTATTGCAGAACTTTCATTGCGCATCCGACGGGGACAGAAGATCGGCATTATCGGGCCAAATGGTGCCGGCAAGACGACTTTTCTCAAGACAGTAGCGGGACTTCTGGCACCTGTCAAGGGTAAATGTCAGCTGGGATTTCATATAGAACCGGGATATTTCGATCAGCAGTCGGCAGCATTGACATCTGACAAGAAAGTGCTGGAGCATTTTCATGACCTTTTTCCTGCCATGCCGGAGAAAGATGTCAGGAATGAACTGGCAGCATGGCTTTTTGAAGGGGCTGATGTGCAGAAAACGGTCAGCGACCTTTCCGGCGGTGAGAAAGCCCGGCTCGTACTGGCAGAAATCCTTGAAAAACGGCCGAACTTCTTGATGCTGGACGAGCCTACCAATCATATGGATATTCCGGCCAGAGAAACCCTGGAATCTGCTTTTAGAGTTTACAAAGGCACCATGCTCTTTATTTCCCATGACCGTTATTTCATTGAACAGGTGGCGGATGCGCTGCTGATTTTTGAGAACGGTCAGGTATCTTATTACCCATTTGGCTACAGACATTATATGGAACGGCTGGAGCGGATGAATCAATACCGGGCTGCCGGTGTTTCAGAAAAAGACGCCGCCGTTGTCCTGGGACAGATGAGCGCCGAGGACCAGGCCCTCATTGCGGGCTTGAAAAATGTACCGAAGGGCGCTACACTGCTTGGACACGAACTATCCACAGACCAGGCCTTCCTCGACTGGCAGTTAAGATTGGCAGCAGAAGCTATGGCAGATGCGGCTGAGAAAGTGGAGAATTATTATCATTCGGTGAAGAAAACGAAGCAGGATGAGTGGGAAAAGTGGATAGAGCAGGTATGCGATGATGAAGTTGGTTCATCGGATGTCAAAGAACTAACTTCTGTTGATGAAAATCTATATCCCGAAAGTGTCGGAAGTCAGGTAGATGATGTATTAGAACAATGGTATAAGTCGTGTTTAGACTGGTACGATATCTGGGAAGAAATGCATCCTCAAGTGCTAGAACATAAAGAAGAATATCCAGATGCAGAATTGACGATGAAACTTCATGAAGCAGAAGAAGCTGTGAAGAATGAAAAGGCATGGCTTAGTCTGGATGAATTGAAAAATCAAGTAGAACAATAAAATATAAGACATAAAAAACAGAGTTTTAAGCAGTTGTCAAATAAATATCCTGATAAGCAAAATCATTTTCAGATGACTTTGATATGCTTATTCAGGATATTTTTGTTTTAAGTATTCGTCAAGTTAGTTGGTGTTTAAAATTCTATTTTCTAGTCATTTTTTACAGCCTGAACCAGACAGCGCTTTTTGAAAAAAGCAATACCATAGCATAGAATCTGGTCATACTCATCTTCATATTCTTTGGCATACATTTTTTCTTCAATCTGCTGCAGAGCAGCGTCACAATCTGATTCCATCTGCTCAAGAGATTTTGAGTACTTTGCTTCGAAGACGGCAACGCGGCTGTTTTCAGTATCATAGACCACAACATCACTGCGGCCTTCACCATGTTCCTTATTGGATTCAACGATATAACCGGCTCCTGCAAAGATACCTGCCAGAAAAGCGTGGTAATAATCTTCGAGATAATCATGGTAACTGATGGTTTTTCGCAGAAGTTTGGTCATTTCATCAGTGATTCGGGAACAGTCTGTATTCCAGACAGCCTGAAACAATGCCTGTCTGTTCCAGGTTCGGGCACTGTCGTCAAACCATTTGATAACGGTAGTCTCAAAGATTTCACGAATTTCAGCGTTTGGAATTTTCAGCGCATAGACACCGTCCGTCTGAGGGGCGGAAAGCTGTACGTTATCGGCTCTGGTCAGATAACCGGTCAGGTAAAGAATACTCCACAGATTATCTTCGGAAGAATGGAGATAATCATAAGTCAGATTTTCATCGATGTGCTGAAGAATGTATTCACCGGAGAGCAGTTTTTCAAGCTTTTTGGTGATGGTATTGCCTGCATAATCAATAAAAGAACGGATAATGGCATTATCACTGGTGTTTTTCCAATAACTTGAAGGTTGAGCTTGAGGATTTATCTGCAAATCTCGGAGGTAATTCATCACATCCCATGGACAGTAGACGTCAAAATCTCCGAAACGGTACCCGTCGTACCAGTATTTTACCTGTGAAGCATGTATTTTTGCATGTGCTTTTTTGAGAAGCGTATTGACATCATTTTCAGTAAAACCGAAATATTCATTTAGGCGGGAATGACTGATGGTGTCGGATACAAAATTATTAGTGCCTGTAAAAATGCTTTCCTTTGCAATTTTGAGGCAACCGGTAATCACAGAAAAGCAGAGATTGGGGTTATCTTTGAGTGCGGTGCTCAGAAGCGTTTTAATCAGGCTGAGCATTTCGGTATAATACCCATGGCTGCTGGCTTTTGCAAGTGGAACATCGTATTCGTCCAGTAAAAGAATAACCGGTTTGTGATAATACGTTTTCATCATGCGCATCAGTAGAACCAGAGAACGGCTGAGGTGAATTTTGCCGGCAGTGCCTGCTTTCAATTCAAGAAAAATCTGTTTATCATCGCTGTCTATAATCGGACAATCAAGCAAATATGCATGTTCTTTGTATAAATCAGCAATCTGAGCAGCAAGCTGACCGTATGCGTCATCAAAATTCAGCCCATCCACATCTTTGAAAGTCAGAAAGAGTGTGGGATATTGATTCATCCATTTCTGGCAGGACGCAGTATCTTTGGAAATTTCAAGTCCTTCAAATAAAGTGTCACTGTTTTTATGAATATCGAAGAAAGCAGCCAGCATGCTCATGCCAAGGGTTTTGCCAAAGCGGCGGGGCCTTGTAATGAGGGTGACTTTTGCAGCAGAGTTGTTTAATAATTCGGCAATCAGGCCGGTTTTATCAACGTAGTAATATCCGTTTTGACGGATTTCTGAAAAGTCAGAAATACCAACAGGAATATTGAATGTTTGCATCATGCCAGCTCCTTTCTGAAAAAACAATCGAATTCGATGATGGTTTCAATGTAATTATCATACCACAGCAGCGGAGGTTTTACAATTACAGGCAGAGTTTGTTGTCAGGAATAATATTTACTTTTTGAAGCATACTGATACAAAAGACACATTCTACGTGGAGGCTTATGTATGATTCAGAAAGTTGGCAATAATTCAATGATTTTTGAGAAGTCGCCGGTGATTCTGGCGGCTTCTTCTGTTGTAGGGGAGAAAGAGGGACAGGGGCCTCTTGGGCAGTATTTTGACCATGTGGAGAAAGACCCGAAGTTTGGCATGGAGACATGGGAGCAGGCAGAGAGTACCATGCAGCTGATGGCGGCAGAGAAAGCGATTAAAAAGGCCGGTTTATCCAAAGAACAACTGGATTTTCTTTTTGCCGGAGATCTGTTGGGGCAGCTGATTGCTACATCTTTTGGACTGATGGAGCTGGAACGGCCGGTTTTCGGTGTGTATGGGGCCTGTTCCACCATTGGAGAATCCCTGCTTCTGGCATCCATGGCCCTGTGCGGCGGTGCGGGCAATTATGCGCTGGCAGTGACATCCAGTCATTTTGCAGGAGCTGAAAAACAGTTCCGCTTTCCTTTGCCCTATGGCAATCAGAGGCCGTTATCCGCCACTTGGACCGTTGTAGGCAGTGGAGCCGTGATCGTGGCAGCAGAAGATAAAAAAGGTAAAGCTATGGCGAAAATCACCGGCGGAACTCCCGGACGCATCATTGATTTTGGTGTCAAGGATTCCATGAATATGGGGGCCTGCATGGCACCGGCAGCCTGTGATACCATTTGTCAGCATTTGAAGGATTTTAACAGGCAGCCCACAGATTATGATGCCATTATCACCGGAGATTTGGGGAAAGTGGGACATCAGATTCTTCTGAAACTGGTGGCTGAACATGGCTATGATATCAGTGACAGGCATTTGGACTGCGGTATGCTGATCTTTGATCCGGAGAGCCAGGATACCCATGCGGGAGGCAGCGGCTGCGGATGCAGTGCAGTAACACTGGCGGCCTATCTGCTGCCGAAAATAAATCGGGGAGAATGGCAGAGAATACTATTTGTACCCACAGGCGCATTGTTGTCAACGGTGAGCTTTAATGAAGGACAGAGTGTACCGGGAATTGCCCACGGGGTTGTGATTGAGAAAATCTGATTGAATGAGTGGATAAAAGCTTTCAAGAACCATTATATGATATGCTCCCTTCTAGGTAGACAGTTGAAATAATAAAACTGTTTATCTAGGAGGGAGTGTTTTTATTGGGAAGAAAAGTTAAGTATAGTTCCAAAGAAAAGATAAATGCTGTGAAAGAATATTTAGATGGAAAAGACAGCATAAATTCAATTGCCAAACGCTT